>Ga0326726_10003080_pt1 | contig 15303 bp, 11 predicted proteins | sample MHFenrmetagenome_2_FD_207603 | JGI IMG/M metagenome (GOLD analysis project Ga0326726, IMG submission 207603) | Lab enriched peat soil microbial communities from Michigan Hollow, Ithaca, NY, United States - MHF15MN | ecosystem: Environmental > Terrestrial > Soil > Wetlands > Peat | place: USA...
GATACAATCAAAGGAGTCTTCTCACTAAAGTCTGATGTTTTGACTTTTGAAAACGAAAATTCTTGCAATTCGAAAGGGATATATACAGTAACCGTAACTGATGAAACATTAAACTTCGTTTTAAAAGAGGATGCCTGCGTGGGTCGAAACATGATAACTCCGGGTATCTGGAAAGCTTCAAAATAGCTCTGCATTAAACCTACTGTTGGTTAAGGTTGAACTAGGAACAAAACAGATCTAGGGAATTAAAAATTGCTACGCAAACCTAACCCGGACGGTTTAATTAATTGCCTTCGTCAGCCCGGACAGCTCCGTAATCAGCCCCAAAAATCTATAAGAGTAAACATTAACCCACTTATAAAATCTTGTGGCACCCGGACTGATCCTGCTGCCGAGACAAAGTCAATAGAGCTGCCGGCTGACGCGCAGTTGTCATGGTTTTTGCAGGGATACTTAGACAACTTTATCGTGACAGGACAATACATGCCCATCTACCGGGATTTAAAAAAGCTACGCCACCGAACGGTCATAAAAACAATTTTTTCTTTGCTTTTAAGAATGTGTAACTTAGACATATTTAAATTATTTGAAATCTGATTCTTAATTCTAAAACAAGGATTAAAAGACCAAATTCGAACCTGATTATGAAAACTAATGACTCTATAAAAAAGGAAAATCTTGAAACTATTGAACGTCCAAAACTTTGTTGTTTAGATCTTGATACCAATGCGATTAATAAATTAAAAAAAATTGGAACAAATACTTTTGAAGGTACTTTAGGGGCTAAAGTTAAGGTATCTTATTCTCCTTCTCTCAATAGCAGATATCTATTATTGAATTGTAATCTACCACAAAATCTCCATGAATATGACATTACGATTGTTGATCTAGAACATTTTGCTACAGTCGAATATAAATATGAAGATCACAATAGAGAATCTTTAGCAGAAAAAACATCCACTTATCTTGTGAGCAGTTATCCTCAAACTGTTTTCGATCCTAGACCTTTTGGTAGTCAATTGCTTAAGACCGAGCTAAATAAGATTGGTAATAGAAAACATCTGTTAATTATATTTTCTTCAGAATCTTATGTCATTGACTATGAACCAATCGAAATAACACCTGGATCCCATACGAGACGACCTTCTATAAAATATAATATTTACTCTCTTCTTGATTTTCTATCCCTTGCAGAAACTATGTACGGCCAAGAGATAAAAATCTGTAAAATCCAAGACGACTTTCGATCATTATTAGAAAAATATTTTAGCAAAAATGCTTTTTACAATCAGACTTTTACTCAGAAAACTAAATGGATTAAGGGGAAATATGAGAATGATGAAAATTTTATTCCACTTATGAAGAATCTTAATGACGACATAGTTTCTTTTATTGAAATCAGTGAAAAATTAAATGTCATCATATTCCCTCAAATAAATGAAAAGGCTGATTTTCTATTTGAGTTTATGTCAAACATTGCACCTTCCTTGTTTCCAGAACTGTTTCCATTTTCAACAGCCTTCATTTGGAAACAGAATGAAGAATATTGGCTGCCCAATCATTCAAATCTACTTGAACTAGAAGCTAATATCAAAACCGAGTACGAAACAAAATTACTTGAGTGCAAAAAAAGGATAGATGAAAATTTGTTAAAATTTGACTTTCTTCATCAAATTATTATGGCAACAGGATCCACTCTCGTTAGATCAGTAATCCTATATTTTAAATGGCTTGGTTATACTAAGATAAAAGATATTGATGAGATAAAAACTGAATCAAACATTCTAGAAGAAGACATTCAAATTGAAATCCCTGAAGGCTTACTAGTAATTGAATGTAAAGGTATTGGTGGTACTTCAACAGATGCTGATTGTAGTCAAATTTCCAAAATCAAACACCGGAGGTGTAAAGAGAGAAGGAATTTTGACGTTTATGCATTGTACCTAGTAAATCATCAAAGATATTTACCTCCACAAAAAAGACATAAACCTCCATTTACAATTCATCAAATCCAAGATGCGAAAAATGATGAAAGAGGTTTGTTAACAACTTGGCAACTCTTTACTCTTTATTCTGATATTGAGAACGGAATTTGTACAAAAAAGGACGCAAAAAGGACCATTTTAGAATATGGATTAGTTGATTTTAAACCTAAAGACCTGATTTACATTTATGAGCCAACAGAGTTCTTCAAAAGCGGTAATATTTGTATTGTTAAGATTGCGGATATTTTATTAAATATAAATGATGAATTATTTGTAGAAAAGAATGGCAAGTTTGAAAAAGCATTAATACTTGATATTCAGATTAATGGGGAATCAGTCTCAAAAGCTTCGTCTGGAGAACTTGGTTTGAGATTCGATAAAAAAATCATGAATAACTCTATCCTATGGAAAAAAGTATGAAAATATTATGGCCAACAGAGACAATTTTATTTTCATGATTTTAGCGAACTGTACACGGTCCCTACACAAGGAATGAAAATGTATGAACCGATAAATATTACAAGACCAAATTATTATATGACGATGGGAAATTGCTAATACCACCTAACACGGACAATAAATTTAAGCTGCTTGTCACGGTTTTTACAATACCCCTTCCCAAATCCCCATTTTCATCATATTACTGATAATCAATCATCTGAAAAATAGTAAACATTTGATTTAAAGACATATACAGCCATTCTAAGGCACTTTCCCCCTTCCAGTAATACCAATCAACCAACAAAGAAAGTATCTTAAATCGCTTATAAACAGGCGAATACGGCATTTATAAATAATTATTATATATTTTAACTAACTATATATCAATATATTATATTATTACCTCTGCAGCCTGGGATTTTGGTTCCGGGTTTTTTATTTCTATTTAATCACTAATCAAACTCATATGAAAACACTGCAAACTTATATATCTGAAGTAAGACTCGTCTATAGGACTAAAGTCAAAGCTTCAGACAGACCACAGGTTAAATGCTCAAAAGATACATTTGACATATTTATGGAAAGTTGGGATTTGGATTCAAAAGAACATATTGAGGAGTTAAAGCTCATGCTATTGAATAGGTCAAATAAAGTCCTGGGGTTATCTTTACAGTTAAGGGGCGGTACAACAGGGACAGTAATTGACACAAAGTTGCTGTTGCAGTATACTATAAAGAGTAATGCAAATGCAATTATCATTTGTCATAATCATCCAAGTGGCAACATTCAGCCAAGTGAAGCTGATATGGCAATTACAAGGAAGATAAAGGAATCTGGAAATTTGATCGATATTAAGTTATTGGATCATTTGATTATAATACCAGAATGGAAGTATTATAGTATGGGAGATGAGGGTATTATATAGGATATTTTGACAACTTGGGTTGTAATAGTAACCCAATTTCCTAGATTATGTTTAACTTTGGTAATCATAGTGAAAGTATTAGTATCATCGAAAACTTTAGAATATTATGGATAAGGAATTTGAAGAACTATCAAGGTCAAGGTAAGTTGCTGTTCGCACAATATATGAATCATTTAAAATCTTAAAAGAATCTGGTGGGCAACTACCAGGGAAAGAAGTAATAGGAAAATTGCGAACCCGACTTACTTTTAATGAATGGGAAAATGGAATATTAGAAAAAACTGGGAATATAAGGTGGGTATCAATTTTCCATTTCTTTACCATAGATTGTATTAAAGCAGGGTATCTTAGAAAAACAAAAGGGATGTGGTACTTGACTGAAGAAGGAGAAAGAGCTATGAATCTTGGACCCGTTAAACTTCTTGGTACTGCAACAAAACTCTATTATGTTTGGAAGGGGGAAAACATTAAGAAAAGAGATGTAGAAGGAACAGAAGGAAACGAAAGTGAAATTGATGATAATACGATACAATTCCAAAGAGCAAATCTTGACCAACTTGAGGAACAAGGAATAACTGGTCTTAAAGATTATATTTACCAAAAGAATGCTTACGAATTTCAAGACTTTGTAGCTGCATTACTTAGAGCTATGAAATATCATACTCCATTTATATCTCCTAAAGGAAGAGATGGTGGACTAGATATTGTTGCATTTCGGGACCCGCTAGGGGCATCTGAACCCAGGATTAAAGTCCAAGTTAAACATAGACCACAAACGTCAATACCAGTGGAAGATATCCGTAGTTTAATGGGATTATTAAATAAAATTGGAGATATGGGGTTGTTTGTTACATCAGGAACATTTTCGAATGATGCAAAACGAACTGCACGAGAATCTCAAACACATGTTCGACTTATTGAGATAGACGACCTTATTCAGTTATGGAAAGAGTTTTATAGTAATATGTCTGATGATGAAAAGAATATGTTACCATTGCATCCAATTTATTTTTTAGGGACAAATGAATGACATTAACAAGGATTACTCAATGAAGATCGAACGCCAACTTCAGGGAACATTAAATACAGTTTTCACAGAACTCGTTAAAGAAAAAGGTTTAGGTAATAAAATTCAGGCATATTCTGCTCAAGAAGAAAACCGTGCCGATATTACGTTAAAGAAGTCAAATGGGAAACCGATTTTCTTTGTTGAACTCAAAGACCCAACAGCAAAAGATGGAAGGAGTGTCTTTGATAGCGGGGTGTTGATGCGTGAAGTAGAACGGGCACAGCGCCTCGATATTAAATATTTTGGAAATTGTAATTTTTTAGCCTGCGCATTCTTTGATAGAGATAAGCTTTTCGAGAAAGTAAGTGTGAATGAAGGATTCTTTTCCATTCATGATATCTTTCAATTAAGCAATAATTATTCTCCAAATAAGGATATTGAAACAAAACTCAGAGCTGTCGCAAATTTCTATATAGACAGGGCTCTAGAGATAATAGAGAAAAAGTCAATAAGTTTCAGCCCTCCTGATGAACTATTTATTTTCAAGATTCGTAAACTCATTGAAGTATATGCAAATACCATGAGTACTAAGGTCTGGGAAATATACCAGACTGATAAAAAATTTGAGAATAAAGTCTTAGTATATACTCAGAGTCAGATGTGGAATAGACCAAGCACATTTGAAGAAATTGAAAATCTAACACACATTGCAATATTGATGCTAATTTCTAAGCTCATCTTTTACAAAGCATATGTCGATAATCAAACTTGGCATAAGCTAAGTCCAATGAGTGTAACAGAGGATATTGAAACTTCATTAGATCTTGAAATAATAATTTGGAAGTATTTTGAAGAATTTAAGGAAATTACAGGTGATTTTGAACTTTTAATTGGCGACCGTGCGGACATAATATTTCAAATACCTTTTGTTTCTGATAGTGTAATAGATTTAGTTAAAGATGTATTAGATACAGGAGGGCATTATAACTTCAGTGAAATCCAATTCGATATTATTGGGCATATTTTTGAGGAATTAATAAGAGAAGATGAACGACATAAGTTAGGGCAATACTTTACTCCATCACAAGTTGTTGATCTAATAAACTCCTTTGCTATTAGAAGCGAGCAGGATAAAGTGTTTGATCCGTCCTGTGGATCAGGAACATTTTTAGTAAGGGCATATGAAAAGAAGAAGCAACTTTCAATATTTAACTCAGGAAAACCTAAGGACCATAAAGCACTTCTAAATGAAATTTATGGGAATGATCTTTCTGGCTATCCGGCTTATTTATCAATGCTTAACCTTGCTATAAGAAATACACTTAATGCTTCATATCCTTTAATTATTTGTAAAGATTTTTTCTCCATATCAGAAAGATCAATGATTGAACTTCATAATGATGAAGGGGAAAAAGTAAGAAGAATATTGCCAAAGTTTGATGCGATTATAGGAAATCCACCATATACGCGTCAGGAAGATATTGGTGCAATGCATGGTACAGTAAATAAATCAAAGATAAATGGAATAGTAAGGGCTGAATGCGGTTTTAACCCTTCACAACGTACTTCTATTTATGCCTACTTTTTTTATCATGCAACAGTCTTTCTAAAGGATAGAGGTTATCTTGTTTACATTTGTCAGAATAGCTGGCTCGAAACAGACTATGGGGTTGATCTACAACGTTATTTACTTCGTAATTTTGAAATAGTTGCTATAATGGACAGCGAAGTAGAACGTTTTTTCCCTACTGCTTCGGTAAATACAACTATTGTCGTTCTGAAACGACAATTGGATGAAAAACTAAGAGATAGCAGTATTACAAAGTTCGTTCTATTTAGGAGACCTTTACTTGATGTCATAAAATATTATGGTAACTCAGATAATCTTAAAGAAATTATTAATAATACAATTGAAAACCTAAGTGATGAATTTTTCAGGATTAATTGTGTAAGACAAGATAGTCTAATAGGATACTCAAAATGGACTCAATTTCTAAAAGCTCCTGATGTGTATATTGATATTCTTAAGAAAGGTGAGGGAAGCTGGAAGACCTTGAGTGGCAAGAATGGTGTTGCTATTGTGAAACGTGGTATAACAACAGGATGTAATGATTTTTTTCTTGTGAGAGATATCACAGATGTTTCAAAAGATACCCATGTACAAACAGCAATTAATAGAAGAGAATTTATTTCGACCCTTGAAGAAATAAAACGGCAGGGTCTTAGAATAGTTGTAAATGGATTTAAAGAACATTGGTTGATTGAAAAACGCTTCCTTGAGCCAATTTTAACAAGTCCAAAAGATTTGAATACATACTTAGTTAATCCGACGGAAGTACAATATTATGTATTGCTGGTTGAAGAGGAAAAATCTGAATTATATAAAAATTATCCGTTTGTCTCTGAGTATATTAGAAATGCAGAAAGAAATAATATTCACCACCGTTCAACATTAAAAAGTCGAAAACCATGGTATTCAATTGGTGAAAGGCAATTACCTAATATGTCTTTTAGCTATATGATTAATGATTTTGGCAAAACGTATATGGGAAAAGTGTTGACCAATGACAATTTTCAAAATCTGTTTGTCAAGAAAAAAAAGCAAACTTTGTTTCTCTTTATGAATTCTACAATATCTTGGTTATTCCAACAAATAATTATTCGTACTAATTTTGGAGATGGTGTTGCAAAAATCCAAAGCTACGAACTATCGGATTTGTTTGTACCCACAATTGATTTGGAAGATTTAAAAGTGAATCTTGGCAGAACCAACAACTATAAAGATGAGTTAGGGGATTTGGATAGTCTAAGTACGGTGAATCCTGAACGGTTAAAATTAGATAATGCCATTCTGAATGCCATAGGTTATACTAAGAAAGAAGAAAGAGAAGAAACGCTTTTGAATCTTTACAGAGCCACATTTCAATTAATAGATGCACGTTTACATAAAGCTCAAAGTCAAAAGTCCATAAAATCCCAACGAAATAAAATTGAATTTAAAGTTTATGTAGACCTTCTTAAGGATTTGCTTTTGGAACGAAAATACATTGCCAAAAATACTTTAACATATGCACATCAATTACAGAAACTTGTACAAGAAATTACCTCTGAAAATAAACTTCAAATAAGAATATTAGACACATATTGGAAAGAAAAATATGGTAAGGTATTCAATGAGAAACAGATAGCCCAGCAAGATCAACTAAAGATTTTCTAATAAATAGAAAAAGGCGGTACACATTGTCTCGATGCATTTCCTCCAGTGCTAAATGGAGTTAAAGTATGTACCGCTTGGTTAGAACCAAGCCCCGTCCAAAGAACTTAAAAAAGGCGACACCAGGATAACGCGATAGTCAAGATTTGCAATACATAGGGAGTTGACTAGTGGCTGATTATATTGTAGTGTCGCCTAGAGGATCTTTAAATATTATAGTTTATACATGTTTAATACAGCAATAACAAATTTATTCTAATTGAATTTAATTTCATAATTTTATCTAATAATATTTTACACGAAACAGACAGATAATTAAACAAATATTAATAGCGTAACGCTGTTATTCTTGTTCTGTAAAACCGCTAAATAATAAACATCCACAGGAATGATAGGTATACGCTCACGGACGACGTGGGCTTTGCTTATTGTGGATGGGGTGCTTAGCGGTACCAAGGTTTTGGGCATGAATTAAATATCATATTTTCTGCCTAAGTATTAAAAATAGGGCAGATTTAGAATATTTGATTCTCTACCTTGCATCGCTTCTAACAAATTTTATAAATGTAACAGCGAATGCCAAAAAAATATAAATCAATAAAAGTCCGCTATAAAAGGCCATTTTGACTATCCTGTCGGAAAGAGGAATAATTTTCTCTGTATATAATGGCATTTCTTCAAATTTCATCGGTTTTCGTGTGGTTGAATAGGTTTCATAAGGATTGTACCAATGCGGACTATCGTTATCCTTTGCATCAAAATTCTTGAAAAAGGCAAGAAATTGTTGCTGGTAAACATGCAGCGCATTCCAATTATACTGAAAGCGTAAATATCCTCCACCTGTTATTGTTTCCATGCCATAGCTAAAAAGTGATAAGGGAGATATACTGGTAATGTCCCTTGATCTTTCACATTGATTGAACATTGCCTGGTAATAGGAATCATTGATCTGTTTATCGCTTAACATAAAATCCATCTGCATAGCCGCCCTTATCTTATGTTCTGGCATAAATGGATTACCGCTTGAACTCCAGCGTCCTACAGGATAACTTTTATCTATCTGTTCCCTTTTTAGTGACTTTTGTTGTTCAACATTATCAGCATGTTCAATAGGAAATAGTTTTTCGGCCCATAGTACAGATGTATTTGGAATTACCAGAGAAAATAATAACCAGAACGTAAGTGCGTAGAGCAGACTGACATTGGAGGTGGAGGCAATAACAGAACAGAACAAGCCCAAACATGACATCAGAGCAGTTAACAACATTGAGAATAACAGGAAAAAACAGGTCTCAACGATTACAACACTGTTAAAAACAATTGCCTTACCGATTATAAGGATGATTAAACTAATGAAAATACCTGTCACTAGCGTGATTGAAATTAACAGGATTACACTTATCCATTTGGAGAATAAAACCTGCGCACGCGAGACCTGATTTGTAAAACAAAGTGCCAGTGTATGGGCCTCACGTTCACCGGAAACAGCGTCAAAAGTAAGGAGCAATGCAAGCAGGCTGATCACAAAAATTACAATGAATGACCAATTGATTTCTTCAAACCGATTCAACAAAGGATTGCTGACAGTTTGCTTGATTTCAAATCCAAATATGTTAAAGGCATTATAAAGTATTGAATTCGGAATGAACCTTTCCTTACAGTCCGAAATAAAGCTATTATTCCGAGGCCTCATTATGTAACTCGTCGTTCTGGTTGCCAGGTTAGATGCATTAGATTCAACCCGTGTTCTGATATCAGAAAGCCATTGTGTTTGATATTTACTATACAGTTCCTGTTTCTGACGGGATTCATTTACATTAAATAAGGATCCGACAATAAATACAAAAAGTACAATGACAAATGCAATCTGAAACCTGAGATTTTTCAGATTCAACTGTATTTCTTTGAATAATAAATTTTTGAACATAAATTTTCAATTGATTAGATTACCTTACATCATATTTAATACATGCATTATAAATCAGGCTAAACAATAAAATAAAGATAATCAACAAGGTACCGGCTTCAGTGAAGATAGCCGGTAATGATTTATCTATTCCCAGTTTATACCTGGTAAATTTCGGGAGCGCTGATAAATCAAGGGGTGGATAGGTACTATAGCTGCCTTCGGGATAGGGTACAGTCCATATAACTGACCAACTGCCATTGTGGGCATCCATCCATGTTTTTAACTCCTGCCGGTTTTTGCATATACCTCCTGTAACAACATTAAGCAGATCATCATAGGTTTTAAAAAATGATCTTTCCGGTTGAGGAGTGAAATATATGAAAGAGCTAAAAATTTTATTATCCCTGAAATATTGTATCAATACATCCCTGTATATCCTTGTCTGATTCAATAACTCAAAATAAGAGCCGCTACCGGTACCACAAATCATAGAAGATATATGACCAAATAACTCAGAAGGGGACATAAATGATAAATACCGTGCAATCTTTTCCTGATTCTCTAACTTGTCAAGATACTCTTGTTGTAATGCCCATTTCTTGTCGGCATATTCGATCCTTATAGGTTCAAACAATTCCATAAGTCTGCGGTTGTTATCCATTGTAGGCAGAGGAGATCCCGACAACTCAATATAACCGTCATCACCACCATTTGCATTCCAATATTGATATAATTCCGGTAATTTCTGCGCTATTTCATCCCTTTTCTTATACAGTTCCTGGTCATACTGATCCATAGATTGTTGTAACTGGTCAAGCATACCGATTTTAACATTACTCTGTGCAAAATATATCGCTATGTTGGGCCATAAAAACAAGAACCACAGCCACAGAAATAGAGATATGACAATACCGTTAAATGAGGATCTGCTTTTTACAGAGACAAGTATGCCCATACCCACAAAAGAAGCCATAAACAGGAAAGAGGATAAAAATAAAATAAAAACAGCAAACCATTCAGAAGCAGAAAAGCTGATCTGTGGTGTGAATAAAATAATCAGGACGGAAATAAGGTAACATAATAAAAGGATAGGAATCAATGTGAGAAAGACCCCGGTTATTTTACCTGCAATGACGGTTGATTTGCCAATTGAATTGGAAAGCATCAGTTTTAACGTTCCGTTTTCCTTTTCACCACTGAATAAATCATAAGAAAAAATAAGAGCCAGCAGGGAAATAAGGATGGCTACGATATGTACAAAATCAATGCTGAAGAATGACAAGAGCAAGGGATTGTCTCTACCATTCGTTTGACCTTCTCCCAACATTGGTTTTTCACCCAGTTTTATTTTCACGGAATGACCCATCTGGCCGCTAATTCCCTGACAAAACACACTTAAGGGCTGCGGGGGAAGTACAATAGTGGGCCTTACGGCAGAGTAAACTCGCCAGCTATTTTGTTCTTTTTCTGCCCCATCTTTTGCAACCTGGTATGTGCGATACTGGTTATTAAAACTGTCCACACTTACGATCATGGTAACTGGGATCAGCAACAAACATAGCAATAGTGCTAATATAAACCTTGCCGAAATTAAGTTAAGCAGAAGCTCCTTTTTTGCAATGTGCCAGATCATAATTTATTTATTTTAGCGAAAGGAATTATTTTAAACATCCATGATTGAGAGTAAATATTACCTACCTCACATCGTACCTGTTAAACATTACTACCGTAATCCCAAACAACAAAAAAGAATAAACCACTAGAAGCATAATCCCGGGTAAAGCCGTTGTTAATCGTTGCGGTATGGTCATCATCCTTTCTGTATATATGGGTATTTCCTCAAACTTTATTTTCTGGCGGCTTGTGGAAACATCCTCATAGGGATTATACCAGTGCGGACTTTTTGGGTCTTTTGCATCTAAGGCTTTAAACCAGGTAAGAAACTGGTTCTGGAAGGTATGCAAATCGCTCCAGTTCTTTCGAAAACGGGGATAACCGCTTCCCATCAGTGACTCGCTTACCATGCCAAGTAAGGATATTGGTGAAATGTATGTAACCCGGCTTGCCTTCTCATATTGCCCAAACTGGTTGTTATACCATTCGTCTTTTATCTGTTTTTCGGAATTCATCAGGTCGGTCACATTTTTAGCCCTCAATTCATGTCTCTCAAAGAATGGATCGTTGCCATTCATACTCCAGCTTCCTTCCGGCGCTGCTTTATTGATTGCATCGCTAGCCATATTTACTTCGCTCTGCACCGTTTCAGAATTTTTAATTTTGAAAAGCTGGTCGGCTGCAAATACCGCCAGGTTAGGCGAAAATATCAGAAATACCGACCATAATGAAAGGCTGATTAACAAACTCACAGTAGCCGAGCGTGATGCTACCGAACAAAACAAACCTAATGCCGAAATAGCAGAGATAAAGAGAGTGGCAGCAACCATAAATCCGGTGATTTGAAAAGCCAGAAGGGTATTTACTTTTAATATTCCCGACAGGAGTAAAATGATAAGACTGACCAATAACCCTGGCAACACCATTAATACGCCTGATATTACAATACTCAAATACTTCCCGAAAAGAAAAACTCCCCTGGATACACTGTTCGAAAGTATAAGCTTCAATGTTTGCAGTTCCCGTTCGCCTGATATGGCATTGTACGAAAGCAATAAAACAGCAAAACTGGTGAGGATCGAAAGGATAAATCCCCAGTTTAATTCGTTTGAAAGAAAGAGATAAGGATTACTTGTTTTACGGTTGATCGAGTATTCGTATACATTATAAGCGTTATACTTTATGTTGTTAGGAATAAACTGCGATTTGGCATCGTCAATAAAACCATTTAGAAGTGGAGAAAAAAGATAATCCTTTTTTTCAACAGCCAGCTTTGTAATGTTTATGTCAGCTTTCATTTTTAATTCATCCTGCATCTTGGACGAATATTTGCGGTAATCTTCCAGAGCATTGCGATATTGAAAAACATAGGCGATACTTCCCACCGTAAAAACTACCAGCATGATAACGAAAGTGATCTGGAGTTTAAGACTTTGGATGTTTTGTTTTATATCGGTAAGGATAATTGTTTTTAGCATGGTCAAAAATTTATAATTCAAATTGACTATCGGACATCATACCTTATAAATGACCTGTATGAAAAATAGAAAAGTACCAGTAACAGAGTAATTAACACCCCAATATGGAGAAGTGAATGACGTATATCGTCCAATACATTAGCAGGGCGATAATCGAATTTAGGTAACTTTGAAAGGTCCATTGGTTTCCATACATCCATATCGCCATTGGGGATTGGTTTTTTAAAATAATTAAAAATCCAGGGATCATTTTTGGCATATAAATCTGCTACTGTTTTTATTTCACCATTTGTTAAAGTATTTACAATCTCATCGCCGGTCATAAAACTTTTAGGATCCTGTTGTGTAAAGTATAAATACGAATTAAAAAGTTTTTCTACTTCATAATACCGGATGAGTTCTTCACGATAATTGCGGATTTGATCAAGAAAATTGTAGTGGCTCTCTGCATTAGTAGCACACAACCCATTTACCGATTCTTTAAATATCTCGGAGGGAGAAAGAAAAGATAAGTACCGGGCAATTTTTTGCTGCCTTTCGATCTTTGTAATATAAGCTTTGCGAAAGCTCCACTTTCTATCAGCATAATCAACCCGTAAAGGTTCACTGAAGATGTTCATTAATCTTTCTTTTTCAAAAGAGGATTTAGATGCACCTGCGATGGCACTGGGACCATCAGTATTAAACCTTGTATTTGCCATACCCCAATCCGTTTGGGGCAGCTTTTTGTCATACTCCCCGACTTTGGTATTAAACTCTTTTTCAATTTCAAGAATGTCGAAATTTAAATTTTCGACCGATCCTGTCTTTACAAAACTCTTCGCCGAATAATTTGCCAGGTTAGGTACAATAAACAAAAACATAATCCAGAGTACAAGGCATATCACAATACTGGTTCCCGAATGCCTTACCCGCGACGATACAAACAGGCCAATGACCATGAAAAGCACTAAAAAAACCATGCTTAACAGGAAGATGATTACTATGCGTACCCATTCGGAAGAAGTAAAATGAATATCTGGGTAAAACAATAATACCAGGATGCATAATCCAAAACTGAACAATAACATGGGTATCAAGGTAAAGAACGTACCCAGCATTTTTCCAGAAAGCACCAATGCACGGCTAACCGGGTTGGCGAGCATCATTTTCAATGTGCCAGTTTCCCGCTCCCCGGTGCAAATATCGTATGTGAACAAGAACGCCATAAGTGAAATGATGATGATAAGCATCGATACAAAGTCGAATGTAAAAAAGCGGTTAAGGAAGGGATTGTCGCGACTTTCAGCTTTTCCTTCGCTCATCATAGGGATATCACTGAAAAGAATTTTTACTCTGTTACCCAGGTTGTAACTTACCCCACGTGCAAAAATACTGAGCGGTGTGGGGTTTTTTACAATCACTGGGCGGTAGGCAGAATAAACCTTAGCCAGGTTTTCTTCATCAGCCCGTTTTTGTTCTGTTTGATACACACTTACTTTGCTCCTGTACTCATTGATGCTAATAACAATTGAGAAAGGTATAAGCAGCAGGCATAACACAAAACCAGTTATAAACCGGGGAGTAGATATGTTATGAAACAGTTCTTTGGATGCAATTCGAAGAATCATAACCTGATTTTTATACTTTTTCAATGACCATTTCCTGCATGTAATCCATATAAATCTTTTCCAGGTCGTCTTCCATGAATTCTTCGCGGGTACGCACCATCACCAGGCGGCCTTCTTTCATAATTCCAACCCGATCAGCGATATTTTTCGCACGGAAAATATCGTGTGTACACATGAGTATGGACTTGCCCTGGCGTTTCTGGTTCACGAGTATTTGCAGAAGTTCAGCGGCCGCTTTGGGGTCGAGGCCGGCAGTTGGCTCATCGAGCAGGATGTTAGGCGCATCTTTGATTATGGCAATAGTCAGCCCTACTTTCTGGCGCATTCCTTTTGAAAAGGTTTTAAGCTTTTTCTCGAATGCATCTTCCTGTAAACCTACTTCTCGCATGCGCATATAATAATCTTCCTTGGTGAGATTAGTTTTACCTCCCAGTTTGGCAAAGAAATCGAGGTTCTGCCTGGCGGTGAAATTTCCGTAAAGCATTACATTCTCACTAACATAGGAGACGTATTTCTTTGATTCCAACGGTTCTTTAGTCACATCGATACCGTTAATCAACGCTTTCCCGCCGGTTGGCTCAATAAAGTTGAGAAACAGGTTGATGGTGGTTGTTTTCCCGGCACCATTGGCTCCCAGGAGAAAAAATATTTCACCTTCTTTAATCTCGAGGTTCAGAGCATCCAATGCTAATTGCTGGTCCTCGTACCGTTTTGTTAAATCGATTGCTTGCAGCATAATTATTTAAATTAAAGTTTATTGTTTAAAGTTGTTTTAATTCTATTAAGGTTTCCGCTGAAAGTTTAATCACCCTGTTTTGGAACCTTCCAAATGCCGGGTGTAATTTCATTCCTTCCGTTACATTGGTCTACTTTTTTAACGAAATTCAAGGTTTCCTCTGAAACTGTAATTGTATATTCCCCCTTCTCTTGACATTGAGAATCCGTTTCAAAAGTCAGCAAATCTCCTTTCAGCGAAAAGGTTCCCCTAATGGTTTCATTATTGGATTTCAAGGTGACCGTGAAAGTTAAATCCTTTGTAAACTCCAATTGAACAGTGCCAAATTGGTCATGTGTTTTTACCCATGGATGTTTTGTAAGTATCTCCAAAGTAGAGGAAA
>Ga0326726_10003081_pt1 | contig 15303 bp, 10 predicted proteins | sample MHFenrmetagenome_2_FD_207603 | JGI IMG/M metagenome (GOLD analysis project Ga0326726, IMG submission 207603) | Lab enriched peat soil microbial communities from Michigan Hollow, Ithaca, NY, United States - MHF15MN | ecosystem: Environmental > Terrestrial > Soil > Wetlands > Peat | place: USA...
CGCGGCATCGTCGGCGGGAACCGCGAAGACCGCCTCGCCCACCGTCAGCGATCCGGTCTCCCCGGACGCGTGGGCGGCGCCGAGATCGCCCGCGAGAATGTTGTCGAACCGCGCTTCGGGGTCCACCAGCGACATGGCGCGCAGAGCCTCGTCGGGCGGCCCGGCGAAGACGACGGCGCCCTGGCGCAGGACGAGTGCTTCGCGGGCCACGGCGCGGGCCTCTCCCGCGTTGTGTGTGACGTAGAGAAACGGGATCTCCATCGCGTCGCGAACGCTCAGCAGATACGGAAGGATCTTCCCTTTCAGCTCCGGGTCGACGGCCGCCAGCGGCTCGTCGAGCAGGAGGAGGCGCGGCTCGGTCGCGATGGCGCGGGCGAGCGCGACGCGCTGCCGCTCGCCTCCCGACAGCGTCGCGGGAAAACGGTCGAGCAGGGGCACGATCTCGAGGATGGCCACGGCCTCGTCGAAGAGCCCCGCGCGGCCGGCCTTCGCCATGCCGAAGCGGACGTTGCCGCGCACGTCGAGGTGCGGGAAGAGACAGGCGTCCTGCGGCACGTAACCGATCCGGCGCTTCTCGGGCGGCACCGCGACGCCCGCGGCCGTGTCGAGGACGACGTCGTCGTGGAGGACGACGCGCCCGGTCGCCTTGGGCCGCAGCCCCGCGATCACCTCGAGCAGCGACGTCTTTCCCGAGCCGGACGGCCCGAGGACCGCGACCGTGTCCGTCGACAGGCGGGCCTTCACCCCCAGCGCGAACCGGGAGAGGGGCAGCGAGACGTCGAGCTCGATCACGCTGCGGTCCTCCGCGTTTGGCGTCGCGTCAACAATTCGGCGGTCCAGACGATCGCGAAGGCGATGACGACCGTGACGCCGACCAGGCGCAGGGCCGCGTCGTCATGACCGATCTGCGTGCGCTGGAAGATCGCGAGCGCCATGGTCTGCGTGCGGCCCGGGATGTTGCCCGCGATCATGATCGTCGCGCCGAACTCGCCGAGCGCGCGCGAGAAGGCGAGCAGCGTCCCGGCGAGGATGCCGCGCCAGGCCATCGGGAGCGCGATGCGGCGAAAGACCGCCACGGGGCCGTTGCCGAGGGAGCGCCCCATGGCGAGCAGGCGCGGGTCCACTTCCTCGAAGGCCGTGCGCGCCGGCCGGACGAGGAGCGGAAACGACATCACGGCGGTCGCGAGGGCGACCGCTTTCCAGGTGAAGAGGACCTCGACCCCCATCCGGTCGAGCAGGCGCCCGAGGGGCCCCGAGCGCCGCAGGGCCTCGAGCAACAGCAGTCCGACGGCCGTCGGCGGCAGGACGAGCGGCAGCGAGAGGAGGGTCTCGGCGAGCGGGCGCCATGCGCCGTCGCGGCGCGCGAGACTCCAGGCCGCGACGATCCCGATCGGAAGGATGGCGAGCGTGGCGACCGCCGCCACGCGGAGTGTCAACAGGAGGATCGAAAAGTCGGTCACTTCCAGGCTAATTGGCGTCGCGCAGCAGGAAGCCGCGCTTCGTGAATTCCGCCTTGCCGTCCGGGCCCGCAAGGAACGCGACGAACGCTTCGGCTCCCTTGCGATTCTTCGAGGCCGCGATGGGCGCCAGGGAGTAGAGGATCGGGGGCCCGTTCTCGACCGTGAAGGCGATCTTCACCGACTTCACGATGGCGGCGTCGGTACGGTAAACGATCCCGGCCGGGACGGCATCCGTCTCGACCGCGGCCAGCGCGGCGCGGACGTCGAGCATCGGGACGACCTTCGGCTCGAGCTTTTCCCAGAGGCCGAGACCGGTGAGCCACTTCTTCGCGTACACGCCGACCGGGACGGAGGCCGGGTCGGCCAGGCCGATCCTGGGGAAGGCGGCGAGGTCGGCGGCCGACGTCACTTTTGCCGTAGAGGCCGACGGGACGATGACGACGAGCGCGTTCGACAGGAACTCGTGGCGGGCGGCCGTGCGAACGAGGCCGGCCTTCTCGAGGCCGTCCATCTTCGCCGTGTCGGCCGAGAAGAAGACGTCGGCGGGGGCGCCCGCCTGAATCTGCCGCGCGAGGTCGCTCGAAGCGCCGAACGAGAACACGACCTTCTGGCCGGTCCTGGCCTCGTAGGCCTTGCCGAGGTCCTGGAGGGATTCCGTCAGGCTCGCGGCGCCGAAGACGAGGATCTCCGGCTTCGGGTCGGCGGCGCGCAGGGCAACGGCGGCGAGAAGCAGGCAGCAGGCAATCAGGGTCTTGCGCATTCCTCGTTCTTCTACTTCCTTTCCGGCGTCAGGCCCGGATGACCATGACTTCGGTGGCCTTCATGAGGGCGTAGGCGAGCGAGCCGGGCTTCAATCCCAGCTCCCGCACGGCCGCTTTCGTGATGATCGCGACGAGCTTCTGACCGGACACGTCGAGCGTGACCTCCGCGAGCAGGCCCGACTCGCGGATCCGGGAGACCGTGCCGAGCAGCTTGTTGCGCCCGCTGATGGCCTCGATGCCGCCGGTTCCGCGCCCGGCCGGCGAAACCCCGCCGAGCCTCGCGATCTCCGAGCGCGGGATGCGGTGGTGCCCGCCCGGCGTGCGGGACGAACGGATCTTCTTGCGGTAGATCCACTGCTTGACCGTCTGGTAGCTGACGCCGAGAGCTTCGGCGGCTTCGGCGGGCGTGAGGGGATTTCTCGCGGAGGTGGTCATTGGCAGGCGAGTTTATACGAATTCATACGATTTATTTGCATTGAATAGGAGGAAAAAGGATGCTACCGGCTCAGGTCGAAAGGAGCCTGTCATGCGCCGATTCGTGTGTGTCCTCGTCGCCCTCGGAGCGGCCGCCGCCGTCGGCGTTCTTCGCGCGGAGGAGCCTGGCGTCCCCGGGGGCCCACCCGCCGGCGACCCGGGCGTCGCAATGGTCGCCTCGTCGGGCGGTGCCGACTCCACTCCGGATCGTGGGATGGAGATCGTTCTGCCCGCAATGGTCCTCGCGCCAGGGCCCGAGCACGGACAGACCCGGCACCTGTCCGACCTGTCGGTCGGGAACTTCTTCACGGAGGGGTGGAACCAGGAGTGGGAGAAGTGGCGCCACTACACCCCCGACATGGCTCTCCTGCGGGTCACGACGAACTTTCTCGAGCGCGAGCTCCGAGCGGACTACGCGCACACCGACGTCGCCAACAGCGCGACGACGGACTCGAGCGACTTCGCCAACATGCTCATGGCCTACGCGCTGAACCGGCGGCTCATGCTCGAAGTCATCGGCAACTACCAGTGGAACGACCTCAAAACGGGCGACACCGTCAGCGGGGCGAGCGCCGCATTCCTCGTCCGGCTCCAGCTCGTCGAGAACGCGACGCAGTCCTACAGCTTCCAGTCGAGGGTCTCGGCTCCCAACAAGGGCATCGGTCAGACCCAGACGCCGCTGACCTTCGGCCTGGCCGGCTGGCAGGACGTGCACGCCTGGATCCCCGCGCTCGGTCGGTTCGGCCTGTATTTCTCCTTCCAGTACGAGGATCTGCTCGGTCCCCACAAGGCCGGCGCCACGCAGAACGACATCAGCTACGACGTTTCGATCGCGGAAACGTGGACCACGCCGTCGACGCCGGTCTTCGGCAACCTGACGACGTTTCTCGAGGCCTTCGGCCAGACGTTTCTCGACGGCACGAACTCGGGGAAGACCAACGTCACCCTCACTCCGGGCGTCCGGTTCTGGTTCATCCCCGAGAACTCGTTCACGTTCGGCGTGGACCTGCCGGTCAGCCACGCGCCCGCGGTCCACAGCGTCGTGAGGGCGACGTACATCCTGAACTTCTAGGCGGGCGCGGAGCGCCGTTCTCGACCCGCGTTTGCAAATCTCCGGCAGACAGGGAAAGCTGCGCCGGATGCGCTGGACGGTCTCCGGTCTCTTCCTCCTGACCCTCGCCGGCGCTTCGGCCCGCGCCCAGGCGGCAGACGCCCCCCGGCCCGCGGACGGGTTCCTCGAGAACTACTTCCGAATGGTCGAGGCAACGCAGGACGGGCAGCCCCACTGGATCTCGCCGCTCGTCACGACCACGCCGCGGCTGAACGAGAGGTTTCGCTACGACGTCGCCTGGCAGTCGCGGCCGGACGACGTGGATCTCGCCAACTACGGCTCCGGCAAGGGATTGGAGCTCATCCTTCTCGATCGGGTGGCCGTCACCTTCGGCATCCCGAGCTACCTCGTCCGCGACGCGCCGGCGGGGACCCGGAAGGGATGGGCCGACGAGACGTTCCTGGTGAAGTACCGCTTCCTGTCCGCCAACGAGGAGAACGGCAACTACGCGCTGAGCGCCTTCTTCGGCGTGTCCGTGCCGACCGGCACGGGGCCCTTCACGACGGACGAGGTCGTCTATACGCCGACACTCGCGTGGGGCCAGGGTTGGGGCACGCGGACGGAGGGCTTCGACATCCAGACGACCCTCGCGGTGAGCGTTCCGAGCGGCGGCCGGGAACGCCTCGGAATTCCGGTGGTCTGGAACATCGCGTTCCAGGGCCACGTGCTCAGCGACAAGTTCTGGCCGGAATTCGAGATGAGCCTCACGCGCTGGACCGACGGGCCGAGCGACGGCAAATGGCAGGCGATCGCCACGGTCGGTTTCGTGGCGGGACGGTTCCCGATCGCGGACCGGCTCAGGCTCGACCTCGGCGTGGGATACCAGTTCGCGGTCAGCGCCTTCAGGACGTACGACCACGCATGGCTTGCGACCGCGCGCCTGCCGTTCTAGCAGGCTGCTGAAAAAGGGTGAGGGATGGCGTTACGAGCGCCGCAGATGGCCCCGCGCCGCCGTAACCCGAAGGCTAGCGGCCGCCCACCTGGTAGCGTAGGGTCGCCGCGGCCATGCGGTACCGGTAACGGGCGTCGGTGTCGCCGAGCTCCGCCCGCGTCTGCTGCAGCTGGGCCTGCGAGAGCTCCACGATCGAGCTCAGCCCGAGATCGTAACGGCTTCGGGCGAGCTCGAACGCCCGGTTGGCCTGGTCCAGCAGTTTTCTTGCGACCTCGACGCGCTCGTACGCGGCGTTCGCATCGAGCCAGCTCGTCCGGACGTCGCGCGCGACGGTGTTCTTGAGCTCCGTGAGGCGCGCTCGCGAGGCCTCGGCCCGGAGGCCGGCTTCCGTCGCCCGGGCCTGGAACAGGAATCCGTTGAAGACGGGAATCTCGATGTTGACGCCGATCGCGCCGTACCACGGCGAGATGGCGTCGTTGCGGTAGGGCGCGCCGCCGGCCGCTCCCAGAGCACGGATGTTCGGCAGCAGGAGGTCCCGTTCGGCGACGTGGAACTTCTCGGCGGCCCGCACGTCGAGGTCGAGCGCGGCCACCTCCGGGCGGCGCGAAAGGGCCTCCGCGATCAGCAACTCGACGTCGCTCGCGGGCGGCGCCAGCGTCGCGTCCTCGTCGACGAGCTCGAAGTTCCTCTGATCCGCAAAGCCGAGAACGGCCGAGAGCGCCGCCAGCGCGGCCTTCTGGTTGTTCTCGGCATCCAGCAGAAGCAGGTTGGCTTCGGCCAGGTCGACGTCGGCGAAACTCGCGTCGAGCTCGGACCGGAGCTTGCTCTCTGCCAGGGCGCGCACCTTGTCCGCGACGCTCTGGCGGGCGGAAACGGTCTGCCGGGCGACCTTTCGCAGCGCCTCGGTTCCGAGGGCGTAGTAGAAGGACTGGTCGACGGCGAGCAGGATGTCCGCCGTCGTCGCCAGCGCGCGCTCGTCCTCGGCCTCGGCGTGCAGGGTCGAGGTCGCGACGAGGTTGGAGGTCCGGCCGAAGTCCGTGATGAGCTGATTGGCCGTCACGCCGCCCGCGGCGCGTTCGTAGATGGCCGGGTTGCTGAGGCCGCCGGCGCTGATGCGGCCGCCCTCGTGGGCCGCCACCGCGGTCAGGTACGCGTTGAGAGTGGGGTAGTAGGCGGAGCGGGTCTCGCGAGTGACCTGCTGCGACGCGAGGGCGTTCAACCGCGCCACGGAGATCCGGGGGTTGTTCTGGCGGGCGAGGGATTCCGCGTCCCGCAACGTCAGGCGCAGCGGCGCGCCGGAGGCCTCCGGGGCAGGCGCCGCTCCGGGCGCCGGGAGGCTTTGCGCCGAAACGGGCCGGGGGTGGCCGGAGAGCGCCGCGACGACCGCGATGACGAGTCGGGCTCTCCGTCTCACGCCGGCACCTCCTCGGCCCGGGCCTCGTCCCTGCGATGCAGAAGTCGGTACGCGGCGGGAACCAGGTAGATCGTGGTCGCGACCGAGACCAGCAGGCCTCCGATGATGGCCTGGGCCAGCGGCGCGTAGGCCTCGGCTCCGGTTCCGAGCTTCACGGCCATCGGGACGAGCCCGATGATCGTCGCGAGCGAGGTCATGAGGATCGGGCGCAGGCGAATGCGGCTGGCCTTCGCGATGGCCTCGTTCAGCGGGACGCCGTCCCGCCGCAGGATGCGCGTGAAATCGACGATCAGGATGCTGTTCGAGACGACGATGCCGACCATCATGATCAGCCCCATGAGGGACATGACGTTGAGCGTGCTTCCCGCGAGGAGCAGGATGACGAGCACTCCCGTCAGCCCCGGCGGAATCGCGAGCAGGATGATGAAGGGGTCCAGGAACGACGAGAACTGGGCTACGAGGATCAGGTAGACGAGGGCGACCGCCAGGATCAGCCCGAGGCCGAAACTTCGAAACGACGCCCGCATGCCCTGGACCGAGCCCCGGAGGTCGACCCGGACGCCCTCGGGCAGCTTCGTCTTCCCGAGGATCCGGTCGATCGAGGCGGTCAGGCGCCCGAGGTCCTCGCTCTTCGGAGCGACGTAGAGGTCGATCACGCGGCGCAGCTGGTAGTGATCCACCTCGGTCGGCGCCTCGATTGGCTCGATCCGCACCACGGAATCGAGCTGGGTCGGGTTGGCGCCGCCGGCCGATCGCAGCGGGATCTGCCGGAGGTCGGACAGGGAGCGGATCTGGTTCTCGCGGTACTGGACCGTCAGCATGTAGTCGTTGCCGGATTTCGGGTCCACCCAGTAGCTGGGCGCGATCATCTGGTTGGACGTCAGGGCGGTGATGACGTTGGTGACGACTTCCTTCTGCGAGAGGCCGACGAGACTTGCCCGCTCGCGGTCGATGTCCAGCCGCAGGGACGGGTAGTCGAGGTCCTGGGGAATGAGCAGGTCGTTGACCCCCGGAAGCCGCCGCACCTCGGCCGCGATGCCGAGGGCCGCTCGGTATGTCTTCTCGAGATTCATGCCGCTGACCTGGATGTCGATCGGCGCCGGGAGGCCGAGGTTGAGCACGGCGTCGACCAGGCCCCCGGACTGGAAGTAGGCGTCGAGGTCCGGGAGGCGTTCCCGGAGACGCCGGCGCACGCGGTCCATGTACTCGTAGCTGCCGACCCGGTGGCCGTCCTTCAGGCTGACCTGCACGAACGCGGTGTGCTGCGCCGAGTTCGGCGTGTAGATCGACGAAAACCCCGGCGTCGTGCCGATGTTGGACACGATCATGCCGAGCTCGTCGGGAGGAACGATCCGGCGGATCTCCTCCTCGACGCGGGCCACGCCTTGCTCCGTCAGCTCGAGGCGGGTTCCGGAGGGCGCCTTCAGGTTGATCAGGAACTGGCCCGGGTCGGTGCGGGGGAAAAAGGCGACGCCGAGGAGGGGGTACAGGGAGAAGCTCACGAGGCACGCGCCGAGCAGGCCGAGCGTCGTCGCGGCCGGCCGCGCGAGGGAACGCGCGAGGGTCGCGCCATACCGGTCCAGCAGCAGCTCGAAGCGGTGATTGAAGCGATGGATCATCCGGCCGAACGGGGACCGGGTGTCGACGTGGTCCTCCTCGAGGTGGGCCCTGCGCAGCAGCTTCGCGCAGAAGAGCGGGACGACGGTCAGGGCGACGAAATAGGAGGCGAGCAGCGAGAAGACGACGGCCAGCGCCAGCGCCACGAAGAGAAAGCGGCTGACCCCGTACAGGAACACGACCGGGAAGAAGACCACGATCGTCGTCAGCGTCGCCGCGAGCACCGGAAGCGCGACCTCGGCGCCGCCCTTCTCGGCCGCTTCCTCGGCGGGTTCTCCCATCTCCATGTGGCGGAAGATGTTCTCGAGGACGACCACCGAGTTGTCGATCAGGCGCGAGAGGGCGAGCGCGAGTCCGCCGAGCACCATCGTGTTGACGGTCCCGCCCCCGGCGCTGATCGCGAGAAAGGCCGCGAGGGCCGACAGCGGGATGGAGAGGAACACGGCCGCGGTGGCGCGGACGCTTCCGAGAAAGAGGAGAACCATGACGCCGGTCAGCAACAGGCCGATGCCGCCCTCGTGCAGGAGGTTTTCGATCGCCTTTCGCACGAAGACCGACTGATCGAACACGACGCTCGCGACGAGCTGCTTCGGGATGTCGGTCAGGCTCGCCACGGCTGCCTTGATGCCGTCGACGACCGCAATGGTGTTCGTGTCGCCGCCCTGTTTCAGAACGGGGAGATAAGCGGACCGCTGGCCGTCGACGCGCACGACGTTGGTCTGGATCGAGTGCGCGTCCGACGCCTCTCCGACGTCGCGGACGAGCACGGAGGCCCCGCCGACCGTCTTCAGGGGAAGCCGGTTGATCTCGTCGGTCGAGGGGAGCTGGCTGTTCGTGTACAGGTTGTAGTCGGTGGGCCCGATTCGGACGTCGCCGGCCGGCAGGATCAGGTTGCTGTCGTTGACGGTGCGCACGACGTCCATCACCGACAACTGGTGGGCTTCGAGCTTCAGGGGATCGACGTAAACCATGATCTGCCGGTACTGCCCGCCGAAGGGCTGGGGTACGGAGGCCCCGGCGACGCCGGCCACCTGGTTGCGCACGGCGTACTGGCCGAGGTCACGCAGCTGGGTCTCGTTCAAGCCCTCGCCCTTGAGGGTAATCAGACAGACGGGCAGGCTCGAGGCGTCGAACTTCAGAACGACGGGCGGAAGCGTTCCGGGCGGGAGCTTGCGCAGGTTGGCGAGGGCGAGGTTCGAGATCTGGCTCAGGGCCGCGTTCGGGTCGGACCCCGCGTGGAAGTAGATCTTGATGAGGCTCACGCCCGGCAGGGAGCGCGACTCGATGTGGTCGATGTCGCTGCCGAGCGTGAAGAAGCGCTCGAAGCGACCGGTGATGTCGGTTTCGATCTGCTCGGGCGGCATTCCCGAGTAAAAGGTCGCGACGACGACGACCGGGATGTGGATCGCCGGGAAGAGATCGACGGGCATGCGCGCGAGGGTCGTGGTCCCGACGATGGCCACCATCAGGCAGACGACGACGATGAAATAGGGGTGCTTGATCGCAAAGCGCGACATCAGAGCTCCGATTCCGGGTCGGCCCCGGACTCCTCGATCGGCCGCGGCTCGACCTCGTCGCCCGGCCGGAACTGGCTGCGGCTTCCGACGACGAGCCGATCCCCCTCCGCGAGGCCCGAAAGCACCTCGACGCGGCGCGCTCCCTCGGAGCCGAGGCGAACGTGCCGCTCCTCGATCCGGTTTCCCGGGCCGACGACGAAGACCCTGGCGTCCGCGCCGTTGCGCGACACGGCCTGGACCGGGACGGTCAGGGAGGATTCCTTGCGGACGAGGTCGAGAGTCGTCTCCGCGTACATCCCGGCGACCAGGCTGCCGTCGGTGTTGGCGACGTCGATTTCGGTTTCCATCGTCCGGGTCTGGCGTTCGAGGTCGTCGGACAGGCGGGCGACCCGGCCTTCGAAGGTTCGATCGAGCGAGGCAACGCGCACCTGGACGACGGTTCCCACGTGGATGCGGGACACCGCCGACTCCGGCACGGGAAGCACCAGCCGGAGGCGGTCGCATTCGGCCAGACGGACCACGGGCATCGCCTGCGTGCTCGAGGACGTGCCGGCCTGGATCAGTGCCCCGGTGTCCGCGTAGCGCTTCGTAATGACGCCCGAGAACGGCGCCGTGATCTGCGAGTAATCCCGAAGCGCGGAGGCCTTCCTCTGGCTGGCCTCGTCCTGGGCGACCAGAGCCTCGGCTTCCTGGTCTCGCGCGAGCGCGTCTTCGAGCTCCTGCGCCGCGATGAGCCCCGGCCGGGACTCGGACACCTGCTTGAGTCGCGCGTAAGCCGAGTGTGCGGCCTGGTGGCTCGACCTCGCCCGGTCGAGCGTGGCGGCGGCTTCCTGCAGTTGCGCCTCGAGCTCGGGGATCTCGAGGACCGCCAGCACCTGCCCCGCTCTGGCGCGATCTCCGACGTCGACCGAAATCGAACGGATGTACCCCGCGACCTTCGCGTGGAGGTCGACCTCCCGGAAGGGCTTGAACTCACCCGAGAGAGTCAGAGTGGTTCGGAGGGGTGTCTTGCGAGCGAGCGCGACGGAGACCACCCGCGCCGAGGAGGCGGAGGGATGCGCGGGCTCGGGGTGTTGCGCCCGGGCCTTTGCCAGCACCGTCAGCATGATGACCGCAGTCGCTGCGGCCCCCGTGATCATCAGGATCCGTTTTCGTTGGACGGTCATTCGCGTATTCCCTCTGCAAGGGCGCCCGTCTCGAGGGCGCAACCAGACGCCGCGATCGGGTCGCGGCGTTCCGACGGCCGCAATGCGGTCCATCGGAGTCCGAGGGGCCGTGGGGCCCCGCGGCGATTAGAGGGAAACGGGTGGCGCGCGGAGGGGATTGCCGGAGGCGCGGCGCTCACCGGCGTACAGGACGGTGCTCGGAAACTCGTTGGAGAGGATGACCGGCGGTCTCGGGAGAACGAGGGAAGCGATCCACGCCGGCGTGTCGCACGGACCGGCCATCGTCCGTTCTTCCGGCGGAGGGAACTTGATCGGGTCGCTGTCGGAGGCGATCAGTTCCTGCGTGCTGCGGGTCGGAATGCCGTGCGCGACGCGGCTCTGCATCCCCACGAAGAGGAGGGCCCCGATCGTGAGAAGCAGAAAAGCCGCCTTGAGGGAACGGCTCCGACCCGCCGGAGACAGCGCTTTCACGTGTGCCGATTGTCGCCTGCAGAACACCTTCACTGCAACTGGAACCGGTGTCCGGGCAGCCCCATTCCCGGAAAGCCGGCAAGTCGGCGGTCCTTCCAAGGGGGTATCGTCTCGCCTGGGAATCACCCGGAGATGGAGAGAGGGGCCCGACCGGCGGTTTCTGAAGTCGTCCGCCCGCATCGGAAGGCGAACCGGGAGAGCCACCGCGGACAGGCCGCCGAGGGGGGCGGGATCTCGCCGGTCGATGGCGTCGCCTTTGCCATTTTCGTGGGTTGCCTCGTGCTCGCGTTCACGACGGAGATTCCGGACCAATTTGCGCTGCCCAAGCTCCTCGCACTCTTCGTTTACGCGGCGTTCGCCTCGGTGAGATGGATTCAGGCAACCCGCAGAGGGCTGGTTGCGGGGCTTCCGCGAGGTCTCGCGCTGGTGACGGCCGCGTCGGCGTGCTGGTGGGTCGGCGCGACACTGACCGCCCGGCACCTGACCACGGCGGTTTTCGGGATGCGGGGCCGCTACAACGGCGTGGCGACCTTGCTGGCCGGCCTCGCGGTGTTCGTTTTCATCGCGACGACCCGCCTGTCGGACCGCGGAGTCGAGCGACGGCTCGTCGCGATTTGCGCCGCGCTGACGATCGCCTGCGGCTACGCTTTCGTCCAGGCGGCCGGCCTGGATCCCATCCCGTGGCCGCCGGGACGCCCCGCCTCCACCCTGGGGCACCCCGTCGTCTTTGCCGGCACGCTCGCTCTGATTCTGCCGTTCGGCCTGGCGTTCGCGCTCCTGGCGCGGTCGCGAGCCGGGCGACTCGCGTGGACCGTTGCGATGCTCGCGCAGGGGCTTGCGTTGACCCTGAGCCTCGCGCGGGGCCCGTGGATCGGCGCCTTCGCCGGAGTCGTCGTTTTCGCGGCGTTGACGATTGCGCACGCGCGCCGTTTCGCCCCCCGCCTGGCGGGGTTGCTGGTCGGCTTGCTCCTCGTGGTGTCGGCCGTGCTGGTGATTTCGGCGCCGACGCGGTCGAGAGTGGTCGGCCGGCTGTCCACGCTCACGGCGCTCTCCGAGGACCCGTCTCTCTTGTACCGCGCTCACTTCTTTCGCGCGGCGCTCGGGATGCTGCGGGATCACCCGCTGGTGGGCGTGGGATGGGAGAACTTCGGCCTCCTCTACCCGGCCTACCGGTCATCGCCGACCCCATCGATCGCGGCGGATCTCACCCCCACCATGGTGCACAGCGGCCCCCTTCAAACGGCCGTATCGGCGGGGATCCCGGCTCTGGCTCTCCAGCTCCTGTTTTTCGCCGCCGTCGGCTTGGCCGTGACGAAGCGATGGCGCGCCGAACCCCTCGAGTGCGAGCGGCTCCTGGGCGCGGCGTTCCTGGCGTCGGCGGTCGCCTGGTTCGTGCAGGACCTCTCGGGCTGGCCGCACGTCGCGCTGGGCTCGGTCGCCTTTCTGGTCTGGGGCCTCGCGGTTTCGTGGAGCCTCGGGGTCCAGGCTCGCGCCTCGACGGGTCGCCGGTGGCTCCGCGTGTCGCTGGCCGCGGCCGTCGGGATCGGCTGCGCCGGGTTGGCGCTTTCCACCTGGCGGCAGTTCCGAGCCGAGCGCCTGATCTTCGAAGCCGAGCACCTCGACCTCGGACGCGACTGGAACTCCGTCGAGGAAAAGCTTCGCGCCGCGCTCGAGCTCAGCCGGGATCGGGCCTGGGCGAGCGACGCCGCGGCCAGACTGTTCCTCGAGCGAGCGGCGCTGGCGGGCGACCGGCGCGCTTACGAGCGGGGAATCGCGTTGTCGAACGCCTCACGCGCCGCCAACCCCTTCGACCCGTACCTGCGTCTGCGGCGCACCGAATTCGACATGATCGCCATGGACCATGGCCTGATCACCCGATTGACCGAAGAGGGCCGCGACGCGCTGGCGGCCGCGGAATCCATGACGAGCGGCAGCAATCTGGTCCGGAAGGTCGAGGCGTCGCTCCTGCGCAAGGCGGGCAATACCCGCATCGTCTGGATTCAGCCGGCCGAGACCGCCGGATTCGGGCCGGCCGGGAGCCTGATCGTCGGCGGATCGGCCCCCTCGGGTCCGCCGGGAGCGCGCGTCTTCCTGCACTGGCGAAACGTGACCCGGAAGTCGGCGTGGGTTACGGAAGCCCACGCTCCCGTTCCAGAGAGCAATGGCGACTGGTTCAACGCGATTCGAAACGCGAGCCTCGGCGATCGGTACGAGGCCTATGCATCCTTCGAGACGTGGTCGTACGGGCCCTGCACCTACATGGGCAACGGAGCGATCAAGCTCTGCGCGCCGCTGGCCTTCATCGGCCCCGACACGAGTGGAGTCGGGCCGCCCGGCAGTCTCATCGTCGCCGGGTCGGTGCCGGAGGCGTGGGCGCACAGTGAGGCCCTCCTGCACCGAAGAAACGCCACCCGGCGGTCGGAATGGACTCTCCAACCGATTCGCCCCGGGACGGCCGGCGGCGGAGTTTCGTTTCCCGCGGACGCGCCGGGAAACTGGTACACCATCCTCCCCGACGCCGGCACGGACGATCGGTACGAGGTCTACCTGTCTACCTCGACGAAGTCCTACGACCCGTGCCTGTACCCGGGCGACGGAACCCGCAAGCTTTGCGCGCCCATCGCCTGGATTCAGCCGCAGGCCTCGGCGGGATTCGGGCCGCCCGGCAGTCTGGTCGTGGCCGGGTTCGCGCCCGATCCCTGGGCGAAAGCTCCGGTCCACCTGCACTGGCGAAACGCGACCCGGGGGGGCGGATGGGCCACGGAAGCGTTCGCCGCGACGCCGGACGACAAGGGCGTCTGGTACAGCGCCATTCCGAATGCCAACTTGTACGAGCAATACCAGATCCGCATCACGTCCCCGACGTCCGCGTCGATCACGTGCACCTACACGGGGAATCGGGCCTTCAACGCCTGCCCATGAGAGCCGGGCCTGCGGTTGGATGCCGGCGCCGACCATGAGGCTCGCGGGCCGCGGGAACAATTGCTCACCCGGGTGCGTACCCTTCAGACAGTGGCCGGGCCATAGGTAGGCGGCCGTCGAACGGGGAGGGCGGATGCGCGTGTTCTGGCAGGACGTTCGGTACGGCATGCGGGTCCTCGCGAAGAGCCCGGGCTTCACGGCCGTCGCCGTACTGACACTGGCTCTCGGGATCGGGGCGAACACGGCCCTCTTTTCCGTGGTCAACGGCGTCCTTCTCAACCCGCTGCCATTTCCGGATTCGGGGCGCCTCTATTCCGTGTACACGAAGTCGGCGAATTTCGGAACCGGGTCCGTTGCCTACCAGAACTTCCTGGACTGGCAGAGGGACAATCGCGTCTTCGCGGCGCTCGGCGCGTACCGCTCGGAGGACTACAACCTGACCGGCTCGGGCGAGGCGGAGCGGTTGCCGGCGTACCAGATCTCTGCCGAGCTTCTTCCGCTCCTCGGGGTCCGGCCCGTCCTGGGCCGGACGTTTCTCCCGGAGGAGGACCGGGCCGGCGCCGGGCCCGTCGTGGTGCTCGGAGACGGCTTCTGGAAGCGCCGGTTCGGGATGTCGCCGGACGTCCTCGGCCGGAGCCTCACGTTGAACGGCAAGGCCTACACCGTCATCGGCGTGGCTCCGTCGCGACTGTCGGTCGTCGACCCGGTGGACATCTACGTACCCATCGGGCAGTGGACGGATGCGACGTTCCTGGACCGGCGCGTCAGCATGGGGATGCACGTGATCGGCCGGCTGAAGCCGGGACGGCCGCCGGAGCAGGCGCGGGCGGAGATGGACCGGATCGCACGGCAGCTCGAGGCGGCATACCCGGAAGCAAACAAAGGATCCGGAATCGCCCTGGTGCCCCTCAAGCAGGATGTGGTCGGCGGCGTCCGGGGCATCCTGCTGATGCTTCTCGGGGCCGTGACATTCGTACTGCTGATCGCCTGCGCGAACGTGGCGAACCTGCTGCTCGCACGATCGACCGGGCGAACGCGGGAGTTCGCCGTCCGCGCGGCTCTGGGCGCGAGCGCCTGGAGGGTCGTCCGGCAGTTGCTGACCGAGAGCGTGATCCTCGCGGTCTCGGGCGGATTCCTGGGCCTCGCCCTGGCAAAGTGGGGCACGCGGGCGATCCTGGCGGCCCTTCCCGACACGCTGCCGCGGGCCGAGGAGATCGGTCTCGACGGCCGGGTCCTCGTCTTCACGCTCGGGATCTCGATCGTGACCGGAATCGTGTTCGGGACGGTCCCGGCGCTGAGGATGTTGCGGGCGGACCTCCAGGAGACGTTGAAGGAAGGCGGCCGGGGCTTGAGCGGCGCCCGGTCTCGCACTCAGAGCATCTTCGTCGCGGCGGAGATGGGCATGGCGCTGGTGCTTCTGATCGGGGCGGGACTCATGGTCCGCAGCCTCCACGCCCTGTGGGCCGTGAACCCCGGCTTCGATCCGAAGAACACCCTC
>Ga0326726_10003082_pt1 | contig 15303 bp, 14 predicted proteins | sample MHFenrmetagenome_2_FD_207603 | JGI IMG/M metagenome (GOLD analysis project Ga0326726, IMG submission 207603) | Lab enriched peat soil microbial communities from Michigan Hollow, Ithaca, NY, United States - MHF15MN | ecosystem: Environmental > Terrestrial > Soil > Wetlands > Peat | place: USA...
GGCCCGGGCCGCCCGAATTTCGTCGAGGCCGATCGATCCGACGGGCTCAATCGCCCTCGTGGCGTCCTCCGCCGAATTCGAGGAACCTCCCGATGCCCGAGCCTCGCGCCTTTGCGTAGATGTGGTGGGCCGCGGCGACGTCCTCGATCGCGAGGCCGACCGACTTGAAGAGAGTGATCTCGGAAGGGCTCCGGCGCCCCGGGGCTGCGCCGACGACGACTTCTCCGAGCTCGCCCACGATGTGCTCGTCCGTGACCGCTCGCTCTTTCTTCGCGATCAGGAAATCGCCCGCCTCGGCCAGGGCGGCCTCCCGCCGGTCGACGAAGAGCCGCGAGCGCGACACCGCGGCCGCGTCGAGCTCGCGCGCCGAGGCCACGCTCGACCCCACGGCGTTGACGTGCGCGCCGGGCGCGAGCCACTCGCCGAGCACGACGGGTTCGCGCGAGGACGTCAACGCGCACACGATGTCGGCGCCCTCGACGGCCTCCCGGACCGTGGCGCAGGCCGTGACGGCGATGCCGTGCCGCTTCGACTCCCGCTCGCCGAACGCGCGGGCGCGGTCGGGCGTCTTGCTCGCGACCCGGACCCGGCGGATCCTTCGGACGAGGAGGAGGGCCTCCAGATGCGTCCGGGCCTGGACGCCCGAGCCGATGAGCGCGAGATCGCCGGCGTCCTCGCGGGCGAGAAGGCGCGTGGCCAGGGCCGTGACGGCTGCGGTGCGCACGGCCGTGACGGAGGTGGCGTCGACGACCGCCAGGAGGCGCCCGCGGCCGGCTTCGAAAAGGAGCACGGCGCCCTGGTGCGAGTCGAGCTCCGATCCCTCGTTGCGCGGGAAGAAAGTCACCGCCTTGAGTCCGAGGACGCCGAGACCCGAGGCCTGCGCGGGCATCACCCCGAGCGCGCCGGACCGGTCGGGGAGCCACACGATCTGGCGCTGCGGCATGGTGGCTTCGCCGCGGGCGAGCGAGGCGAAGGCTCGGGCCATCACCTCGATGCACTCCTTCATCGGCAGCAGCCGCGGAACCTCGGCCTGGTTGACGACGAGTGTGTCGATCACGCTTCCTCCGCAGGGGTCCGGGAGAGGGTAGGGCTCGAGCGGGAAAGATATCCCTATTGCCAGCGAAAGATCTTCAGGGCCACCGCGAAGGCGATGAGGGCCCAGACGGCGAGGATCGCGAGCTCGCCCCCGATCGCGGACAGCGCGCGGCCCTCGAGCATCACCGCGCGCAGGGCGTTGTTGAGGGCGGTCAGGGGCAGGGCCTGGATGAACGGCTGGGCGGCCTTCGGGAACCTTTCGGAGGAGAAGAAGACGCCCGAGAAGAGCCACATCGGAACCATGACCAGGTTCATCAGGCCGTTGGCGGCTTCGAGCGTCCGGGCGCGGGCCGCCACGAGCAGGCCGATGCCGCCGAAGCAGAGCGCCCCGAGGACCGTGATCAGCCCGAGCAGGGCGAACGAGCCCCGGACCGGAACCTGGAAGGCCGCGACGCCGAAGGCGAGGATGACGATGACCTCGAGGACGAAGAACACGAAGCGCGACAGCATCTGGGCGAGAAGGTAGTCGGACTTGCGCATGGGGGTGGCGACCATGAGCTTCAGAGTCTTCTTCAGGCGAGCGTTGACGATCGCGAACCCGATGCCCCAGATTCCGGTTCCCATCAGGTTCAGGCCCAGAATTCCGGGCAGCAGGAAGTCGATGTAGCGCGAGCCCTTCTCGTGGACGAGCGCGTCCCGGGCGGGCGACGGGTCGCCGCGGCCGCGCGAGCGCTGGACCGCGTCGTCGACCTCGAGTCTCGCGATGCGGGCGTCGGGCCGCGTCCGGTCGAAGTGGTACGTGAGCCCGAGCGCGCCCGTCTCCTCGACGAGAAGCGCGATCTTTCCGGTGCGAAGCGCCTCGAGGCCCCCGGCCAGACTCGGATACGCCGAGGGTTTCACGGCGCCCGACCGAGCCAGGGCCTGCGTGAGCTCGGCGGCCGACGGTCCGGCCACGACGCCGACGGGTACCGGGTCGGGCGGCCGGTCGCGGAAGGCGAAGCCGAGCACGAGCGCCATGAGCACGGGGAAGGCGAACACCCAGAAAAGGGCCTCCGGCTCCCGGACGAACTCGAGCAAGCGCATCTTCGTCAGGGTCGCGAGGGGATGCTGCCGGTCACTCATCGCGCAGCTCCCGGCCCGTCAGGGCGATGAACACGTCTTCGAGGGTCGAGCGGTGCGTCGAGAGCGAGAGCAGCTTCGCCCCCGCGCCGTCGAGCGCCGAGAGCAGGGCAGGGACCGCCTGCGCGAGCGACGCCGCCGCGAGGAGCCAGCGCCCGTCCCGCTGCCGGCGCTCGCCGATGCCGGGGATCGTCGCCAGGAAATCGTCCTCGACGCGGGGCTCCGTCGAGAACTCGATGATGTGCGGCGCCTTCAGGCCGGCAATGAGCTCGGCCGGAGTGCCCTGCGCGATGATCCGCCCGTGGTCCACGACCGCCACGCGGTCGCAGAGCCGCTCGGCTTCCTCCATGTAATGGGTCGTCAGGAGCACGCTGCGCCCGGCCTCCTTGTACGCCGCGATCCGCTCCCAGAGCTGGAGGCGGCTCTGGGGATCGAGGCCGGTCGTCGGCTCGTCGAGGAAGAGCAGCTCGGGGTCTCCCGCCAGAGCGCACGCGACGGCCAGGCGCTGGCGCTGGCCGCCCGAGAGCTTGCCGACGCGGGCGTCGCGCTTCTCCTCGAGCGACATGTCGGCCATGAGCTGCTCGGGGTCCCGTCCGCGCGCGTAGAACGAGCGGAAGAGCACGAGGGTCTCGGCGACGGTGAGCTTTTCGGTCAGGCGGCTCTCCTGCAGCGAGATCCCGAGGCGCTCGCGCAGTTCCCGCTCATGGCTTCCCCAGCGGCGGCCGAGGATGACGACCTCTCCGGCGTCGGGGGGAGTAAGGCCCTCGAGGATCTCGATCGTCGTCGTCTTGCCGGCGCCGTTTGGCCCGAGCAGGCCGAAGCACTCGCCGGAGGCGACCTCGAGGTCGAGGCCGTCTACGGCTTTGACGTCGCCGAAATGCTTTTTCAGCCCGCGGCAGACGATGGCGGGAGTCATGCGGGGCGGGATTTTACTGCGGAGGATGGGGGGTTCGAGGTGCGAGATGCGGGAAATGCGAATCGGGTCGCCTACCTGTTCGCCGGCACGACGATCCCCTCGAATCCCGCCTGCTCGAGGATCGTGAGGGCGGCCTGTGCCTCCGCGCGGGACTCGACCGGCCCGACCTTGACGCGGGTCAGGCCCTGGTACGGCTCGAAGTAGACGGTGAACCCGGCGGCCCGGACGCGATCGGCGTGCCTGTCGGCGCGGGGCTTCTCGGCAAACGAGCCCACCTGCACGGACCACTGACCCGTCGCCGACACCGGCTCGACCTCGACGCCCGGCGTGACGACGACGAGCCGCACACGCGCCACTCCGGGCCCGATCATCGCGAGGTCCAGGGCGGCCTTGCGCGAGAGATCGATGATGCGGCCCTGCACGAAGGGCCCGCGGTCGTTGATGCGCACGCGCACGGCCCGGCCGCTGTCGAGGCTCGTGACGTCCACGACGGTCCCGAGGGGAAGGTCTCGGTGAGCGGCGGTCAGCTTCGAGGAATCGTAGATCTCGCCCGAGGCCGTCGGCTTGCCCTCGAACCCGTCGTCGCCGCCGTACCAGGAGGCGAGGCCCTCCTCGCTCCATCCCTTCGGCAGCTCGGCAGGGGGGACGGGGTGAGAGACCGGAGGCGGGGGCTTTTTCGAGGCGCAGGCGGCCGTGACGGCGGCAGCCAGAACGAGAAGGAGGAGGAGCGGGAGCGACCCCGGCCTTCGGGCCGCCCTCACACGCGAACGGGCGCGCTGTCGGCCGCCTCGGCGCCGGCGAGCGCCGGGTCGAGCTCCTCGCGGACGAAGACCTCGACCTGCTCGGAAGAGCGGCCGACGAGCCGGTCGGGCGCGGCGACCGTCGCGAGCTCGGCGCGCGTGAGACCGAACCCCGCGTCGCCGGCGAGCCGGTCCAGAAGATCCGCCGCGCCGCCCGTCTGGGCGCGCGCATCGGCCGACGCCCGGGCGTGCACCCGGAGGCGCTCGTGCAGCTCCTGCCGGTCGCCGCCGCGGCGGACGGCTTCCATCATCACGTTCTCGGTTGCGAGAAACGGCGCCTCGGCCTCCAGCCGCCGCCGCGAGACCTCCGGGTGGACGACGAGGCCGCCGAGGACGTTCTCGAGGAGGATCAGGATCGCGTCGCTCGCGAGGAAGGCCTCGGGCACGGCGATGCGCTTGTTGGCCGAATCGTCGAGCGTGCGCTCGAGCCACTGCGTGGCGGCGGTCATGGCGGTGTCGAGCGACAGGGCGATGACGTGCCTCGCCAGCGAGCAGACGCGCTCGGCGCGCATCGGATTGCGCTTGTAGGGCATCGCGGAGGAGCCGATCTGCGAGCTCTCGAACGGCTCCTCGAGCTCGCCTTCGTGCTGGAGCAGGCGCAGGTCGTTGGAAAGCTTGTGGGCCGACTGCGCCAGGCCCGACAGCGCGTGGACCACGCGGTCGTCCTGCTTGCGCGAGTAGGTCTGGCCCGAAACCATCTGCCGCCTGGCGAAGCCTGCCCGGGCGGCGAGGGCGCGGTCGAGCTCCTCGACCTTTGCCGAGTCGCCGTCGAAGAGCCGCAGGAAGGAGGCCTGCGTCCCGGTCGCGCCCTTGGCGCCGAGAAAGCGCAGGCCCGCGCGGACGGCGCGCACCTCTTCGAGGTCCATCAGGAGGTCCGAGGCCCAGAGCGTCGCGCGCTTTCCGACCGTCGTCGGCTGCGCGGGCTGGAAGTGCGTGTAGGCGAGCGCGGGCAGGTCCCGGTGCGCCAGAGCGAAGTCGCGCAGCTTCCTGAGGACGGCGACGAGGCGGCGCTCGACGAGGGCAAGCCCGTCGCGCATCTGGATGAGGTCGGTGTTGTCGGTGACGTAGGCCGACGTGGCGCCCCAGTGGATGATGCCTCTTGCGGCGGGAGCGGCGGCGCCGAAGACGCGAACGTGGGCCATGACGTCGTGGCGGGTCTTCGCTTCCTCGGCGGCCGCGGCGGCGAAGTCGACGCCCGACAGGTTGGCCCGCATCGCGGCGAGCGCTTCCTCGGAGATCGGAAGCCCGAGGCGGCGTTGCTCCTCGGCGAGCCACAGCCAGAGCCGCCGCCAGGTCTCGAACTTGAAGCGGGGGGAGAAGAGGGCGGACATCTCCGCCGAGGCGTAGCGCTCGGTCAGGGGGTTGACGTAGGACTCAGTCATCGTCCGGGCCGGCTTCCTCCCCGATGTTGAAAAGGCGCACCTCGTCGTTGCCGCAGACCATGCAGAGGGCCTCGACGATGCGGCTGCCGTCCATCTCGAAGACGTAACTTGGGGTTCCGCACTGGGAGCACAGGAGGTAGTCGACCTCCGCGTATTCGTCTTTCTTTTTCGGGGGGCCGCCCTTCGGGCCGTCGAGAGGCATGGGGCATTCTAGCAAGGAGTGGCGAGGGGCGAGGGGACTCCGGCCCGCCGGTCGGACATCATTTGTCCATTCCGGGGCTATCCTGTAATCGATGTCCTCATCGGCAGTCCTCATCGGGCTCGGATTGGCGATCCTTGCGCTCGGCGCGGCGGGAGTCGCGCTCGGCCTGGCGCGCGCGCGGGAGTCCGCCTCGCGGATCGACCGGCTCCTGGCCGAGACGGCGCGCGCGCGCGAAGCCTCTCAGTCGGTCGACCGCCGTTTCGAAGAGCTGCGGGGCTCGCTCGAGACGCGTGTGGGCGGTGTCGAGAAACGGCTCGACAGCGGCCAGCAGTCGATTGCCGACCACCTCGGCAAGTCCGGAAGCCTCCTGAAGGAGGTCGGCGAAAAGCTCGGCCGCCTGCACGAGGCCTCGCAGCGAATCGAAAAGCTGGCCGGAGAGGTGACGCGCCTCGAGGACCTCCTGAAGCCCCCGAAGCTGCGCGGCACGCTCGGCGAGATGTTCCTCGAGCAGGCCCTCGCGCAGGTGCTGCCGCCGGGGGCGTACGCCACGCAGCACCCGCTCGGCGGGGGCGTCGTCGTCGACGCGGTGGTCTTCGTGCAGGACCGCCTGGTCCCGATCGACAGCAAGTTTCCCCTCGAGAACTATCGCCGCGCCCGCGAGGTCGAGGACGAGGGCGAGAAGAAGCGCGCGCGCCAGCAGTTCGCCCGAGACGTGAAGAAGCACGTGGAGGCGATCGCGGAAAAGTACATACGGCCGGCGGCCGGGACCTGCGACTTCGCCCTCATGTACGTGCCGGCCGAGGCCGTCTACGCCGAGATCGCCGCCGACGGGGAAGAGGCGGCCCTGGCCGACTATGCGGCGTCCCGGCGCGTGATTCCGGTGTCGCCGCGGCTGCTCTTCGCCTATCTCTCGACGGTGGCCCTGGGCCTGCGAGGCATTGCCCTGCAGGAAAACGCGAAGGAGGTCCACCAGAACCTGGCCGATCTCTCGCGGCTCTGGGACCGCGTCGGCGGGCCTCTCGAGAAGCTCGGAGGACACCTGGCGAACGCTTCGAAGCAGTACGAGGAGACCTCGCGCGCCTTCGAGCGGTTCACTCTGCGACTCGAGACGATCTCCGAGAAGGCGGACGCCGAAATCGAGGGCGCCGAGCCGGCGGTTCTGCCGGTCCTGCCGCCCTCCTGACGCTCGCCGGTCGGGGTCGGGCCGCGGCCTTCGATCGTGTGAGGTCTCGCGGTCTCAATGACTTGAGAGGGGCCGGACGGGATCCGGCCTTCCTCCCCGGTCCCGCGATCCGGTAGTATCCGCCCTTCTTCCGCGAGCCCTTATGAGCCTCAAAGTCACTTCCGAGATCGGCAAGCTCAAGTCGGTCCTGGTCCACCTGCCGGGCCCGGAGATCGACCGCATGGTTCCGGCCATGATGGAGGAGCTGCTGTTCGACGACATCCTCTACGGCAATCGGGCCCGCGAGGAGCACCGGCGCTTCCAGCAGGTCCTCGGCTACGTCGCCGACGAGGTGCTCGAGATCCAGGATCTGCTCGAGGAGGTTCTCCAGGTGCCCGAGCAGCGCGGCGCCATCATCGACGACCTCGCCAGGACGCTCGGCTGGGGACCCGAAATGGAGGTCCGGCTCCGGGACCTCACGGCCGAACAGCTGGCCGCCTCCCTCGTCATCGGGATCGAGAAGCCGGCCCCCGACATCGCCAGCGCCGCGTCCGAGTTCTACGAGCTGCCGCCCGTCCCCAACTACTTCTTCCAGCGCGATCCCCTTGTCGTCGTCGGGGAGCGGGCGATCCGGGGCTCCATGGCGACCTCGGCCCGGCTGCGCGAGCCGCTGCTCTCCGGCTATGTCCTCTCGCTTCACCCGCGTTTCGCCACGCCGGAGGGCGGAAAATTCTGGTTCCAGGAGTTCTCGGCCGACTACGGGAAGCCGTCCTCCTACGCCCGCATGCGCCCGACGCTCGAGGGCGGCGACGTCCTGGTGCTGCGCGATGACCTGCTCGCGATCGGCTACAGCGAGCGCACCGAGAAGACGACGATCGAGCGGCTGGCCGAATCGTTCAAGAAGCTGAAGTCGCCGATCAAGCGCATTATCGTCGTGGCGATCCCGCCGGCGCGCTCCTACATGCACCTCGACACGGTCTTCACGATGATCTCGCAGGACGAGTGCCTCGTGTACGGCCCGATGATCCTGCCCGACGGGGCCGAGGAAGCCGATGTCTACGAGTGCGACCTCACCAAGCGCGAGATCACGTGGACGACGGAAAAGGACCTGCTCTCCGCCCTCAAGGCCCAGAAGCTCGACCTGAAGCCGATCCGCTGCGGCGGCCAGGACCCGATCGCCGAGCGGCGCGAGCAGTGGACCGACGGCGCCAACGCCTTCGCGCTGGCCCCGGGCGTCATCGTCATCTACGACCGGAACGAGGCGACGGCGGCCGAGCTCGCCCGCTGCGGCTATACGGTCGTCGACGAGGCGGACCTGCTTCTCGGCAAGGAGGAGCTGGAGCTCTGGAAGCCCTCCAAGAAGTACGTGATCCTGCTCGCGGCCCACGAGCTCTCGCGCGCCCGCGGCGGCCCGCGCTGCATGACGATGCCGCTCGTGCGGGAGGACGTCAAGCCGTGAGCGGCCTGCTTCCTCCGGTTCCCCGTTTCCCGCCTCCTCTGCGATGAATCCCACTCCCTTCTTCTCCTTCGTCCGGCCGCTGGCCGTGGTCGCCTTCGGCGGCAACGCGCTGCTGCGCCCGGAGGACGACGGCTCGACCGCCCGGCAGCTCGAGCGGGCGCGCGAGGCCGTCCGCATGCTCATCCCGGTCATCGGGAAGGGCTACGAGCTCATCGTCGTGCACGGCAACGGGCCGCAGGTCGGTAACATCCTCATGCAGGCCGAGGAGGCCGCCGGCAAGATCCCGCCGCAGTCGCTCGACTTCTGCGTCGCACAGACCGAGGGTTCGATGGGGTTCCTGCTCGAGCTCGCGTTCGACAACGAGCTGCCCCGCGCCGGGTTCCGCAAGCAGGTCGTCACGATCATGACCCAGGTCGAGGTGGACGCCGCGGACCCGGCGTTCCTGAAGCCGTCCAAGCCGATCGGTCCCTTCTTCTCGAAGGAGAAGGCCGAGCTCATGCAGCGGACCGCGGGCTGGACGATGGTCGAGGACGCCGGGCGCGGCTGGCGCAAGGTCGTGGCCTCGCCCAAGCCGCGCCAGGTGCGGGGCGTCGAGGTCGCGGCCGCGCTCATCAACCGCGGCCACATCGTGATCGCGGCCGGCGGGGGCGGGATCCCGGTCGTCGTCACCGACGAGGGGGAGGTGCGCGGCGTCGAAGCGGTGATCGACAAGGACTACGCGGCGTCGATGCTGGCGGCCTCGCTCTCGGCCAACCTGTTCATCGTCCTGACGGGTGTGGACCGGGTCTCGAAGGATTTCGGCAAGCCGACGCAGGCAGAGCTCGCCCAGATCGACGTTCCGACGGCGAAGCGGCTGCTGGCCGAGGGGCAGTTTCCGCCGGGCAGCATGGGGCCCAAGATCGACGCGGCGATCCGCTTCGTCGAGGCCGGCGGCCACGAAGTCCTCGTCACCCGCGCCGAGTCGCTCGCCGAGGCCCTGGAAGGTCGGACCGGAACCTACATCCGCCCCGGCCGATGAGCGCCTCCGGGGAGCCTGCGCCCGGACCGCGCCGTTTCACCTTCGGCGAAGCGTGGCCCTTCTACGCCGCGGGGCTCCTGGTGGCGGCGACGCTGCTCGCGGTTTTCGCCCTCTTGCACCCGCGCCACACGGGCGCGTCCGCCGGCGACGGGGGCGCGCCGGCGACCGTCACGGTGGAGGAGGCCGCACTTCAGCGCGACCCCTCTCCCAAGGGTGCGGTGATCGCGACGCTCGCCCAGGACAAGCGCGTGCGCGTGGGCGCCGAAGCCGCGCGCTGGGTCGAGGTCGAGGCCGACGGGAGCAAGGGCTTCCTGCCGGCCGAGGCGGTGGAGCGCGATGCCGACCGGGACGCGAGACAGCGGCGGGCAAGGACCCTGCTCGCCATCGCCCCCGTGTCCGGCGTCGTCGGCGAGGACGCGGAGATCATGCTCGCGCCGTATCCGCTGGCCGCCCGGGGAGGCCGGCTCGCCAAGGGCGCGGTCATCGAGATCCACTCGGTCGACCACTCGTACTTCGCCTTCGCCGACAAGAAGTGGGGCATCGCGTTCGTCGACTCGGCCAGAGTGGACCTGGTGCCGCCCGACCCGCGGGAGCCGGCGGTCACACCGGAGAAGGTGCGGCCGCTCAAGGACCTCGTGGTGATCGACCTCGCCGCCGAGCCCCCGCCCGACGAGGAGGCCGCGGGCGACGTCGCCGAGCCCGACGCCGGCGCGGCGGCGCGCGCGCCTGTCGTTGCCCCCGAGCCCGCGCCCGGCCTGCTCGAGCCGCCGGCCGTGCTGACACGCGTGGAGCCCTCGTATCCGGAGGTCGCGCGGCGCGCCGGCATCGAGGGCACGGTCGAGCTCGAGGTGTCGATCGACGCCGGCGGCAGGGTGACCGACGTCGAGGTCGCGCGGGGCCTGCCCCTCGGCCTCTCGGAGGCGGCCGCGGACGCGGTGCGCCGCTGGACCTGGCGCCCGGCGCGCACGGCCGCCGGCCCGGTCGCGTCGCGCAAGACCGTCCGCGTCCGCTTCTTGCTGCGCCCGGAGGACGCCCGGTAGCGGTCTATAATCGAGCGTCCCCCATGTTCCAGGTCCTGTACGAAGTGGACGGTCGCCAGCAGGTCTTCACCGTTCTGAAGGACGTGCTGTCGATCGGGCGCGCCGCCGACAACGACATAATCCTGAACGACTTCTCGGTCTCGCGCCGCCACGCGTTCCTCAAGCGGGAAGACGGCGACTGGGTGATCCACGACAACCAGTCGACCAACGGTGTGCGCGTCAACGACGAGCTCGTTCCCTCGGCGACCGTCCGGGACGGGGACGCCGCGGTCATCGGCACGTTCGTCCTGCGGTTCCGCGACGACCCGACCGTGTCGCGTTCGGACCGGGGGCGGCGGCAGGACGTGACCTCGACCTGCATCCGTCCGATCGCCGAGTTCAACGAGGACTTCGGCCTCGAGAAGGACGCGACGCCGGCCCCGAGCTCCGAGTCCACGGCCGAGCGAAAGCGCGTCGTGCTCGACCTGGCCTACAAGAACAAGGTCTTCGAGATCCTCGTGCAGGTCGCCAAGGCGCTCATCTCCGCCGACGACCTCGCGACGGTGCTCGCCAAGGTCATGGACCTCATCTTCGAGTTCCTGCCGGCCGACCGCGGGTTCCTGCTCCTCGAGGAGTCGGGGACGCTGCAGTTGAAGATGTCGCGGTTCGGCTCGGGCAAGCGCTCGACGGCCGACGGGGCGACGCCCTACTCGCGCACGATCGTGGACATGGTCGTGCGGCAGAAGGTGGCCGTCCTGACCTCCGACGCCCAGGCCGACCAGCGGTTCGACGCGGGGGAGTCGATCCGCATGCAGCAGATCCGGTCGGCCATGTGCGCCCCGCTCTGGAACCGCGACCGGGTCATCGGGGTCATCTACATCGACTCGCCGCTGCACGCGGGGTCGTTCTCGGGCCAGGACCTCGATCTGCTGACGGCGCTGGCGAATTTCGCGGCGGTGGCGATCGAGCGGGCGCGGTTGAACGAGCACGTCCTCGAGGAAAAGCGCATCCGGGGCCGCCTCGAGCGCTACCACTCGCCGCAGGTGGTCGAGGAGATCATCGCGGACGTCAGCGCCACGGGCGACATCAAGCCCGCGCGGACCAAAGTCGTCACGATCCTCTTCGCCGACCTCGTCGGGTTCACGACCTGGTCCGAGAAGATGCCGGTCGAGGGCCTCGCGGCCATGCTGACCGAGTTCTTCACGCTCGCGTCCGACGCGGTTTTCGCCTGCGGCGGCACGATCGACAAGTTCATCGGCGACGCGGTGATGGCTTTCTTCGGGGCGCCGCTCGACCAGCCGGACCACGCCGACCGCGCGGTCGCGGCCGCGCTCAAGATCCGGGAAGAGATGGCCCAGTGGAACAAGGAACGGACGGCGCGCGGGGTCCCGCCTCTCGAGGTGCGCGTCGCGGTGAATACGGGGGAGGCGATCGTCGGCGACATCGGGTCGCAGCGGCGCGTCGACTACACCGTCCTCGGCAACGCCGTGAACGTCGCGGCGCGCCTCGAGGAGTTCGTCGCCCAGCCCGGCGACGTCGTGATCGGGCCCGAGACCCACCGCGCCGTCGAGAGCCGCTACGAGTGCGCGCAGCTCGGGTTCTTCGCGCTGAAGGGCCTCTCGACCCAGGTCCCTCTCTTCAAGGTCCTCGGCGGGAAGTAGGGGCGGGGGAGCTTGCCCCCGGTCGTCCCTACCCTCCGCCGGGGGTCGGCTGCGGCGCGCCGCGCCGCTCGGCGGGAAGCCCGGCCGGGCGGGCTTTTTCGATGCGGCGCTCGAGTTCCGGGTCCGGCGGCGCGAAGTCGAGCATCCGATAGGCTCGAAAGTAGAGCACCGCGGAAAGGGGCTCGGCGCGGTCGAGGGCCCCGCTCGCCTGGGCTCTCAGGTATGCCGGCAGCGTGGCCGTCATCGCGGCGACGCGCGGGTCCGCGGGATAAGCGGCGGCGACGCGGTTTGCAATCCCCGCGATCTCGTGGGCGCGCCGGGATCGGGCCTCGTTGGTGCGCGCTTTCCAGAGGTTGATCAGCCGCTCGGCTTCGAGCGGAGCGGGCGCGGCGAGCGGGCGTTCGGCGGCGGCCGGCTCGGACGTGGACGGCGCCGGCGGCGGGACGGGGACGGAAAACGACGGGGCCGGCATGAGCGAGCCGGCCGGGACCACGTCGCGCAGGCTTTCCGGAGCCGGCGTCGGAGCCGGCTCATCGGCACGAGCCGGCGCGACGGGCATGGTTCGAGGAGCGTGGAGCGCCGTTGCCGCGCGCCGGTCCGCCGCCGTTGCTCCGCGCGCCGGTCCGGAACGGCGCGCGACGAGGATGACTCCCGCCGCCACGGCGAGGGCGGCGAGCGATGCGAGAGCGAGCGTCCGGCCGCGGCGCGACGGAGGCGTCGACGCGAGGGCCGGCTCCGGCGCGATCCGCGCCAGCGCGTCGGCCAGATCGCGGGCGCTCGCGTAGCGGCGCTCGCGTTTCTTCTCGAGGGTTCGCGCGACCACGGCGGCCAGCGGCGGGCCGATGCCGCGCGGCAGCGCGGAGACGTCGAGCGGCGGCGGCGCGGCGTGGAGGTGCTTGCCGATGTACCCCTCGGGCGTCGCCGAGTCGAAGGGCGCCCGACCGGCGAGCATCTCGTAGAAGACGACGCCGAAGGAGTAGATGTCGGTCCGCGCGTCGAGCGCCTCTCCCGGCGGCAGCGACCCGGCCTGCTCGGGGGAGCAATACTTGAGCTTTCCGAGGAAGAGCCCCGTGCCCGTCATGTGGAGGGATTCGGCGGCGACGCGCTTGGCGATGCCGAGGTCGATGATCTTGGCCTGGAGGCGGCCGCCCGGCAGTTCGCGCAGCATGATGTTGTCGGGGGAGAGATCGCGGTGCACGATGCCCTGCGCGTGGATCTCGGCGAGGCCCGCGAGCGCCTGGCGCGCGACGTCGAGGGCCAGCGCTGGCTCGAGCTTCCCATGCCGCTCGAGCCACGTCTCGAGTGTGACGCCGTCGATGAACTCCCACACCATGTAGTAGGACCCGTCCGGCTGGCGCGAGAAGTCGTAGAGGGCCGCGACGTTGGGATGACGGACGAGGGTGGCCAGGCGCGCCTCTTCCTGGAACCTCCGGCCCTGGGCTCCGTCGCCGGCGGTGTCGGGCTTGGTCACCTTGATGATGCGGATCTCGTCGAGGTGCAGGTGCCGCGCTCGGTACACCTCGCCCATCCCGCCCTCGCCGATCTTGTCGAGGATCTCGTATTTCCCGTCGAGGATCTGGCCGGGCTCCAGCCTCGAGACCGCGAAGCCGCAGGACGCGCAAAACCGCGCCCCCCCGGGCATCGGCACGGCGCAGCGCGGGCACGGGCGATCGGGCGGCATCGGCGCCCATTCTAAGGGCCGGCCCCCGGGCTCGCGGCCGGGCCCGCCATGTCAGAATCCGGCCGTGGCCCTGCTGCCCCTCGTCTTCGTCACGAGCCGCGCCGAAAAGGCGCTCGAGGCCGCGCGCCTCGGCTTCGAGATCGAACGGCTCGACCTCGATCTGCCCGAGCCGCAGGCTCTCGACCCGTCCGAGATCGTCGAGGCGAAGGCGCGCGCGGCCTACGCGAGGCTCGAAAGGCCGGTGCTCGTCGAAGACAGCGGCCTGGCGATCCGGGCGTGGGGCGGCTTTCCCGGGGCGCTCGTCAAGTGGGTGGAAAAGAGCGCCGGCGTCGAGAACCTCGCCCGGATGCTCGATCCCTTCCCCGACCGGGGCGCCACGGCGATCTGCGCGATCGCCTTCTGCGACGGCGGGGAGGTGGTCGCGGCGCGCGGGGAAACCACGGGCACGATTGCCCCGGCTCCGCGCGGCGCGGGAGGGTTCGGGTGGGACGTGATCTTCGTCCCGGAGGGGAGCAGCCGCACGTTCGCCGAGATGGCGCCGGAAGAGAAGGACCGGGTCTCGCACCGTCGGCGCGCCTGGGACGCGATGGCTCCCCTCCTGCCGTTCGAGCGCCGGTGAGCCGGACGAGCCCGGCCGGCCTGTTGCTCGCGGTGGCGTGGGCCGCCGGGTGCGCGCGCGCGGCGCCGTCTTCTCCCGCGCCCGGGACGACGCGGGTTTCGACGCGTTCGGGGGCCGTGCTCGAGGTTCGCGCCTTCGTCGATGGCCTCGAGGTGCCGTGGTCGATGGCCTTCACGTCGCCCGAGCGGCTGCTCGTGACGGAGCGACCGGGCCGCGTGCGGGTCGTCGAGCGGGGAGCTCTGCAGGCCCGTCCGCTGGCCGTGATCGCCGACGTCGAGGCCAGGGGGGAGAGCGGTCTCATGGGCATCGCGCTGTCGCCGGACTACGGCCGGTCGCGCGAGCTCTACCTCTGCTATGCCTACGACGCGCCGATCGGGACCGACGTGCGCGTGGCGCGCTACCGCGACGACGGCGACGGGCTTTCGCAGCGCAAGGTGCTTCTGCAGGGCATCCCCGCGGCGCCTTTTCACGCGGGCTGCCGGCTGCGCTTCGGGCCCGACGGAAAGCTCTACGCCACGACCGGCGACGCGACCGACGGGAGGATCGCCCAGGACCTCGCCTCCCTCGGAGGCAAGACCCTGCGCCTGAACCCGGACGGAACGATTCCGGCCGACAACCCGTTTCCCGGCTCGCCCGTCTTCTCGTTCGGCCATCGCAACTCGCAGGGGCTCGACTGGGACCCGAGGTCCGGCGCCCTGATCGAGACGGAGCACGGCCCCTCGGGCTTCGACGGCCCCGGCGGCGGCGACGAGGTGAACCTCGTCGAGGCCGGAAAGAACTACGGCTGGCCCGTCGTTCATCACCGCGACTCCCGCGAGGGCATGGTCTCGCCGCTCTGCGAGTACACGCCGGCGGTCGCGCCGTCGGGAGCCTCGTTCTCGCGCGGCGACCTCCTGCCGGCCTTTCGCGGCGACTTCTTCTTCGCCACGCTGCGCGGCGAGCGGCTGATTCGCGTCCGATTCGATCCGAAGGATCCGCGCCGGGTGCTGGAGACCGAGGAGCTCCTGCAGGGCGTCTACGGCCGCCTGCGCGACGTCGTCCCGGGGCCCGACGGCGCGCTGTACGTCGCGACGAGCAACCGCGACGGCCGCGGGCGCCCGCGCTCGGGAGACGACCGGATCCTCAGGGTTGTCGAAGTTCCGGGCTTGAAATAGGCTTTCCGCTCCTCACAAGACATGGAACTCGCGGAGGTCGTCGGACAGCTTGCCGCGCTGCGGCGCTTTCCGGTCC
>Ga0326726_10003083_pt1 | contig 15302 bp, 11 predicted proteins | sample MHFenrmetagenome_2_FD_207603 | JGI IMG/M metagenome (GOLD analysis project Ga0326726, IMG submission 207603) | Lab enriched peat soil microbial communities from Michigan Hollow, Ithaca, NY, United States - MHF15MN | ecosystem: Environmental > Terrestrial > Soil > Wetlands > Peat | place: USA...
CATTCCGCCGGCGTCTCGGCGGTCTCCAAGAACCCGGCCACGAGGCCGAACCAGTGCGGCGGCCTGCCGATGCTGTGCACGAGCACGATGCGCCCCGCACGCTCGACGATCGCGCCGACGACCGGCACGGGGTTGCGCCAATGCACGAAGCCGCAGGCGGGGCACGCGAGCCTCTCGAGCCCGCCGTGCTGCGCGGGCTTGAGCTCGGTGCGGCAACGCGGGCAGTAGCGGAAGTCGGGTTGCGACATCGCACCCTAGTATAGTCGGCGCTTGCGCGGGTTCGGCCGGCGAAGGGGCGGGGGAGGTATGACGGCGATGGCATTCATGCGCGGCGCGCTAGCTTTGCTCGCCATTGCCGTGGCTGCTCGCGCTTCCGCGGCGGCGCCGTCCGGCGAGGCGATCTTCGCCGCGCGCTGTGCGAGCTGCCACGACGCGCCGCCGAGCGCCGACAACCGCGCGCCGCCGAAGGCCGTGCTGAAGCAAATGTCGGTCGCGCGGATCGTTCGCACGATGGATTTCGGCGCGATGATGAGCCTCACCTACATGCTCGACCGCGCGGAGCGCGAGGCCGTGGCGGCGTATCTCGGCGTGCCGGGCGAGGATCGCGCGCCGCCGCCGTCGGCGTACTGCGCGGAGCGCACCGTCACGCTCGCGAAGACGAGTGCGGCTGATTGGAACGGCTGGAGTCCCGCGCCGACGAACACGCGCTACCAGGCGCGGCCGGGCCTCTCCGTGGCGACGCTCGGTCGGCTGCAGCTGAAGTGGGCGTTCGGTTTCGCGGGCGACGTGAACGCGTTCGCGCCGCCGGCCGTGCTCGGCGCGAATCTCTTCGTCGGCAGTGCGGGTGGCTCGATCTACGCGCTCGACGCACGCAGCGGCTGCATCCGCTGGCATTACCAGGCCGACGGTCCCGTGCGTACCGCGATGCTCGTCGCGCCGCTCGATGCAGGAGGCGCGCGCCATGCGGTCTTGTTCGGCGATCAGGCGGGACGCTTCTACGCGCTCGCGGCCGAGACCGGAGCTCTGCTCTGGCGGGCACGCCCCGACGAGCACGAGGCCGCGAAGCTCACCGGCGCGCCGCTCGCGCGCGATGGCATCGTCTACGTGCCGGTCGCGTCGTGGGAGGAGAGCCGGCCGCTGAATCCTGCCTACGAGTGCTGTACGTTTCGCGGCAGCGTCGTCGCGTATCGCGTCGAGGACGGCACGAAGATCTGGCAGTCGTTCCTCGTCGCCGAGACGACGAAGCGTGGGCCGACGGATCCGCAAGGATCGCGGCAGCGCGGCCCGTCCGGCGCCGGCACGTGGTCGGCGCCGACGCTCGATGCGGCGCGCGGCCTCCTGTACGTCACGACGGGCAACAACTACACGGGGCAGACCGCGATGAGCGACGCGGTCGTTGCGCTCAAGATCGCCGACGGCGCCGTCGCCTGGTCGAAGCAGCTCACCCCGGGCGACGAGTTCAATCTCTCGTGCAATCGCGGCGCCGGCAGCGGTTGTCCCGGAATGGATTACGACATCGGCGCATCGGCCGTGCTCGAGCGTCTGCCCGACGGCGTCGAGCGGTTGCTCGTCGGGCAGAAGTCGGGCGTCGTCTACGGACTCGATCCCGCTCGACGCGGCGAGCTCGTCTGGCAGGCGCGGGTTGGCAAGGGCGGCATCAACGGCGGGATCGTCTGGGGGCTCGCGAGCGACGGCCGCAACGTCTACGCGGCCGTCTCGGATCTCGCGCGTCGAGCGCGCACCGACGCGACCGCGTTCGATTGGCGGCCGACCGGCGTCGATCCTTCGAGCGGCGGCGGCTTGACCGCGCTCGATATCCGGACCGGCGAGAAGGCCTGGTTCGCGCCTCCGGCGCCGTGCCCGCCGACGCGCTCCGTATGCAGCCCCGCGCAGCCGGCGGCCGTCACCGCGATTCCGGGTGCGGTGCTCTCGGGCGCGGTCGACGGCCATCTGCGCGCGTTCGCCGCCGCCGACGGCAAGCTGCTCTGGGACTTCGATACCGCGCGCGAGTTCACGACCGTGAACGGCGTGCCCGGCCGCGGCGGCTCGCTCGATGGCGCCGGACCGGTCGTTGCGGGCGGAATGGTCTACGCGACCTCGGGCTACTCGCGGAATGGCGGCATGGCGGGCAACGTGTTGCTCGCGTTCGGCGAGCAGGAGTAACGTCAAAGGCCCGCAAGGTGGGCATCGATGGCGAGGCTCGGTGTTTTTTCCGTTGCGCTGCTCTGCGTATGCCTGGCCGGGCATGCCGAAGGTTCGCTCGATCTCTCCACTCTGACTTTTTGGCCTCAGCCGCTGTCGGCGCCGGCGTTGCCGCTCGGCCCGCACGAGGGCGCGGACTCGACCGCAGCGCACTCGCGCGATGCCGCCCCCGGCCAGAGCCGCGCGGGCGATGAAGCGCAGCCGGCCGAGAGTCGCGAGGAGCTTGCGGCCGCCGTCGCGGCGCAGCTCGACGCGATCGAGGCCGAGCAGGCTCGCAATGGCGAACGTTCGCCGGAGCTGATCGCCCAGCTCGCGTCGCTCGCGGCCACGTACGAGAAGCTTGGCGTCCCCGCGTCAGCCGCCGCCGCGCTCGAGCACGCGATCGAGCTCGCGCGGATCAACTTCGGGCTTTATTCGCTCGATCAGGTCGAAGTCGTCGAGTCGCTGGTCGCGACTCGGCAGGGAAGCGGAGACTACGGCGGCGCTGCCGAGAAACGGCGGTATCTGCGCGAGCTCGTCGGTCGAAACTCGGCCGATCCGCGCGTCGTAGGGATCCTGACCGAGATCGCCGAGCAGGAAATGGCCAACGCGCGCCGGCTCGTCGGTGTGCCGGCGCCGGCCCAAATCGGCATTACATCCGGGGGCGGCGATGCGCTGTGGATCGCGCCGTCGACACCTTCGCTCGCCGCGCTGCACGCCGCGCAGTCCGACTATATCGCCGCGATCCGGGCCGCGGTCAGGACGCATACCGGCAACGTCGCCGACGTGTTCGCGCTCCAGGACGCGCTATCGGACACCGTGTACTTCGAGCTCGCGCATCCCGAGATACTCGGCCCGGGCCACGCGCGAAGCGCATGGTATGCAGGCGGGGCGCCGCCGTGGTACCCGACGCTAGGTTTCACGGGCGGGCGGATTCTGCGGCACAAGGCGCTCGACAGCATGAGCTTTCGGCGCTCAGCGGTGGACGTCGCGAAGGATCTCCTTGCGCTCGCCGATTGGTACCTGGTCTTCGGATCCTATGAAGGCGCAACCGGTGGCCCCCAGAACAAGTCGTACGGACCGGCGTTGGACACGTATCGGATGGCGCGCGATCTGCTCGTGAAGAGCAACGTCGCTCGCGAGACAGTCGACGAGCTCGTGTCGCCGGAGGTTCCGCCGGCCGTTCCGGTGCTGCCCGAGAGCATCGGCGGCAGCGTTCACGATCGCGTTCTGCGCGGCTACATCGATGCGTCGGTCGAGATCACGCGGTTCGGAGACGTCAAGCGCGTGGAAGTCATCGGGCGCTCGGCCGCGGCGACGAAAGACATCGAGGAAGAGCTGAGGCACTACGTCGCCGCACGGACGTTTCGGCCGCGCTTCGTCAACGGCGAGCTCCCTCGCTCGGACCGCTTCGACGCGCGGTTCTACTTCGGCTATTGACGCGGCACGCCGCGTCCCGGTGCGGCTCGCGGCGCGGGATCGCGCCGATCTGTGCCGAATCGTCGACAAAGCTCAGCGCTGCTGCGGCCCGAGCAGGTCCTTGTAGTCCTTGTTGTTCTCGGCGCAGACGTATTCGCCGATCTCCCACTCGGGGTGCAGAGCGAGGTTGCCGGCGTACTTCACGGGCTGCGCGAACACGTTCGGATCCTCGGCCGTCGCCTCGTAGGCGATCACGCCGTATGACGTGCGCCGGTAGCGCTCGACCACGTGTAGGCTTTCCGTGTGCTTGAAACCCGCGAGCGTCGTCTTGTCGTTGAAGCCGACGACGTCGACGACGAGAGTGTCGCCGTCCCAATGGCCGACCGAGTTGCCGAGCCAGGTCGCGTCGATGTCCTCGGAGTGCGCGGGGCGGATCGGAATGATCCGGAAGATGTTGAACGCCTCGTAGAGGATCACGACGAGGTCCGGCTTCGCGACGATCTGAAGCGGATACGGGGCGAGGGTGACGCCCGGGACGCCCGACGGCAGGCACTGCGCGCCTTGGCCGAGATCCTCGGCCCGAACCGGCACGCGGTAGCTCTCCGCGCCGGGCTTCGCGACCGGCGGCGCTGCGAGCTTGATGTCGCGGCCGCCGAGATAGACGCCCGATAGATCGGGATGGCCGTCGGCGAGCTTCGGCACGGGCTGCTCGGTGCCGGCGGACGCGCTGCCCGCTTTCGCGACCGTGCCCTTCACCATGACGGTCGTCGACGCGGTCTTCGTGCCGCCCGAGCCCGTGACCGTGAGCGTGTAGGTCGTCGTAGCGGCCGGCGCCAGCGTGCGGTTGCCGCGCGTCGCGACGGCGCCGATCCCCGGCGCAATCGACAGCGAGAACGCGTTCAGGGCTTCCCAGCGCAGCGTGACGGACTGGCCAGGATCGATCGCCGCGGGCGCGGCCTCGAAGCGCACGATCTCGGCCGGCGGACCCTCCGGAGCCTTGCCCGGAAAGCCGGCCGGCGGCGGCGCCTGTGCGAGGCCGACACTAGAAGTAAGTAATGCCGAAACAATGAGTTGCTGCGGATATTTAAAGCGCATTCGACGAAGGCTTTACGCGTGCGTCAGACGCGCGACCAGACGCGCAACTGAGTGCCGTCCTTGAGCTCGACGATCGCGCCGCGCATCGTCTTCGCTCCCGAGCGCGCGGGCGCGCCGGTGCAGATGATCGTGTCGCCGACGTTGACGGTCTCCTTCGACCAGCCGTAGCGCCGCAGCAGCACGGGCGGGTCGAGCTCCATCGACCAGTCGACGCTCTCACCGTTCTCGTCGGCCGCGAAGTAGACGAAGACATGCGGGCTCGTCCACTCGATCTTCGTGACGACGCCTTTGACCGTCGTGAGGTTGTCCGTGTCGTAGAGCGCGACCGAATGGTGCGCGAGCGCGGGTGCGGTGTACGACGCGAAGAGACAGGCGGCGAAAAGTGGGGCTGCGAGCACTCGGAACCGGCGGACCATCGGCGTTTCCTCCGGCCGCGAATTATACATGCGGGGCGCTTTGCCTCCCGGCCGCGACTGCGAGAGGATGCACCCCGTCTCGTTCAGCGGCCCGGTGCTTTCGATGCTCGATCTCGACGCCTACTTTCGCCGCGTCGGCTATGTCGGCGACCGCGCGCCGACTCTCGAGACGCTCGCCGCGTTGCACGAGCTACACCCGACGGCGATCCCGTTCGAGAACCTCGATACGCTGCGCGGCGCCCCGATCCGGCTCGATATCGACTCGCTCCAGCGCAAGCTCGTGCTCCAGCGCCGCGGCGGCTACTGCTTCGAGCAGAACCTGCTGTTCACGCACGTGCTGACCGCGCTCGGGTTTCGCGTGATCGGGCTGTCGGCGCGCGTGCTCTGGGACCGTCCCGACGACACGCCGCGGCCTCGGACACATATGGCGCTGCTGGTGCCCGTCGATGGGGACTCTTACGTCTGCGACGTGGGTTTCGGCGGCCTCACGATGACGGGGCCGTTGCGCCTCGCGACCGACGCCGAGCAGCGTACGCCGCACGAAATGTTCCGGATTGCGCGCGCCGGCGCCGAGTACATGCCGCAAGCGTGTCTGCGCGGCGACTGGCGTTCGCTCTATAGCTTCGATCTTCAGCAGCAGCTACAGACCGACATCGAGGTGCTGAACTTCTTCGTCGCCGAGCATCCCGAATCGCCGTTCAAGAGCCGGCTGATGGCCGCACGGCGCGACGGAAACCGCACGCTGAAGCTTCGCGACGCGGAGCTCACGATCCAGCATCGCGACGGCGCGCGCGAGCAGCGCACGCTCCGCAGCGTGCGCGAGCTGCGCGCCGTGCTCGGCGAGCTGTTCGCGATCGACGTGCCGACGGACGCGGCGCTCGATGTGGCGCTCGCGAGGCTGGTTGGCTGAGCCCAAGCTTCGCTTAAGCGGCCGCGGGGCGACGCAGTCGGTGCGAGAAGTAACGAGTTTGCCCGGCCTCGAAGCGCCGGTACGCGCGATAGCCGACGACGCCGCCCCAGTCCTTGTATTGCTCGCGGAGCGCGCGGTCCTCGAGTGCGTCGAAAATGGCCTCGCGCCGCGGGCTGTCGCGCCTTAGCGCGCGCAAGACATTCGTCGTGATCTCGCGGCGCTCGAGCAGTTCGAACCCCGCGGCGAGCAGGTCCTCGCTGCAGTCGTCGTCTGCCCAGCAGCCGTCCGTATACAAGAAATGCCCACCCGGGCGCAGGACCCGAAACGCCTCCGCGAAGAAGCGCGTGCGGTCGTCGTAGAGGTGCGACGACTCGATGTTCAGCACGACGTCGAACGAGCCGTCCGCGAAGTCGAGCCGCTCGGCGTTGCCGACGCGAAATTCGAGGCCGCGCGCGGCGCGATCGCGAGCGAGGCGCACGTTCTCGCTGCTCATGTCGACACCGACGAGGCGATTCGGCCGATAAGTGCGCGCGACGAACGACGCGCCGCCGCCGCGACCGCAGCTGACCTCGAGCACCTCGGTGGCCGCGAGCGGCGTGTCGCGCAGTGTGTGCTCGTAGAGCCGCAGGCAATAGAACTCGGGCTCGTCGCGCGACAGCACGCTGTCCTCGGGCTCGCTGCTGAAGCCGTAGTTCAAGACCGTGAACCCTGGGACCGTCTTCGCGGCGCGGTCGTAATAGGCGCCGTGAGCTGCGCTTTTGGTAGTCGGCTGCACAGATCCTCCCCCGAGAAGGTCTGATGTCGTTGTTCTTCTTGCCCGGACGAGCATGCGCGGCGCGTCCGGACTCTTAAACCTTCTAGTCGCTGGCCCGGGCGCTGTCAAGCGCAACGGGCGTGAGACAGTGCGGGGCCGGAGCGACTCCCGTGCGCGCGTCGCTATACTTAGCGGGTGAACGAACGACGAAGCCGATCGCAAACGAGAACGACGAGCAGGGCGGGGGGAGCAGCATGAGCGGGCAACGACGGAGCAACCCGAGCGAATCTGGCGACGGGGGGCGGAGCCGAGGGAGCGCGCGCGTGCGCGCGTGCCACGCGATCGGTCTGCTCGCGTTGCTCGCGCCGGGGGCAGTTCTCGCGCAGCGGGGCCAGGTCGACGCGTTCGCTCCGGCGCAGCTCGTGACGCCGCCGCGCGATGCTTGGCGGACCAACGGCGGCAACCTCTACAACCAGCGCTACTCCGCGACCCGCGCGCTCGATCCGAGCAACGTCGGCGGGCTGAAGGGCGTTTGGCGCACGCACCTGCGCGGCTCCGGGCTCGCGCCGCAGTATTCGGGCGAGGCGCAGCCGCTCGTGCACGACGGTCGGATCCTCGTGATCACGGGCGCGGACGACGTGTTCGCGCTCAGCGTCGAGACCGGCGAGATCCTCTGGCAGCACTTAGGCGGGCTCGATCCCAAGATCGCGAGCATCTGCTGCGGCTGGACGAGCCGAGGCGTGGGTCTCGGTGCCGGCAAGGTGTTCGTGGGCCAGCTCGACGGCAAGTTGCTCGCGCTCGACGAGAAGACCGGCAAGCAAGTCTGGTCCGTCCAGGCCGAGCGCTGGGAACAGGGTTTCTCGCTCACGAACGCGCCGCTCTACTACGACGGGCTCGTGATCACGGGCTTCTCGGGCGCCGAGATCGGGGTGCGCGGCCGCGTGAAGGCGTTCGACGCGAAGAGCGGCAAGCTCGTCTGGACGTTCTACACGGTCCCCGGCCCGGGAGAGCGCGGGCACGAGAGCTGGCCGAAGGACAACGACGTCTGGAAGCACGGCGGCGCGACGGTGTGGCAGACGCCGGCCGTCGATCCCGAGCTCGGGCTTCTCTACTTCTCGACCGGCAACCCGGGGCCCGACTTCAATGGCGCCGTCCGCGCCGGCGACAACCTCTACTCGGATTCGATCGTCGCGCTCGACGCGAAAACGGGCAAATACCGCTGGCACTTCCAGCAGGTGCATCACGATCTCTGGGACTACGACGCGCCGAACCCCGTCGTGCTGTTCGACGTCGAGATCGGCGGCGTCGCTCGGAAAGCGCTCGCAGAAGTGGGGAAGACGGGCTGGGCCTACATTCTCGATCGCACGACCGGCGAGCCGCTGATCGGGATCGACGAGAAGCCCGTGCCGCAGGAGCCGCGCCAGGCGACGGCCGCCACGCAGCCCTATCCGCGCGGCGACGCGATCGTGCCGCAGCAGGTCGACATCCCGCCCGAAGGCTACAAGCTCGTGAACGAAGGCCGGATCTTCACGCCGTTCGTCGGCGCGGACGGAATGATCGTGAACCCGAGCCTCTACGGCGGTGCGAACTGGCCGCCGAGCTCCTACGATCCCGCGCGGCACCTGCTATTCGTCTGCGCGTCGTCGGTCGTCGGCAACTTCATCGGTGGCGACCGCGACTTCGAGATTCCGCGCGAGGGCGCGCATTACGAGGGCGGCGTCGTCGGCTTTGCGGCGCTCCCGCGGTCGGGCATTTTCGCGGCGCTCGACGTGACGACGAATCGCCTCGCCTGGCGCTACCGCTGGACCGATCAGTGCTATAGCGGCTCGGTGGCGACCGCGGGCGGGCTCGTGTTCGTGGGCCGCAACGACGGTCGGCTCACCGCGCTCGAGTCCGCGACCGGCGCGCAGCGCTGGGAGTTTCAGACCGGCGCCGGCATGAACTCCCCGGTGACGGTGTTCGAGCGAGCGGGCAAGGCGTACGTCGTCGCGTACTCGGCCGGCAATCTGCTCGTCGGCACCCCGCATGGCGACAGCGTGTGGCTGTTCGGTCTCGAAGGCACCCTGCCGCCGGCGACGCCGCGCGACTCCGAGACGCAGACCACGTCGACCGCGGCGCCGGCGGCGGCGTCGTCCGCTGCGTCGCAGCCCGTCACGGCGGCGAGCGGCCACGAGGTCTTCACGCTGGTCTGCGTCGCGTGCCACGGCGAGGACGGCAAGGGCGGACATGGCGGCGGCATGCCGCTCACGTCGGTGCCGACCGTCGACTTCGCCGTCGAGGCCGTCACCTACGGGCGCAACAACATGCCGCCGTTCGGGTCGTCGCTCAGCACGGCGCAAATCCGCGCCGTGAGCGAGTACGTCGTCGCGGAGCTCGCGAAAACCAAATAATCAGGTGCGCTTCCGATGATCATCGACTGCCACGGCCACTACACCACCGCGCCCAAGGCGCTCGGCGACTATCGCGACCAGCAGAAGGCGGACCTGAAGAAGAATCCGAAAGCTCAGGCCGTCAAAGGCGAGATCAAGATCAGCGACGACCAGCTGCGCGAGAGCGTCGAGGGCGCGCAGCTGAAGCTGCAACGCGAGCGCGGCACGGACGTCACGATCTTCAGCCCGCGCGCGAGCTGGATGGGCCACCATCTCGGTAACGCGTCGACGAGCAAAGCGTGGTCGGAGCATTGCAACGACCTGATCTACCGGCTCACGAAGCTCTACCCGAAGAATTTCGTCGGCGTCGCGCAGCTCCCGCAGTCGCCCGGCGTCGCGATCGACCAGTCCGTGCGCGAGCTCGTGCGCTGCGTCGAGGAGCTCGGCTTCGTCGGCTGCAACCTGAACCCCGACACGAGCGGGGGCTTCTTCAACGGCCCGAGCCTCACCGATCGCTATTGGTATCCGCTCTACGAGAAGATGTGCGAGCTCGGTGTGCCGGCGATGGTGCACGTGAGCGAGGCGTGCAACACGCCGTACTTTCAGACCACGGGCTCTTATTACCTCGCGGCCGACACGGTCGCGTTCATGCAGCTGATGACCTCGGATCTGTTCAAGGACTTTCCGGACCTGAAGCTCATCATACCGCACGGCGGCGGCGCGGTGCCGTTCCACTGGGGCCGCTTCCGCGGGCTCGCGGACATGCTGAAGCGTCCGCCGCTGAAAGAATCCGTGCTGAACAACGTGTACTTCGACACCTGCGTCTATCACCAGCCCGGCATCGACTTGCTGCTCGACGTGATTCCGATCGACAACATCCTTTTCGCATCGGAGATGGTCGGCGCCGTGCGAGGCATCGACCCCGAGACCGGGCACTACTTCGACGACACGAAGCGCTACATCGACGGCAACGAGAAGCTCTCGGCCGCGGAGCGCGCGAAGATCTTCGAAGGCAACGCTCGCAAGGTGTTCCGGCGTTTCCCGAAGGCGCTCTGACGTAGGCGACGTGACATGAGCGCCGAGCGCACGAGCAGCAGCGACCGCGGGCGGCGCGACGCTCGGGGCCGGCGTGCGGCCGCGCTCGGTGCGCGGACGGCCGGCGTGCTCGCGGCTCTCGCGGCGCTCTTGACGAGCAATGTCGTGACGGCGCAACCGCCGCCCATCGCGCCGTCCGCTTCGTCGCCCGCGCGGATCGTCGCCGTGTCAGACGTGCACGGCGCATATGACTCGCTCGTCTCGATCTTGAAGGCGACGCAACTCGTCGACGACAGGCTCGCGTGGAGCGCCGGTCGCGCGACGCTCGTCGTCGTCGGCGATGTGCTCGATCGCGGCAGCGGCTCGCGCCGCGTGCTCGAGCTCCTGATGCGTCTCGAGCGCGAGGCGAGCGCCGCCGGCGGGCTCGCGCAGCTCGTGCTCGGCAATCACGAAGTGATGAACCTCACCGGCGAGCTCGATTACGTCGCGACCGAGGACTACGCCGCCTACGCGGCGGAGGAGTCCGCTACGGAGCGCGCCGCGGCGCTCGCACGTTTTCGCGCAAGCCACGCGGGCGCAGATGGCGGCGACGACGCGCTCGCGGCCGACTTCGCGCGCCGCTATCCGCCCGGCTTCTTCGCGCAGCGTGCCGCGTTCGCGAGCGGCGGGCGGTTCGGAGCGTGGCTGTTGCGCCAACCCGTGCTGCTCGTGCTCGCCGACACGGCGTTCGTGCACGGTGGGCTGCCCGCGGCGATCGCAGGCAAGTCGGCCGCCGATGTGAACGCGGTCTACTCGGCCGCGCTACGCGACTATCTCGACGCGTTCGAGGCGCTCGTCGCGGCAGGCGTGCTGCACGCCGAGGACGGCTTCGTGGAGCGGCCCGCGCTCGCCGATCGCCATCTCGCCGACCGCCAGCAAGCGGGCATTGCCACGTCCCCGGTTGTGCGCGCCGCGGCCGATCGGCTCCGCGAGCTCACGGGCTCCGACGAGCTCGGCGTGTCCGCGGTGTACTGGTATCGCGGCACGGTGAGCTGCAGCGAGCCGATCGAGCGCGACCGTCTGGCCGCGATTCTCGCCACGCTCGGCGCGAAACGCGTCGTGGTGGGACACACGCCGACGCCGAACGCGCGCGTGCTGAGCCGCTTCGATGGCATGGTGCTGCGAGTCGACACGGGCATGCAGCAGAGAGGCGGCCGTGCGTCTGCGCTCGTGCTCGAGGGCGCCGGCGCGAGCGCGATCTACGCGGGCGAGGCCAAGGCCGTGTCGATTGCTTCGCAGCCGCGCCTCGTTGGTCCGCGCGCGGGCGGCTATGACGACGCGCGCTTGAAAGAAGTTCTCGCCGGCGCGCCGATCAGCGCGCGCACGAAGCGCGGCGACGGCACGACGCAGCTAAAGCTCGCGACCGACGCTGGCGCGGTCGACGCGTTATTCGAGCCCGCGCCCGGTCGACGCGCCGCACGCTTCGTGCCCGACGTCGCGGCGTTTCGGCTCGACGAGTTGCTCGGCTTCGATCTCGCGCCGGTCGCAGTGCTGCGAGAGGTGGATGGCGACGTCGGGGCGGTCTATCTCGACCCTGCAACGCTGCCGGACGAGACCGCGCGAGCCGCCGAGCGCGCGGGCGGCGACGCGTGGTGCCCATTCGCGGATCAGCTCGCGTCGTCCTATGTGTTCGACACGCTCGCGGGCAGCGAGGGCCGCTCGGCCGCCGAGCTTCGCTACACACCGGCGAGCTGGCAGCTCGCGCTGACCGGCAATCAACGCCTGTTCGGCACGTCGACGGGCGTGCCGAGCCACTTGCGCTCGCAGCCGCTCGAGATCTCGCCGCGCCTGCGCGAGCGGCTCCAGGCGCTCGACGCCGGAGCCGTGTCGGCAGCGCTCGGCGACGTGCTCGATGCGCGGCGCGTCCAGGCCATTCTCGCGCGCCGCGACGTGCTGCTCGCGCCGCGCCGCGATTGAAACGGCGCCGCCCTTCTCGTTGCTCGGCCAGTTGGCGCGCGACTATGATCTCGCGGCTCGGCCACATGCCGAAGGAACTAAACAAGATGCTTGCTGCGAGCAATTCACGCCGCGCCCGCCAACTGTCGTTCGCGGCCGCGCTGCTCGCCGCGACAATGCTCTTGCCGGGCGGCGCACGCGCCTCCGACGACCGTCTGTTCGCGACGAGCGAGCCGCTGGCTCTGCGCCTCGAGGCCCCGTTCAGCGCGATCAAGAGCACGAAGTCAAAGGCGAAGCCGGAGTACACGGACGGCGTGCTCAAGCTCCAGGAAGGCGGCGCAGAGCGGGCGTTCGACGTGCGCCTGCGTCTGCGCGGCCACTCGCGTAAAGAGCTCTGCGATTTCCCGCCGCTGCTCTTGAATTTCAAGACGAGCGATCTCAAAGGCTCAGTGCTCGAGGGCGAGAACAAGCTCAAGCTCGTCACGCATTGCAAGGCGACGGCCGCATTCGATCAGTATTTGCGGCTCGAATACCTGAGCTATCGTGCGTTGAACCTGCTCACCGACATGAGCTTGCGCGCGCGCCCGTTGACCGTCACGTATTACGACACCGAACGGAAGCGTGAGCTCGACACGCAGCCCGCACTGTTCATCGAGGACGAGGAGGGTTTCGCCGAACGGAAGGCATTGACGCTGGTGGAGCTCCAGCGCATCGAAGCGAAGCAGTACGACCGCGACGCGCTCGGGCTCGTGAACATGTTCGAGTACTTCATCGGCAACACGGATTGGTCGGCAGTGCTGGGTTCGCAGGGCTCGGCCTGCTGTCACAACATCGTGCCGTACCAACGCGCCGACGGGGTGCTCGTGCCCGTGCCGTACGACTTCGACAGCTCCGGCATGGTCAACACGCCTTATGCGCTGCCGAACGAGCGGCTGAAGATCAATTCGGTCCGTCAGCGGCTCTACCGCGGCGGCTCTTGCGAAAGCTTGGCGGACCTCGAGCCGCGGTTCGCGAAGTTCGACGCCGCAAAACCGCAGTTGCTGGAGTTGTTCTCGACCAACTCGGGGCTCGACAAGCGCAACGCGGCGAGCGCGACGTCGTACATTACTGAGTTCTTCGATACGCGCTCGGATCCGAAGAAGGTCGAGCGCGCGTTTCGTCCGGGCTGCAAGAACTGACTTACCGGCTCGACTAGGAAGGGGGCGTTACGGGATGAAAGAGGTACCGGTTCTGGTCGTCGGCGGCGGCGCCGCCGGCACGATGCTGACGCTCGAGCTCGCGCGTCGCGGCGTCAAAGCCCTCACGGTGGATCGTCTACCGAAGGCGTCCGAGACGTCCAACGCGATCACCGTGCACGCACGCTCGCTCGAGATCTTCGAGCGCATCGACAAGCGGCTCGCGGAGCGCTTTCTCGAGCGCGGCATCCACAACGTGGGCTACGTGCTGCATTTCGTCGACGGCGCGGGCAAGCGCAGCGAGGTGCGGCCCGGCATCGATTTCCGCGGGCTCGATTCGCGCTACAAGTTCATTCTCGTGAATCGCCAGAGCGAGACCGAGCAGTACTTGCGCGAGTACGCGAGCGCGCATTACGGAGCGTCGATCGAGTGGGGCACGCAATGCGTCGGTGTCGAGCCGGACGCTGACGGCGTCACGGCGACGCTCGAGACGGACGGCAAGCGCCGCGACGTGCGCTGCCGCTATCTCGTCGCGTGCGACGGCATCAACTCCCTCGTGCGTCGAGCGCTCAACCTCGAACAGGAGCAGAGCGAGTACAAGGGCACCGTGCTCCAGAACATGGACGCTTTCTTGGAAGGCTTCCCCGACGCGGACGATTGGGTTCACTACTGCGCGGGCACCGATCACTTCATCATGATCGTGAAGTTGCCGGGCGGGTTCTATCGGATGCTGCTCAGCGATCGCGGTGAGGCCGCGAACGTGACGCCTGAACAAGGCTTCATGCGGCTCGTCGACAAGCACTTCGACGGCGTGAAGCTCCGCAAGATCGTCTGGCATTCGAAGTGGCAGAGCTTCGTGCGGCTCGCGAAAACGTACCGATCGGGCAACGTGTTCCTCGCGGGCGACTCCGCGCACGTGCACTCGACGACGGGCGGGCAGGGCATGAACTGCTGCATGCAGGACGCGTACAACTTGGGTTGGAAGCTCGCCCTCGTCGTCCAAGGCAAGGCGCCCGCGAAGCTGCTCGACACCTACGTGACCGAGCGCCGGCCGATCGCCGAGCAAGTCATTTGGGCCGCGTCGTCGCTGCACGAGATCTTCATGGGACACGGCAGGGACATCGCCGAGCGCGCGACCAAGATCAAGGACCAGGCGTTCCTCGATGCAATAGTGAGCCGCTGCTCCGGGCTCTCTTACACGTATCGCGACTACGTGCCGAAGAGCGAGGGCCTCGCAGAGATGGCGGGTCCGGCTGTCGGCGATCGCGCGCCGGATGCGGACCTCGGCGGCGGCAAAGCGCTCTACGACTTCACGCGCCACACGCATTTCACGTTGCTGCTGCTCGAGGCGAGCGCGGACCGTCAACCTGCGCGCGCCGAGCTGCTGCGCCACGTCACGAAGCGCTTCCACGGCCTCGTCGAGGCGCACGTGGTGTCGCCGTCGCCCGCAGTCGCGAAAGAGTACGGGAACGACACGCGCGATCGCTTGTTCCTGTTGCGCCCCGACGGCTATATCGGCTTCCGTTGTCTCGCGAGCGAGGTCGAGCGGCTCGAGGCGCATCTCGCGGACACGCTTTCCGTTTGATTCGCGCGCGCGTCTCGGGCAAGGCGGCCGACCGCACGGCGCTCGGGCCACGCCGCGCGCGGCGCGCGCGTCAAGCTGGAAGTGCGCGGCGCCGCTGATTTATCGTACGCACCCTCACGTTCAGGGCAGGGTATCGGGTAGATGGACTTTCTCTATTTTCTCGGCCGTTTCCACGTTCTCGTCCTCCATCTGCCGATCGGCATCATCTGCGCGTTGTTCGTGCTCGAGTGGCTCGCGCGTAAGGAGAAGTACCGGTACCTCGAGGCCGCATCCCCGTTCCTCTGGGGAGCGATGGCGCTCACCGCGCTCGTCACGGTGACGCTCGGCTATCTGCACTTCAGCGAAGGCAACTTCGGCTCGTCGGGGCTCCAGCATCGCAACTTCGGCACGGCCGTCGCGTTGATCGCAACCGTCGTCGCGCTGTTGCG
>Ga0326726_10003084_pt1 | contig 15301 bp, 15 predicted proteins | sample MHFenrmetagenome_2_FD_207603 | JGI IMG/M metagenome (GOLD analysis project Ga0326726, IMG submission 207603) | Lab enriched peat soil microbial communities from Michigan Hollow, Ithaca, NY, United States - MHF15MN | ecosystem: Environmental > Terrestrial > Soil > Wetlands > Peat | place: USA...
CGCGTAAACGACGGGTCAAGTGGCTCGACGCCGAGCCCGGCGACGTACCGAGCGAATCGCTCGGGGTTCATCAGCGCGACGGTGCCGAGGCGGCGAATGTCGCGGTAGTGCAAGCGCCGCCCGTCGTCGAGGGTCAGCTCGACCGTTGAGTATCGCCGCTCGGACTCGGGCAGGTTGCCCCCGTCGATCAGGAGCGCGCCGGTGAAGCGCGGCTGGACGACGATCCGGTCGCCCGACGACAGGTCGAGGACCACCAGCTTCGCGCGCCGCCAGCATCGCTCGATGGAAGTTTCCTTCACGCGGCGCACGAAGACCGCCGGCCGCACCTCGCGCAGCACGTCGGACCGAATCACACGCGCACCGACGATGCGCGCTCCGGTGACTGCGCGGTCGAGATCCCGCGCGATCGTCTCGGTCTCAGGTAGCTCCGGCACCCTCCGTCCCCCTCGCGCCGCTCGGGGTCCCTGCGTTGCCGTCGCTCCTCAGGGCACGCCTCATGACAGGCTTCGCGTCAGCTCGCGCCACCCGATATCGGTGCGGAACTGCTTGCCGGAGAACGACACCGAGGCCGCGAACGATTGGCTCGAGTGTTGCGCCGTCTCGATCGAGTCACCGAGTCCGGTGACCGCAAGCACCCGGCCACCGCTCGTGACGAGCGAGCCGTCGTCCGACCGCCGCGTGCCCGCGTGAAAAACGAGGATATCGTCCGGCGGCCGAGGGATGTCGATTCGATCGCCACCGCGAGGGCGATCCGGGTATCCGGCCGCGGCCAGGACCGTGGTGACGGCGCACCGCGACGCCTCGAGCCTCGCGTCGCTCGGAAGGCGACCACCGCGTGCGATCGCGAGCATCAAGTCGGTGACACCGGTGTCGTCGCCGAGCGCCGGCAATACGGCCTGCGTTTCCGGATCGCCGAATCGGCAATTGAACTCCACGACCTTCGGGCCGTCGGCGGTGAGCATGAGTCCGACGTACAAAACGCCTGTGAACGGCGTAGCGCGCGCTCGCATCGCGTGCAGCGTGGGAAGCGCCACGCGCTCGACGACGTCGTCGACCAACCCCGGCGAGCGCTCGACGACCGAGACGGGGCAGTACGCGCCCATGCCGCCGGTATTGGGACCGTGGTCACCGTCGAGGAGCCGCTTGTGATCCTGTGCAGGCGGCAGCGGCACCACGCGCTCGCCGTCGGTGAGCAGGAAGAGCGACAGCTCCTCGCCCTCCATGAACTCCTCGACGAGCACCGTGGCGCCGGCGGCGCCGAACGCGCCCTCGTCGAGCATTGACGTCGCAGCCGACAACGCCTCCTCGACCGACTGGCAGACGATCACTCCCTTTCCGGCCGCGAGTCCCGACGCCTTGATCACGACCGGCGCTCCGATTCGCCTAATCGCGTCGCGCGCCTCGCTCGCCGACGAACACGTCACGGCTCGAGCCGTGGGCACGCCGGCGCCAGTCATCACCGACTTCGCGAATGCTTTCGAGGTCTCGAGCATTGCCGCGGCGCGCGTCGGTCCGAAGATCGGCAGTCCGGCGCCGCGAAATGCATCGACGATTCCGGCTTCGAGCGCCGCTTCCGGGCCGACCAGCGTCCAGTCGACCCTCTCTTTCCGCGCGGCGTCCAGCAGCGCGTCGACGGCCGTAGCGCCGATCGGAATGCACGTACCCAGCTCGGCGAGACCCGGATTTCCCGGCGCGGCGAACAACTCGGCGTTCGGAGCTTCATGTCGCAGGCGCCAGGCGAGCGCGTGTTCGCGCCCGCCTCCGCCCACGATCAACACCCTCATCGATTGCGCCACGCCGAGCTGACTGCGTCCTTGGCCTTGTTGAAGCTTTCCTTGAACGTGTCGACGGTCTCGCGCGTCTTCTGCCCGTAGTAGTCGGCAGCGTCCGCGAAGTCGCTGCTGAGCGGCTGGTCCGAGTCGCCCTGTCCGCGACGCAGGTATTCGCCCGCCAGGATCTTGTCGTACCCGCCCGCGCGATGCCACCGCAGCAACTCGGCGGCGCGAACCGTGTGCATCGGGTGCGTCCGCATGACCGTGTTCATGATCTTCAGCACGGTGTCCCACGCGTCGCCGCCCGTCTCGTACTGCTCGGCCTGGCGAATGAACTCCTCGACGCGGAGCGTGTCGCCGTACTCCTTGCCGCCGGCGAGCTTCATCTCCGTTCGCATCACCGTGTCGAGATCCTGCACGGTGAGCAGCCCGGCGCGATCGGCCGAGAACTCGCTCTTGCGATACCACTCGAGCAGCGCGAGCTGGAAGGGCAGGATCGCCGCAGCGGCGAGGAAGGGCAGATTGCTGACGCCGAAGTACATCAGGATGATCGCGATCGTAGTGTACGTCGGGTGGCCGCTCATGATGTGGCCGAGCTCGTGGCCCAGCACACTCCGGACTTCTTCCTCGTCGAGCGTCTCCAGCATCCCGGAATTGACGACGACGAACGGGTGCTCGAAGCCCACGGCCATCGCGTTCACGACGGGCGTCTGGGTGATGTAGAGCTCGGGGCGTTCGGACCAGTCGAGCGTCTCGAGCACCTCCGTCCACATCACGTTCAGCTTCGGTCGCTGTCCGGCCGTCACGCGAACGGCATCGCCGAGGAACAGCTGCCGCACGCCGCGCTCACCGAAGAACGAGGCGACCTTGCGCACCACTTCGTCGAAGCCCGGGATGGCACGGAGGGCATTCAGCGCGGCACGGTCGGCGGGATGTTCCCAGGCGCGCGAGGAGATCTGGATCAGCTGAGTGCGGGGCATGGGGAAGATGGGAAGAGGGAAGCGGGAAGACGGAGATGAGGGATGTGGGTAGGGAGGGCGCTCGAGTACTTACGCTGCGCCGCTCGAAATTGTGTCCAATGCCGGGCTTTTTCCCCCGCCTCCCTCCGCCCGCTTGCCCCCTCTTCCCGCTTCCCCCTTCCCTCGTCCCGGAATTCCTTCAAATGCCCACTCCAAGTCGGCAAGCAGATCTCCCACGTCTTCGACGCCGCACGAGAGGCGAACGAGCCCATCGCTCAGTCCCATGGCGGCGCGGCGCTCCGGCGGGACGGACGCGTGCGTCATGCCTGCGGGTTGGCTGATCAACGACTCGACTCCGCCGAGTGACTCCGCGAGCGCGAAGACACGGACGCGTCCGAGGACGTGCGCCGCGCGCTCTCGAGTGCCGAGCTCGACGCTGATCATGCCGCCGAAGCCGCTCATCTGACGGCGCGCGAGCTCGTGTTGGGGGTGAGTCGGCAGGCCGATGTAGAGGACGTTCTCAGCCCCCACGCGCTCGACGAGCCATTTCGCCACCTCGCGTCCGTTCGCGTCGTGCTGCCGCATGCGAAGGTGGAGCGTCTTGGTGCCGCGGAGAGCCAGCCACGCGTCGAACGGTCCAGCCACCGCTCCGGCGGCGTTGTGGATGAACTGCAGTCGCTCGGCGAGCCCATCGTCACGGACGACGGCGCAGCCGCCGATCATGTCACTGTGCCCGTTGAGATATTTGGTCGTCGAGTGGTATACGATGTCTGCCCCCAACTCGAGCGGCCGCTGGAAATACGGCGACGCGAACGTGTTGTCGACGATCAGCGTCACGTCGCGCGCATGGGCGATCTGCGCCATGGCGGCGATGTCCGCGAGACGCATCAGCGGATTGCTCGGCGTCTCGACGAGAATCGCGCGGGTGTTGGGCGTCATGGCGTCCACGACGCGCTCCGGATCCCGTGTGTCCACGTACGTGAACGAGAGCCCGTAGTGCTGCAAGATCTTGTCGAACAGGCGAAACGTGCCGCCGTAGACGTTCTCGCCGCAGACGATGTGATCGCCGGCGCGAAACAGCTTCATGATCGAGTCGAGGCAGCCCATCCCGCTGGCGAACGCGAAGCCATGCCGCCCGTTCTCGAGCGAGGCCACATTTCGCTCGAAGGCCTCGCGCGTGGGGTTCTTCCCCCGCGCGTACTCGTAGCCCTTGTTCTGCCCGAGCCCCTCCTGGACGTACGTGGAGGTCAAGTAGAGCGGGGTCATGATCGCCCCGGCGAGCGGGTCGGGGCGCTGGCCCGCGTGAATCGCCCGGGTTCCGAACCCGCTGGCGAGATCCTCATCAAAAACGCGCGTCATGCCGATACTCTTGTTTCTGGAGGTGTGCCAAAGATAACGGCACGCCCGCCACTGCCGTAATCGAATTCAGCCGATGACAGCCTCAGAAGCCGCTCCGTACTGCCTGATCGTCGACGACGAGCCGCGACTTCGCCAGGTGATGGTGCACCTGATGCGAAGCGACGGCTTTCAGTGCGTCGAGGCAGGTAACGGCATCGAGGCGCTCGAGCAGCTCGAGAAGTACCCGGTGACGCTCGTGCTGAGCGACCTCCGCATGCCGAAGATGGACGGCTACGACCTGCTGCGAGAGATCCGCTCGCGCTTCCCGGACGCCGCGGTCGTCATGATCACCGCCGTCGCCGACGTCGAGATCGCGGTGAACTGCCTCGCCATCGGCGCCGCCGACTACGTCATCAAGCCATACCAGCTCGAGGACGTCCGGGCGCGGGTCGCCCAGGCCCTCGAGAAGCGGCGGCTCATTCTCGAGAACCGGGCGTACCGCGAGAGCCTCGAGGAGCGCGTCGCGCTGCAAGCCCGCCGGCTCGAGGAGCTGTTTCTCACGAGCGTGCAGAGTCTGGCGGAGGCGCTGGAGCTCAAGGACCCCTACACGCGGGGCCACTCGGTTCGCGTGAGCATCTACTCCAGCGTCATCGCCAAGGCCATGGGCTTCACCGGCGAGCTGCTCCGCCAGGTCGAGCTCGGAGGACACGTCCACGACATCGGCAAGATCGGCGTGCGCGAGGCGGTGCTCAACAAAGCCGACCGCCTGACCCCCGAGGAATACCAGCACATCATGACCCACCCTGTCCTCGGGTGGCGGATCCTGTCGCCGCTCCTCGGCGACACGCCGGCGGCGTTGAACATCGTGCGCTCGCACCACGAGCGGTACGACGGGCGGGGCGTCCCCGACGGCCTCAGGGGCACGGAAATCCCGCTCGAGGCGCGCATCGCCGCGGCGGCGGACTCGCTCGACGCCATGACCAGCGACCGCCCGTACCGCGCCACCGAGATGACGCTCGACATGGCCATGGACGAGCTGCGGCGGTGCTCCGGGACCCAGTTCGACCCGTCCGTGGTCGAAGCACTCGTCGGAGCGGCCGAGCGCGGTGACCTCTTGCTCGTGCCCAAGACCGGCACCTACCAGGTCCCAGCGAGAATTTAGAAAAGCGTGATCAAATCGACTGGCGTACGGGCCCGGCTGACCGCCGGTCTCGCGCTGGCTACGCGCCGTTTTAGGTTTCGGGCGTCGTGAACCCAACGGAGATCGAATGTCGCACGACGGGCTGATGGTCAGTGTATCGGGAATTCGCGGACGGGTCGGGGAGGCCCTCACGCCGGAAGTGGTCGCGACGTATGCCGCCGCATTCGGCGCCTGGGCCATCGGTCGCGGCGGCCCGAAGAGCATCGTCGTAGGGCGCGACAGCCGGGTCTCCGGGCCGCTCTTTCACCGCGTGGTTCTGTCGGCGCTGCAGTCCGTCGGCTGCGACGTCATCGACATCGGCCTCACCACCACGCCCACTTGCCAGCTCGCCGTCGAAGACCGCCACGCCGCCGGCGGCCTCATGATCTCGGCGAGCCACAACCCCATCGAGTGGAACGCCCTCAAGTTCATCGGACCGAGCGGCCTCTTTCTCGAGAACGCCGAGGGCATCGAGATGCGCGCCCTGGTCGAGAAAGGAATTCGCCGCGCGACATGGGATGCGCTGGGCAAGATCGAGCCGGACGACCGTGCCGTTCAGCGACACATCGATCGTGTCCTTGCGATACCGTACCTGGACGTCGAGGGGATTCGTCGGCGCCGCTTCCATGTCGCGCTCGATTGCGTGCGCGGCGCCGGCGCCGTCATCATGCCCGCGCTCCTCGATCGTCTTGGCTGCACGGTGACGGCGATCAATCTCGAGACCGACGGCCGCTTTCCTCACGCGCCGGAACCGGTTGCGGAGAATCTGGGCGACCTCGAAGCGCTCGTGAGAACCAGCGGCGCGGCGATCGGATTCGCTGTGGATCCCGACGTCGATCGATTGGCGCTCGTCTCCGAAGCCGGCAAGGCGATCGGCGAGGACTACACTCTCGCTCTGGCGGCCCGTCTCGTGCTAAGGCATCGTCGCGGACCCGTGGTCACGAATCTTTCGACGAGCCGGATCGTCGAGGATGTGGCGGCCGCGGCGGGCGTGGCGGCGATTCGCGCACCGGTCGGAGAGGTCAACGTCGCGGTTCGCATGCGCGACGAGCAGGCACCAGTGGGAGGAGAGGGGAACGGGGGCGTGATTCTGCGCGAGGTTCACTTGGGACGCGATGCACCGGTGGGTGCCGCCCTCCTGTTACAATTGCTGCACGAGGACGACAAGCCGCTCTCGAAGATCGTCGCAGAGCTGCCGCGGTACGTGATCGTCAAGGACAAGCTCAACCGCCCGAAAGCTCCGCTCGATACTGTGTATGCGGCCCTTCGGACCGCGTTTCCATCCGCGACGGCCGATTCGCAGGACGGACTCAGGCTTTCATGGTCCGACCGTTGGGTACACATTCGACCGTCGGGAACGGAACCAATCGTGCGGGTTATCGCCGAGGCTCCCACCGATGACGAAGCGCTGGATCTGGTGAAACGCTCGCGCGCGCCGCTCGACGCGTTGGGCGCGTAATTACTACCAAGGACGTCACGCTATGTGCGGAATCGTTGGATACGTCGGGGGTCGCGGCGCTACCGGGCTGCTGATCGAGGGCCTCAAGCGCCTGGAGTACCGCGGCTACGACTCGGCCGGGATCGCGATGAGCAACGGCCACGGCCTCGAGACGCGGAAGGCGAAAGGCAAGATCTCGACGCTCGAGACGGTGGTGAACAGCCACCCGGTTCACGGCACGGTCGGCATAGCGCACACGCGGTGGGCAACCCACGGCGCGCCCAACGAAACCAACGCGCACCCCCACGTCGACTGCACCGAGACCATCGCGGTGGTGCACAACGGCATCATCGAGAACTACGGCGCCCTGCGGAAGATGCTCAAGATGCAGGGGCACACGTTCAAGTCGGAAACCGACACGGAAGTGCTCGCGCACCTGATCGAGGCCGCCTTCGACGGCAAGCTCGAGGATGCCGTGATCGACGCGCTCAACGTCGTCGAGGGGACCTACGGCATCGCCGTGATCTCGAGCCGCGATCCGGACAAGATCGTCTGCGCGCGCAAGGGTAGTCCGCTGCTGATCGGCCTGGGCGAGGGCGAGTACTACGTCGCCAGCGACGTCGCCGCGATCCTCCAGCACACTCGCCAGGTGGTCTACCTGGACGACGGCGAGATGGGCGTGCTCACGCGGTCCGGCTACGAGGTGCTCGATCTCAACGCCCGCCGGGTCTCCAAGGGGGTGAGCCGCATCGACTGGTCGCTCGACGAGATCGAGAAGGGCGGCTACGACCATTTCATGCTCAAGGAGATCTTCGAGCAGCCGAGCACGATTCAGGAGACCATGCGCGGCCGCCTCGTCGTGGAGGAGGGCTTCTCCAAGCTCGGCGGTCTGAACCTCTCGCGCGAAGAGCTGCTCTCGTTCGATCACGTCGTGATCACGGCATGCGGTACGAGCTGGCACTCCGGGCTCATCGGCGAGATGTACATCGAGGAGCTGGCGCGAATCCGGACCGCAGTGGAGTACGCCTCGGAATTCCGCTATCGCAACCCGATCGTGAACGACAAGACGTTGTGCATCGTCGTGTCCCAGTCGGGCGAGACGGCGGACACGCTTGCCGCGATGCGCGAAGCGAAGCGACGCGGCGCGAAGACGCTCGGCCTCGTGAACGTCGTCGGATCGACGATCGCGCGCGAGGACAACGGCGGCATCTACCTGCACGCGGGTCCCGAGATCGGTGTCGCATCGACCAAGGCGTTCACCAGCCAGGTGATCGCGCTCGCGCTGTTGACGCTCAAGCTCGCGCGCCTCCGCAACATGTCGGTGATCAAGGGGCGCGAGGTGGCCGAGGCGATGCTGGCACTGCCGGCGCAGGTCCAATCGATCCTCGACAACGCTGCCGAGATCGAGAAGATCGCCGAGCGGTTCAAGGGCGCGACGAATTTCCTCTACCTCGGGCGCGGATACAACTTCCCGGTGGCGCTCGAGGGCGCGCTCAAGCTGAAGGAGATCAGCTACATCCACGCCGAGGGCTATCCCGCCGCGGAGATGAAGCACGGCCCGATCGCCCTGATCGACTCGAAGATGCCGGTAGTGTTCATCGCGCCACACGACGCCGTGTTCGACAAGGTCGTGTCGAACGTGCAGGAGGTGAAGGCCCGCGGCGGCGAGGTCATCTGCATCACGAGCCAACACGAGCCGGTACTGGACGGCTTGATCGATTTCGAGCTTCGGGTGCCACAGACGATCGACATGCTGTACCCGATCCTCACCGTGATCCCGCTGCAGTTGCTGGCGTACTACATCGCGGTCAAACGCGGGCTCAACGTCGACCAGCCGCGCAACCTCGCGAAGTCCGTCACGGTCGAGTGATCCGTTGTCCCAGAGGGGCCTTGACGCGCGGTCTCGCCGACCATATAATTCATGCATGAAAGATGGTTTAGACACTAATCAGCCAAAGACTGGGGACGGACAATCGATCTTCTCGCTGCTCCGCGCCGCATATGCCCTCGAGGACAGGGTAGAGGCGACGCTGGCGGCGGTGGGCCTGTCGAGCCCGAAGTTCTCTGTTCTAGGCGTGCTCGTGGCGGCGAACGAGCCCATGGCGCTTGGGGAGCTCGCCGCCAAGCTGAGCTGTGTCAAATCGAATGCAACCCAAATGATCGACCGTCTCGAGGCGGACGGACTCGTGAGACGGATCGCGGACCCGGTCGACCGCCGGTCGGTGAAGGCCGAAATCACGCCGAGGGGCCGTGAGCGCCACGCGGCGGGCGCAGAGGTCATCGAGAGCCTCGAGGTTCGGTTTTCCCGCGCGGTTCGCCCGGAGGACCGTTCCGCGGTCGCGAGGATGCTTCGTTCGATCGATGCCGAGTGAATGTCCGGAGTGGTGGTGGCTCCCACGTTCTTTCGTCGGCAAACAGTTCATATATGTAACAAACGTATAACGTCATTCATGCAAACACGCGCTCAACATTCAATCGAGGACAATCCAATGACCACCACGAACCGTTCCACTTGGACCATCGACGGTGCACACGCTGAAGTCGGATTCGCCGTCAAGCATCTCATGATCGCGACCATTCGCGGCCGCTTCAGCGCCGTCACGGGCACGGTCGAACTTGACGAGGCACAGCCGCTGTCGTCGAAGATCGACGTCACGGTCGACGTGAGCTCGATCGATACGCGACAGGAGCAGCGCGACAACCACCTCCGCTCGCCGGACTTCTTCGACGTCGCGACGTTTCCGACGATGCGCTTCGTCAGCAAGCGGCTCGAGGGAGATCTCAATGGAGAGTTCCGAGCCGTCGGCGATCTCACGATTCGCGGTGTCACGAAGGAGGTCGTGCTCGACGTGACCGCCGAGGGTCGAGTTCGGGACCCGTGGGGAAACGACCGGGCTGGCTACAGCGCGAAGGGTAAGTTGAGCCGCAGTGCCTTCGGGTTGATCTGGAACCAGGTGCTCGAGGCTGGCGGCGTCGCGGTCGGCGACGAAGTTCGCCTCTCGATCGACGTCGAGCTCGTACGCCAAGTGGCGACGTCCAGCGTAGCGGCGTAAAGCGACTCCCGCATCGGAGCGAGAGCGGCGGCGTGCGGAGCAACTCCGTACGCCGCTCGTCAGTCGCGCAGCGTATACCCGCGGGCGCGTAGATAGCGCTGCTCGGCGAGGATGTCGGAGAACGAAATGCCGGGCGCGTCGAGCGCGAGCGCGACGGTGCCGGCGCGCGTGCGAATCACCTCCCCCGTCACCTCGACCCCGCCCCCTCGGCGAAACTGCAGCGTGCCGCCGAGCGGTGTGCCCAGCGCCGGCACGCGCCGATCCTTGACGTCGTAGCGGATGCCGCGCTCCGAGCAGTCGATCACCTCGTACACGAATCGTCCGATCTCGAATGCCGGACGTTCATGGATCGGATAGACGATTCGGTAGAGTTCGCGTCGCGACGTGTATGGCATTCAATGAAGGCAATCCGGCCTATGGGTAACGACGCCGGGAGCGCCTGACCGGTCACGTGTCGTCGCCGCCGTGGAAGTGTCGCGACCCATCTATCTTTAGCGCGGCATGAACCACACGAGCCACGGGTGAATGCGGGTCTTGCTCCAGCGGGTGAGTCGCGCCGAGGTGCGCGTCGGCGACCGAGTGACGGGCAGCATCGGCGTGGGCTTCGTGCTCCTCGTCGGCTTCACGCATTCGGACGGCGACGAACAGCTGTCGTGGATGGCCGAGAAGGTGGTTGGCCTGCGCGTCTTTCCCGATGACGACGACAAGATGAACCGTTCGATCGTGGAGGCCGGCGGGGGCCTTCTCGTCGTCTCGCAGTTCACGCTGTACGGCGACGCGGTCAAAGGACGGCGTCCCAGCTTCATCGACGCGGCGCGCCCGGAGGTGGCCGCGCCGCTCTTCGCGCGATTCGTGGAGCTGCTGCGCGCGCGGGGCCTTCCCGTGGAGACGGGCGAGTTCGGCGCGTCGATGGCGGTGGAACTGGTGAACGACGGTCCGGTCACCCTCTGGCTCGAGCGATGATTCGACCACCGGTGATCCTGGCGTCCGCGTCGCCGCGCCGCCGCGAGCTGCTCACGCTGATCGGAATTCCCCACGAAGTCCAACCGTCGAACATCGACGAGTCGATGCTGCCCGGCGAAGTGCCGCGAACGCACGCCGAGCGACTGGCCCGCGAGAAGACCGGCGTGAGCGATCGAGCGGACGCCGTCGTGATCGGCAGCGACACCATCGTCGTCGTGGACGGCGACGTGCTGGGGAAGCCGCGCGACGAGGCGCAGGCGGCGGCGATGCTGCGGCGGCTGAGCGGCCGGTCGCACGTGGTCATGACCGGCGTCGCGGTGCGCTGGCGCGGCCGCGTCACGTCCGGCGTCGAGGAGGTGGGCGTCACGTTTCATGCGCTCCGTGACGAGGAGATTGCGCGCTACATCGCCACCGGCGAGCCGATGGACAAGGCAGGCGCCTACGGCATTCAAGGCTACGGCGCGACGATCGTGTCGCGTGTGGACGGCGACTACTTCGCGGTGATGGGCCTCGCGCTCGGAAAGCTCGTCGCGCTCGCCCGGGAGCTGGGTTTGCGCTACGACTTCGGTCCGCTTGCGGCCGACGAGTAGGCCGCGCGCCAGCGCTCCACGCGATCGAGCACGTCGCGCACCGCGATGCGCGGCATGCGGTCGCGGCGGTTCTCCATGCTGATCGGATAGTCCTCGCCCGGATCGCCGTACGCGTCGACGATCAGGTCGTGGAACTTTCGATACGGGCCTGTTCGCTTGGGATTGGTGTAGCCGATCAGGCTCACGACTGGCCGGTCGAGCGCGACCGCCATGTGGAGCGGACCCGTGTCCGGCGCGAGCACCAACGCGGACGCGTCGAGGATGCCGACGAGGTTGCGAAGTCCGCTGCCGAGCTCGGACCGGGGCGCGCGCGCGGCGCGTTCACGGATGACGCGTTCGGCGTGGAGCTCGCGCGCCGACCGGCCGCCGACGAGCACCGGCTCGAGCTCGAAGTCGTGCCAGAGCGCGTCGGCGACTTCTGCCCACCGCTCGGGCAGCCAGTCCTTCTGGTCCTTGCTCGTGGCGACGACGATGGCCGCGGCGGGGCGCTCTAGTCGCGCGAGAAAGTCGCGTTGCTCATCCCGCTCGCCCGGCCAAGGGCCCAAGTCCCATGCGATGGGTTCGTGCGGCACGTTCAGCGCCGTGAGAAACTCGAAGTACTGATCCTGAACGTGCTGCGGCGCGTGCGGAGGAATGCGATGGGTCGTGAACAGCCAATTGAAGTCGCGCGCGCGTGCGCGGTCGAAGCCGAGCTTCACCGGCGCCCGCGTGAACGAGGTCACGATGCCGGCTTTGAAATAGACCTGGAGATTGATGACGAGGTCGAAGCGGAGCGCGGCCAGCTGCCGTCTGATGTCCGTGAAGGCCGCGACGCCCTTCGACCGGTCGAAGATCAGGATCTCGTCCACGGAACGGTGTCCCCGGACGAGCGTCGCGGGGCCCGGCTGCAGCACCCAAGTGATGTGCGTACTCGGCGACTGCCGCTTGATCGCGTTGATCACCGGCAGCACGTGGACGGCGTCGCCCACCGCGCTCATCATGACGATGCACACGCGGCGGAGCGGGAACGAAACGGGAGGAGCGACGCGGGTCACGTCGTGGAAGCTAGCCGAAGCGCGTCAATCTCCTGAAGCATCATCGACGAGGTGATCTCGGACGGCGTGGGGCGCCGCAGCATGCGCGATGGGCCGGGACCCTGTGGGAAGGTGCGCTCGGGCTGTCCGGGCGCGAACACACCGACGACGGGAACGCCGAACGCTCCCGCGACGTGGAGCGGTCCCGAGTCGTGACCGATCACGACGGACGCCAGCGACAGCGCGGCCGCCGTCACGGCGAGGGAACCGTTGTTGATCTGGTCGACGTAGACGCCCTTGGGGTGTGTGTACGACGCGCGCAGCTCCTGCAGCTCGCGCGACGTGCCGATCCACAGCACGGTCTCGCCGCGCGCCTGCAGGGCGAACGCGAGCTGGGTCCATTCCGCGAGCGCGACGCACCGGTCTCGCGCGCCGGCGAACGGATGAAACGCGACGAAGCGCGGAGGCAGCTGCGCGGCCGTCCGATCGCGGATCGACTGCAGGGGCGTCGCGTCGAGGCGGTACCGCGGCTCAGGCGACGAGATGCCCAGAGGACCGAGGAGGCGCGCCTGTTCCGCGAGCACGGGCTTGTGGACGTCGGCCGCGGGGAGGACGTGCGTGAGAAAGAGCGGGTTGCGATGACGCGCGAGTCCGATCCTGGTGGGAATTCGCGCTGCCGAGACGGCGGCAGCGGCGCGCCACGGCGCCTCGCTGAGGACGGCGAGATCGTACTGCGCGCTTCTGATCGCGAGGACGCTCCGGACGAACGGCGTGATCGGCGGCCGCGCATGGCCCGGCGGCACGGCCCAGAACGGGTCGGCGGCGATGACGGCGCTGACGTGCGGAATGAGCCGGGCCACGGGTGCCGTGTATTCCTTGCACCACACGTGAATGGCGGCATTTGGATAGCGCTCGCGCAGCGGCGGCACGAGCGCCGACGCGAACACGAGATCCCCGAGGTTGTCCAGCGCGACGACCAGAATGCGTCGGGCGTCCGGGATCGACGGGGTCATCGTGCCGAGCCTTGCGTGCGGTGCGACAGCGCGGGAAGTTGCGCGCCGTGACTATGCGCATTCTCCACGTCGACACCGAGCGCGGATGGCGAGGGGGCGAGCGCCAGACGCTGTGGCTCGCCGCCGAGCTGGCGCGCCGCGGCCATGTGTCGGTGATCGCGGCCAGACGTGGGGAGCCGCTGGCTGAGCGGGCGGCCGCGGCGGGTATCGACGTCGTGGACTGCGCGCCGGCGTCGGAGCTCGACGTGCGGGCCGCGTGGCGGCTGCGGCGCACGATCCGCGAGCGGCGCGTCGACATCGTCCACGCGCACACCGCGCACGCCGTCGCCGTGGCCGCGATCGCGACGCTCCGCCTGGGCGTGCCGCTGATCGTCGCGCGCCGGGTCGATTTCCCATTGCGCGCCAACGCGGGCACGCGCTGGAAGTACGGTCGCGCCGCGGTGATCGTCGCCGTTTCGCGCGCGGTGGCGCGCGTGCTGGAGCGCGGTGGCATCCCGCCCGGGCAGATTCGGGTCGTGCCAGACGGCGTCGATCTCGATCGCGCTGTCAGCCCGGCCTCCGCGGACACGCTGCGCGCGCTGGGCGCGGCGCCCGGCATGCCGCTCGTCGTGCAGGTCGCGCAGCTCGTCGGCCACAAGGACCCGGTGAACTTCGTGCGCGCCATGCGCCGTGTGCGCGAGCGGGTCCGGGGCGTGCACGCGCTCCTCGTGGGCGACGGTCCGCTGCGCGGAGCGGTCGAGGCGGAGGTACGGGCCTTGGATCTGGGTGGCGTCGTGCATGTCGCCGGCTACCGCACGGACGCGGACGCGCTGCTCGCCGCGGCAGACGTGGCGTGCCTCAGCTCGCGCGACGAGGGCATGGGGTCGGTGCTGCTCGACGCGCTCGCGTTCGGCATTCCGGTGGCCGCGACGAGCGCGGGCGGAATCCCCGAGGTGATCGTTCACGGAGAGTCCGGCCTGCTCGCGGCGCCCGAGAATCCCGTCGCGCTGGGCGACGCGATTGCGACGCTGCTCGAGGATCCGGGGCTCCGCGCGCGTCTGTCGCACAACGCACGTGAGCGATCGCATGAGTTCTCGGTGGAACGGATGACCGATCGCACGATGTCGGTCTATGAAGAGGCGCTCTCGGCGACCGGAGGCGGCCGTCGTTCGCGCACGGCTCCGGCCAGCTCGTCGAGCTCCGCCTGAGTAACGCAGGCCCCGTGCCTCGTCTGCCATTTCCGCGCTGAGCGCAGCAGGCGCGCGAGGTTGCGCTCGAGGACGATCTCCGGCTCGTCGAACGCCACACGATCGAGGTCGAGCACGAGCGCCTCGAGTCCGCCGTCGCCGCGCGGCGACGGATGCAAGAGCACGTTCTTGACGTTGAGATCGGCGTGGTGTGCTCCAGCCGCGCTGAGTGCGAGCACGAGGTCGACCGTCGCGGCGATGGCGGTGGCGCGACGTGCGGTGTCGGAAAACATGAACGCCGCCGCGAGGTCGAAGCTGTTAGCGACCTCGCGCGTCACCACGTCCACGCGGCACATGCCGAGCGGCGCCTGGTAGAGCGCGTAGGCGAGCATCGCGGGCGTGGGGACGCCGTGCGCGATGAGCCGCACGGACAGGCCCAGCTCGAGCGGCGCACGTGTCGGGGCGCGAAAGAGATCGCCCGTGAGGGGCGCCAGCAGCCCGCCGTGTCGGTTGTGTCGAACGACTGCCTGCTCCACGCCGCCTGGTAGGGGAATCGCGTAGGCCGTGCCGCGACCGGCGAGCGCGCGGGCCGCCGGGTGGCGCGCCGCGAAGTCGTACAGAGTTCCGCGCGCGACGATGTCGCGGAGCGCGCCCTCGACATGCTTCGCGCAGACGACTTCGGTACGGCCGGCGGTGAATTGCGTGAACTCTGCCGGGAGCGGCGCGCCGGCATCGCGCATCAGTCGAGGACGACCCGATACACCGTCACCGGCTGGCTCTTGTTCTTGAACACCATCGGCGGACACGCCTCGAGTC
>Ga0326726_10003085_pt1 | contig 15299 bp, 18 predicted proteins | sample MHFenrmetagenome_2_FD_207603 | JGI IMG/M metagenome (GOLD analysis project Ga0326726, IMG submission 207603) | Lab enriched peat soil microbial communities from Michigan Hollow, Ithaca, NY, United States - MHF15MN | ecosystem: Environmental > Terrestrial > Soil > Wetlands > Peat | place: USA...
ACCACCGGCGCGAACCTGCCGGCCGGCACCTACACAGTGGTGGTGACGAGCCAACTGTCGGGCCAGACGCTCAAGACAGTTCAGATCGTGCTGAAGTAGCGGAAGGTCAAGACGAGAGGCCAGGGCGGCGGGTTTGAAGACCCGCCGCCACTGCCTTACAGAGACGCGGTTACTGGGATACGGCGCGCCGACGGACTTCAGGCAGGAGCGCGTCTTCCTTCGACTGGCCCCGAATCGACAGATACGTCCGATACGATTCGGTAAATCCCGCAGTGTTCAGTCCCTCCCGCGCGCGCCCCAGAAAGTAATACGCCGTGGGGAAATAACCGTACGTAGGCTCTTCGTCGAGGAACAGCGCTAAGGTCTCGCCACGGCGCTTGATGCATCGGTCGAACTCCGCATCGGCTTGCGTGAACCCGCCCGCTTCAAGATAGGCCCTCCCCAGATCGAAGTGGCCTATCCACGTGTCGAAGAGCTTGTTGGCGTCGGTGAACGCCGTAACTGCGGCCCGCGCGTCTCCATTCTTCAGCGTGATTTCACCCTCGACGATCTTCCCGTACGCCTGAGGCTCGGCCTGGAACTCGGACGCGAGGCCGGCCGCCAGCGACCGGGCCCTGTCGGTCGCGCCTGCTTCGACGAGCACGCGGGCCGCGAGGAATCGAATCTTCACGGCCTTGCTATTGGCCAGCGCCTTGTCGGCCGCAGCGATCGCGGCGCCCTTCTGTTGGCGCAGCACCCGTGTGTAGGCGAGCTGGGCGAACTTGCTTGCGGCCCTATCCGTGTCCTGCGACGACAGATCGTTCGCCGCACCCTCCGTGAATATCCGGTCGGCTTCCGAGAATCGACCTTCGTATAGAGCAAGGTCGCCCAAGCCGGACGCCGCGTACGACGCGCCTTGCTTGTTGATCTTCGTCATTCGCTGAAACGTCTCGGTCGCTTGAGGCACCTGGCCCTGCAGCTCCTGGGCAAACGCGAGGGGAAGCAGGCCGAACACGCCTGGAGTCTCCATGGCGCGCGCCTCCTGCTCCGCCGTCTGAAAATCGCCGCTGTACGCCGCATACAACGCGAGATTCACGCGGAACAACGTGCGCTTCGGAAGAACTTTGATGGCCTGGCGCATCTGGTCCATCGCCTTGGGCAACTCTCGCAAATACGTCAAGCACACCCCGAGGTTGTTGCGCGCCATGGTGTCAGAGGCATATCGGGCGAGCAGATCGTTGAACTCCTTGACGCAGGCCTGATAGTCGGTGCTCCATTCGAATGCCAGGCCGCGCGTGCGGTAGCGTTCGCGCTCCGTCATGCGATCCAGATGCCGGACGGCTTCCTTGAGGTAACTCTGCGCTTCCTGCTGCTTGTCGAGGTTGTGCGACGCAACGGCCATCCCCGTGTACCCGAGTCCGAAGTTCGGATCCACAGCAACCGCTTTCGAGAACCCGAGCAGCGCCTCCTCGTACCGGTTGTTGGAAAGTGCCTCCATCGCGCCCGCATACTCGTGGACGACGTCCAGCGATGTGGCTGAAAGAGCGTCCATGGCGAAGAGTTGAGCGGATTCTGACGTTGTGTCGCCGAGCGCAGTGCGAACCGTACTCGCCAGCTTCGTCGCCACGCCGAGCACCTGGTCTTTGCTGGCCGCCCGGCTCCTGGCACTCGTGATCTCCTTACCGGTCACAGCCTGAGTGGCTTTGACCGAAACCCCGTAACCGCTGCCTTGGCGGTCCAGCGAACCGGAGAGGACGACGCCCACGCCCTGCTTCACCGCAAGCTCCAGTGCGGCGCGCTCGTCCAGTTTCTCCGGCGGGCGGACACCGAGGTTGGGGATTCCGCTTCGGTCGTATGCGCTGATGAAGCCGGCGCCCTCCAACGTGAGCTTCAGAACCGGCTCGAGGGTGCGGTCGAACGCCGGATCGCCGGTGCCGTTCTGGAAGTCCGCGATCACCACTGACACCGGGTCGTGCGCCTTCGGCGGCGTGACCAGCCGGCGAGTCGCGTAGTATGTGCCACCGAGCAGGAGCACGACGATCGCCGCCGCCGCAGCCATCATCGGCTTCGTCAAGCGCCGAGCGATCGGAATCAGTTCGCCGGCCTCATCCAGCGCCGCCAGCGCGGCGACCAGCTCCGTCGTCTTCTGGAACCGCGCCGTCGGGTCCCGATCGATGCAGCGCATCACGACCGCCTCGAGCGCGGCCGGGATCGTCGCGTCGACCGTGCGGATCGACGGCAGGCCCTCCGTCGTCCGGTACTTCATCGCCTCGATGCGCTCCTGCACCGTGATCGCCGGGTTGAGCCGCGGCCCGGTCAGCAGCTCGTACAGGATCAGGCCGAACGCGTAGATGTCGGCGCGCCCGTCAACCGCCTGGCCGGTGGCCTGCTCGGGCGCCATGTACTCGAGCGTCCCGATGACGCCCCCGGTCGTGGCCTGTTCCGTCGACGCCGAGATCCCGAAGTCCATGATCAGCGCGAGATCGTCGGCGCCGATCATGATGTTCGCGGGCTTCAGATCGCGGTGGACGACGCCCGCGTCATGCGCCGCTTCGAGTCCCGCGGCGATCTGCCGCGCGAGCGCGAGCGAGCGCGCGATCGGGAACTTGCCTTCGGCCTGCAGCAAGGTCGACAGATCGTGACCCTGCACGTACGACATCGTGATGTATTTCGTGTTCTCGATTTCACCGAGGTCGTGAATGCGGACGACGTTCTTGTGCGTCACCGAGCGGGCGAGGAGCAGCTCGTTCTTGAATCGCTTCTCGAGCTCCGCCGACACGCGCCGCTTGCCGCTGCGGATCACCTTCAGCGCGACTGCGACGCCGAGCTCGGCGTCCCACGCCTGATACACGGCGCCCATGCCGCCCGCGCCGAGGAGTTTGATGATGTGGTAGCGCGGGCCGAACGACTGGCCGACCTTCAACGGGCCGGCCTCGCTGTGCGCCACGACGCCGGTGCCGCCCATCGTCGGCGTCGGCCCGATGGTCGCGCCGTCTCCCATCGTTGGGCCAGCACCCCCCGGAGCCATGGTGGCATCCGGCCCCATCGTCACATCCGGCCCCACAGTGGCATCCGGCCCTATCGTGGCATCCGGCTCCATGGTGGCGGCGCCCATGGTCGGCGTATTCGCCGCCCCGGCTGGAGTGCCCTTCGTCGGCCCGAACGTCGCGCCCGGCGGCAGTCCTGTGGTGTCGATTGGGGGGATCACACCCGTCGCAACGAGATTCTCTGTGATGGGCGCGCCGCATTTGGGACAGCGGCCGACGCCGGCGGACGACGTGTGGCCGCAGCGGGCACAAACCATGGGCAAATGACTGATGCAGCGCAGATTATGGCTCTGCGTCGCCGGAAATGCCAAATCGAAAAATCGTCACGAGGCGAGGCTGCCGCCGCAACTGGATCCGGCGCCGGCCGTGCAACCGAAGCAATGCCGCCCGACGACGATGGACCGGCCGGCAAGCGCCGACGGATCGAAATCGCGTATGTGGCGTGCGGACGCCGCCTCGACGCCGAGTTCGAGCATCTGATTGAAGTCGCAGTCGTAGAGCAGGCCGTCCCATCCGACCGACAGCGTGTCCCGGCACATGAGGCCTGACATCGTCGATGGATTGAACGCCGTCACGAGGCGCTCCATGTACCCGGCGAGGTTGTCAGACTCGACCAGCCAGTCCAGATACCGGCTGATCGGCATGTTCGTAATGCAGTACAGCGCGTCGAAGGTGACTCCGTGCTGACACATTAACTCGCGCTTCCATTCCGCTTCGAGCGACGCCTGCGATGGGGGCAGGTACGCGCCGACCGGATTCGTGACCAGGACCAGCCGCAATCCCGATCGGCCGTCGCCGTAGCCGGCCTCGTTCAATCGCTTCAACGCCGCGATCGACTTGTCGTAGACACCATCGCCGCGCTGCCGATCGGTATTGGTCGCGCGGTAATGGGGGAGCGACGCCACGACTTCGACTCGATGGCGCGCGAAGAACTCCGGCAGGTCGGCCTGACCGGCCGTCGTCAGCACCGTCAGGTTGCAGCGATCCATGACATGACGGCCCATCGCGGCCGCCTGCTCGACCAGCCACCGGAAATGCGGATTCAGCTCGGGCGCGCCGCCCGTGATGTCGACAGTGGGAATCGTCGTCGATGCGAGCGCCCGCAAACAGAGCGCCATGGTCTCGCGCGACATCGTCTCCTGGCGATCGGGCCCGGCATCGACATGACAATGACGGCACGTCTGGTTGCACAGCTTGCCGACGTTGATCTGCAGCGTGGCGATCGCGTGGGGCCTTAGCGGCCACGCGCCGGCCGACTGCGCGGCGTCACCGAAATCGCGCGCGAGGGGCAGCGCCGCGAGCGCCGCCCGCTGATGCTCGACCGACGCCAGCGGCGCATGTCGCGCGAGAAGCGAGATCGTGCGAGCCATTACCAAATTTCAGAGTTCAGATTTCAGATTCCAGATTGCACGTTACATCCCGAGACGCTCAGCGTGCTTCCTCATTTGGACGCCGTGCACCAGCGACGCGCCCCCGCGAATCGCGGCGGCGACGTGAACGGCCTCGGTCATCTGGTCGAGGTCCGAGCCCTTCTCGAGCGCGTCCTTGCTGTACGCGTCTATACAGTACGGGCATTGCACGGCATGCGCGACCGCGAGCGCGATGAGCGATTTCTCGCGCGCCGACAAGGCACCGTCCGCGAAGACCGCGCCGTACCACTCGAAGAATTTCTTCGCCAGGTCGGGTGCGTTGTTGCCGATGTCGGGAAAGCGGGGCAGGTCGTGCGGGTCGTAGTAGGAATCGGCCATGGGCCGGATTGTACTACCCGCCTTCGGCCGCGTGATGCCGCACGTCCTTCGCGGACACCATGAAGATCACGTCCTCGGCCACGTTCGTCGCGTGATCGCCGATCCGCTCGAGGTGGCGCGAGATCAGGATGAGTTCGAGCGACGCTTCGATGGTCGAGGGGTCCTGCAGCATGTACGTCAGCAGTTCCCTGAAGATCTGCGTCTTGAGCGCGTCGAGCGCGTCGTCCTCATTGAGCACGCGCTGCGCGAGGTCGGTGTCGCGGCGCACGAAGGCGTCCAGCGCGTCCCGCAACATTCCTTGCGCGATCGATCCCATCCGCGGGATGTCGATCAGCTTCTTGACCGGCATATGCTCGGCGTACTTCTGCGCGGCTTCCGCGATGTTGATGGCGAGATCGCCGACGCGCTCGAGGTCGGTATTGATCTTCACCGCCGCGACGATCGCCCGCAGGTCGACGGCCATCGGTTGATGCAGGGCCAGCAGCGTGAAACAGCGATCGTCGACCTCGATGTGCAGCGCGTTGAGCGGGCCGTCGCCGGTCAACACGCGCGCGAGCGTCGCGCGATCGCGATCCACGAGGCCCTTGATCGCGAGGCGGACCTGCTCTTCGGCGAGGCCGCCCATTTCGAGCAGGCGTGCCTTGAGCTGTTCGAGCTCTTCCTGGAAGTGCCGGACGACGTGTTCGGACGAGGACACTACCCGAACCTTCCGGTGATGTAGTCCTCGGTGAGCTTCTCGGACGGTGCGGTGAAGATCTTGGTCGTCGGCCCGCGCTCGACGAGGCGGCCGAGCCAGAAGAACGCCGTCACGTCCGACACGCGCGCAGCCTGTTGCATGTTGTGCGTGACGATGACGATGGTATAGCGGCTCTTGAGCTGGTAGATCAGCTCTTCGATGCGCTGCGTGGCAATTGGATCCAGCGCAGACGCCGGTTCGTCCATCAGCAGGACGTCCGGTTCGACGGCAAGCGCGCGCGCGATGCAGAGCCGCTGTTGCTGGCCGCCTGAGAGCGCGAGGGCCGAGGCGTGCAGCCGGTCCTTGACCTCGTCCCACAGCGCCGCGGACTTCAGGCTGGCTTCGACTCGCCCCTCGAGATCCTCGCGCGATCGCGACATGCGGTTGATGCGCAGGCCGTAGGCCACGTTGTCGAAGACTGACTTCGGGAACGGGTTCGATTTCTGGAACACCATGCCGACGCGCCGGCGGAGATCGACGACGTCGACCGATGGCGCGTAGATGTCCCGGCCGTCGAACACGACGGAGCCTTCGACGCGCGCGCCCGGCACGATGTCGTTCATGCGATTGAGGGTGCGCAGGAACGTCGACTTGCCGCAGCCGGACGGACCAATGAGCGCTGTGACCTCGTTGGGGCGGATCTGGAGCGTGATCTGTTCAAGGACGCGACGAGGCCCGTAGTAGAAGTTCAGCCCGGCGACGGCCAGCTTCGCGGCGGGCTCGGCAGGCGCCGGCGCGGGCGTGGCAGGCGACCCGTGAACGGAGGCAGGGGACGGAAGCGGCGCGGCGGTCAGCGGCACGGTCCACGATAGCGTGTGGGTGCAACGGCTGTTTTTCCGGCGTGTTAAATCGCTCGGATTGACACGGGCGCGATTGGTAAGTAATGTCTTACGGTAAGTGACTGCTTACCAATCACATCATGCGCAGATGAACGCCCTGGGGGATCCGACCCGGCGCGCGATTCTCGAGCGACTCCTCGACGGCCCCCTCGCGGTGGGCGAACTGGCGCGGGAATTCCCGGTCAGCCGGCCCGCGATCTCCCAGCATCTGCGCATTCTCAAGAATGCGCACCTCGTCACCGATCGGCCCACGGGGACGCGGCGTCTGTACCAGGTCAACCCGGCGGGCATCGAGGCACTGCGAACGCATTTCGATCGCTTGTGGAGCCACGCGCTGATGGCGTTCAAGAAGGCAGCAGAGAAACCGACGAAGGAGGGACGATGACGAGTGTGGCGAACGCCACCGTGGCGCCGGTCCGCAAGTCCATTACTGTAAAGGCGACCGTCGAGCACGCCTTCAAGGTCTACACGGATGGCTACGACACGTGGTGGCCGCGGACGCATCACATCGGCAAGTCGCCGAGCTGCTAAGGCTGAAGAAGTCTGAAGGGGGAAGGCTTCAAGGTCCCTCGGGCTCGAGGAACGCAGCAACCTGCTTTCGCAGTTCGTCCTGAATCTTGTCAACGGAACGCCGCGCATCGACGACGCGGAAGTGGAACTCGTCGGCCATCGACGCGTACTCTTTGAGGAGCTTGCTCTGATACGCGCGGAAGCTGTCGTAGATGTCGTCGCCCACCTTCAGATCCATCCCCGACTCCCAGAAATCCATGCCGCGCGCGGCGAGCACGCGGGCGATGAGCGTCTTCACGTCGACGTTGAGATAGAACACCAGGTGAGGCGCGATGCCGAACCCGTAGAGATTGCGGAGCCACACCCGGTCGACGCCGCGGATGCCGGCGCGCGCGAGCGCCGTGAAGATATAGCGATCCGACAGCACCACGAATCCGGCCTTGAGCGCCGGAATGATTTCCTTCTCCATCCGGTCGGCGAAGTCGGTCGCGTACAGGAGCACGAACGTCAGCTTGTTCAGCGTGTTGCTCGACTTGGCCAGCTCGATCGTCGGCTGCATCAACGGAGATCGCGTCCAGCCGGTTTCGACGACGCCGTAGCCCTTGACCTCGAGCCACTCGCGCAGCAACTGAATCTGCGTGCTGCGCCCGACGCCGTCCGTGCCCTCGATGGCGATCAGCTTGCCCGGGTAGCCCGCGATGGGCAGGTACGGCATGCCCCGTCCATAGTACCGGCCCGCCAGGATTTCGCTGCTGGCTCCCGCATCAGCCGGGTCCGGCGCGTCAGGCTGGTTGTTCATCGGGAATCTCCACGTGATTGGTCTGCAGCTGCTGGCTCACGAGTGCGCGCACGACGCGTTGTTGTTCGGTGATGCTGCCCACGGCGCTGACAACCTGGAGGCCGAACTCGTCGACGAGGCGGTCGTACTCGTCGAGAACTTTCCCCTGAAACAGCCGGAAGCTCTCGAGGGGAATCGCGCTCCAGCCGAGGTCCATGCCCGCTTCGTAGAACTTCAGTTTCACGCGGCGGGCCATCAAGCGATCGACCGAGACGTCGATGGGCACCCGGAAATACAGGGCGAGATCGGGCCGCACGGCGAAGCTGTACAGCTCGCGCACCCATTGCCGATCCACGCCTCGGGTCGCGTCGCGCGCGAACGCCGTGTACGCGTAGCGGTCCGCCAGCACGATCATGCCGGCCTTGAGCGGCGGGATGATTTTATAGAGCAGCCGATCCGCGAAGTCAGTGGCGTGCAGCAGACTGAACGTCATCGGCGTCAGCGCGTTCTTCTTCTTTCCCGTCTTGGTCGCCGCCTTGACGAGGGCGGACGAGTTCCATTCGGTGACGAACACGCGATGGCCCTCGGCGGTCAGCCACTTCGCCAGCAGCCCCAGCTGCGTCGTCTTGCCCGAGCCGTCGATCCCCTCGACGACGAACAGCTTTCCCGGGTACTCGTGCGGTTGCGTGAGGTTGTTCAGCATATGTGTGGCCGCTAACTTCGATGCGGAGCGGCTTGCCGGTCAGACGCTCGAACGGCGCCGCATGGCGCGTCGCGGACCAGAGCTCGAGCTCCGCGTCGCCGGTGGTCCGCAACTGCAGGAGGTCGTCGTCGCCTCGATCGTGCAGCTCGAGTCCCGTGATGCTCTGCGAATGGCTGCGGTCGAGGCTCTCGGCCAGCCGGAGAATCGCCGCGAGCGTGCGCACCGTGCGCCGTATGCGGCGGCCGAGCTCGCCGAAGCCGGTGTGACCGCGCTTGGGCGTCGCCTGCCTGTGGTACCGCGCCACAAGCGCGATCGTCTCGATTTCCTCCGGCTCGAAGCCCCGGAGGTGGCCGTTGGTGATCAGATAGTACGAGTGCTTGTGATGGCGCTCGTAGCTGATGTGGACCCCGATGTCGTGGAGCAGGGCGGCGAACTCCAGCCACTCCCGTTCGCGATCGGTCAAGCCGTGGATCGCGCGCGTCTGGTCGAACAGCGCCACCGACAGCCGTGCCACTTGCTGCGAGTGATCCGGAAAGTAATTACAGCGCTCGGCCAGCTCGAACACGCTGCGGCGTCGCACGTCGGGATACCGGTCGGCTTGCGCGATCTCCTTGCGGTGTCGCGCGATGTAGTCGAGGACGAGCCCTTCGCGCAGCGACAGATCGCAGAGTGTAATCTCTTCCGCGCCGAGACGCTTCAGGATTTCGTCCAGGAGAATCGCGCCGGCGACGGCGAGATCCGCGCGGCGCGGTTCCACGCCCGGCAAGCGGAGCCGCTGCTCGAGCGTGGCCGACGTCAGGCTCCGGCGCACGCGCCGCAATTGCTTCGCCGGCACGCGCCGGTTGCGCAACGACGTGCGGCCCTCGGTCGCAGCCGCGCCCAGGCTGAGAATGGTCCCCGACGTCCCGATCACGCGATCGAATCCGGCCCGCACGATCTGGTCGAGGTACTTGCCGAGCTCCGACTCGATGTGGCGCGCGAGCTTGCGCTCGTCGCGCGGCTCCAGCGGATCCGATTTCACGAACCGCTCGGTCAGGCGAATGACGCCGAGCTTGAAGCTGCGGCCCAGATCGATCGCCGGCCCCGCGCCCCGTGTGATCTCAACGCTGCCGCCGCCGATATCGACGACGACGGCGACATCGCCCGGCACGCTGACGCCGTAAACTGCGGCCTGGTGAATGAGGCGGGCCTCTTCGGTCCCCGAGATCACACGCGGCCGGATGCCCGTTTGCTGCGTGATCGCGCGAAGGAACTCGCCGCCGTTCTCGGCTTCCCGGGTCGCGCTGGTGGCGACGGCGATGACCTCGTCCACGCGATGCGATTCGGCCAAACGCCTGAACTTGGACAGGACCTGAAGGGCAGCATGCACGGCCTCCGGGGTCAGCTTCCGGCCGTCCAGCCCGCCGGCCCCCAACCGGACCATCTCCTTTTCCCGGTCGATCACTTCGAACGAGAAATCGGCCCGTATCTCCACAACTATCATGTGGATAGAGTTTGTGCCGATGTCGATGGCCGCAATCCTCATGGCCCTACTATAATGGCTCTTTTCGGCCTGACCGAAAACTCATGCCTGTCGCCGCCCGTCGCGCTGATTTGCTTCGTCGTCACCTGGACAGATTCACCAAAACGCTGCGTGGCGTCGAGGAGGGTGAGGTACAGGCGCTTCACCGCGCCCGCGTGGGGTCGCGCCGGCTGCGGGAACTGGTGCCGCTGCTTCAGCTGGATGGCGAGAGCGCTCAGAAGATCGGGCGCCGTCTCAAGAAGGTCACGTCGCGACTCGGCGCCGTGCGCGAGCTCGACGTCCTGCTGCTGCTGATCGACGAGCTGTCGTCCGTCCGCCCGCCCCTCGCCGCCGCGCTCCGCCGCCTCCGGGCGATTGTGGACAAGGAGCGCGATGCGGCGCGCACGCACTTGAACGCGCATCTGCCCACCAGCGACATGTGGCGCATCGCCGACAAGCTGGACCGCACGGCCGGGACGCTGGACAAGGAGCGGCGGTCGCGCACGGGGCGTGCCGAGAAACATGCCTGGCGCTGGGCCGTGGACGCGAGGATCGCGCATCGCGCTGCGCGATTGACGACCGCGATGACCCGGGCGGGCGCGGTCTATCTCCCGGAGCGGCTCCACGACGTTCGCATCGCGCTGAAGAAACTGCGGTACGCCGCGGAGCTGGCCGCGATCATCGACAATCGCCCTCAGCCGGCCAGCGTGCGCGCGCTCAAGCGCGGCCAGGACCTCTTGGGACGCATGCACGACCTGCAGGTCCTGATTGACCGGGCGCGGCAGGTCCAGGCGTCGCTCACTCCGCCCAATCTCGCCGTGTGGCGAGAGCTCGACGGCCTGGTCGTTTGGCTGGAGGACGAGTGCCGCCGGCTGCACGCCCGCTACGTGCGCAGCCGCGCGTCCCTCGCAAGCGTCGCCGACCGCCTCGGCGCGAAGCCGGTCGCCCGTCGCCGGCGCGCCGGATAACTGATGACTGTGTCGTACGAGCTGTATCTCATCCGCCACGGCGTGGCCGAGGAACGTGGCGACGCGTGGCCCGACGATACCAAGCGGCCGCTGACTGACGACGGCATCTCGCGCATGCGCAAGGCGACACGCGGGCTTGCGCAACTCGGCGTCTCGTTCGACCTGATCCTCACGAGTCCGCTCGTGCGTGCGCGCCAGACCGCAGACATCCTCGCCGCGGGACTGGAGCCGACGCCGGTCGTCATGAGCGTGGACGCCCTGGCGCCCGGCGGCGCCTACGCCGCGCTGGTCACCGAACTGGCCAAGCACGCCCGCCGGACGAGGCTGGCGCTCGTGGGCCACGAGCCTGGCGTCGGAGAGCTCGCCGCGCGCCTGGTCGGGTCGCGTCATCCGATCGAATTCAAGAAGGGCGCGGTGTGCCGCATCGATCTGGACGAGCTGCCGCCCAACGGTCCCGGCGACTTGCGGTGGCTCCTGCCTCCGAAGATCCTGCGCGCCCTCCGCTAGAACGCGTTGTAAGTCTAGGCGCGCTGCCAGTCCGCCTGCCAGTTCTTGATCCGGGTCTTGATGTCCTTGCTCTTGTCGAGCTTGCCGGCCAGGACGTCCCGCACGAGGTCCGGCAGCTCCGCGTCGCTCGCAAAGCGGAGCGCGACCAGCTGCCTCGCCGAGATGTCGTTGATCTTCGACTTCAGATCGGCCGGCAGCACTTCCTTCAGGCGCAGGCGCATCTCGAGACGGATGACGCGGTCCTGTACGGCGAGGGCCTGAACCCGCGACAAGAATCCCAGCATCAGCAGCGTGAGGGCGAACACGAACTCCCACATCGTCGTGATCGACACTCCGCGTGTGACCAGGTGACGGCCGGTGTAGACGAGGTTGGCAGCCAGCGCCGGGATGACGAAGAAATGGAACGGCGGCAGGAATCGCCTGTGGGTCTTGTACGACTGTTCGCGGTCGGCCATCGGAATCCTCCTCACGCGCGCCGGAGCCGGCGCACGTTGTGAGGAGCACTCTACCGCCGAATGGCGTCAGGCTGCACGAGATCAATCGACAAACCGGTAGCCGAGGCCGACCACGGTTTCAATCTGGCGGCCCGCGGTGCGCAGTTTGCTGCGCAAGCGTCCGACGTGGACGTCGACCGACCGCGTCTCGACGAGGCGCTCGTACCCCCAGACCCGCTCGAGCAGCCGGTCGCGCGAGACGACGCGGTTCTTGTTCTGCACCAGGTACCGGAGCAGCTCGAACTCGCGCCGCGTGAGCTTCACGGGCGCGCCCTCGACCGCGATCGCGACGGCGTCGAAGTCCGCCAGCAGCCGGTCGCCCTGGTAGCTGGACGCGCGGCGGTCGTCGCCGTTGGCGCCGCGACGCAGGACGGCGCGGACGCGCGCGTTCAGCTCGCGGAGACTGAACGGCTTGGTGAGGTAGTCGTCGGCGCCCTGCTCGAGGCCCGTGACCCGGTCGTCTTCGCTGGTGCGGGCCGTCAGCATGATGATGGGCACGCGCGGCACGTCGGCGCGCGCGCGCAGGATGCGGCACACGTCCAGTCCACTGACGACCGGCAGGTTGAGATCCAGGATGATGACGTCGGGCGGTCGATCGGTGACGGCCTTGATTGCGGCGTCGCCCGATCCGACAATCTGCGCTTCTGTCTCGCCGCCGCGCTCGAGTGTGTGCTTGATCACGCCCGCGATGTCTTGCTCGTCTTCGACGATGAGAACGCGATGTTTGGCCATCACTTACGCGTGAGCGTACCGGTCCGGGGTGTCGCGCTTGTATCGCGGGTGTTAATTGTGGGTTAACGACGTCGCGACCAGAACGCGCGTATTTCCGCACTAGATGTCGCTTTGGAGCGAAAATCTATGACTCAAGTCTATCCAACTGACCTTGAGGCCAGAATCGGGCGAAACGTTGAACGTGCCGTTCGTCTGTACGCTCACCGCTCTGATCGCCGACAGACCGCGAGGTAGGGATGCTCGGATTCGAGGTCGGATTCGTACACCGAGTCGAGTTGATACGACTCGCATGACGGGCATCGCTCTGAGATGCCGCACTTCCCGGATTGTCGCGGTGCTGAACAGGCCCAAGACCTCGTGCGGCGACTCAAGCGCAACCATCGCGTCGAACCGTCGCATGAGTCAACCAGTTGACGTACTGCCAGGTGCTTTTCGCATCACTCGTCAGGTGCGTCACCACTCTCGGCCGTTTGCGGCGTGAGAGTGAGGACACGCCGCACTTCGTGCAACAGGGTCGCGAGCGCAAACGGCTTGATCAGCACGCCGGCCGCGTCGGGCGGCACCGGAGCGGCCTCGTCGGTCGTCATCACGATCACCGGAATGTGAAGGTCTTTCGGCAGCCTCGCTCTGAACCGAGACGTGGAGGCCAAATCGAGTTCCGTGATGGCGACCTGTGGTCGAGACGCGTCCAGGGCTGCAGCCGCTTCCCCGCCAGTCCGAGCCTCTGCCACCTGAAACCCAAACTGGTGGAGGTACCGTACGCACACGCGTCTGACCCCGTCGTCGCTGTCCGCGACCAGTACAGGCGGATACTGGCCAGGAAGATCGCTGGCGCGTCGACCGCCCCGTGCCGCGCGGCGTCGATCCGAACCCCGCCGCTCCTCTATCGTCATCGACCGGCATAGTGTAGACCTGATCCAGCGCCGTTAGCAGGGCGTCAATGAACGGGTGGCGCCATCGACTTGCCGTCGTGCTTCGCTGTCGGCGGCGGGTGCTTCGCTGGGCGAGATCGCCGCGTCGCTTTGAACGCAGAATCGTCGGCGGCGTGGATGAAGATGCGGCCGACCGGCTCGCCCTTGACGATCGTCGCGCAGCCGCGGCCGGAGGCGGGATCGGTGTCACGCCGGCCGTCCCACGACCATTCAATCGATGTCACGCCATCGACCTCGCGGAGGCGGCAATCCAGCCAGCCGACGACGGTGCCGAACTGGAACGAGCCCATCAGGTGTTCGTCTTCGATCAGGAACTCGACGAAGCCAGGGACGGCGAGGTCAACGTCCTTTAGCCGATGAAGGCGACGGTTAGAATCTGCATCCAGGAGACGACATGCAACGACGCAAACACGACGTCCGTGTCTACGAGCTCGCCAAGCGTGGAGCCGAGGTTCAGTTCCGAGACTTACTCCACGAGGCCAAGTTATTGATCGATTTGTTCCCGCACCTGCGCGACGCCTTCGACAGAGACGAACTCCCGATCAAGTTCATCGTTGCGAAAGGCTCTGGCGCCCTGACGAAGACGACGGGGCGGAGGCAACGTCGGATGCCCGCGGCAGCGCGTACGGCCGTCAGCGTGCGTATGAAGAAGTACTGGGCGGCGAGGCGGAAAGGGGGGAAGAAGTAGCTCCACAACGAGCAAGGCCACCAGGACGTGATTGATCGATTCGTGCGCGGTGACGATGTCCCCGACGACGTTCTTCGCCAGGTGTGGCAGAACGCGGCCGTGACCGGGACGGTATGGGATGTGCCGATCTACGAGGAGTTCTATCGAACCGTACGAGCCGTGAACGGCTCGCTCCCCAAGGCACGCCATTTGCGCGTCTTGCAAACGCATCGCCCTCATGCCAGGGTCGCACGGTCAGATGGATCGGCTGAAGCGTTATTGCGCGGCCGTCCTCCAGAAGCAGGCGTTTCGCGCTGAACGGCAGATCATCATTTCTCAAGTCCTCTGATCAGCTGTCAGTTGGCCGCTCTAATTGCACGTCACGCGGATCGCGTAACTGGCACCGAGTGAGGCTTGCATTGCGCCGGCGCTAGTGGCCCGCATGTCGCCGGTGCACGTCGTCGACGCGGCGGCGCGCACCGTGGACATCAGCGCGCCGCTGCGGAATGTGAGCGCCACGAGACAGCCCGCAATAATCGTCAGCAGGACCTTGACGTAGAGATCGGGTCGCATCGAATCCCTCCATTGAATTGCCCAACGACGACGTGCCCGAGTCGGCCATCGATGATCGCTCCCGCCGGTGGCGGCGAGCTCGCGGCGGCTCGCTGCTCAAAGGCAGCAACGGGCTCAGGCGACCTGAAGCTGCTGTGGTGATCGCCAAGCGCGGTGATCACCGATCGGATGGCGTCGTACGTCTCGGCCGGCGATTGCGCACGGCTCGCGTCGTCGAACGCACGAGCCCTAACAGTGGGCCAGTCAACTCGATCGTTATTCAGCGCGTTGGCTTGGATGAGATCGAGGGCCTTCGTCAGGTATTCGCGGGCAGCCGAGGACATCTGCGGTGCCTGCGCCAGCAGTAACAGGACCGCCCATATGAAACCGAACTGCGATGTCATAGTGACCTTAGGACGGGGTCGGCCCTGAGTTGGCTTGCGCTCGGCCCAAAGCCCATTGTCATACGTCTGGAACGACCGACAGGGGCGCGCGGGTGCTAAAGCGGGTTTACACGGGCTCGAACAATGGTATTCTTCGCGCGTGAAGCAGGGATTCGGGCTGCTCGCCGGCGCGACCGCGTTGACCCTCCTCGCCGTGTCTCCA
>Ga0326726_10003086_pt1 | contig 15292 bp, 16 predicted proteins | sample MHFenrmetagenome_2_FD_207603 | JGI IMG/M metagenome (GOLD analysis project Ga0326726, IMG submission 207603) | Lab enriched peat soil microbial communities from Michigan Hollow, Ithaca, NY, United States - MHF15MN | ecosystem: Environmental > Terrestrial > Soil > Wetlands > Peat | place: USA...
CACAACCTCCCTGCGCACCATTGCAGTAACCTCCCTGTCAGGGGCAGGAATTATATTCATATTGCCATAGAAGACGGTGGAACGGGCATCACGCCCAAGAATCTTTCAAGAATTTTTGATCCCTATTTCACCACAAAGGCCATGGGAAGCGAGAAGGGCAAGGGCCTGGGCCTCACAATCTGTCATTCAATCATTACGAGGCATGGTGGCCTGATAAGGGTTGATTCCGCGCCGGGGGTCAAAACAATCGTCAACATCTACCTTCCGGAGGCTGACCAAAAGTGCCAGCCAACTCAAGATATGCCGGCAACCCTGGAACCGTGAAAGGAGAGGATCCTCCTCATGGACGACGAAGACTTCGTTAGAGACGTGACGGGAGATATGCTTACGCAGCTTGGCTATGAGGTTCAACTTGCGAAAGACGGCGATGAGGCTATTGAAACGTATACAAAGGCCTTGGAAGAGGGTACGGTGTTCGACGCTGTAATTCTTGATCTCACCATCCCGGGGGGCACGGGGGGAGACGAGGCGATACTGAAGCTTCTGGAGATAGACCCCAATGTCAGAGGCATCCTTTCGAGCGGGTACGCTGACAACAACGTGATGAACGATTTCAGAGAATTCGGATTTAGGGGTGTGATAGCTAAGCCGTTTAAATTCGATGAGTTAGCAACCGTTATCGCCACCGTTATAGGTCATTCACCATAATGCGTGTCTGACTCTCTTATTCCAGCCTCGACCCGGACCTAACCTACATCCTCCGAATTTGATCTGTGACTGGAATTCTCGACCTTAATCCACAAACTGTGATAGTATTTTCCCAAAGGAGGTACCGGATGAAGCCCGAAAAAATACAGGAAGGCATTTTTGTAGTAGGCGGTGCTGACATTTCTGATTCGAGAGATTGCATGGTCTACCTCGTCGACCTGGGAGAGCTTGTCCTGATCGACACAGGCGCGGGCCCGGGAGTCAAAACGATTATTTCTAACATCCGGCACTTCGGTCTGGATCCTGAGAGACTTTCAACAATTATCCTCACCCATTGTCATATCGATCACGTCGGCGGCGCCCATGAGCTAAAGAGACGTTACGGGACGCGCATTATTATGCACGATCTGGATACAGATATTGTCGAGAGAGGCGACAACAAGATGACTGCTGCACATTGGTATGGTGTTCCATTTGCGCCCTTCAAGGTAGATATCAGAATCTCCGGTGATGAGAAACTCCTTTCCTTCGGACAGCACCAAATTGTATGCCTTCATACTCCGGGCCACACACCCGGTTCAATTTCAGTCTATTTGGACAAGTCCGGCAAGAGAATACTTTTTGGTCAGGACATCCATGGTCCTTTCCTTGCAGAATTCGGCTCAGATATGGAACTCTGGTCGACATCGATGAAAAAGCTTCTTGCTTTGAAGGCTGATGTGCTTTGTGAGGGACATTTCGGTGTGTACAAGACAAACGAAAACGTGACGGGCTATATCGAGCGATACCTTGATGAGTATGGTGACGGGGCTATAAGGTAGGTACAGAGCAGGTTTCAAGGGCCTGAAGGATCAAGCAAGGCACCTCAAACACAAGACCAGTAAGTGCATATTTGGCTTGTCAAGCGAGCGAGAAGGGGAGCCCCACTGAATCTGAAATACGATTCATCAAAACAATTTCATCTGCTTTTTTTGATTCAATTTCTTTGTCCTATCCGGGATGGTTATTCTCCGGATATACTGCTCCGGGATCTCGCAAAGGAAAGGTGATGGGGATTGGCTTGACGTTCTGCCGTGACGAAACCTGTTTCTTCCATGAATGAGAAATAGTTCGTCTCTGGCCCTCGTCATGCCCACATAGAAGAGTCTGCGTTCTTCTTCCATGTCTTCCGGTCCCTTTGTGGCCTTGTAAGGTATGCGGCCATCGTCAACTCCCGAAATGAATACAGCCCTGAACTCAAGGCCTTTTGCCATATGGAGTGTCATCAACGTTACCGCATCCACCCGTGGATCATAATCATCGGCCGGGCCAAGAAGGTTCAGTTGGTTAATGACATCACCTCCCGTTGCTTCGGTCCAGGCATCGCCAATTATCAGTTTGAAATTATGCGTTAATGCCGCTGCTTGGTCGCTTTCTAAGGGAAGTTCTCTGGCGAAACACTGTAACAATTCTGTTGCTTTCACTTCAAAAAGATCGTTTCGCCTGTCTGTTGCGCTCAAATAACGTTTCAGGGATGAAATGACATCTTGTTGCGTTGCCCCTTCTCTGGCATGTCCCTGTCCCAGGACCCTGCAAGGGATCCCCGCGCCCGAAAGCGCCTCCTCTATTGCCTTTGCCTGGCTGTTTGTTCTGAAAATCACGGCAAAATCTGCAAAGGAATAGGTGGAGACCGAAAAATTATTTCCCCTGGGCACCTTAGACAATCGATAATGGCTCAAGCCTCCCACTCTTGACTCAATCTCGTGAACAACAAACTCTCCCTCTGCCCTGTCGTCAGGAACAGATACGACCGCAATCCGGCAACCCTCATCCTTTGTGGCACAAAGCCTTTTTTCTATCCGCTTTCTGTTGTGCATGATCGTAACGTTCGAGGCATGCACGATATTACCGGACGAACGATAGTTCTGGTCCAGGGTTACCCTTGATGCCCCGGTAAAATCTCTTTCGAAGTGCAGAAAGTTTTCCAAGTCAGCTCCTCTGAAGGCATAAATTGCCTGGTCTGGGTCGCCCACTGCGCAAATATTCGCACTATCCCCGGCAAGAAGGGTCAGTAGTTTGTGCTGGGCGGGATTTATATCCTGATACTCATCTATGATGATGTGTTCGAATCTTTTCCCGTATCTGTCGCGCACGCTGCTGCCTTTAAACATCTCAATGGGCCTCAGGATAAGGTCATCAAAATCGAGAGCGTTTTGTGAGGTCATGGCGGATCGGTACTCATCAAATATCGTCTTGAGGTTGTCGGGAGGGCCCAGAACAAGACCCTTCACGTGAGATATCTCATCGACCATATCCGTCGCCTTTAGTTTGGAGCCCTGAAGCAAGGGCCTGAGAAGCTTCACCTGTTCTTCCCTATTATAAATTATAAATCCAATGGAGGTGTTCTCACGTAAAATTCGTAATCCAAGGAGGTGAAGAGTGCCAATAAATATTCCTCGGGGGGTATCGCCTAAAAGGGTGTGTATCCTTTCCCTCATCTCCCTGGCTGCCCTGTTGGTGAAGGTAACGGCTAGAATCTTTTCAGGAGAAACACCCTCATGTATAAGGTGTGCTATTCTGTGGACAATCGTCAGGGTCTTTCCGGTTCCAGGGCCCGCCACAACCAGAACCGGGCCTGCAGTCTTTCCCACTGCTTCGTTCTGGCCTTCGTTTAGGCTGTCTGTCATGGATAATGTTGATAGCGCCACTGGACTGTGATAAGTATAACATGGTGACTGATTGACATGGTAAAGCTTATTACGCCGTTTCGGGACAAAACACCGAACATTCATCCCGACGCATTCGTTGACCGCTCGGCCCGCGTCATTGGGGACGTTATCATTGACAAAGGAGCCAGTATTTGGCCCATGTCGGTTCTTCGTGCTGACAGTGCAGAGATCCTCATCGGTACGAACGCTGCTATCTTGGATCTTGCAATGATTGAGGCCCCGGAAACGTTTCCGGTAATCATTGAAATGGAGGCACTTATCAGCCACCGTGTTGTGATTCATGGTGCTCGGGTTATGAGTGGGGCCCTTGTTGGTATCGGCGCTATTATTCTCGATGGAGCAATTATCTCTTCTGGCTCTATAATAGGGGCAGGGAGTGTAGTTCTGCCCGGCGTAAGAATTCCGCCCAACTCCCTCGTCACGGGTATGCCCGGAAAGATTGTCCGAGAGACAACGGAAGGCGAGCGGGCGCTCATCCTCGCCCAGATTAACGAGCTTTTCACAAAATCGCGCCTATACAAAAATATAACTTAAGGCTTGGCGCCCTCTGGTAACCCATGAAGGCCGCTTTTCGCTGTGTAAGAGTCTAAGGCAGGTGTGAGAAGTGAGCAGATTTATCGCCACCCTGTGCTGTAGACAGGTAGTGCCCGGCTTTTACGGCAGGGTAAGTCGCCCACGGCAGAGAGAAAGATAAGCGGTTTTCCCAGTCATGATGCAATCTTGAAAGCCTTCTAAAATTACTTCTTTGGATACGCGGCCACAACTATTATGACTGTCATGTTGTCGGTGGTATTCTCGAGTCGGTGGGGAGCGCCCGCAGGGATCCAGACAGCATCCCACTCCTTGACTTCCCTCTCTTCATCGCCAACCTTCATCAAGCCACCGCCCTGAACGATGAGGTAAATCTCCTCGACCGAGTCAATGTGTTCTTCGAGCACATTGCCGGCAGGAAGCATAGCGTATGCAAGGAACTCCATGCTCTCAAGAAACTGGCTTGTGAGTACCATCCTCGCCGTGCCACCGTAATGGGCTCTATAGGTCGTCTCCAGCACTTCAGGATCATTAAAGTTTCTTACAATCATTTTTATATGCTCCTCGCAAAAAGGCGTAAAACACGCTTTTCAGGCACGGCTTCTTGCCTTTCTGTCTCCCTGGCTTCTTTCTTTATAAAATAGGCCCTGTTCTGCTTGTTTTGTAAAATACGGATTCCGGGGTTCTCCGCCTGTCTCCTCCAACACTTCTTCTCTTAACCAGCCTTTCTCTCCGCCAGACCAAAATAACGACCGGGGGAACCTGGCTTAGCAATAAACTTGGTGACCTCTTCTTCCGACATTTCTGACCCTCATCGAGCAGATTCCACCATCAATTATGCTAGTGTCCATGTGTAAGATCAATGCCTTTCATTCGCTACTATTTCGCAAGACGGATAAAATTCTGAAGGAGTCGCAAGCCAATCCTTTGGCTTTTTTCGGGATGGAACTGACATGCAAACACATTACCCTTCTGCACAGAGGAAGCAAAATCGACTCCATACGTTGTCTTTGTCGCAACTGCCTCTTCCTCCTCCGGTAGACAATAGAAGGAGTGGACAAAGTAGAAGTGCGAACCATTTTCTACGCCTTCAAATATGCGGTGTCCTTTGACTATCTCTATACTGTTCCAGCCCATGTGGGGAACCTTTACATTACCAGTGAATCTGGGCACCCTTCCCTTGATAACCCCCATGCCCTCAACCCCTGGTGACTCTTCACTCGCCTCGAAAAGGATTTGCATGCCAAGACAGATACCCAGGTAGAGTTTGTCTTTGACGATCAGCTCTTTTATGAAATCAAAGAGCCCAAGCCCTTTCAGGTTCTCGATACATTTACCAAAAGCCCCCACGCCCGGGAGTACCACGGCGCCAGACGCCCCTATGATCTCCTTCTCCCGCGTAATGACCACGTCTGCGCCAAGCTTTCTGAAGGCGTTTGTCACGCTTCTCAAATTGCCCATGCCATAATCAACGATCGCTATCATCCCTTCACCACCAGGTTTACCCTTGGTTTACAGTGGTTTTTTGCTTCTTCCCTGTTAAATTTTGTGATTTGCATGTTATGTTGCTTCTTCTGCTGTATACTCATTCCAAATCTCTCAAAGACTGCCTTTTGTTGAAAGGGCGCCCTTGATTCTGTCATCCGTGGTTACCGCCTGGCGTAAGGCTCTCGCAAAGGCCTTAAAGATTGCTTCCACCTTATGATGTAAATTCTCTCCGTAAAGGACGTTTATGTGTAAAGTGCACTTCGATTCATTCACAAACCCTTTGAAGAACTCCTTGATGACCTCCACATCAAAGGTGCCAATCTTACCCTCTATTTTTGTTTTCCATACAAGGTTTGGTCTTCCGCTTATGTCTATGGCGAGCAGACACAGCGCCTCGTCCATGGGAACCATCGCCTGGCCGTAACGCTGAATTCCTTCAAAGCTCGGAAGAGCTTCTCTCAATGCCTTACCAAGGGCAATCCCGACATCTTCCACGGTGTGGTGATAATCTACATCGATATCTCCCTTCGCCTCTATCTGTAGATCAAAAAAACCATGCTTTGAAAACAGATGAAGCATGTGATCAAAGAAAGGAATCCCCGTGGAAATAGTATAATCCCCTTTTCCGTCAATGGCCAACCTGACCGTTACGTTTGTTTCTTTTGTTTTTCTCCTCACTCTCCCGGTTCTCTTCATATCCTCCCCCTGTGTGTCGGTTTCCTTTCATCCCTGCCTCGTCTCTTGGACAATTAACCGTCATGGTTGTTTACGGTATCACCTTATTAAGCGGGTATTCAACAATGCCCTGCGCCCCGGCCCTTTTTAGGTTTGGAATAATGTCCCTCACTGTCTTCTCGTCAATGATGACTTCTATGGCAACCCAGCCCTCATCCGATAGGTTTGAAATGGTAGGCGTGTGCAGGGAAGTGAGTGTCTTCATAACCTTGTCTAGTTTGTTCCGCGGAACATTCATCTTGAGGCCAACTTTTTCTTCTGCAAGGAGTGCACCTTTAAGAAGCATCGTAATGTTCTCCATTTTCTGCCGTTTCCATTCGTCTCTCCATGCGCTGCGGTTTGCGATGAGAACTGTCTCTGATTCTAGGATCGTATCTATAATCCTTAGGTTATTGGCCCTAAGCGATGCCCCTGTCTCGGTCACTTCTATGATTGCATCGGCCAACAGGGGTGGCTTCACCTCTGTTGCCCCCCAGGAGAACTCGATAGTGGCCTCAACTCCTCTCTTCTTGAGAAATCTTTTTGTGTACCCCACAAGTTCTGTAGCGATCTTTTTGCCCTTAAGGTCGTCTATGGTTTTAATAGGCGAGTCGTTCGGAACAGCTACAACCCATTTCACGCCCCTGAACCCCACCTTGCCATATTTAAGCCTCACGAGCTCAACTACTTTCGCATCCTGTTCCAAAACCCAGTCGTAGCCTGTGATGCCCGCGTCAAGAATTCCGTCCTCAACGTACCGAGCCATCTCCTGAGCCCTTATGACAAGACCTTCGAGTTCAGGGTCATCGATCACCGGAACGTATGACCGTTCAAGAAGTTTTATAGTATACCCTGCATTTTTAAAAAGCTTAAATGTGGTCTCCTGCAGGCTTCCCTTTGGAAGGCCGATTTTAAGTTTCATTCGCCAGCTCCTTTCTCACCTTAATGGATTCCCCGTGGGCAAAAAGGCCCTCTATTTCCGAAAGTCTTATTGCCTTATCACCAAATTTGTTGAGAAAACCTTTGTCTATTTTAACAACTGCTTTCCGTTTCATAAACCGGTCGACAGAAAGCCCTGCCGTGAACCTTCCTGCCCCCCCTGTTGGGAGAACGTGATTCGTGCCTATGTAGTAATCACCCATTGCCACTGGGGTATTGGGACCCAGGTAGATGATGCCTGGGTAAAGAATCTCTGTCTCCACCTTCTCGTCGCCGATAAGCTCCATATGTTCCGGAGCGATCAGGTTGATCGCCTTTATGGCATTTGCGACATCACGATAAAAAACGAAATAGCTATTTTGCTTTAGTGCTTTCTCGATAATGTCTCTTCGTGTGTTCGAGGCCATGTGCTTTTCTATGGCCCTTAATGTATCATAAAGATGTTCCTTCGATTTTGAAAAAAGTCCCACTGTTGCCATCTCATCATGTTCGGTCTGTGAAAAGAGATCCCATGCTGTGGCCTTTGGCGAGAAGGGCTCCGTGCAAAGGATAATCAACTCTGTGGGGCCCGCAAGCATATCTATGCCGACCCGCCCGTAAACATCCCTTTTTGCCTCTTCCACATATGCGTTCCCGGGCCCGACAATCATATCGACCCTTGGTATGCCCCCGATGCCATATGAAAAAGCGTATATAGCCTGGGCTCCCCCGATACGGTATACATCTTTTATGCTGAGAAGTTCTGCGGCGGCAAGAATATAGGGGCTGATCTTCCCGTGCCGCGCTGGTGTTGTAACAACCACCTTGCTGACGCCGGCAAGTTGTGCCGGAACAACCCCCATGACAAGAGATGAGGGGTAGGGCGCTGTTCCACCGGGAACATACACGAGAGCCTTCTCTACAGGAACAAACTCCTCTCGCACAACAAGGCCATCCCTTTTGTATGTTCTTTTCCTACCGCCCTGCTGCCTGTGAAAGGCTCGGACGTTTCGTATCATGCCCTGAAGGATAGAGCGGTCTTTTTTGCTTACCCTTGATGCCTCGGTTGCTATCTCTTCTTCTGTAAGTTTAAGGTCATAGGGCTTTGGCCATCCGTCCCATTTCATGGAAAACTCTACGAGGGATTCTTCGCCTTTTTCTAGGAGACGATCCTTAACTCCCTCCACCACCGAACGGATGTTCTGCCGTTTTGCTTCCCTTCCCCCAACAGCAAAGGACAGGAATGAATCGAAGTCTTTTTCAAGATCCCATATCTTCATCCTTCCTCCTTGCGATTTTGGCTCCAAGCCCTTTCAGTTTCTCTTCTATCGCCTCATACCCCCTGTCAATATGATAGATACGGGAAACCTCTGTGGTGCCGTAAGCTGCCAGCCCTGCGATAATGAGGGATGCACTGGCCCGCAGGTCAGTGGCCATAACCTTTGCGCCTGACAGCATATCCTTGCCCTTTACAATGGCCGTGTTGCCGATCACCCGCAGGTCCGCACCCATTCTTCGAAGTTCTGCGGCATGCATCATCCTGTTCTCAAATATAGTTTCTGTAACTGCACCAACCCCCTTGGAGATACACATAAGGGCCATCATCTGGGCCTGCATGTCTGTTGGAAATCCGGGATAGGGAATAGTTTTTATGTCAACGGCAATGGGGCGTTTCTTTGTCATGGCGGCGTGCAGGCTATTGCCATCTTCAAAGATGTCCATCCCTGCTTCCTTCAGTTTGTCGATAACAACCTTCATGTGCTGGGGGATACACCCTTCAATGACAATGTTTCCCCTTGTCATACCGCAGGCAGCCAGAAAGGTTCCGGCTTCGATACGGTCAGGGATCACTTCGTAGTCACATGCTTCGAGGGCGCCCACTCCTTTGATGGTTATTACTTCGGTACCCACTCCCTCGATGTTTGCCCCCATCCGCTTCAGCATATTGGCAAGGTCCGCTACTTCAGGCTCACGTGCTGCATTTTCAATTACGGTTTCGCCCTTCGCAGTGACGGCCGCCATGAGAATGTTTTCTGTGCCTCCCACAGTTGCTGTATCAAATACAACTCTTCCACCCCTTAATGCCTTTGCCGTCACATCAACATAACCTTCCCTGACGTTAACCTCACAACCGAGGGCCGAAAGGCCTTTAAGGTGGAGGTTAATGGGTCTTTCGCCAATCGCGCAGCCACCCGGGTAGGATACGGTTGCCTTCCGTAGGCCACCAATTAAGGGGCCCAGAACAAGAACTGAGGCGCGCATCTCCTTTACCACCTCGTAGGGGGCAACGTGGTTTTCAACCCCTCTCGTATCAACCTTTAGCCGGTTCTTGTCCGCCCACTCCGTCTTGACGCCCAGCAACCCGAGAAGCCGTATCATTGTATTTACGTCCCGCAGCCGGGGAACATTACCGATGGTGTAGACGCCCTTCTGAAGGATTGTTGCCGCGAGAAGAGGCAATACGGCATTTTTCGATCCGCTAACCCTTACGCTTCCAGCTAAGCGCTCTCCTCCCTCTATGACAAACTTGTCCATGATCCTATGAGTATTCTTTCGATTCCGGAAAGGTCGTTCTTCTCAACCACGCTGATGCCGATTGTCCGGAACATTTCCTGTATTCTTTTTGCTTGTTTGCTGCCCCCGACCTCGCAGAGCACGAACCCCTTCTTGCTGAGGTAATGAGGCAATCCCTCAATAAACCTTTCATAAATAGCAGTGCCGCCCTCTCCCCCGTCGAGTGCTCTTCGTGGCTCATAATCCTTCACGTCAGTCATCAGGCTATCCCATTCCTCGCAGGCAACATAGGGCAGATTGGCAAGTATCATGTCAAACTTCGATCCTCTGATACCAGCGAAAAGGTCCGAACATATAAAGTGTGTCAGCCTTGAAACCCCAAGGCTCGCCCCGTTTTGTCTCGCAACGCAGAGGGCTTCCAGCGAGATATCCGCGCACACAACCTGTTTTTGTGTTTTCTTTGCCAGGACAAGGCCGACAGCACCGGAGCCTGTGCCCATATCCAGAAGGCCGTTCAGTTCTTGCCTTCCTGTAAGAAGCGTCAAGGCCTCTTCCACAAGAATTTCCGTTTCTGGCCTCGGCACGAGTACCCTTTCGTCAACATAGAAGTTTTCAGAGAAAAATTCCTTGCTTTTGGCTATATATGCCAGGGGTTTTCCTTTTCCCCTTTCTGCGAGGAGCTGCTGAACGAGAAGACCTCTTGCTTCGTCAATCTCCCGTTCAAGGTTTGTGAAGATTTCTTCTTTTCGCATGGAAAGGGCAAACCCCAAAATGTTAACGGTGTCCAGCCTTTCTATGCCTTTTTGTTGTTCTATTATGTCTCTGATCCGCAAGCGGGGCTTATCCTTTTTTCAAGGCTTCTGACTCAAAGTGGGCCGTCAGTGGGGTAATAATATCTTCCAAGTCTCCGTTCAGGACTTCCTGAAGCTTGTAAAGAGTTAGGCCGATCCTGTGATCGCTTACCCTGCCTTGAGGATAGTTGTATGTCCTTATGCGCTCGCTCCGGTCGCCAGAACCAACCTGTTTCTTCCGTTCCTCGGAAATTTCCTGCTCCTGTTCGATTTCCATTTTTTCCTGGAGCCGCGCCCTCAAAACCCTTATTGCCTTAGATTTATTCTTGTGTTGAGATTTCTCATCCTGACAAGTCACAACAAGGCCTGTTGGTATATGGGTCACCCGCACAGCCGAGTCCGTAGTGTTGACATGCTGGCCCCCCGGACCACTCGACCTGTATACGTCAATTCGCAGGTCTTCCAGGTTTATGTTGAGCTCGCGCTCCTCAGGCTCAGGGAGAACGGCTATGGTGACAGCAGAGGTGTGTATCCTCCCCTGAGCCTCTGTTACGGGAACCCTTTGAACCCTGTGGACCCCGCTTTCATGCTTCAGTTTATTGAATGCGTCTTTTGACTCGATAACCAGCACGACTTCTTTAAGTCCCCCGAGGTCTGATGTGCTTGCGCTCATAAGTTCGGTTTTCCAACGCATCTTTTCGGCATACTTCATATACATGGTCAGTAGATCGCGGGCAAAAAGGGCAGCCTCCTCGCCGCCGGTTCCCGCCCTGATCTCAAGAAACATGCTATTTGCTTGCCTTTCCTGTTTGTTGAGAAGCTTTTCTCTGAGCCGGGCCTCGAGCCTTTCCTTGTCTTGCTCCAGGGTTATTACCTCTTCTCTTGCGAGGGCTCTCATTTCTTCATCCTGCTCGGATTCGACTATTTCAATCGTCTTGTCTGTCTCGTTTCGTTTCTTTTTCCACTCCCGGTAAAGATCGACGATCTCTTTGAGCTCGGTACGTTCTTTTGCAAGTCTTTTGTAGAGTTCGAAGTCGGCGATGGTCTCGGATTGCGCCATCTTGCTCTCAATCTCAACATATTTGGCTTCCATGTCTGCCAAGCGTTCAAACATTACTTGTTCTTTTTACCATACCGTTTTTCGAACTTCTCTACCTGTCCCGCAGAGTCAAGCCTCTTCTCTTTTCCCGTGAAGATGGGGTGGCATTTTGCGCAAATTTCTACGGTGATCTTCTCTCTTACCGACATGGTCTCAAATGTGTGTCCGCACGCACACTTTACGACCGTCTTCTTTAATTCTGGGTGTATACCTTTTTTCATGTTAACCTCCTCTGCTCATTGAGCTAAGAAAATCTTTATTGGACTCAGTGTCCCCCAATTTTTCAAGCAAGAACTCCATGGATTCCACCGGATTCATCGGTTGAAGCACCTTTCGTAAAAGCCATGTTCTCGAAAGGTCGCCATTTTCAAGGAGCAACTCCTCCTTTCTCGTTCCAGACTTATTTATGTCGATGGCCGGAAACACCCGCTTTTCTGCGAGCTTTCTGTCGAGGTAAATTTCCATGTTGCCTGTTCCTTTAAATTCTTCAAAGATTACCTCGTCCATCCTGCTTCCCGTATCGATCAATGCTGTTGCAACAATGGTGAGGCTCCCGCCTTCCTCTATGTTCTTCGCAGCGCCAAAAAACCTTCTAGGTTTTTGCATGGCCGATGCGTCTATTCCACCCGATAGTATCTTGCCGCTTGACGGCACCACGGTGTTATACGCCCTGGCAAGTCTTGTTATGCTGTCAAGAAGTATCACCACGTCCCTCTTGTGTTCAACAAGGCGCTTGGCTTTTTCAATCACAATCTCCGCTACCTGAACATGCCTTGTGGCAGGCTCGTCAAAGGTAGAACTAATGACCTCTCCGTTGACGGACCGCATCATGTCGGTCACTTCTTCGGGTCTCTCATCAATGAGGAGAACTATCAGGTGAACTTCCTTGTGGTTCGTGGTAACGCTGTTTGCAATAGCCTGGAGCAGCATCGTTTTTCCTGTCCTTGGTGGCGCCACAATTAGACCCCTCTGCCCCTTTCCGATGGGCGTAAAGAGATCCATCACCCTCGTTGACATGCTGTCGTGTGTTGTTTCAAGCTGAATTCTCTCGTTCGGATATATGGGCGTTAGGTTGTCAAAGATTATCTTGTCTTTTGCCACGGTGGGGTCGTCATAGTTTATGGTCTCCACTTTCAGAAGGGCGAAGTACTTCTCGTTATCTTTTGGTGGCCTTATTTGCCCCGATATGGTATCCCCCGTTTTCAGGCCAAAGCGCTTTATCTGGGAAGGAGAGATATAAATGTCGTCTGGTCCCGGGAGGTAATTAGAATCGGTGGACCGCAAGAAACCAAAACCCTCGGACAGAATCTCCAGAATGCCCTCGCCGTAGACTGACTCGTTTTTGTCGACAAGCGCCTGGAGTATAGAGAATATGAGCTCCTGCTTTCTCAGCCCTGCTGCGTTCTCTATGTTCATCTCTTTTGCAATTTGTGTCAGTTCCCCAATCCTTTTCTTTTTTAAGTCTTTTAGGTGCATGGACTTCTTACCTCCCATTCTTTTATCCTTAACAGCAGGGCTTTAAGCTCTTTTCTGAGGTCTTCTCCTGATCCGTTGTTATGTAAAATATGGTCTGCTTTTTTTTCCTTCTCAGCAAGGGATATCTGGTGTGTCAGTCTTCGGTTGGCATCCTCTTCTTCCATCCCTCGTAATTTAAGCCTTTCCTTTATTATTTCCATGTCTGCCGACACAACGACCACTTTGTCGAGTTTCTTGTCTAGGCCTGTTTCATAGAGGAGCGGCGCGTCGATGACTACCACGGGGGCACCTTTGGTTTTAAACATGTCGATTCGCTTCCAGAGTTCAATCGCGGCCCTTGGATGAATAATATTTTCAAGTTTGCGTCGAGTTTCCGCATTAATAAATGCTATTTCCCGTAACTTGGTGATATTCGCTTTATCATTTACTAAATATTCCTCGCCAAAGACTTCCTTGATGTCTCTGACGACTTCTTCATAATCCGTAACTTCTTTCCCTATTCTGTCAAGATCAATGACGGGAATTCCTTCTTGTAAAAGCATTCCGGACACGGTTGTTTTCCCGCTGCCTATGATGCCCGTTATTCCAACCAAAATCATATATCAAGATTTCTTACGGTCAGGGCATTTTCCTCGATAAACAGCCTCCGTGTCTCGATGTTGCTCCCCATGAGCACAGTGAAAACCTGGTCGGCTTCCACGGCGTCGTCGATCGATACCTTTATGATGCTCCTTCTTTCGGGGTCCATTGTGGTGGTCCATAGTTGCTCTGGGTTCATTTCTCCGAGGCCTTTGTATCTCTGTATAGTGATACCTTCTTTGCCCCGTTCATTAATGTAGCGCAGGAGTTCTTCCGGATCTTCCGAATTAATCTCTTTACTTCCATCGATAATCTTTATGCCTTGTTCATAGAATGGCCTTATTTCTCTGTAGGTCTTCAGGCACTGCTTGTAGTCACCCTGGCTGCACAGTTCGTAGTCTATGTTAATAGACTGGTCTTTCTTTGCGGTATCACCAACCTGCAGGGAGTAGAGGTTATGTTCCCGGTCCTTAATTATTTCTACAAAGTGACCTGTTTTTTCAAGCTCTTCTTTTATGCCGACAAGCTTTCCCTGTTCCTCGAAGTCTTCCCTGGTAGAAATATCACTTTGCAACAGTTTCAGAATAAATCTTCTTGCTACGCCGGTACTCTCCATTTCTCTGAAAAAACGCTCCACGCTCTTCAATTTTTCTACGCTTTCTTTTAGCCTTGCCGCGTCCACCAATGCGCCGGCAACAAGGCACGTGATTTTTTCCATCCCCCTTTTCATCACAAAACGTTCGAATTCTTCTTCGTCTTTTGCGTATGTCTCTTTGCCGCCATGTTTAATTTTGTAGAGCGGCGGTTGTGCTATATACAGATAGCCGTTCGTTATGAGTTCCGGCATTTTCCTGTAAAAAAGGGTTAGGAGTAGCGTTCTGATGTGGGAGCCATCTACATCAGCATCTGTCATGATGATGACCTTATGGTATCTGAGCCGATGAATGTTGTCAGAATTAATGCCAAGGGCAAGATAAACAGCCTTTATTTCCAAGTTTGTCAATATCTTCTCCTGCCTGGCTTTTTCAACATTTAATATCTTTCCTTTCAGGGGAAGTATCGCCTGAATCTTACGGTCTCTGCCCTGTTTTGCAGAACCGCCCGCGGAATCACCTTCCACAATATAGATTTCGCATAAGCTGGGGTCACTCTCTTGACAGTCTGCGAGTTTTCCTGGAAGTACACCACTCTCGAGGAGGCTTTTACTTTTTACCAGCTCCTTCGCTTTCTTTGCCGCCTCCCGTGCCCTTTTTGCTTCAAACGCTTTGTTGATAATTGCTTTTGCAGTATCAGGATTAAGTTCGAAATATTCCGTTAATTTATCGTTTAGTACAGACTCGACAAGCCCTTTTATTTCGCTGTTTCCCAACTTTCCTTTGGTTTGTCCCTCAAACTGGGGATTTTGTATCTTAATACTAATGACAGCCACGAGTCCCTCCCTCAAATCGTCGCCGGATAGGTTCTCCTTTGACTTCTGGGGAAGGTTTATAGCAACAAAGTTATTTATGCTCCTGGTCAATGCACTCCTAAAACCGGCAACGTGGGTGCCGCCTTCCTGAGTATTCACATTATTTACGAAGCTATAAATATTTTCGTTGTAGCCATCGTTGTGCTGTATGGCAACCTCTATATAATCAAGAGGTTGTTTTGTACTAACGATATGGATTGGCTCCTCAAAAAGTGCGGTCTTGTTTATATTTAAATATTTTACAAATGCTTTTATTCCGCCCTCGTGCTTAAATTCGTGCTTTCGCCCCTTCTTTTCA
>Ga0326726_10003087_pt1 | contig 15288 bp, 11 predicted proteins | sample MHFenrmetagenome_2_FD_207603 | JGI IMG/M metagenome (GOLD analysis project Ga0326726, IMG submission 207603) | Lab enriched peat soil microbial communities from Michigan Hollow, Ithaca, NY, United States - MHF15MN | ecosystem: Environmental > Terrestrial > Soil > Wetlands > Peat | place: USA...
GCGGCCGGGTCCGGATCACCGACTTCGGCCTCGCCGTCACGGGCGAAGAGGTGGGCGGCCGGGAGATTGCCGGGACGCCGGCGTACATGGCGCCGGAGCAGCTCGCCGGAAAGGGCGCGACCGTCCGAAGCGACGTCTATGCGCTGGGTCTCGTCCTTTACGAGCTCTCGACCGGGCATAAAGTTTTCGACGCGGCGAGCTTCGACGAGCTCCGCCGCAAGCACGCGGAGGATCCGCCGACGGCGCCCTCGGCGGTGTCGCCGGGATTCGATCCGGCCGTCGAACGCGTGATCCTTCGGTGTCTCGAGAAGGACCCGGCGGCGCGGCCCGCGTCGGCCTCGCAGGTGGCCGCGGCGCTTCCCGGCGGGGACCCGCTGGCCGCTGCGCTGGCGGCGGGTGAGACGCCCTCGCCGGAGATGGTCGCGGCCGCGGGCGAGGGCGGCGCGATTTCGCCTGCGACGGCTCGGCTCCTTCTGTTCGCCATCGCGGCACAGCTCGCGCTCGCGTTCTTTCTTACGCCGCGCGCCAGCATCGGCGCGTTCGTCGGCGTCGAAAAGTCACCGGAGGTGCTCCGCGAGCGGGCTCGAGAGATCCTCCAGGGGGCGGGACTCGGCAAGCCCGCCGACTCGGCGAACTGGTTCCGCACCGACAACGGCTTCCTGGCCTGGGCCCAGATTCACGGGGGATTCGAAGGCGATCTGTCGCGGGATGCCGTCGCCTTCGACTACCGCCAGGGTCCGGCGCCGTTCGTCCCGCTGGCGATCACCGGGCCGTTTCCGACCCCGCTCGTCGACTCCCTGAATCCGCCCCCGGTGGACCCCGGGATGGCCGAGGTCTGGGTTGATCCTAGCGGGCGGCTGATCCGTCTCTCGATCGTCCCTCCGCAGCTCGAGAGCGGCGGCGCCGCGGTTCCGGAGCCGGATTGGAGCGCCTTGTTCCGGCAGGCCGGGCTGGACATGAATCGGTTTTCGGCGGTCGAACCCCGCTGGTCGCCGCGCAGTTACGCGACCGCGAGGGCCGCCTGGGAAGGAACGCACCCGGAACACCCGGGAGTGACGATGCGCGTCGAGGCGGCGTCCTACCGCGGACGGCCGGTCGATTTCGAGTGGATCGGCCCGTGGACCCGGCCGATGCAGGACTCGGCGTCGCCTCCCGGCGGCCCGGGAGAGCTCGTTTTCGTGTTTCTCCTCCTGCTGCTGCTCCTCGGGGGCGCGGTCGTGGCCCGTTACAACTGGCGCGCCGGCAGGGGCGATCGCCGCGGGGCGATGCGCCTTGGCGCCGCCACTTTCATCCTCCAGGGGGCGACCTGGGCCTTCGGCGGACATCACGTCGGGGCGTCCGACGAAGGCTGGCTCCTGATCGCCGGCTTTACCAACGCCGCGGGAATGGGCCTCGGATTCTGGATCCTGTACCTGGCGCTCGAGCCCTTCGCCCGCCGCCGCTGGCCCCAGATGCTGATCTCGTGGACGCGAGCGCTGTCGGGGCGCTGGCGCGATCCGCTCGTGGGCCGGGACTTGCTGATCGGAGCGGTGGTTGGAAGCGCGGCGGGCCTGATCATGGGACCCTTGCGGATCCTTCTTCCGCTGAGGCTCGGGATCCCCGGTCCGCCGCCGCATGCCTTCGACGCCCCCGTCGCGTTCGGGCCCGCCATCGCGTGGGTGCTCGGCGCCGCGGTCTATTCGGCGTTCTGGGTGCTCGGAATCGTGTTCCTCCTGATCCTGGCGCGCCGGGTCGTGCGGCGGGGCTGGATCGCCGGATTCATCGTGACGCTGGTGTACACCGCGAACTATCTGGGGGCGCCGTCGCCCGCGATCACCCTGCCGCTGGCCGCCATTTCCGTGGCCATCCTGGTCGGGGTGACCGTGCGGTTGGGAGTCCTGGCGGCGATCGCCTCCGAGACCTGCCGCCACCTCGTCGGATACACCATCTACAGCAGCAACCCGTCGAGCTGGGATTTCTATGCGGGGATGATCGCGGTCGTCGCTGTCGCCGTTCTCGCGTACATGGCGACGAAGACGGCGCTCGGCGGGCGCCCGCTCTTCGGCGGTGGCGGCCTCGAGGAAGGCTGATCCTCTACCGCATCGCCTCCATCGGCGACAGCCTCGAAGCGCGCACCGCCGGATACATTCCGAAGACGATCGCGAGAACGAGCGCGCTCACCCAGGCGATGAGCAGGCCCATCGGGTTGACGACGAGGCCGTACGGGAAGCTGGCCGAGAGGGCCTTGCAGACGACGGTGCCGACGAAGGTCCCGAGCGAGGCGCCAACTGCCGCGAGCACGCACGCCTCGAGGAGAAACTGGATCAGGATTTCGCCGTCCGAGGCGCCCATGGCCTTGCGCAGGCCGATCTCGTAGCGCCGGTCGGAGAAGGAAATCAACATGACCGAGAGCACGCCGACGCCGCCGACGAGAAGGACCGTCGCCGCGAGGCTCGTCAGCACGACTTTCCAGCCGTGGATCTGGTCGAGGAAATGGTCCCAGGAGCGCGCGGCCTCGGCCTCCAGGTCCACGATCTTGATGTCCTCGATGCCGTGGTGGGCCTGCTTGGCGCGGCCGATCATCAGGGCCGAGACCTCGGCCGTGTCGCGCTTTTTCGCGAGCTTCACGGCCATGTTGGAGAGCTTGTGCTCCGTATCGATCCGGTCCACGTAGGTCTGGAGCGGGATCGAAATGCCATTGGCGTCGTACCAGAGCTCCTCCGTGAAGATCTGGCTCGGGGCCTGGACCCCGATGACGCGGAACCGCACGCCTTCGACGGTGATGTCGCGGCCCACCGGGTCCGCGCCGCCGAAGAGCTTCGAGCCGAGCGTTGCGCCCACGACGGCGACGGTCGAGCGCCGGCGCTCGTCGTCGTCGGTCAGGCCGCGCCCCATCGCGATCGGCCGGTTCATCCAGCGGGCATAGTCCGGCCAGACGCCGTTGACCCAGCAACGCTCGGTGCCGCCAGCGATCCTGACCGCCGACTCCTTGGTGGCGCGCGGCAGGAAGGCGATGACCTTCGGGTCGGGAGCGGTCAGGCGCGGCAGATCCTCCCACCGCAGGCCCGGGCTCATGGCGAAGCGCTTCTGCTCCTCGGTCGTCGCCGGCGAGTCGGGCGCGAGCATGACGGTGCCGTCCCAGCTCATCCCGGAAAAACCGGTCGCGATCTTGTCCATCACGCCGTCCATGACCGAAGTCATGACGACGAGCGCGAAGACCCCGAGCATCAGAAGGGTCAGCGTCAGCGTCGAGCGCAGCTTGTGCGCCCAGAGCTCGACGAGGCCGCCCTTGACGATCTCCCAGCCGAGCGACAGCTTCGCCCCGAGCGAGAGCCGGCGGGGCTCGCCGGCCGCGCGGCGCGCCGCGGCGGGAAGGGGCAGGGCCGATTCACTCATAGCGAAGCGCCTCCATCGGGGAGAGGCGCGAAGCCTTCCACGCCGGGAAGAGGGCGAAGACGAAGCCGAAGACGGCCGCCAGGGCGTAGGCCGACACGAAGCTCTTCGGATCGATGTGCAGCGGGACGCCGATCGAGGCCGTGATGATCTTCGAGAACCCGATGCCGATGACCAGGCCCGCGAGCGAGCCGACGGCCGTCAGGAGCAGCGCCTCGGTCATGAATTCCTTGAAGACCTCGCGGCCGGGCGCGCCGATCGCCATCTTGACGCCGACCTCGCGGATCCGCTCCTTCAGCGTCGCCATCTGGATGTTGACGTTGACGATGCCGCCGCCGATGAGCGACAGGAATCCCGACAGCATGAAAATGATGTCGTAGACGTCGCCCTGGGACTGCTGCTTGCGGACCCGGGCCCCGACGTCGTCGAGACGAAAGTCCTCCTGCTGGCGGTGGTTCGCCTTCAGGAGCGAGGAAAGGCTCTTCGTGAACTTGGCCATCGCGTCGAGGTCGCGGATGCGAAAGGCCATGCGGTCGACGCGGTGGTACTGGTCGCCTTCGAATCGCCTCGCCACCAGCGTGTTGGGCAGCGCGATGATGCGGTTGCGCCAGCGAAACATGTTGCGATTGGACTTCCGGAAGCGAAAGACGCGTTCCTTGAGCACGCCGACGACCTGGACCGGCGTGTCCCCGATGCGCAGCGTCCGGCCCACGGCGTCGCCGTTGGGGAAGAAGACCGCGACGGCCTCCGTGCCGAGAATCGCGATCGGAGCGGCGGTGTCGATGTCGCGGGCGCTGAAGGCGCGGCCCTGTTCGACCTCGTAGCCGTCGAGCGCCAGGAAGTCGCCGCCGATGCCGCGGACGTCGCGTTCCTGGTCGGCGTACGGCGAGCGCACGCGGGCCCGCGCGTCCCTGCGCAGTGAGATCCCGCTGACCGCCGAGGTGTCCATCTCCTCGCCCTCGTCGGCGTCGGCCGAGCGGAGTCCCAGGTTCGCCATCTGGAGGGCCGTCGGCGCTCCCTCCTTCACGACGGCCGACTGGCGGACGTTCAACTTGTCGAGCCCGCCCATGCGCACGTAGAGCTCCATCGAGCGCTTGCGCATGCTGTCGGAGATCGACATCCCGCCGAGCACCGAGGCGACGCCCAGGATGACGCCGAGCGACTGCAGGATCGAGCGCGTCAGGTTCTCGCGCATCTCGACCCAGGAGTTGCGCAGGCGTTCGCGGAAGGCGCCGTTGAACATGGGAAGGGCGGAGCTAAGCCGCTTCCTCCACCTTGATCAATCCATCCATGATCTCGACCTGGCGCTGCGCCATCGCGGCGATTGAGAGGTCGTGCGTGACGATGATGATCGTGTTGCCCTGGCGGTGCAGGTCCGCGAAGAGCTCGAGGACCTCGTGCCCGGTCTTCTGGTCGAGGGCGCCGGTCGGCTCGTCCGCAAGGAGGAGCGCGGGCCGGTTGGCGAGCGCTCGAGCGACCGCGACCCGTTGGCGCTGGCCGCCCGAGAGCGCGGCGGGCAGCACCCTGGCCTTCTCGGGGATGCCGACGCGCTCGAGGAGCTCCATCCCGCGCTGGCGGCGCTCCTTGCGCCCCACGCCCGCGTAGAGCATCGGGAGCTCGACGTTGCGAAGGACCGAGGCCTTCGGCAGCAGGTTGTACTGCTGGAACACGAAGCCGACTTTCTCGTTCCGGATCTCGGCGAGCTCGCGGCCCGAGAGCCCCTCGACGCGCTCGCCGTCGAGGGCGTACGTCCCGTCGGTCGGCTTGTCGAGGCACCCGAGGATCGCCATGAGCGTCGACTTGCCCGAGCCCGACGGCCCGATGAGCGCGACGAACTCGCCGCGCCCGATCGTCAGGTCGATCCCGCGCAGCGCGTGGACCGCGGCTCCGTTGGAGCCGTAGGTCTTGGTCAGGGCGCGCGTTTCGATGATGGGGTGCATCAGTGTCTCCTACCGCCTGTCATCCCGAGGAGCGGAGTCTTTGCCTGTCATTCCGAGGAGCGAAGTCTTTGCCTGTCATCCCGAGGAGCAGAGCGACGAGGGATCCCGTACTCGATCGCCATCGCCGCTCGTCGAGGACGGGATCCCTCGCTGCGCTCGGGATGACGTGTTTCCCTCGCCCGAACCCGTACTCGAACGGCACCGCCGCTCGTCGAGGACGGGATCCCTCGGGCCTGCGGCCCTCGGGATGACGTGCTCCCGTCGCTGCGCTCCGGACGCACGTCAATTATCCTCGTCGTCCTTCTCGACGCGCTTCTTCGTCGGATCTTCGAGGCTGACCTGCTCGCCCGACTTCAACCCCGCCATGATCTCGACGCGTTCGAGGGTGGCGATGCCGGCCGAGACCGGGACGACGTCGAAGTAGTCCTTCCAGTGATCCGAGAGCCAGATGAACTTGTTGCGGCCGGTGAGGCCGTCCTTGGCCTCGGCCAGCTTCTTCGGATCCAGGTTCGCCTTGAGGCGGTAGGCGACCGTCTGGCCGTCGCGCTTCTGCAGGGCCTCGAGCGGGATCGAGACCGCCTTGTCGCGCTTCTCGCCCAGGATCTCGACGTTGGCGCTCATGCCCGTGCGGAACGCCTCGCCGAGCTCGTCGAGCGTCACCTCGATCTTGAAGACCTTGATCTTCTCGACGAGGTCGGCCGACGGCGCCACGAACGTGACCTTTCCGGTGAAGATCTTCTGCGGGTACGCGTCGAGCGTGACGCGCACGGGCTGTCCGACGTGGACCTTCGCGATGTCGACCTCGTTCAGGTTGACGCGGATGATCAGCGACTTCAGGTCGGCGACCGTGAAGAGGACGGTTCCGGCGTTGAAGGACGAGACTCCCGACGTCACCGTCTCGCCGAGCTCGACGCCTTTCTTGATCACGACGCCGCTCATCGGCGCCGTGACCCGCGCGTTCTGCGAGGAGGCATTGCCCGAGATCGGGATGCCGCGGTCCTCGACGATCTGGTAGCGCATCTGCGCCGCGCGCAGCGCTTCCTTCGCCTGGTCGCGCTTGATCTCGGACGAGCGGTACGCGTCGTGGCCGAGAAGACCCTGGTCGAAGAGCGCCTTCTGCATCGTGTAGTCGCGCTCGGCGTCCTGGAGCTTCAACTCCGTGTCCTTGACGCTTGCCTGGACGTCGGAGAGCGACTGCGCCTGGTTGACGTCCGGCTCGATCTCGGCGAGCACGTCGCCCTGGCGGACGATCGCGCCCTCGCGGATCTTGAGGGTGAGGACCCGCCCGGAAACGGCGGACTTCACGTCCACCTTCGTGACCGGGTCGACGACGCCGACCTCGCGAACGGACACCTGGAGGTCCTCGGCCTGGACCTTGCCCAGGCGGAAGGGGGTGCTGTCCTTGGCCTCGCCCTTGTCCCTGCCCTTGGCCTTCACGAACGCGACCCCGGCCAGCGCCAGAGCGACCACCAGGATTGCGACCCACTTCTTCTTCTTCACGAAAAACCCCCCAATTCGAGCGAAAAATCGAGCCACGTGTCCTTTATACGCATTGCGGGTCAGGAATGTTCGAAAAGCGCCCTGGGAGGGCCTCCTGGCCGCCCCCTCGGGAACTCTTCGGCTAGATCTTCCGTACCGTTTCCCCGAGGGAACGCACCATGCTTTCGATCCGGTCCCTGGGCAAGCGCTATCCGGGCGGGACGGTGGGGCTCGCCGATTTCTCGCTCGAGGTCGGGGAGGGCGTCCTCGGACTGCTCGGCCCCAACGGCGCCGGCAAGACGACGCTCATGTCGATCCTCGCCACCGTGACGAAGCCGACTTCGGGCGCCTTCTTCTGGGAGGGCAAGGACGCCGCGCGCGATCCGCTCCCGCTGCGCCGCCAGCTCGGCTACCTCCCGCAGGACTTCGGCGTCTACGAGAAGCTGACCGCGCGCGAGTTTCTGCTCTACCTCGGACGGCTCAAGGGCCTCTCCGGCGCGGACCTCGACCGCCGCGTGAAGGAGCTGCTCGAGCTCGTGAACCTCCACGGCGCCGCCGACCGCCGGCTCGGCGGATACTCGGGCGGCATGCGGCAGCGCGCGGGCATCGCGCAGGCGCTGCTCGGCGACCCGAAGCTCGTGATCGTGGACGAGCCGACCGTCGGCCTCGATCCCGAGGAGCGCGTGCGCTTCCGCAACCTGCTCTCCGAGATCGCCCAGGGTCGCGTCGTCATCCTGTCGACGCACATCGTGTCGGACGTCGAGGCCGTCGCGTCCGAGATCGCCGTGATGCGGCAGGGCCGCCTCGTCGCCCACGCGACCCCCGAGGCGCTCCTGACGCGCGCGTCCGGCCGCGTCTTCCGCGCGGTCGTCCCGTCCGAGCGCCTCTCCGAAGCGCAGCGCGCGGTCCACGTCTCCAACCTCATCCGGCGCGCGGACGGCGTGCACGTGCGCTTCGTCGCCAACGGCAACGGCGCGACCCTTCCAGGCGCGACGGCGGTCGAGCCGGATCTCGAGGACGCGTACCTGCTGACGAACCTCGAGGCGGCGTGAGCGCCTCCGCCCTCGCCCCGCTCGGCGCGCAGGTCGGCGCGGAGATCCGGATGCGGATGCGCTCGCTGGCGACGCCGATCGCGCTGGTCGCGTTCTTCGCGGCGGCTTTCTTCTGGATCCCGGATCCGCGCGGCAACACCGCGTCGCTGACGTGGGACCTGCCCGACGGCCGCGTCCAGGCGCCCGTCTACAGCGCGGCGTACGTCGGGTTCGCTCTCGCGGTCCTCTCGGGCGTGATCCTCGCGATGAGCGGGTTCTACTTCGTCGCGGGCTCCGTGCGGCGCGACCGGGAGCGCGGCATCGGTGCGATTCTCGCGGCGACCCCGCTCTCGAAGTCGGCGTACCTCGGCGGAAAGTTCGCCGCGCATTTCGCGTACCTGCTCCTTCTCGACCTGCTCGCTCTCGGGGCGGGGCTGGCGGCCTTCGTGTGGTACGGCACGGGCGCCTTCACGCCGGTGTCGTTTGCGCTCCCGTACCTGCTCCTGACGGTCCCCGCGATCGCGGCGTGCGCCTCGCTCGCCGTGCTCTTCGACGTGACGCCGGGCTTGCGCGGGCGCGGCGGGCTCGTCCTCTGGTTCTTCGTCTTCGTTTTCGGCCTCGTGAAGCTGCCGATGGATCTCTCGGGCGTGGACGTGGACGATCCCGCGCGCAAGACCGTGATGACGCGGCCGGTGTTCGATCCGGCCGGGATCGCGACCGACCAGTGGCTCGTCCGGCAGACCGTGCCCGCAAACGTGACCGGAGTCTCGTCGGGCCACATCACGCGCAAGGAGCCGATCGAGCGCGTGCCGTGGAAGGGCATCGCCGTGACGCCGGCCCTCGTCGGGATGCGTGGACTGAATTTCCTGCTCGCGCTCGTGCCGCTTCTGCCGGCGGTCCTGATCTTCGACCGGTTCGACCCGTCGCGCGGCCGCCGCCGCGCCCGCAAGGCCGGCTTCTTCGCGCGCCTCGCACAAAGGCTGAAGAGCCGGCGGGCGGCGGAAGTTCCGGACGCGGACGGGCTCCCGCGCGCGGCCGTGACGCTGACGCCCGTCACGACCCGGCCGACGCTGAAGGGCTCGATCTTCGCCGAGGCGCGTCTGATCTGGGAAAGCGCCTCCCTGGTGAAGTGGCCGCTCGCCGTCGCCGCGATGCTCGCCGGTCTCCTGCCGGGCAACCTGGCGCAGGGCGCCTTCCTCGTCCTGCTCGTGCCGGTCATTTCCGAGGTCGCCGCCCGCGAGAAGCTCGCCGGCACGGGCGCCCTCGTCTTCTCGCAGCCGGGCGTGCCGGCGTCGCCGGTCTTGTGGAAGGCGGTGGCGACCGCGCTCGTCGTTCTCGCGCTCGGCGCGCCGCTTACGGTCAAGTGCCTGCTCGTGTCGCCGGTGCGGGGACTCGCCTGTGTCGGCGGACTGCTGGCGGTGGCCGCGATCTCCGCAGGGATGGGCTCCCTGACGGCCGGCGGCAAGCTCTTCACCGGCCTCTACCTCGCCGTCTGGTACATGGGCCTCTCGAACGTTGCCCCGGCCGACTTCACGTCGGCCCTGTCCGCGAAACCAGAGCCTGCGTACTGCCTCCTCTATATAGGGGTCGGCGCCGTGCTGCTCGCCGCCGCGGTGGGGAGGGAGCGAGTGAGGGGGCGGGCAGCGGCCTGACTCGCGACGGGCGGTCCAATGTCAGGGTAAGGGGTTCGGCCCCTTTTCTGGCTCCCCGGACGGCTCCGGGACTAAGCTCCCCCCAATGACGAGCGGGGGCACGGGCAGAAGCGGGTCCGGCGCCGAGACCAGCAAGTTCACGATCCGGCGCCTGCGGTCGACCTTTTACCTCTGGCGCACCTCGATCCGCTCGACCGACCTGCTGATCGCCGCCGTTTTCCTGGCCCTCTCGCTCGGGATCGGCGCCTACGTCTTCGCGCGCGCCCGCGCGGCCGCGCACCTGGCGTACTCGCAGAAGGCCCAGCAGCTGATGTCGCGCGTGACCGAGCGGCTGTTGTCCGCGCTCGAGAACCTCTACACGCTGCAGAGCTTCATGGCCGCCGAGAGCGTCACGCGCGCGCAGTTTCGATTGATCGCGTACCCGATGCTCGCGCGCAACCGCGAGGTCTACGCCTTCGAGTGGCTGCCGTTCGTCAAGGAATCCGAGCGCTCGCTCTACGTGGCCGAGGCGCGCGCGGCGCACATGACCAACTACCGGTTCTGGCAGTTCAGTCCGGACGGCAGGCAGGCCGACGTCGGCAGCCGGCCGTTCTACGTGCCGATCCACTACATGGAACCCCCGAACGCCTTTGCGCTCGGTTACGACATCGCCTCCGACGAGATCCGCTGGACCCCCGCCGGGTCGGCGCGCGACAGCGGCGACGCCGTCGCATCGCCACCCTTCGGACTCGTCGAGGACGCGGGGCGGGCGGGGCCGCCGGTCGTCGCCGTGTACGCCCCGGTGTACCGGGAAGGCGACCCGGGCTCTCTCGAGGCCCGTGTCACCGCGCTCTCCGGCTTCGCGCTCGCGATCTTTCGCGTCTCGCCGCTCGTGGACAAGGCCGCTTCGGAGGTGGACGCCTCGGGTCTCGGCCTGCTGCTGCGCGACGCGGAGCTGCCGAAGGCGACGCCGCTCGCCGAGCGTCCGGCCAACGCCTCATCCCTGCCGCGCCGGGACGGATACGAAATCCCGTCTTCCGTGACGTTCGGGAAGCGGCATTGGCGGCTCGAGATCTTTCCGCTGCCCGACGCCTACCTCCCGTCCCGGCGCGGCGCCATCGAGGCCGCCCTGGTCGGGGCCCTCGTGACGCTCATCGGCCTCGTCACGCTGACGTCCCTGCGGACGATCGCCCGTCTGCGGCGCCAGGCGGAGAAGGTCGGGCCGTACCGCCTGATCAAGAAGCTCGGCAAGGGCGCGATGGGCGTCGTCTGGGAGGCGCGCCACGCGCTGCTGCGGCGCCCGACGGCGGTCAAGCTGCTCGCGCCCGGCGTCGAGGGCGAGCGCGCGATCGCGCGGTTCGAGCGCGAAGTGCAGTTGACGGCCGGGCTCACGCACCCGAGCACGATCGCGATCTACGACTACGGGCGCACTTACGACAGCGTCTTCTACTATGCGATGGAGCTGCTGCATGGCATCAACCTCGGGCAGCTCGTCGCCTTCGACGGCCCGCTGCCGGCCGCGCGCGTCGTGAACCTTTTGCGCCATGCGTGCGGCGCGCTCACCGAGGCCCATGCCGCGGGCCTGATCCACCGGGACATCAAGCCGCAGAACCTCATGCTCTGCGTCTACGGCGGCATCCCCGACTTCCTGAAGATCCTCGACTTCGGTCTCGTGAAGGAGGTCGGCGTCGTCGAGCAGGCTCCAGAGAACGAGCCGGGCGGCCACGACGCGACGCTGTCCCAGGACGACTCGCTGCTCGGCACGCCGCTCTACATGGCGCCCGAGGGGATGAGCGATCCAACGAGAGTGGACGCGCGCGCCGACCTCTTCGGCCTGGGAGCCGTCGGCTATTTCCTGCTGACGGGCGGCCCGCCGTTTCCGGGGCGCACGGCGCTCGAAGTGTTCAAGCTCGAGCGCCAGGGCCCGCCGCCGCCGCTCGCGACCGCTGCGAAACATCCCGTGCCGCCGGCGCTCGAGGCGGCGCTCAACCGCTGCCTGTCGTTCGACCGCGGCCAGAGGCCGGCCTCGGCCGAGGAGCTCGACGCGATGCTCGAAGCCTGCGCGGTCGCCCCTGCCTGGACCGTGGCCGAGGCGCGGGCCTGGTGGCGTAGCCGCGGGCCCGCGGCCCTTGCCACCGCCGCCGCGGAACACGAAGAGCGCGAGGAGCGCGGCCAGTTCCTCATGCTCTCCTCCGACTACAGGGGCCAGGGCTAGCTTGGGTAGCTTGGGGGTCAGGTCTGCAAATTGCAGTTATTGGGGTCAGGTCTGCAAATTGCAGTTTTCGCCGCGAGAATTGTAATTTGCAGACCTGACCCCAACGCGACGATAGAATACGCGGCAATCAGCGAGGTTCGCCATGTTGAGCCTGGATGCCGCCTTCGACCGCATCGGTTCGGCCTTTCGGGAGATGGGGTACGCCGCCACGCAGCAGGGGCCCCCCGATCCGTCCGGCAACCGCGAGGCCGTGTACGCGCTGACGAACCTTTCGGTCCGCGTCTGTTCCTACGGGCGCGCGCGGCTGCTCTCGGTGCAGGTCAAGGTGGACGGCGAGTGGGTGGACTTCGTCAAGCGCGGCGTCGGCCCCGAGGGCATCGACGAAAAGGCCATCGAGGCGCTCGTCCACAAGGTCCGCGACGAAGTGGACGAGACGTCGACGGACTCATAATCGTCGCCTGCGCTTCGTTCGGGGGTCTGCGCGCCCTCCGGGCGCGCACCGGCGTCCGGCTCGCCCGGATGCGGGCTCGACCGGACGCCTGACCCCCTCGCTACGCTCCGGCTCCCGCGGCGCGGGCCTCCTCCCTCCCTTCGGTCGGGAGACTTCCCGCGCCGCGAGCTGAGGGTGGAGCTTGGCTTGCCGAGCGCCACCCTTTCGATTCAGTCCCCTCGCCCCCCGTGAGCAGCGGAGCGCCTGGAAAGCATCTGCGGCGGCCGCTCGCGTCACTACGAGAATACGATGCGCGCATGGCGGAGTCTTCCAGGCCGCGGCCTTCGGTGGTCGCCGAGCACGCGAGGGGCATCCTCATCTCCGCGGGCATCGGCGTCGGCATCGTCTTTCTCATCACGCTGGAGCAGTCGGGGCGATTTCGATGGCGCGGCGCGGCGTACGGCGTTCTCATCGGGTCCTTCGGGTACGTGTTCTGCGCCGGCGCCGCGTTGCTCCTTCGAGGCTGGCTCGACCGCACGAGGGCGCCGCGCCTGGCTCGCTCTGCCGTGTACTTCGTGGCGGGCATGGCCTCGTGGCTGGTCGCGAGCTGGCTCGCCGGCCTGGCGGGCCTCGTTCACTTCGACCTGACTTTGGGCGGCTTCGAAACCTACCTGCCGATCGTCGGCGTGCTCTCGCTTGTGATCAGCCTCGTCTTCTATTCCTACGGCATCCTCCAGGACCGCCTGCGCACGTCCGTCGAGCGGCTCAAGGAAGCCGAGTTCGCCGAGAAGGAGCTCGAGCTCGCTCGCTCGATCCAGCAACGCATCCTGCCGCCCCCGGAGCTCTCCGGCGAGGGCTTCCACGTCGCGGCCCGCAACCTCGCCGCGCGCTTCGTGGCCGGCGACTTCTACGACTTTTTCCGTCTGCCGGATGGCGCTCTCGGCATCGTCGTCGCCGACGTCGCGGGCAAGGGCATGGGCGCAAGTCTCATCATGGCGACGGTCAAGGCGACGCTGCCGTTTCTCGCGGCCGAGCGCTCGGTGTCGGAGACGCTGCGCGAGGCGAACCGCCGCATCGCGCCGCGCCTCGAGCCCCGCGAGTTCGTCGCGCTCGCCTACCTGAGATACGAGCCGGATACCGGCGCCTTCGCGCTCGGCAACGCCGGCCTGCCGGACCCGTACCGGGCCGTCCCGGCGGGCGCGGCGCGCGCGCTCCTGGTGCCGGGCCCGCGCTTTCCGCTCGGAGTTCGGGCGGAGGTCGCCTACGAAGAGATCCGCGGAGAGCTCGCGGTCGGCGAGCGGCTCGTGCTCCTGACCGACGGTCTTCCGGAAGCGCCCGGCGCGGACGGCGGCCCCCTCGGCTACGAGCGTTTCGAAGCGATGCTCCCCGGTGCGGCCGGCCCCGATGCGCTCTTCGCGGCCGTCCGCGCGGTTGCGCGTCCGGGGCTCGACGACGACTGGACCGCGCTCTTTCTGGAGCGGCGGCCCGCATGAGCGGATCCGGCGATTTGGGGTCAGGTCTGCAAATTGCACATTTGAGCGCGAGTTTGTGGAAAGTGCAGACCTGACCCCGTTTTGTGGAAAGTGCAGACCTGACCCCATGAACCGTGCGGACCTTGACGACGCCCTTGGACGGTACGCGGCCGAGGGGCCGGAGGAGGTGGAGTCGCTCGCCTGGATCCGGCGATTTCTCGCGGGGCCCGAAGATCCGTTCAGCCGCTCGACGCCCGAGGGTCACGTCACCGGCAGCGCCGTCGTCGCGCGGCCGGACGGCTCGGCGTTTCTCCTCGTCCTCCACCGAAAGCTCTCGCGCTGGCTCCAGCCCGGCGGCCACACGGAGGAGTCGGACCCGACGGTCTTCGACGCCGCCCTGCGCGAGGCGCGCGAGGAGACCGGGATCGGGCGCTTCGACGCGCCGCTCGGCCACGCGATCCTCGACGTGGACGTCCACGCGATCCCGGCGCACGGCCGGGACGCCGCGCACTTTCACTTCGACGTGCGCTACCTCTTCTCGACCGATCTCGACCACGACCCGGCGGCCTCCGAGGACCCGTCACGGCCGATGCGCTGGGCGAGCCTCGAGGATGCGATTGCGCTCGGCGTCGACCGGTCGCTCGAGCGCGCCCTGTCCAAGGCGCGGGCGCGCCTGGCGGCAAGCATGGGATCGCGGCAGGACGCGCCATGAGAAAGACGGGTTCGAGGACTGACGGGCCTTTTTCTGTCGCAGCGCGGCGCCTAAAGGGATTCGCTGCGCTCAGGATGACATTGGGAGAGTGTGACCGATGCGACGATGGTCCGTCGCTCCAGCTCTCGAGCCGGGCGGCAGGGTGAGCCGCCGCGGCACCCTCACAGTGCGGCGGCTTTCTCAGCCCTTCGACCCCAGCAACAGGTACACCAGGCCGACGCCGATGACGAAGATGCCGGTGCCCTTGTTGATCTTCGTGAGCTTGCCGTAGTCGAAGTGGCGGCGCAGGGCGTGCGCTGCGCCGCACAGGATCGCCCACCACAGCATCGAGCCGAGGAAGACTCCGCCGACGAGCTCGGCGGTCAGGATCGGCCGGCCTCGCACTGCGCCGATGCCCATCGTCGCGAAGACCGCGGCGAAGGCGACGAAGGTCATGGGGTTCGTCAACGTCAGCAGGAACGTCGAAAGAAAATCTCCCGTCAGGCCCTTGCCGTTGGCTTCCTGCTTCCCGGCTGGCCGCCCGGGGTTCCCGGCCGGGTCGAGCGTCACCTCCACGGGCTTCGCCCCTTCATCGCTGATCGGCCTGGCCAGCAGGAGGCGCAGGCCCATGAAGATCAGGATCACGCCGCCGACACGCTGCATCCACGAGCGCTCTGCGATCAGGAACTCCGAGACGATCGTGGCGCCGAAAGCCGCGACCGCGCCATAGAAGGCGTCCGCGACCGCCGCGCCCAGGCCCGACACCAGGCCCGAGGTCAAGCGCCTGGCGATCGTGCGCTGCACGCAGAGCGCCGCGATCGGCCCCACCGGAGCGGCGAGGCAAAAGCCCACGATCAGCCCCCTCAGAAGCAGGCTCATCGAAGAGTCAGCGGGACCGGCGGGACATTGGCCGAAATGATACCCGGATCGCGGCCGGCCGCGGCTAGGTTGCCGGGTTCTATCCGTCACACAGGCAGGGGTTTAGAGGCCTGATTGACTTACGCCTTATTTACGCCTATTATGCTTC
>Ga0326726_10003088_pt1 | contig 15288 bp, 12 predicted proteins | sample MHFenrmetagenome_2_FD_207603 | JGI IMG/M metagenome (GOLD analysis project Ga0326726, IMG submission 207603) | Lab enriched peat soil microbial communities from Michigan Hollow, Ithaca, NY, United States - MHF15MN | ecosystem: Environmental > Terrestrial > Soil > Wetlands > Peat | place: USA...
AGATTCTTCTTCACGGCGGGGTTGGTGGCGTGCGTGGCAACGTAGCCGATCATCAGCGTATAGCCGTCCGGTTGCGCGCGAGCCGCCATCTGCGTCGCGATCGCGCCGCCAGCACCTGCCACGTTCTCGACCACGAAGGGCTGACCCATCGCGGCGCGCAACTTGTCGGCAATGATGCGCGCCACCAGGTCCACGCCACCGCCGGGAGCCTGCGGCGCGATGATCTTCACCGGCCGGTTCGGGTAGTGGTCCTGGGCGATGGCCGGCGCACCGGGCGTCGTGAGCACCACGGGCACGAGGAAGGCCATCGCCAGGGCCCGCCCGCCGCGCTGCATGCTGGCGGTGACACGGGCCAGTCGCTCGTTGTGTTCGAGGTTCATCTACTACCAGATCCTGTTTGTTATTTGCTGTTACCCGCGTGCCCAGGCGGCACGCTCCCGTCGCGGAAACCGGCGCCGAGCGGGCATCGCCGGGCGATGAACCTTCTAGCCCTTCGGCCCTTCCTTCAATTCGATCTGCTTCCGACCAACGCGCGATACCGCGCCATGTGGCGGATCGCGTCCTTCGGCTTTCTCAGCTTTTCGTAGAGCAACGCCAGGTTGTAGTGGCCGTCGGCCAAGCCGGGATCGCCCGCGAGCGCCGCTTCGTACGCCACCACCGCTTCCGCCTTGCGATCCATGTCGTCGAGAAGCACGCCCAGGTTGTAGAGCAGCACCGGATCGCGCCCGCAGGCTTGCACCGCCTCGCGATAGACCTGCTCGGCGTTCGCGAAGCGCCGGCCCTCGTGCAGAAGCCGCCCGAGGTTGATACGGGCATCAAGGAGCGATGGATCGATCGCAATGGCTTGCTCGTACGCTTTTTGGGCGGCTTCGGCGTCCTCTTTCTCAAAGGCCACCGCCTTGTCGAACCAGGCTTGCGCGCTACCAGACGCGTTGGCTGCCTCCTTGCGCTCGATCACGCTCAACGAGCCATTGGCGGGATCGCCCTCGAACTCGAGGAGGTACTGCCCGGAATCCGCCTGCCAGCGGCCGCCACCTTCCTTCACCACGACGCGATCGGCGACGGCGCAGATGGAAAGTCCCGACAGAGGCATGGATTCGGGAAGGTGGCGGCGGAGCTCTCTCACCGATCGGGTGATCCGCCGTCGGGGCACGTTGGCGTCGGCCAGCGCCTGGGCGGTGCGCAGCACGATCAGGTCCTGGAAGGAAAATCGCCACTCGCTGCGGGCTCCGCGCGCGGGGGAAACGAATCCGGCCGCGATCAAGGCCCGAATCGTGCTGCGCGGAAGGCGAAGCAGTTTCTCGACGTCACGGACGCCGTATTGATGCATGGCTACGTTCGCGCCCATTCATGGCTCGACAAGCTCACCGCGAACGGGACATTCGGGGCCGCTTCAGGCCTTCTTCTTGGCACTCTTGCGCGCAACCGGGACCGGCACTGGCTCGGCAGGCTGTGCCCGCTTCGGCGGCTTGCGCGTCGCGAGATCGGGTTCCGGCGCCTTGGCGCGTGCCGGCGCCTTCTTCTCCAGGCTGGCCCGCAGCGCCTCCATGAGATCGATAACCTGCGCGCCGCCCTCGGGCGCCTCGATCAGCGTGATCTCCTGACCTTCGACTTTCTTCTGCACCGCGGCTTCGATGCGCTCTCTTACCGTGTCGGTGTAAGCGCTCGGATCGAACGTATCGGAAGCCTGCGCTTCAATGAGCTGCTTGGCGAGCTTGAGCTCGGCGTCCTTCACGTCGGTCTTCGGAATCTCCAGCTCCTTCATCGACCGCACCTCGCCGGCGTAGAGGAGCTGCTGCATGACCAGCCCATCCTCGACGGGGCGGATCATCACGATGTACTCCTTGCCGCGGGCAGCCCAGCGCCCGAGCGCGCAGCGCTTCGACTCGCGCAACGCGCTCGCCAGCAGCGCGAAAGGCTTGGCGCCACCCTTGTCGGGAGCGAGGTAGTACGCCTTGTCGAAGTACACCGGGTCGACCGCCTCGATCGGCACGAACTCGGTGATCTCGGCCATGTGCGTGCCGGCTTCTTCCATGGCCTTAAGCTCCTCGGGGGAGAAGACCACGTACTGATCCTTCGCGAATTCATAGCCCTTCACCATGTCCTCGCGCGCGACCGGCACTTCCTCCTTGATGCAGAGGTACTGCTGCTTCAGGCGCGACCCGCAGGTCTTGTGCAGGAGGTTGAAGGAGATCGCCCGGCTCGCCTCGGTCGCGGAATAGAGCTTCACCGGGATCGACACCAGCCCGAAGGAAACCGTCAACCATGCTATCGATCGTGCAGCCATCTTCTGCCTCCGATTCTTCTAAGCCTTGACCCGCTTCAACGCGCTCTCGAGACTCTGCTTGCGCTCGAGCGCGTCGCGCCAGTGATCGCCCGTCTCTCCCAGGCGCTCCGGCACGTTAGTGATCCGGAAGTCGAGCGGGTGGGCGCCCGCCAGTTCTTCCCACGCGAGCGGCATCGACACCGGCGCCCCGGGCTCGCCTCGTGGCGAGTAGGCGACGTTCAGCGTCTTGCCGCGAACATTCATATTGTAATCCATGAAGATTTTACCTGTCCGCTTAGGTACGCTCCACTCCAGGGTGATGTCCCGGGGGTGCAGGCGCATCAAATGCCGGCCAACCAGCTCGGACACGTGCCGGGCGGCGTCGAAATCGATCGTTCGCTTGATCGGGACGAACACGTGCAGGCCGGTCTTGCCCGAGGTCTTGACGATCGGCTCGAGGGACATGCTCTGCAGGAGTTCCCGGAGCCAGAAGGCAACCTCCTTGCCCTTCTCGAACGCCGCGGTGTTCAGCTCGGGCTCGGCGCCGGGCGCCTCCTTCCCGGAATAGATGTAGGGATCGATGTCGAACACCACGTAATCCGGATAGTTGAGCACCGAGCCCTCCAGCGACTCGAGCGAGGTGGCGTAGTCGGTGCTCTTCGAGGTCGCATCGCGGCCAACCTTCGCGCGCGAATGCCAGATGTGGAACTCGAGGGTTCCCGATTGCGCGAGCCACAGGAGGGTCGGGAGATTGCTGCACAGGAGGTACTCGTGGCTCTCGTCCTTGTGGCCGGAGTAGACGGTGATGGTCTCGACGAACTCCGGCCGCTCCTGCTCCCAGTGTTTCTGGAAGAACCTTTGTCCGCGGATCCCGTCGGGCATGCGGATCATGGTCAGAGGACGATCGGCGAGATGCGGCAGGATGAACGGGGAGACCTGCGCGAAATAGCGCAACAGGTCGCGCTTGGTAAGGGCGGGTTGCTTGAGGGCCGGATCCGCCGGCCAGTAGGCGCGGTCGAGGTGCGTCAGACGGATCCGATGCGGCCCGACCGCGATCGTGAGCGTGGCCTTCGCGTTGTCCAGTTGCGCCAGCACTTCATCGATCGGGCCGCCTGTTGCCGAGTTGGTCGATGACGCGGCGTGCGACGCGTGGCCGGGCTCGGTGCGGCGCACGCTCTTCGCATCGATGTCGTCGCGCAGCCGCAGGAAAACCGGTGCGCGCAGGTGGTCATCGTCGGTCCAGCTCTGGAAACTCACCTCGGCGACCGCCTTGGGCTCGACCCAGGTCGTCGGCGCATTCAGCTCCGGCGTCTCGACGAACGGGCACGTGCTTCTTTGCAGCGGATCGAGCCTCGCCTTGACCTGCTTGAGCGAGCGCTCGTCGAAGCCCGAGCCGACGTGCGAGGCGTAGCGGAGCTTACCCCTCGGTTTGGTCTTGTCCCAATAGCCGACGAGAACGGCGCCGAGCGGCGTGCGCGATCCTTTCCCCTTGGTGTAGCCGCCGATCACGAAATCGGCGCTCCGCGTGGGTTTCACTTTCAGCCAGGATGCCGAGCGCCGGCCGGCCTCGTAGCGACTGTCCTTGCGCTTGCCCACCACGCCTTCGAAGCCGCTGGCGAGGGCTGCGGCGTGCAGCGCGACGCCATCGTCCGACGCGTGCACCAGCTGGACGAGCGGCGAAGGCAGAAGGCACTGCGCGAGATAACGCCGCCGATCACTGTACGTCGCCTTGCGCAGATTGATCCCGGCGAAATGCAGGAGGTCGAAAGCGACGAAGGCCACGGGCGAGTTCCGATCGGCCGACGCGATGTCGCGCTCCGCTTTGAGCTGGGCGCGTTCCTGGAGCGCGCCGAAGGACGGCTTGCCGCTCGGGTCGAACGCGACGATCTCTCCATCGAGGATCATGCTGCCCGCGGCCTGTTTCCCGAGCTCCGCGCAGAGGCCGGGAAAGGTGGCGGACAGATCGAGCCCTCGCCGCGAGCGCAGCCTCACGCTTTGCCCGTCGATGAAGGCGAGCACGCGGTAGCCGTCGAGCTTGGGCTCCCACATCCAGTCCGGGCGATTGAAGGGCAAGTCGCCCGATTCGGCATGCATCGGGTCGAGCTTGGCAGGCATCGCTTCGATCGCGCCAGACGGGACGAGTTGCGCGGCGGGGATCCGGTGCGCGGGGACGACCTTGAGTTCCTCGACCGCGACCCCGGAGAGCACCGAGCGGTTCTGCGCGGTGACGTCGACGGCCGCCGCGAACCGGTCCTTGTGCTTGATCAGGAGCCACTGCTTCGCGTCCTTGGTGCGTACCAATGCGAAGGAGCCCTTGAGCTTCTCGCCGCGGAGCAGGACGCTCAATTTGCCTTTCGCCAGCCCTTCCCTCACTTCGCGCTCCGCCTGCGCGCGGTCGTGGAACCAGGTGGCGCCGCCTTCGTCGGGCGAATAGACGCCGCAATCCCAGACGATCACTTCGCCCGCCCCGTATTGTCCCGGTGGAATCACGCCTTCGAACGAGGCATAGTCATAGGGGTGATCCTCCACCTGCACAGCGAGGCGCTTTTCGTCGGGATCGAGCGCCGGACCCTTGGGCACCGCCCAGGATTTGAGGACCCCGTCGCATTCCAGCCGGAAGTCGTAGTGCAAGCGTCGGGCGGAATGTTGCTGGACGACGAAGAGCAGCGGCCCGCCCCCGGACGCGGTCACGGCCGGCGGCGGCTCGGGCGTGGCGGCGAACCTCCGCTTGGCGGAATATTCGGACAGGTTGTTTTTCGCCATGGGGCGATTCTAGGGACAAACGGAGGAACCGGCACGTGACGACTTCGAAACTTCTGGCGGGTGCGAGCGGCTATTCCTTCAAGGAATGGAAGGGAAACTTCTATCCGCAGAGGATCAAGGCCGAGGACATGCTGGCCTTTTACGCCGAACGGCTGCCGACCGTCGAGATCAACAATACCTTCTATCAAATGCCCAAGGTCACCGTGCTCGAGACCTGGGCGGGTTCGACACCCGAGCCCTTCCGCTTCGCGATCAAGGCGTCGCGCAGGATCACGCACATTGCGCGGCTCAAGACGGACGCGGCGGCCGACTCGGTCGAGTTTCTCTACCGTAATCTCGCGGCGCTGGGCGCCAAGCGCGGCCCGGTGCTGTTCCAGTTGCCGCCGTTCATGAAGAGGGACCTGCCGCGTCTCGCCGAGTTTCTGGATCTGTTGCCCGACGACCATCGCGCCGCGTTCGAATTCCGCAACGAAAGTTGGTTCACCGACGACGTGTACGCCGCGCTGAAAGACGCCGAGGCGGCGTTGTGCCTGTCCGAGCGAGAGGACAACGCGCCGCCGCCTCTGGTGGAGACGGCGCCCTGGGGCTATGTCCGCCTACGACTCGAAACGTACTCGGACGCGGACCTCGAGCAGTGGGCGCGCCGGCTCGAAGGCACGTCGTGGCGTCAAGTCTACGTCTATTTCATGCACGAGCCGACCGCGCCTGCGTACGCGCGGGCGCTGATGCAGTACGGGTCTTAGTAGGAAGGCCGCGCGCTCGACCGGTCGCCGTGAGCCTCAGGAGCGGGCGGGAATGGGTTCGTCGTTGACGTTGGGTTCGGGTTGCTCGGCGCCGCGCATCTCGTCGAGCGGGGCTTCTTCCATCACCAGCGGGTCTTCCTGCGGCATGTCCTTCGGCAGGAAGCCTCCCGACTGGTGCTTCCACAGAACGGCGTAGTGTCCGTTCAGGCGCAGCAACTGGTCGTGCGTGCCCTCCTCGACGATCCGGCCCTGCTCCAGGACGATCAACCGGTCCATGCGCGCGATCGTCGACAGGCGATGCGCAATGGCGATCACCGTCTTGCCCTGCATCAATCCCAGCAACTGGTCCTGGATCGCGAGCTCCACCTCGCTGTCGAGCGCCGAGGTCGCCTCGTCGAGCACCAGGATCGGCGCGTCCTTGAGGATTACGCGCGCGATCGCGATGCGCTGGCGCTGCCCGCCCGAGAGCTTCACGCCGCGCTCGCCCACGTGCGCGTCGTAACCTGTGCGTCGCTTCCAGTCCTGCAGGTCGACGATGAAGTCATGCGCGTGCGCCTTGCGCGCGGCGGCCTTGATATCGGCGGCACTGGCTCCCGGGCGACCATAGCCGATGTTGGCTGCGATCGAGCGGTGCAATAGCGAGGTGTCCTGCGTGACCATGCCGATGGCCGCACGCAGGCTCTCCTGCGTGACCGAGCTGATGTCCTGACCGTCGATGCGAATGCTGCCCTGCTCCATTTCGTGAAAGCGGAGCAGCAGGTTCACCAGCGTGGACTTGCCCGCGCCCGAGCGACCGACCAGCCCCACCCGTTCGCCCGGATGGATCGTGAGGTTCAGATCGTCGAGAACGCGCTTTCCGTCGGTGCGGCCGTAGGTGAACGTAACATGCTCGAAGCGGATCTCGCCGCGGGGAACCTCGAGCTCGCGCGCGCCGGGACGGTCGACCAATGCATGCGGCACGGCGATGGTTTCCATGCCTTCCTGCACGACGCCGATGTTCTCGAAGATTCCCGTGACTTCCCAGCTTACCCAGCCGGCAACGTTGGCGATCTGCCAGGCCAGCGGCAGCGCGGTGGCCACGACACCGGCGCTGACGAGGCCCTGCCCCCACAGCGTGATGCCGATGCCCGCGGTGCTCACCAGCAGCAACGCGTTCATCGTCGACAGCACCGCCATGAATCGCGTGATGAGCCGCATGTGGGCGGCGATCGCGCCGGTGTGCTCGTCGACGACTTCGCGCACGTACGCGTCCTCGTCGCGCGCCCGGGCGAAGAGCTTCACGGTCAGGATGTTGGTGTAGCTGTCCACGACCCGGCCCATCACCAGCGAGCGCAGCTCCGAGCTGGTCTTGGCGAGGTCGCGCATCCGGGGCACGAAATGGCGCAGAAAGAAAATGTAACCCGCGAACCACAGCACCGTCGGGATGCCCAGCCGCCAGTCGGCCATCGCCATCAGCACCAGCGCAGAGAGGCCGTAGATCGCGATGTACCAGATGGCGCGAATGCTCGACACGACCGACTCGCGCAAGGCGTTGCTGGTCTGCATGACGCGGTTGGCGATGCGCCCCGCGAAGTCGTTCTGGAAGAACGGCCAGCTCTGTCGCACCACGTGCCAGTGACTCTGCCAGCGGATGAGGCTGGTCACGCCCGGCACCACGGCGTTGTTGCGGACCAGACTGTCGGCGAGAAGAGTGAGCGGCCGGCCGAATATCACCAGCGCCGCCATTCCGAGCAGCATGGGGAGGGCGGCGTGAAACGCAGCGGCCCGGTCCACGGCTTGCATCAACGTCACGAGCTTGCCGATGAAAACGGGGATCAGCGTGTCGATCAGGGCGACTGCGAGGCCCGTGACGAACATCCCCGCGTACAGCCAGCGCGTCTGGCGGACGAAGTGCCAGTAGAACGCGAGCAGCCCGGGGGGCGGCCCGCCGCGCGGCAACTCGGTCGGTCGAATGCGGGATTCGAAGAATGCGAACATGGTTGCGGCCAATGCCCTGCGGCTTGCGCTCGTGACGCGGCGCAGGTTCGCGCAGTTTCGAGCAGATACGGGATCGTCGCGGACCGACGACGCCGCCGTGGGCCGGCTCCCGACACTACCCACCCATTATCTTACAGCGTTCGACCCATCGCGCGTTCACAGTGAATGACGCGTACGCTCCCGAACTAACCGTGTCCGGAAGTGTCGCTTCCTTTCTTAGTGCGTCGCGTTCTCGGAGTCCTGGGGTTGCGCGCCTTCGGCGCGCCGTGCGGTGCGCTCAATCGTCGATCGCCTGGTAGGCCAGCGTCCAGAAATCGCGAAAGACGCGTGGCGGATCGGGCGAATCCATCAGGCGCTGGGTCATGAGGATGCCGACCAGATCTTCCCGGGGATTGACGTCGTGCATGCGGCGAAGCCGCGTCTGGGACCAACCCCCGGTGCTCACGCGTGTTTCCTCGGCCCTCGTTTCCCGATCTCGCGGTTACTGAATCTGTTGCATAGCCCGCCAGGCTGTCAAGCCCGCCGCATGGTCCAGCAGTGAATCACGCGCATCCAGGGTGTCCAAGCTGTGTGTCTCACAGATCCGGAAATCTTCGCATTCTGTTATCGTCGCGTCCATGGCACCCATCATCTCCATATCGAATCTTTCCAAGACCTACGCCTCCGGCTTCCAGGCGCTCAAGCGCGTCAACCTGGACATTCGCCGCGGTGAGATCTTCGCCTTGCTGGGCCCCAACGGCGCGGGAAAGACGACGCTGATCAGCATCGTCTGCGGAATCGTCAATCGCTCGGAAGGCAGCGTTCTTGTCGACGGTCACGACATCGTCGCCGACTACCGCGCCGCGCGCTCCATGATCGGCCTCGTGCCGCAGGAATTGACGACGGATGCGTTCGAATCGGTCTGGGCGACCGTGTCCTTCAGCCGCGGGTTGTTTGGCAAGGGGCCCGACCCGGGCCACATCGAAAAAGTCCTCAGGGACTTGTCGCTGTGGGACCGGAAAGACAGCAAGGTCATGACGCTTTCCGGCGGCATGAAGCGACGGTTACTCATCGCCAAGGCCTTGTCGCACGAGCCGGAGATCCTCTTCCTCGACGAGCCGACCGCCGGGGTCGACGTCGAGCTCCGGCGCGACATGTGGGCGCTGGTGCGCTCTCTCCAGGCGCAAGGCGCGACCATCATCCTGACCACGCACTACATCGACGAGGCGGAGGAGATGGCCGACCGGGTCGGCGTCATCAACAGGGGCGAGCTCATCCTGGTCGAAGAGAAGATCGAGCTCATGCGCAAGCTCGGCAAGAAGCAGTTGACGCTGCACCTTCAGCATCCGCTGGAGCGGATTCCCGCGGAGCTTGCGGGGCACCGCCTGGAGCTCTCGAGCGACCGGAGCGAGCTGATCTACACCTACGACACCAAAGGCGGCGATCGGGCCGGCATCGCGGCGCTGCTGAAGAGCCTCGACGACGCCGGCGTCAGCTTCAAGGACCTCCAAACGTCGCAGAGCTCGCTGGAAGACATCTTCGTCAGTCTGGTCCGGGAGGGACAATGAATCTGCACGCGGTCCGCGCGATTTACGCCTTCGAGATGGCGCGCACGCGGCGCACGCTGATGCAGAGCATCATCTCGCCGGTGATCTCGACATCGCTGTACTTTGTCGTCTTCGGCGCGGCGATCGGCTCGCGCATCCAGCACGTCGAGGGAATCAGCTACGGCGCATTCATCGTCCCCGGACTGATCATGTTGTCGCTCCTGACGCAGAGCATCGCGAATGCGTCGTTCGGCATCTATTTTCCCCGATTCGTCGGCACGATCTACGAGCTTCTCTCCGCGCCGGTCTCCTATCTCGAGATCGTGGTGAGCTATGTCGGCGCCGCCGCGACCAAGTCGATCATCCTGGGCGTCATCATCCTGGCGACCGCAGCGTTGTTCGTGCCCCTGCAGATTGCGCATCCGCTGTGGATGGCGCTGTTTCTGGTGCTCACCTCGGTGACCTTCAGCCTCCTCGGTTTCATCATCGGCATCTGGGCCGACGGTTTCGAGAAGCTGCAACTCGTGCCGCTCCTGATCGTTACGCCGCTGACTTTTCTCGGCGGGAGCTTTTATTCGGTGGATATGCTGCCGCCTTTCTGGCAGACGGTCACCTTGTTCAACCCGGTCGTCTACCTGATCAGCGGATTCCGCTGGAGCTTCTACGGCATCGCCGACGTAAGCCTCGGGGTCAGTCTCGCCATGACCGTGGCGTTCATGACGATCTCCCTGGGCATCGTGGCGTGGATCTTCAAGACGGGGTATCGGTTGAAAACGTAGGTCGCGGAGGCGCGACCACCCAATGCTTGCCGCCCCGGCGCAGGCCGGGGCCCAAGTTCATCGCTGCGATGAAGTATCAACTTGGATCCCGGCCCCCGGCCTTCGCCGGGGCAGGCTTCGCCGGGATGACGCATCCGTTTCCGATCGCGCTCACGCCTTCGGCATGGCGCTCTCGGACGGATGCGTCACTTGGCCAGGAACGCCCGGATCGCGTCGCCCGCTTTGGAGATTGCAAGCAACCCGTCGAGATGTCCGCCGTCGCCGTCGATAACGAACACCTCGGCGACGCCGCCCTGCGCTCGATAGCGTTCGGCGGCGCGTTTGGCGAGCTCAGGCGGGAAGACCATGTCCGATGCTGCTGGCACGAGCAGCAGCTTCGCCTTCATCCCCTTGATCTCGTCGTCGCTCAGGCGGTAGAGTTGGTTCGCCTTGGCCATGTAGATCATCGAATTGGCGTCGATGGTTTTCGCGCGAGCGACGCCGGCCTTGGTGAGGGTGTCCTCGATGGCATACACGTTGCCGATCGCGTCGCCCGGATTTTTCGCCGGGTCCGCCCACTTGTAGCCGAAGGTCTTCTCGGCCCAGCCGAAGTGGCGCGTGCTGATCGTCACGATTTCGAGCGCCTTGGCCACGCCATCGGAGGGCTCGTCCTTGCCGTAGTAGTCGCCGCCGTTCCACTTAGGGTCGACCCGGATCGGCATCACCCAGACGTCGAGCAACTCGACCACGAACGGATGGATGTCGAACCCGGGGCCGATCACTTGGATCACGCGCGCGACGAAATCCGGATACAGCGCGCCCCACTCCATCGCCTGGATCGACCCGCCCGAGGCGCCCGCGGCCGCCTGCAGCTTCTTGACGCCGAGCGAATCCACCAGCGCCTTGTGCACGCGCACGGAGTCGCGCATCGCCACCACCGGAAACGTCATCCCATATGGCCTGCCCGTCTCCGGATCGATGCTCGCGGGCCCGGTGGTAACGACCTTCGGGTCCTTCGTATTCAGGTTCGACAGCATGTCGGCGCTGATGACGAAGTACTTGTCGGTGTCGATCGGCTTGCCGCTGCCGATGATCGCATCCCAGATGCCGGGCGCCGCGTCGGCCGCGGCGTACTTGCCGGCGGCGTGCGACGTCCCGGTGAAGAAATGGGGGATGAAGATCGCGTTGTCGCCTGCGGCATTGAGCGTGCCATAGGTCTCGTAGCCGACGCGCACGTTCTTGATCGTCTTGCCGCCCACGGTCGTATAGGACGGCAGCGTGAACGTCTTCTTGTCGACGGTTCCGTCGTATCCGGCCGCCGTGGCGGCGAACAGCGCAACGGCGACGAGCGCAATCGCGCGCCGCATCCAATGTGCGAGTTGCATCATCTTGTCTCCCTTGGCCTGCGACCGGACGTTACCCCAACGGGGTCCGGCGCATTATAGTGGGGAACCGCCGACCCATCTCGACGCAAAGGCAATTCCATGCACTCGATACCGCTCGGAGCTCAGGGCTCCTTCAGTCTTCTCGTCACCCCGGACCACCTCGCCAACCGCTTCAAGGACGCGACGTTGCCGCCGGTACTGGCCACGCCGGTCATGATCATGGTCATGGAGAATGCGGCGCTGAACGCCATCAAGCCGTTTCTCGGAGCCGGCGAGAGCGCGCTCGGCACGCGTGTCGACGTCCGGCACCTGGCGGCGACACCGGCCGGTCGGCGAGTCACCGGCGAGGCCGAAGTGACCAGGGTCGACGGGCGCCGGATCGAGTTCACGATCCGGGCGAGGGACGGAAATGAACAAGTCGGCGTCGGCACTCACGAGCGGATGGTGATCGATCTCGCGAAATTCTCGGAACGGATGAAGGCGAAATCTGGGTAGGAGTCCGCCAAGCGATCCTCTTCTTTTCGGTGCTGTTGTAGACTGGCGTTCGAAACGGACGTCCCCTTGAGTAGAGATCAAGTCACTCCTAACGTGGTCGGGGCCGAGGAGTTGGTCGCCAAGCAGTCCGCGGTGGACATGAGCGGGAATCTGCGCGGCTCGCTCGTGGCGGGGGTTCGGTTCAGACCGACCCGTCCTGTCCCGCATGAGGACGGGCACGTGACCGAAGTGGCTCGCGCCAGCTGGGACGTGCTGGGCGAGCCGGTCGTGCAGGTGCACATCACGACGACCTTCGCAGGCCGTATCCGCGCCTGGGGTCTTCATCCGCTCGGAACCGATCGGTTGTTCGTCGTGTCAGGGCTCGTGAAACTCGTCGTCTTCGACGGACGCAAGGACTCGCCGACCTTCGGTCAATTGAACGAGTTCGTGGCAAGCGAGAAGAACCCGGGGCTGTTGATCGTTCCGCCCAATCTCTATCACGGATGGAAGAACATCGGGACGTCCGAGGCGGTCATCATCAACATGCCCGCGAGAATGTACGACTACGAGCAGCCCGATGCGCTCGACTTGCCCTGGGACTCGGAAGCCGCGCGCCGCATCATCCCCTACGCGTGGTGAGGCTGCGGCGTCTAAGCCAGCGGCACCACCTCGACGGCGCTCAAGGCGAGGCCCGCCCGTCGGCGATGAGGATCGTTCGGCAAGCGCGCGCAGTGCGGAAGGCGAAAGCGCAATACGAGGCCATCGCCCACGGGGCCGGCAAGCGGTCCGACGGTGAGTATGTGAGCTCCGGCGGCATTGCGCTCGCGCACGAACGCGACCGGCCGATCGTTGACGTCGAGCTCGAGCAATCCGGACAGATCGTCTGCAGCGAAGGCGAGCACGCGGATCCGGAGCAGGAATTCGGAGGCCACACGTACATTGACCAGATGCAGGGGATTGGGATTCGGTCCCGACCATCGAAAGGCGCCATAGAGAGGATGTTTCTCCAGGGCGTACCAATCCAGCCCGGCCGCAAAGCCTTCCACCTCGAGCCATAGAGGCTTGTCCACGACGATCGGCAGCGGATTCTCGAGGCCCTTCGTGCGGCGATTCGTCCGATAGAGCTCGCCGGCGGAGAAACGGTCGAAATCGGGATATAGGATCGGCGGATGGTCTGCGCCATCCGCGATCTCCTTCCGTATCTCTTCCCGCACCTGCATCTCTCCACCGGGCGCACTCAAGCGGTCGAGCATGCGCTCCTGTTCCAGCCCGGAGGGAAGACGATAGGAAAGATAGCGATGGCCCGCCGCAAACTTGTGGACGGTGATCGTCCTGGTCGACACGAAGCTGCAACCCAGCCGCGCCGCACGCAACAGAAACTCGCAATCCGCCGGCGCACGCAACTCATTGGGATCGCGCCAGACCCCGGTCCGCTCGACCACGTCCCAACGGTGGGCAAAGGATGAAGGCGGGAAGAACTCCCTCTCGGCGGCCCGAGGATCGTCGAACATCCCGGTGATCTGATAGTAACGGGATCCCGGCGGCCCATGGTAGACCGCGCCGCTTACGGCAAAGTCGGGATCGCGTGTCCGAATGACGCGGGCTAATTGTTCGAGATGAGAAGGCGACCAAAGGTCATCGTGCCCGAGATAGGCGATGTGCGTGCCTCCGGAGAGGCGAACGCCCTCGTTGTTCGGATACGATTGTCCGCCCGAGTTCCGATCGAGGTTCTTCCATCGAACCGCGTTACCGAAATGCGAGATCAGGATCTCGCCCGTCGGGTCGGTGCAGCCATCCCCGACGACGATGATCTCGCCCGCGGGATACGTTTGACGGAGTGCGGAGTGGACCGTCGGAACAATCCACTTCGCCGCATCGAACGCAGCGATCACGACGGAGAAGCGCGGCATCGTCTGGCTCGGACTGGAACCGTGTGCGGCCAGGATCGCATTCCAGCCTTGGCGGCTGCAACGCCAACCTGGCGCATAGCGAAGGATACCGCGACTGCCACGAGCGGAAGGACGAGTAGAATCGCGTCCTCGCCGCAAACTTTCCGCGATCCCATGCCCTTTCGTCTTGTCTGGCTGATCGTCATCACGGCGTGGTTCGCCCCTGCGCTGGCCGAAACCACGGCCGACCGCTGGAATCTCGCCGAAGTATATCCATCGCTCGCGGCATGGAACGCGGACGCGGCCAAGCTCGAAGCGCAATTCACCGAATTCGCAGGGTGCAAAGGGCATCTCGGCGACAGCGCCACACGCTTCTGGCAATGCCTCGATCTGCAGGCGGACATGACCAAGCGCTATTACCGGCTCGCCATGTTTTCGGGGGAACAGCTCGCCGAGGACACCGGCTCCGGCCCGTTTCTCGAGCTCGACCAGCGCGCCGATATCCTGGGCAACAGGCTCAAGGAGGCCGGCGCGTTCGTCGATCCGGAAGTCCTGCATCTGGGCAAGGATCGCGTCGCTCAGTTCCTGAGCGAGGAGCGTGCGCTTGCCATCTATCGATTCCCTCTCGATCGCATCCTGCGCATGGCGCCGCACACGCTCAGTGACGAGGGCGAGGCGCTGGTCGCGGGCTTCGGCCTGATGAATGACGCCGGTTCGTCGGCGTACTCGATTCTCACCAACGCCGATATTCCGTGGCCGAAGCTGAAGATCGGCGCCGAGGAGGTCACGCTCGACGACTCGGCCTACACCAAGTACCGGGCGGTTATAGAAAGGGACGACCGCAGGCGCGTCATGGAAGCGTTCTTCGGCGCCTACAAGACCTACGAGCGCACCCTCGGCGTCAACTTCTATTCGCAGCTCAAGCAGGACACTGTCTACAGCAAGATCCGCAAGTATCCTGACTCCATCACGCGCGTGCTCGACCGCTGGCAGGTACCGGTCGCCGTATTCGACACGTTGATCGCCCAGACCAACGCCAATCTGCCGACGCTCCACCGTTACTTCCGGCTGCGGGCGAAGATGCTCGGTGTCTCGCAGTTGCAGTACTACGACATCTATCCTCCGCTGGTGCACGGCGAATACAAGTTCCCGTTGGCGACGGGACGGCAACTCGTGCTCGATGCAGTGGCGCCGCTCGGCAAGGACTACGTGCAGGCGATGAGGACTGGCTTCGACAGCCGCTGGATGGACACGTATCCACGTCCGCGCAAGCAATCCGGCGCACACATGGCGGACTACGCGTACGACGTGCATCCGTACGTGCTGATGAACTACAACGACGACTACGACTCAGTGACCACGATCGCGCACGAATGGGGTCACGCGATGCACTCGTATCTGGCGAACCACGCGCAGCCATTCGTGACAGCGCACTATCCCATCTTCATCGCCGAGATCGCCTCCACCTTCAACGAGGAGCTCCTGCTGCAGCGGATGCTCAAGCAGG
>Ga0326726_10003089_pt1 | contig 15284 bp, 4 predicted proteins | sample MHFenrmetagenome_2_FD_207603 | JGI IMG/M metagenome (GOLD analysis project Ga0326726, IMG submission 207603) | Lab enriched peat soil microbial communities from Michigan Hollow, Ithaca, NY, United States - MHF15MN | ecosystem: Environmental > Terrestrial > Soil > Wetlands > Peat | place: USA...
CCCTTCCTGGTTGTGGGTGCCCATCTCTCGCGTGACGCGCAGGACCGACTGCAGGGATTCGATCGCCCGCTCCTGGTTGCCGAGGCTCCAGTACTCGCTGGCGAGATTCTCGAGCACGATGGACTCGCCGCGCCGGTTGCCGGACTCTCTGGTCAGCGTGAGCGCCTCCAGCCCTCGTTCGACGCCGAGCTCGGTTTCGCCGATCGTGTCGTGAAGCACGGCGAGGTTGAGGGCAAGAAAGGAGGCGCCGCTCGTGTCCTTGATCTCCCGGGCAATGTCGAGACCTCGCGAATACGTGTTGAGGGCTTCGGTGTAGCGCCCGAGGTTCTTCTGCGTGATGCCGATTTCGTTCAGCACATTGACGAGGTCGTGGCTCTTCTGGCTCTCGAGCAGCGGGAGTGCACGCTCGAAGTTCTCGAGGGCACGACGATGATCGCCGACCGAGTCGTGAACCGCGCCGATTACGACATGCGTCAGCGCGATGTCACGGGTCTCGCCAAGCTCCGTGTAGATCGCGAGCGCCTGCTGGCCGAATTCCAGGCCGCGCTGGTATGCGCCCGTGTTCTTGTGGACCTGCGCGATCGTCCGCAGAGCTCTCGCCTCGGACCGGCGATTGCCCGCGGCCCGGAAACCGTCGAGCGCGCGCTGGTAGTGCTCGACGGCCTCGGCGAAGCGCGACGCGTTGTCGTACGCGCGGCCAAGGCTGTACTGCACGTTGGCGTCGAGCACCGGATCGTGCGCACTCGACTCGTTCAGGAGCGGACTGAGGAGCGCGATGACCTCGTCGTTGGCCCGGCGTCCGAGCAGGGCCTCGGCTTGCTTGAGCGCGTCCTCCACGCGGGCGCCGTCGATGGTTGAGGGCGGGGCTGGCTGCTGCGGGGAGATGGCGCGTGTTCGCGACGGCCCCGCCAGCGCCACAGCGGCTGCGGCGATGAGGCCGACAACGAAACGGTGCGCACTCGATGCCGGCGTCATAGCCATTCCCCCCAGTCGATCGACGCGTGCTCGCACTCTAAGGGAGTTCAGACGGCGTTTCAAGGCGCGCGAGACCGGAGGTTATAATCGCGCCAATTCCTGCACATGCCTGCGACTGGGTCCGATCCTTCGGCTGCCGATCGGGCTCTCGCCCGGCGCTGCCTGGCCGGCGACGAGTCGGCATGGAAGCAGCTCGTCGAACGCCACAGGCAGGGAATGATCGACCTCGCAACGCGGATCCTGCCGCGCTCTTCAGCCCAGGACGTGGTCGACGCCGTGGTGGCGGATGTGTGGGAGGGCCGCAAGCTCGCGCGATACGAGGGCCGGAGCTCGCTGGCCACCTGGCTCGGCGCGGTGACTCTCAATGCCGCGCTCAACGCGAGACGAACGATCAGCGCACACGCCAGGATCGTCGGCGCCGCCGACAGCGTGCCCGATCTACCGGCCGCCGCTTCTGTCGAGGTTCAGGACACGCTCGCCCGCGTTCTTCACGACGCGATTGCGGTCCTGCCCGCCGACACGAGAGTGCTCGTGCTGATGTACTACGAACAGGACCTGACGCTCGATCAGGCCGCTGTGCTGCTCGGCCGGTCGAAGTCCACGCTCAGTCGAAGTCTGATGCGAGCCCGCGATGCGATCCGGCGCGAGGCCGATCGCCTGGCGCGCGAACGGTACCGGACGACGCTCGACGCGCTCAGGGCGGGCGCCGACTTGAGCCTGCTCGAGCTTGATCTTCGCGCGGCGTGTCTTCGAACGGGACAAAACCCGGTGACGGATGTCTAATCCATGACAGAGTCGATGCGATCGTTCATGGATCACCACGAAAGCGGCGAGCCCGACTTCGAGGCGCTCGCCGCGTGTGCCGACGATCGGGTCTCGAACGCCGAACGCGCACGAGCCGTCGAGCACCTGGCGTCGTGTCCGCGCTGTCGCACGATCGTCGCCGAGCTCGTCCGGTCGCGGACCACGGCTCAGCCGTCCGCCTCCTGGTTCTCGGGTGCGCTTCCTCTTGCGGCCAGTCTGACGGTGGCGTTGGCCGGCGGGACACTCTACTGGGTGATGCGCGACACGGGTCTGCGTCCGGCTGCGCCCGTCGCTCAACCCGCCGAGCCGTTGCCAGGCGCCCCGGCGGCGGTGCCAGCACCCGCTCTGGAACCGCGGCCCTCGCCCGCGGCTCCTTCGATACAAGCCCTGCCGCCGGACCGGCCTCGAAGTGGCGGGCCGAGAGTGGTTGGCGGCAAGACTTTCCAGCTAATCGCTGGTGAGTGGGTCGACACCAGCTACCGCCTTGCCGATGCGCTCCCGGTTGCCGACGTTCAGACGAATGACGATTTGAAGTCACATCCGGCACTTGAACCGTTTGCCGAACTTGGCCCGCGCTTTACGGTCGTCGTCGACGGCACTGTCTACCGAGTGACCCTCCAGCCCGCGAAACCGTAACGCTGCAACAAACTCACACGCCGTGTGTCAAAGGGTTGGAACCAGCGCCCCGGACACGGGTGTGGGATGACGTCATCCAAGATCTCGCGGCATACGGCCACCGGCCAGATCGCCTTTGCGCTCCTGCTCGCGTGCGCGGTCGTCCTGGCGCCGCGCGCCAGCAGCCTGACCGTCTTCGGGCCGGAGACGTTCACGCGTACTTCTGGCAGGCCCAGTGTCGAGACGCGCCGGTTCAGCGTCCCCGCTGTGTCGCGCCTCTACACCCTCCATGCAGAAAACCACGGTGTCGAGAGCGCCGTCGTGCGCATCAACGGCGCCATCGTTCTCCGTCCTGACGACTTCGAGGCTGACCACGATGACCGCGATAGGGACGGCAAGGATCGCGATGGCAAGGACCGCGACGACAGGGATCGTGACGACAGGGATCGCGATCGCAGCGGCAACGACCGTGTCCGCGTGCTCGAACGTCGCGTCGCGCTCCTGCTGTCGAATCAGCTGTCTGTCGAGCTTCGCGGCGAGCCGGGCCGATCGCTCGTCGTGTGGATCACGTGCGACGACTGCGACTCGATTCCGCCGACGATCACCGGCAGCACGGCGCCGCCGCCGAACGCGTCCGGCTGGAACAACAGCAACGTCACCGTCAGCTTCAGCTGTGCGGATGCGGACTCCGGCATCGCGTCGTGCACTCCGCCGATCGTCGTCAGCCAGGACGGCGCGAGCCAGGTCGTCGTCGGCACCGCGGTCGATGGCGCCGGCAATACCGCCACGACATCGCTGACGGTCAATCTCGATAAGACGGCGCCGACGATTGCGGCGAACCTCCCGCCTTCGAGCGGCGGCTGGTACCGAGACGCTGTGGCTGTCTCGTTTGCATGCTCGGACGCGACGTCCGGCATCGCGACGTGCACCCCGCCCACGACCGTGAGCGCCAACGGTCCGACGACCGTCACCGGCACGGCGACCGACCGGGCCGGCAACAAGGCGTCAACCAGCGCGATCGTCTCGATCGACACTCTTCCGCCGACGATTAGCGCCGTCGTCACGCCGGCCGCGAATGCCGCGGGCTGGCGAACGGGCGATGTCACGGTCAGCTTCAGTTGCGCCGATCTCGGCTCCGGTGTGGCGGTGTGTCCGGCGCCCATCGTGGTCACCACCGACGGCGCGAACCAGAAGTTCTCGGGGACGGCGATCGACCAGGCGGGCAACATCGCGGTCGCGACGGTTTCTGTCGACGTCGACAAAGGCGCGCCGACGATCGCCGCTCAGGTCTCGCCACCGCCGAACGCATCCGGCTGGAATAACGGCGACGTCACGGTCAGCTTCAGCTGCGCGGACAGCGGATCGGGCGTCGCATCGTGTCCGTCCTCCGTTGTTCTCGGTGCTGAGGGCACCGGGCAGATCGTCAGCCGGACCGCCACCGATGCGGCCGGCAACTCGGCAAGCACATCCGTCACGCTGAACATCGACAAGACGATGCCGACCATCGTCGCGTCCACGTCGCCTGCGCCGAATAGCGCGGGGTGGAACACAGGTAGCGTCACGGTGACGTTCACCTGCGCCGACGCGGGATCCGGGATCGCCACGTGTCCTCAGCCGATTACTGTCTCGACCGACGTCCGCAACCAGCCGGTCACCGGCACGGCCGTTGACAAAGCGGGCAACACGGCCAGCGCGACGACGTCCGTGAGCGTCGACACGACGGGTGAAGTCATCACGGCGTCGATCGCGCCTCCGCCGAATGCGGCCGGGTGGAACAACACCAGCGTCACGATCACCTTCCAATGCGCCGACGCCGGATCGGGGACTGGCGGCTGCCCCGATCCGGTCGTCGTTTCGTCAGACGGCGCCGATCAGCGTGTGTCCCGCACGGCGTTCGACGTGGCCGGCAACAGCTCGACGGCCACGGTCACGCTGAACGTGGACCAGACGCCGCCAACAGTCCAGATCACCGGACCCGCTGATGGAGCGACGTCCTCGACGGCCACGACGACGCTCACGGGAACCGTCGCCGATTCCGTGTCGGGCGTGGCGAGGGCGACATGCAACGGCGCCGCAGCGCCGGTCGTGAATGGCATCGTCACGTGTCCCGTAACCATCAACGAAGGCGCGAATACTCTGACGATCAGCGCGACCGACGTCGCCGGCAACACGGCGTCGCGATCTGTCGGCGTCACGTTCGCGCCAGACCGCAGGCCAACCGCGGCCCTCGCCGTCTCCACGTCGGCGATCGCGGGCCAGCCGGTGCAGTTCGACGCCACGCAATCGAGCGACCCGGACCGCGACGCGCTCACGTTTTCCTGGGACTTCGGCGACGGCTCGACCGGCAGCGGTCCATCGCCCTCGCATACGTATCAGACAGCCGGGGCGTTCGACATCGTCCTGACGGTCGACGACGGCAGAGGCAGTCTCGACACGGCGAGACTGCACCTGGATGTCGCCGCGGCTTCGCATGGTCTTGGCCGCGGGATGATCACCGGCCGCGTGTTCAACGACGGCGACGGCCTCCCGATCGCCGATGCGACAGTGGATCTTGTCTCCGTCAGCGGCAGCAGCGCCTTCATGCCGGCGCAAACCAGCACCGATGCGCTCGGTCGATTCCGGCTGTCGTCGCCCGTCGGCCGCGCGCGTCTTCACATTTCCAAGGATGGTTTCACCGCGGTCGATCGTTTCGTCGACGTCGCCGACAGCCAGCGTGCCGATCCTCTCGATGCGAGGCTGACGGCGCTCGACGCCAGATCCGTCACGGTCACGTCGGTCCTTGGGAATGTCGTGTCGAATACGGCCGGAGATCTTCGCCTGACGATTCCGGCAGGCGCGTTGTCAAACGACGCGAACCTCAGGCTGACGCGCGTCGGCGGCACCGGCTCGGCCGGAGCGCTTCCACTTGGCTGGTCACCCGTCGCGGCTTTCGACCTTGCGCCTGCGAGCCTGACGTGGACAATGCCGGCGACGATCGTCGTACCGGCACCGCCGGGTTTGCCGGCGAACACGGCGCCCCTGCTGGCGAAATGGAACGCGCAGTCCGGCGCATGGTCGGCCGTCGGAGGCGCGACGCGCGCGATCGACGGCGTCTCGCTCCAGACGACGATTACGGCAAGCGGTCAGTACGTGCTGGTGCTTCCTGATCAGGCGCCCAATGCGCCGCCGCAACCCGGCCTCGGCGCTGTGCTCGCAGGTGTCGCATCCGTCGCGTCGCCGGACGCGCAGGTGACGATCACGCCGTCGCCAAAGATCCTTTTCGACAGCACGTCGGCTCACTCGACGGTGCGAGTCCTCGTCACGCCAACTCAAGCCGTGCCGAGCGGAAGCCTGCTCAGACTCGACGCGGCCGAAAGCTACGCGCTGACCGATGCCACGAGCCTGTTTCTGCCGCGCGCGCCTCGTCAGCTTCCGCTGTACCGATACTCGACGAGCGATGCGCCGGCCGGCGGCTTGACGCTGCAGTCGCGGACCGTGGCGACGCCGTCTCGGGTGTTCGCGCCGTTCCGTCTGCAGCGAGGCGCCATCGACCTGGCCGCGCGGTTGCCAGGACAGGCCGCGCCGTACGGCTCCGTGATCTCCGCGGCCGGCGGGCAGGTCACTGACGCGCGCGGCGATCGTTTCGTCGTGCCGGCCGGTGCGAGCCAGGACGATCTTCCGGTGGCGATCGCGCCGCTCGATCCGTCCGACGTGGCCGCGCCGCTTCCCTCAGGGCTTGCGCTGGTCGGCGCGGTCGACGTGGACCTGCACGGCGCGACGTTGTCGATCCCGGCGATGCTCTCCATTCCTGCGCCCTCCGGCATCGGTGCGAACACGCCGGTACTCGTCGTCCGCCTCACCGAGGCGGAGGGCATCACGCAGCTCGAGCTGGTCGCGGTTGGCGCTGTCCAGGGTGAATCGCTCCTGACGTCAACGGATCCGTTCGACGACGGCAGCCTGTTGTTCCCCGGCGTGAACCGCGACGGCTGGTACCTGTTTCTCAAGGCAAGTCAGGCCGTCGGTTTCGTGACTGGTGTTGCGACGGCGTCCGATGGGACACCGCTCGCTGGAGCGGTTGTGTCGGGCGGCACGCGCGGTCTGGTCGCGGTGACGACGGGCGAGGGACGGTACTCGCTGGCGTCGGCGCCCGGCGACGCGACGTTCACGACGAGGAACGCGGTCACCGCCGATCAGACGACGTTCACAGCGCATGTCGCTGCCGGGGCGGTCGCGGCGCAGTCGTCGTCGGTTGGCGTGACGTTCCTGTCGGTCGTCTCTACGTCTCCTACGGACGGAGCCGCGACGATTCCGCTGACGAGCTCGGTGCGTGCGACGTTCTCGAACGCGATCGATCCATCGAGCGTTGCGGGCGCGCTGACGGTGAGCGCCAATGCAGGACCGGTCGCCGGAAGCCTGACGCTGACGCCCGATGGGCGCTCGCTCGTCTTCAGGCCAGGGACGCTGCTCGCGGCGAACACGACGTATCAGGTGACGATCGGCGGGGCCGTGCGCAGTGTCGGCGGGCGCCCGCTTCCTGCGCCCGCCGTCGCGCACTTCACGACGCTCAACACGACGCCTCCCGTCGCGCCGGCCGCCGGCGCGGTGACGGCGACGATTCCCGGCGACGACGGGCTGTCGACGGTCGCCGGCACGCAAGGGACAGCGGACCCTGGTGGCGTCGTCCTCGTCAAGAACCTGACGACCGGCGCGATTACGACGCTGACGCCGAACGCCGACGGCAGCTTCAGCGGGCGCGTCGCTGCCGCGAAGGCGGATCGACTGCAACTCACACTCAAGGACGCGTCCGGCAATGCGACGACGGTGCCGATCGATCCGTTCAGGAACGCCGACGGCAGCGTCATCGTGGGGTCGGCCGGAGGACGCGTGACCGGTAACGGCGGCACGTTCGCTGACGTTCCGCCCGGCGCGCTTCCGGACGGCACCGTCGTCAAGGTCGAACCTCTTCAGGCCGCCAGCTTCAATCTCGACGCGCCGGCCGGTTTCCCATTCGCCGCGGGCCTTCGCGTGAGCCTGGGCGGCGTAACAGCCAGGCAGGAGATCCATGTCGGCGTGCAGGCGCCCCCGGGTGCGTCGGCTCAGGATCAGGTTCTCGTCGCGGCGCCGGTTGATTTCGTCGGCCGCCGGGTCTGGACGGTCATCGATCGCGCGCACCTGACTGGCGACAAGTACGCGTCCGAATCGCCACCGTTTCCTGGCGTGACCGCCGACGGATCGTACGCATTCCTGCGCGTGAACGGCGACTGCGTGAGCTACGTCAGCGTGCAGTTCGACTTTACGCGGGCGTTCGCGCTGGCGGACCTCGGGATGCCGTTCTTCTACCCGACGACCATCTTCTTCCGCCAGGTCACGATGCCCGCGATCTGCAATTCGCAGGTCAACGTCCAGGTGCTCAATCCCGATACCGGTGCGGCCATCAGGACCGCGGCGTTTCTGGCATCGCCGACGAGAGACGACATCGTGTCGCCGCCGGACATCCTGACCGACGACACCGTTCCGCCGTCGGTCGTGACGCTGAACAGCCCGACGGGCCACGCCGTCGACCAGTTGCAGATCGTCTTCTCGAAGTCGCTGAACGACGACACGGTGAAGCAGAACTTCAAGGTGCTGGACCGCGGCGGTCAGGCCGTGGCCGGCACGATCGAGCTCGATGTCGCGTCGACGATCGTCACCTTCCGGCCGTTCACGCCGTTTCTGTACGGCGTCAAGTACTCCGTCCAGCTGTACGGAGTGACCGACCACGCGGGCAACCTGATGGAAGGCGAGCCGCTGACGTTCACGCCGTTCGATCCGCAGTCGCTCGTGCGCCTGCAGCAGATTCCCGCCCTTCAGCAGGCGCTCGACAAATGCACGTCGGCCGGCTGCAGCGGCGGTGTCTTCGACATCGCGACGATCGGCAACACGATGTTCGTGGCCAACGGACTGCGGACGACCGACGAGCACTATCGCGATCCGGCGAACCCGAAGCCGCTGCTGGCCGTGGACGTGACCGATCCCGTGCATCCGGTACTGATCGGCGTCGACACGACGGCCACCAATCCTCGCGCGCTGGCGGTCGTCGAAAACGCGGCCTTCCTGGCGTCGTCTGGCGCGGCGTTTGCCGGCAATCTGCTGCTCGTCGCCAGTGGCGGCTCGGTGGCCAATCAGGGCCTGCTGGCGAGCGAGCTCGCCGTCTACGACGTCTCCGCGTGCACGCGACGTCCGCTGTTTGTTCCCAACTGCCTGGCCGGCACGCTCAAGGGATTCAAGGCGCTGTCCACGGCCGACAATTCACCGCCGTTGCCCGGCGTGCCTCCCGACACCGGCATTCCGCTGCAGGTGGCCGCGTTGCATCAGAAGGGCGACACGCCGAACAGCGATGTCGTGCTCGCGTATGTCGCCGTCGCCGGCATCGGCCTCGAGGCGGTGGACGTCACGACCGCCTTCAATCTCTCGACCACGAATCGAGCACCCGACGGCCTCATGCGCGGCGACTACTTCGACGTGGCCGTGCTGAAGAACCGCGTTCTCGCGACGGGGCAGAACGCCGCGTCGAATGAATTCCGCCTGACGATGTTCAATGGCCAGCTCGGCCACTTGATCGATCTGCCCCCACCGCCGCCGCCGGGCCTTGCCGGCTTCAACGGCGCAGCCCGGCTCGGTGTCGCCGAGAGCGTCGCCTTCGACGTTGACGGCGATGGCCACATCGGAACCGCCGCCGCCCACGACAACAATCCTGCCGTCGAGCTGTTCGACCTCGCCGTCGTGTCCAGCGGTCCGCGCTACGCAAATTGCGCGGGCAGCCCGCCCTGCGGCGAGCTCTACATCGTCGATCTCAGCGCGAACACCGATCTTGGCCACACCAGCGGCCCTCGCGTGCTCGACTACATTCCGCTCCCCGGCGCGCCGTTCAGCGTGCAGCTGGATCCGGTCGCGCGCCTCGCCTACGTCGAAATCCGCGGCCGCGGCCTCGCCGTCGTCGACCTGACTTACTTGATCAACGTCCTCCGCGGAGGCGCGGCGGCGCCAGGGCTCATCGACCGGAACGGCGACGGCGTGGACGATCGCGTTCTCCGTATCGTGCCGACCGGCGCGGGGCAGAACGACATTCTGATGACGCGCCTGAAGGTGGACACGAAACGCGGTGTCGCCTACGTCAGCGGAACCGCCGGCGGTGTCGAGCTCATACAGGTCACGAATCAGGCCACCGAGCTGGCCCTCGACTTCAACGCGAATCCAGCGACAGAAACTCACTCGCTTCCGGACGAGCAGGTGCTGCTCAAGAGCGTCGTCGACAAAGCCGTCGCCGCCCTGCGCAGCGACTCCGAACTTCGCGCGCTGTGGAGTTTCATTCGCACGACAAGCGATCCGGAGACGATCCCCGTCTGGGTGCTCGAGCAGGGCAGCGGCGCGTGCTTCTGGCGAGTAGGCTTCCCGAAGACCTGCAGCAGCTTCCAGCCCGGTCTCAGCGATCACGATCTCGAGTTCTTCGTGCCGCAGGCGCTCGTCGTCCAGACCCAGCGTGCGCTCGACGACTTCCGGAAGAAGCCGGACAGCGACCTGAACGCATTCGGCGATCTGTCGACCTTCGCCATGTCCAAGGAGGCGTTCGAGGCCGCCGAGCTCCTCAACGGCACGCCGCTCTACAAGACGGGCGACACCACGGGCGATCTCGGGATGGGCCGTCAGACGCTGCTCCTGCTGTGGATTCTCGAAGGCGAGTACGTGCCGGGCTACGCGGGACCGGACCTCTCGCAGCTCCTGTCGAAACTCAAGAACAAGCCGCAAACCGACCCGGTGTTTCCCGCGAACCAGCCGCCGGAGCCGAGCGGCATCCCGCGGCTCGAAGGCTACGAGTGGGCCAAGCTCCAGGAGTTCAATCTGTACAAGACCGGCGCCATGGTCCGGTTCCGCGGCGGCTGCGACAGCACGCGGGCGCCGTCCTTCGATCTCACGGACATCGAAGCGATCGATCCCGGCAACGACCCCGACAAGGCATTCAACGATCGGAGCTTCTTCGGCACGGGCTGTCACGATCAGATTCACGGCGTCGCGAAAGCCGCCATCCGCGCGGCCCTGGCGCGCATCGTCGCCGACACCGCCGGCAACCCGCTGATTCTCCAGATCGATCCGTCCGGGCAGAACGACCTCGGCGCGTACCGCCGGACCGGCTGCTTTGACGTCGGTGAACCGCCATTCGACCTCGCGACGACCAACACGCGGCCCTGCCGGGGGTTCGAGGAGTACATCGCGACGGTCGCGCTCAAGGCGGCTCGCGCCGGTCTGCAGGCGAGGCCGGGTGTGCCGCTGTTCAACCCGGATCAGCTGCGCTCGGTCTTCCGCTTCTGGTGCGCGAAGGTCGATTGCGATGTCAACGCGTCAAATCCCATCGTCCAGAGCGACGAGCAGGCGGACGCGTTCATCAGAGAGGCGATTGCGTTCATCGCGTTCGTTCAGCAGGAAACGGTTCGCGTGTACACGGACACCCTGGCATTCGATCGGAAGACGATCGGCGCGCTGCCGTACCTCGATGTCGGTCCGCCGCCGGATCCGGGCGACGCCCAGACACCTGGTGTCGGGCAGATCTGCACGGGCGCACTGGCGAACTCCGACCTGACTGGTCAGATGCTGCCCGGCGTGTTTCTGCCGCAGCCGCTGACAGGGGTGGACGACAGAAAGTTTTTGCGGCTCTGCAATCTCATCATCGTCGATCGCAAGACGAACGGCGATCAGACTGTGACCGCGTCGCCGGCCACACTCGGACCGTTCCAGCTGGACGGGAAGAGTCTGAAGGACACCAAGAAGCGGCTCGGTGCGAAAAACTACGTGCACAAGGATCTGAAAGTGCGGGCGCTGAACATGGGCGCCCAGACGGCGAGCGTCAATCTCGCGCTGTACGACGGCAACGGCAGCGATCCCCTGACCTACCGCGTTCAGAAGACCGTTCCGCTGCAGCTCGAGCCCGGTGCGCGAAGAGAAATCTCGGAAGAACCGAAGCCGGACAACCCGGACGAGAAGCAGCCGCTGTTTCCGGCGCTCTTTGGTCTTGGCTCGCCAGGTACGCCTCGTGCGTTCGCCTTCGTGATCGATCCGGAGCACGCCGTTCCGGAAGCGGATCGAACCGACAACCAGGCATCGTTGTTCTACTACGTGCTCAATCCGTCTTCGAATGCCGTCCCGTCGACGGCAGACGCGCCGGTGGATGCCGTTGACACGTCTCCCGATCCACTAGCCATCCCGCAACCGGACCTGGCCTTCACGCTGCGCGTGCGATCGGCCGGCGGCGGCACGCCGTACGGCGGGAAAGACGTGACCGTCGCCGTCTTCGACACCGTTCAACTGAAGTACGAGGTGAGGAACTTCGGCACGTCTCCGCTGAAGAACATCGAGATAGCGCGGCTTATCGGCAATCGAATGCGCATCGTGGCGCGCGTGGACCAGCTCGCGCCAAAAGGGCAGACGGGCGACGCCGCGTTCTTCACCGACTCGGAGAGCTTCACGCCCACCGAGCCCGCGGTGTACCCGCTGCGGGCGGTCGCTCGAGCGATCGACAAGAACGGCAATTCCGTTGGACCGCTGAATGACATCGCGTACGTCACGGCCTCCGAGGCGCTGGCGACATTTGACGTCAAGCTGTACGACGAGACGCCGCTCTCGGACATCCAGCACCCGCTCAGTCGATTTCACGCCAACCACGACTCAACCGACGGGCACTCGCTTCCGCTCATTGGCGCCGTGACCGACGGCGGCGGTCCCCTCCGCGTCAGGATCGACGGTCTGCGGGCATTCACGGCGGCGACCATCCTCGTCGGCGACGGCGAACTGCCGGACGTGACCGACGGCGTCGGCTCATTCACGTCCGACCACGTCCTGCAGATGACGCTTAATCCCGACAGCGCCGGACATGCGGAGGTGGATTACTATCCGCCTCCCGTCTTCGTGCGCGACGGCCACCGCTCGAACGACTTCGCGAAAACCCAGCGCGTCGCCAAAATCACGGTCCTTCAGACTGGCTTGGGCAGCACGACGCAGCGCGTGGTCCTGCGCAGGCCGCCCGTGTTTCTCGTCCACGGACTGTTTGCCGCCCGGCACCGCGTCGATGCATTCCACCCCGGCGCCTGGGATCAGTTCCAGCCGCTGGTGCCGCCCGCAGGTTTCGTCAGCGGCGACTACACGGTGCCGGTCGCCGGTTTCGATGGCCGCTTCGACCTCTTCGCCGTGGGCGAGTCGATCGCCACATCGCGGTTCGCCGATGGCGCGGCCACCGTGCAGTTCCAGATCAAGCAGGCGCTCGACAACTACCTGCCCGGGTTTGCGATCAGCAAAGTTGATGTCATCGCGCACAGCATGGGCGGCCTGCTGACGAACAAGCTCGCAAACGAGAATCCGCGAATCGCCGCCGCCATCCACAAGGTCGTGACGCTCGATTCACCGTTCAACGGATCTGCACTGGCGGATGCCATCGCCGAGATTCGCGGCCGCGAGCCAATCAAGAAGAACGATCTGCCGCTGGTGGACGCGCTGGATCCGAAGAGCTATTCCTCCCTGACGGGCCCAGTGAAGATCGAAGTGAAACTCGATTGGTGCGCGATGGCGATCCAATCGGCCGGCTGGACGCCCGCCTTCTTCATTCGCGGCGCCATAGACGACCTGCGGCCCGGCAGCGCCGAAATTGGCGCGCTGAGGGCCGCGGGGGTCACCGTGCCCAATCACCGGGTGTCCGTCGAGATGTCCGCTATCGGCGGCGGAGCCACGGCGCCTGTCATCGGCCTGTGGGCCGCGCTCGGCCTCCTCTGCAATCTGACCCCAGACGCGTCCACCGTTGAAGCCACGATCCAGCTTCGCCTCTCGAAGGACGCCATCAAGACCGTGCTTGGCGTCCGATCGGCGCTCGGCGAGGCGGATTCGGCCGCCCGACTCGAAGGCCTGCTCGGCGCATACAAGAGCACGGTGAAGCTGGCCGTGAAGGACGAACTCCGGGGCGATCCGAAGACCGTGTTCTCCGGCGCCAACGATCGCGTGGTCGAAGGGCCCAGTCAGCTGGGAAGCATCTCCGCGTCCGACCAGGCGACGACGGCGATCGTCGGCCTTGCTGACCACGTGTCCGTCAAGCAGACGCCCGGCGTTCAGGCGTCGGCCTGTCTCGGGCAAGACACCTTCGTCCGGACCGTGCGGGATTTCGACGGCGACAGCGTGCCGGACGTGGTGTGCAAGGTGATGTGGCTGCTCGAAGCCGATCCGGATCCGCCGCCGCCTGCACTGCGGGTCTTCTTCAAGAACCCATGACGCGCACGCTTCCGGTGATCGGCGTGCTTGCACTGTCGATGGCTGCGGGGCGTCCGGCCGCTGCGCTGGAGATTGTGTCGCCGGCCTCGGGCTCAGTCGTCCAGGCCGGTTCGGTGGTCACGGTCACCTTGCGTCCGTCCACGGGCGAGGTGCTGACCGGAGCCGCAGTCGCGACGCTGCTCGACACATCGACCGCCGCGGCTGGAGATCAGGCCGGCACCTTCGTCGCCCAGATTCGCATTCCCGATCAGGCCGTGGGTCCGACGTTCCTGTTCGCCATGGCCGATCTGTCAGGCGGCGGCTTGTCGACGGCGTCGGTGCGGCTCATCGCCGATCCAGGGCCCCTCGATCGCCTGATCGTCGTCGGGCCGCCGGCACTGACCGCGATCGGTCAGGTCGTCCCGCTCGTGGTCCAGGGCGTCTTCGCAGACGGCACGACTCGTCCTCTTCAGCTTGCCGACCACGGCACGACGTACGCCTCGACGAACAGCGCAGTGCTCGCCGTCGACGCGAGCGGGAACCTCCAGGCGCGCGCTCGAGGCGTCGCGCAGATCATCGTCACGAACACTCACGTCGTCAGCGGTCTGGCGAAGGCGACAGGCATCACCGTCAGAAGCGACGTGCCGAGCCCGCCGGACAACCGGATTCCGATCGCGGATGCCGGCGCGGCCCAGACGGTGACGTCTGAAACGCTGGTGCAGCTCGACGGCTCGGCAAGCAGCGATCCGGACGGAGATCTAATTACCTTCACGTGGCTGCAGGAGGCAGGCCGCACGGTCATCCTCCATGATGCCGAAACCGCCGCGCCATTTTTCGTCGCGCCGAACGTGTCTGCGCCAGACGTCCTCGAGTTCTCTCTCGTCGTCCGCGACAGCAAGGGCGCGGCGACGCTTCCGAAAGCGGTTCGCGTCAGCGTGCTGCCGCAATGACCCGCCGTCTCGCCGGCCTGACGGTGTGCGGCGTGATGACGTGGAGTGCGCTCGCCAGCGCCCAGACGCTGTCGCCCGTGCTCGCGCGCGAGCAGATCGTCATCGCTGGTGTCGCTCTGCAGGCGAGCCCCGAACACCAGACCGTGCCGCGAAACATCGCGACGAGCGTGACGGCGCAGGTCGTGGCCACCGGCGGCTCCTCCGGCGACGCCTCGTCCGCGATTCCCGCCGACGCGGTCGTGTACGCGGAGCTTCGCGGACCGGCGTTCGGCGCGCCGGTGACGATTGCGGCGAAGCCGGGCGAGCCTCTCAAGATCCAGCCGCTTGCTGTCAGCGGCAGCTACGTGCTTGAAAACATCCGGCTCGTGAGCGGCGGCGTCACGTTCCTGCAGGCGACGCCGGAGACGGTCACCCTCGACGTCATCGACAAGGTCCTCGTCTCGCAGGTGACGACGCGGGCACTGACGGCGAGGGAGATTCAGCAGAAGGGGATCTTCGTCGATCAGACGAACTTCGACGTCGTCAACTTCACCGCGGCGTTCGGCATCCAGGGCAGCCAGCAGACGATCGATATTCCCATCGTGCTACCGAAGCGGCCGTCGGCATCGCTGCCGGCCTCGCCGCCGACGCCCAGCCTGCCGCCGCTCGCGCCCGCCGCCGTGCTGCCGCCGCCGCAGGCGCTGCCGCAGCTTCAGCAGG
>Ga0326726_10003090_pt1 | contig 15282 bp, 12 predicted proteins | sample MHFenrmetagenome_2_FD_207603 | JGI IMG/M metagenome (GOLD analysis project Ga0326726, IMG submission 207603) | Lab enriched peat soil microbial communities from Michigan Hollow, Ithaca, NY, United States - MHF15MN | ecosystem: Environmental > Terrestrial > Soil > Wetlands > Peat | place: USA...
TCGGGGAAACGATGGTCGTGGCGGTGGCGGCCGGCATGCAGCCGAACCTGACATTCGATCCGCGCGAACCGGCCGCGACGATCACCGCATTCATCGTCCAGGTGAGCCTCGGCGATCTGCCTCACGGCAGCATCGGCTACCAGTCGATTTTCGCCGCCGGTCTCGTATTGATGCTGATGACGCTGGTGTTCAACTTGATCGGCTTCGTGCTGACGCGCCGTTTCCGCGAGGTCTACTGACCCATGTCCGCAAGCGCGCAGTCCATCAAGCTCGCCGCGATCCGGCGCGACGTCGGACGACGCAAGGTCTTTGACAAGCTTTTCGTCATGTTGGGCTTGCTTGTGATGCTGGCGTGCCTCATGACGCTCTTCGTCTTGTTCGTGAAGCTCGTGAGCGACGGCGCAGAGCGCTTCACCTGGGACTTTTTCACGTCGTTCCCGTCGCGCCACGCCGCGCGCGCCGGCATACTGGCGGCTTGGGTCGGCACATCGCTCGTCATGCTGGTAACGGCGCTCGTTGCTGTGCCGGTAGGCGTCATGGCCGCGATCTATCTCGAGGAATACGCGCCGAAGAACTGGTTCACGTCGATTATCGAGATCAACGTCAACAATCTCGCGGGAGTCCCGTCGATCGTATACGGCCTGCTTGCTCTGGGACTCTTCGTCTACCAGTTCGGGCTCGGCTCGAGCATCCTGGCTGCGGGACTCACGCTCGCGCTGCTGATTCTCCCGGTCGTCGTGGTCGCCACTCGCGAAGCGATCAGGTCCGTGCCGCGTACGATCCGCGAGGCGGCCTACGGCCTCGGGGCGACACGCTGGGAAGTGACCAAGGATCACGTATTGCCGTACTCAACGGGCGGCATCCTCACAGGCATGATTCTCGGCATGTCGCGCGCTATCGGTGAGACGGCGCCGATCATCACGATCGGCGCACTGTCATTCATCGCGTTCCTGCCGACACCGCCTGTGAGCGGCGAGTTCCCTTACCTCAGTTTCAAATGGCTCATGGACCCGTTCTCGGTGATGCCGATACAGATGTTCAACTGGGTGTCACGGCCGGACCAGGCATTTCAGGCGAATGCGGCCGCCACGGGCGCGATCCTCCTCGCGATGACCTTGCTGATGAATGGAGTTGCAATCTATGTCCGGTATCGATATCGCAAGAAGATCAATTGGTAACGGCCGCGCAAGCAACTCAATGGATACCGTGGTTACCAAGGCAGACCTGACCGTGCAAACCAACAAATCGCCGGACGCGGCGCGCATTGCAATCTCGCCGGAGAGCATTGGCCGCGTAGCGACCGAGCAGCGACCGGACGCCAAGGCGCAGGTCAATGCGCTCAACTTTCACTACGGTGCGGCACAAGCGCTCAAGAACGTAAGCCTGGAGATTCCCGAGCATCGCGTGACTGCGTTGATCGGACCTTCCGGCTGCGGCAAGAGCACGTTCCTGCGATGCTTCAACCGCATGCATGATCTGACGCCGGGTACACGCTACCAGGGCGAGATCATTTTCTACCCGGACAAGCTGAACCTCATTGGCCCACAGGTCGATCCGATCGAAGTGCGCATGCGCATCGGCATGGTGTTTCAGAAGCCGAACCCGTTTCCCAAGTCGATTTACGATAACGTCGCTTATGGCCTGCGGCTACGGGGCGTCAACAACCGGGCCTTGTTGCAGGAGGAAGTTGAGAAGGCATTGCGCGCGGCGGCAATCTGGGACGAGGCCAAGGACCGGATGAACGAGTCAGCGCTGTCATTATCCGGAGGCCAGCAGCAACGCTTGTGTATCGCGCGTGCACTTGCGACCAAACCAGAGATACTGCTGTTCGACGAGCCGACGTCGGCGCTCGACCCGATCGCGACGGCCAAGATCGAGGAACTCATCTCGACCCTGCGCGAGCAGGTCACCGTGATTATTGTTACCCACAATATGCAGCAGGCCGCGCGCGTTTCGGACTACACTGCATTCATGTACCTCGGCGAGTTGATCGAGGTCGACGCGACGAGCAAGATCTTCACGAACCCCGGCAAGAAGGCGACTGAAGACTACATCACCGGACGTTATGGCTGACACAACAACTTCGGAGCCCACGAGCGTGAGTCCCGACGGCGCACCGGCAATCGAAGGGCACGCCTCGAAATCCCTCGAGCAAAGCCTGTCCCGACTCAGGCTCGAGATGCTCGCCATGGGCGGGCTGGTGATAGACCAGGTCGCGGGGGCAATCGAGGCCTTCGTCAACGGTGATCGCGCCAGAGCCGAGCTCGTTCTAGCGCGCGAACCGCAGGTGAACGGATATGACATCGTCATAGACGAGCACAGCGAGCGCCTGCTTGCATGGCATCAGCCTCTGGCGGTGGACTTGCGTCTGGTGCGCGCGATCACGCGTTCGGGCATCGATCTCGAGCGCGCAGGAGATGAGGCGCGCAAGGTCGCTCGCATTGCGCTGCGAGTTCAAGGTTCGGACGCGCGGCACGCCGTAGCCGTGATTGAACAGCCGGTGCGTCAGATGGCGGACCTTGGTCTCGCGATGCTGCGCGATGCCGTTGTTGCCCTCGATACCATGAATGCGGAGCTCGCCGACCATGTGCGCCGCCGGGACAAGGAAATCGATGCTGAATTCGAGTCGGCCGTGCGCCGCCTGACGACGCTCATGCTCGAATCCACGGACGCCATGCCTGCGGTGCTCGACATCGTGCTGGCCTTGAAGGCATTCGAACGCATCGGCGATCATGCCAAGAACGTCGCCGAGCAGGTGGTGTTCATCGTGCGCGGTATTGACGTGCGGCACCGACACGTTGCGGCGCCTCCCGGCGGGGCGCACTGACTGTAATGGAATGTCCGAGAAGTCCAGACGCACTCCGGACCTGCTAGCCGCCGTCGATCTCGGTTCGAACAGCTTCCACCTCGTGGTCGCGCGTTTCTCGCACGGCCAGCTGACCATCGTCGATCGCCTGCGCGAGCCGGTGCGCCTCGCGGAAGGGTTGAACCAGCAGCACCGGCTCGGCGGACCGGCAGTTGCACGTGCGATGGACTGCCTCGAGCGCTTCGGTCAGCGGCTGCGCGCGCTGGAGTCGGACAGCGTGCGTGCGGTCGGCACGCAGGCCCTGCGCAAGGCGCGCCGCAAGGCCGGCTTTCTCGAACGGGCGCGTGCGGCGCTCGGCCACCCCATCGAGATTGTTTCCGGAAGCGAAGAGGCGCGCCTCGTGTACGTCGGTGTCGCGAGCTGCACACCGCCGGAGGGCAAGCGCCGCCTGGTCCTCGATATCGGCGGGGGCAGCACCGAGGTCGTGATCGGGGAGGGACCCAATATCGCGGCGCTCGACAGCCTGGACATGGGTTGCGTGTCGATGGGCCTGCGTTTCTTCGCCGACGGCAAGCTTTCGGATAAGCGCTTTCGCCGCGCGCGCCTTGCCGCCCGGCTCGAGCTCGAACCGGTGCGCAGCAAGTTCCTCAAGACCGGCTGGGATCACGCGGTCGGCAGCTCCGGCATGGTGCGCGCGATCGCGGAGCTCGCGCGCGAGCTCGATCCGGCCGAATCGTCGATCAAGCTGCCGGCGGTCGAGAAGATGATCGCGGCGACGATTCGTGCGGAGCGCCTGTCGGATCTGAAGTTGCCGCCGCTCGCCGAAGACCGGATCGCCGTGCTGCCCGGCGGCCTCGCCATTCTTGCCGAGCTGCTCGCTGTCTTCGAGATCAAGGAGCTGCGAGCCGCGGAGGGTGGACTGCGCGAAGGCTTGCTCTATGACATGGTCGGTCGTATCACCAACGAGGACGTGCGGGCGCGCAGCGTGCGCGCCATGGCGCGCCGCTTCCACGTCGATGGCGAGCAGGCCGAGCGCGTGGCGAAGACCGCCGGGGAACTGTTGAGCCAGGTTCGCGGCGCATGGGGTCTCGACGATCCACTCGCCGAACTCGTGCTCGGCTGGGCGGCCGAATTGCACGAGGTCGGCCTCGATATTTCGCACTCGCGCTATCACCTGCACGGTGCCTATCTTGTCGAAAACGCTGATCTGCCAGGTTTTGCCCGGGAGGAGCAGCGACTCCTTGCCGCGCTGATCCGCGGACACCGGCGTCGCATGGTGCTCGAGCGAGTCGAGGAGCTACTGTTCCCCTGGGATACGCGCGCCGAGTACCTGATTGTCCTGCTGCGCATCGCGGTGCTCCTGCATCGGGGTCGCGAGGAGACCACGCACGACGTCAAGGTTGTCGCGCGGGCGCGCACCTTGACGCTCGAGTTTCCACCCAAGTGGCTGGGCGAGCATCCATTGACGGCCGCGGATCTTCTTCAGGAAGCCGAGTACCTGAGACACCAAGAATTCCGGCTGCGCGTGATCTGAGCATTGCGGCGTAAGAGAGCATGGCAGCCCGCCCATCCGCCAGGAAGAGTTCTCGCAAGTCCGAGCGCGCGCGACAAGTGCTCGCGCCAAACGGGGCGCGCGCCGCCATAGCGCGGCTCGTGCGGCGGCTGGCCGATTCCGTGGTGCGCGGCGCGCGCCGTGCCGAGAACAGTCCCGGTCCCGACAACCTGCATGATTTGCGGGTCGCCGTGCGCCGCATACGCGCGGTTCTCGATGTGCTGGTGTACCACTTGCAGCCGACCGCCGCAGTTCTGCTCACGGCCGACCTGAAAAGCATTACGAGCGCCACCGGGCCGCTACGCGACGCGGACGTGCGCCGGGCGTCATTGCTGCCGTTGATCCGGGACCTTCCCGGCATTCCGGCCGACATGAAGCGCGACTGCGCGATCCGGCTCGAGCAGGCGCGCGTAGACGCACGCAAAGCGTTGCGCGCGTCCATGCGTGAGACGCCATGGCTCGACAGCGTGGCACGCATTCGCACGGTCGCGCGCGAGCCGGACCTCGTCCTGCCCGTCGAGATTCCACTCGAGGAGTTGCTGACTCAGGCAATCGGGCGGGAACTCGCTGAGATCCGCCGGCGCATGCGTCGTCGCCGGTTCGGCCCGCGCCGTCTGCACCGAATTCGCCTGCGGATTCGCAGCATGCGCTACGTCCTGGAGGCGATGTCATCGCTCCTCGATCGATCGCCTGGGCCGCTGGCCCGCATTCTGCGGCGCCTGCAGGATTCACTTGGCTTCGCTCATGACCTGACGGAGGCCGAACGTCTGCTGGCGGGGGACCTGCTGCCGCGCGCGGCCGCGGCGGCTATTGCCGCGCCGCTCCGCATCGACGCGGACAGGCAGGTGCGCCGCTGCCGGCGCAAGCTACGCACTCTGGCAAGAGATCCTCCGCCGGAATGGCGTGCCTGGCTCGCCAAACCTTTGAGCAAGTCCAGCGGGAAGTGAATCCGGTCGAGCGCGGCAGCAGACGCCGCCAGTGCACGTCAATCTTTCACGGCGTACCGTTCCAGGAGTTTTTGCTGCGCCGAGACCGGCGCCGCCTCGCTGGTGGTAGCCCGCCGATAGCTGCCGTCGCCGTGCAGTATCCACGCCTGCGCGCTGTCCTCGAGATACAACTCGAGGTCGTCGACAATGCGCTGCGCATGCTCGGGATCGAGGACCGGAAAGCACGCTTCCACACGATGAAAGAGATTGCGTTCCATCCAGTCGGCGCTGGAGAGGTACACCTCCTCGGCCCCGTCATTGTGGAAATAGAAGACGCGCGAATGTTCAAGAAGGCGGCCGATGATGGAACGCACCGAGATATTCTCCGAGAGGTCCGGCACGCCGGGGCGCAACGCGCAAATGCCGCGCACGATGAGGTCCACCTGCACGCCGGCCCGTGACGCATCGTAGAGCGCCGCGATCACCTGCGGCTCAAGGAGCGAGTTCATCTTGGCAATGATGTGCCCGGCACGGCCGGCGCGCGCATGCTCGGCCTCGCGCGCTATCCTCGTCAGCATGCCTTCGTGCAGCGTGAACGGCGACTGCAGCGCTCGGCGCAGCATCGGCGTGCGTGCGAGCCCGGTGAGTTGCATGAAGATATCGTGCACGTCCTCGCCAAGCTCACGATTGGCGGTCAGCAATCCATAGTCGGTGTAAATGCGCGCGGTGTTCACGTGATAGTTGCCGGTGCCGAGGTGGCAATAGCGGCGCAGCTCGCCGTGCTCGCGGCGCACGACGAGCAGGAGCTTCGCGTGCGTCTTGAAACCGACCACTCCGTAGAGCACGTGCGCGCCTGCGGCCTGCAACTGCGTTGCGAGCTCGATGTTCGCGGCTTCGTCGAAGCGCGCGCGCAGTTCGACGACGACCGTCACGTCCTTCCCGGCGCGCGCGGCGTCGATGAGAGCATGCACGATCGAGGAGTCGTCACCAGCACGGTATAGGGTCTGCTTGATCGCGAGCACCTGCGGATCGGCCGCAGCCTGGCGCAGGAAGTCCACCACCGGTACGAACGATTCGAACGGGTGATGTAGCAGAATGTCGCGCGTGCGAATCGCGGCGAACATGTCGTCCACACCCCGCAGGGCCTGTGGGATGCTAGGCGTGAACGGTGGATACTTCAGGTCCGGCCGGTCGATGAGGTCGATAAGCCCCATCAGGCGATTCAGGTTTACCGGACCCTGGACCTGGTACAGGTCGATGCGCGCAAGCGAGAACTGCTCGAGCAGGAACTCTACGATGTCATTCGGGCAATCGAACGAGGTCTCGAGGCGCACTTCGTCGCCGTAGCGGCGCGAGGCGAGTTCGCCTTTCACGGCGCGCAGCAGGTCCTCAACTTCCTCTTCCTCGACCAGCAGATCGCTGTTGCGCGTCACGCGAAACTGATAGCAGCCTTCGACGTTGAGACCCTGGAAGAGCTCCGTGACGAACACCTCAATGATCGTCGAGAGATAAATCGCCTGGAAGGCCCCCGGTTTCGAGCCCGGTACCGCGATGACTCGCGGCAGCGAACGCGGCGCCTGCAGTACGACCAGGGCGCCACGCCTGCCGAAGGCGTCGGTTCCGGACAGCCGCACGATGAAATTGAGGCTCTTGTTCTGGATGCGCGGGAAGGGATGTGCCGGATCGAGCGCCAGCGGGCTCAACACGGGTTCGACCTGATCGTTGAAGTACCGTCGCAGATAATCGTGCTGCGCGGAGCTCAGGCGCCCCCCATGCAGGATGCTGATGCCCGCTTCTTCGAGCGCGGGCTGAATCTCGGCGTTCAGAAGCCGGTATTGCTCGGTGACGAGGCGCGTCGCGCGTTCATGGATCGCGGTGAGCTGTTCGCGCACCCCGAGTCCGTCGGCGCCCGGGCCGACGGAGCCCGCCTCGAGACGCTGTTTGAGACCCGCGACGCGTATCTCGAAGAACTCATCGAGGTTGCTGCACGAGATCGTGAGAAAGCGCACTCGCTCAAGAAGGGGTGTCGAGGGATCCCTGGCTTGCTCGAGTACCCGGTGATTGAACTCGAGGAAGCTCAACTCGCGGTTGATGTAATTGGCAGGCGAACGCAGGTCCTCGGCGGAGCCCCCGTCGTTCATCGATTTACGCGCAATGTCGGGATCACGGCGCAGCATGCTCGTTGCCGTAGATGACGCTTCGGTGACTAGTGGAACCATAGCGGGTTCGTTGGCTGGGGTGCTGATGGAGTTCACATTATGTTGCATACCGGGCTCGCGGAAGCAGGCTGGATCGCATAGTCGCAGGACTGGCTGGGTCAACTCCATCCCGATGACGCCCACCCCGGTCCGAAGCGCCGATCGCCCCGATTCCACAGTGCCGCACGCGACTTTGCAGCAGGGCATTTTTCAGTCGGGCCAGCGCCCGGGCGCGACCTCGCGCTTGCACTAGGCATTTTTACGTACAGACCTTTGCTTCCGCCACTGCCACATTCTGGTGCAGCCGCCGCCGGAACCGGAGGATATAGATGCATTCATCGCTAGCGCCCGGACTGATCGCTACACGCACCGTCAACATCGACCGGCCGCGAACCATCGATTTCCTCGGTGAGAACCTGCGCGTCTACGCGACGCCGGAACTCGTGCGGGATTTCGAGATCACCTGCCGTGAGTTGCTGCTGGAGCATTGCGACCCGAATGAGGATTCGGTCGGCACCGGCATCAGTATCACTCATGGCGGCGCGTCTCTCCTCGGGATGAAGGTCGAAATCCGCGTTGTGGTGCAAGCTGTGACTGGTCGCATGGTCAAGTTCGCGCTCACGGCGCGTGACGACGTCGAGGAAGTCTCGACAGGGGAACATACCCGCGCCGTCGTTGATGTTGAAAAGTTGCGTGCCAGGGTCGCAGCAAAAGCGGCCAAGGCGAAGGAGGCCTGACACCGCAGCCAATTCGGCGAATGCGCCCTCGGTTGTCTTGTCAGGAATCATGTACGAACAGTCCCCAGCGGATCGACATGAGCCTGGCGGCACGCAGCGGTGGGGGCCATGGCCAGCGTGATCGGACGCGTGTCGCCGTGGCGCCAGACGGCATGGGACTGGCGTGCGGCCGGCAATTTCATCTTCGGCGGCTCTGGCGCGGGGCTCCTGTTTATCGCCGCGATCGTGGCAGGGCCAGGCTACCCAGTGCAGGCGCTTCTCGGCATGACCCTAGTCGCGGCAGGACTGCTTTGCGTTTGGGCGGAGATCGGCCGTCCCTGGCGAGCGCTCAATGTCTTCCGCCACGCGCAGACTTCGTGGATGACACGCGAGGCGCTTGTCGCGCCACTTCTGTTCGCGGCAGGTGCTAGCGCGGCACTGCTCGGGGGCGGGTTTCCCGCCTGGATCGCGGCGGCGCTTGGACTCACGTACTGCTACTGCCAGGCGCGCATGCTGCACGCCGGGCGCGGCATCCCCGCCTGGCGGCACGGTTACGTCGTCCCACTGATGCTGATTACCGGATGCACGGAAGGAGCCGGTTGGTGCGTAGCGACGCAGGTCTTGCTCGACGCACGACGAGCGCTGGCATGGCTGCCGTGGATTCTGGCGGCTCTGCTCGTCGCCCGCGTCCTGACCTTTGCCGGCTATCGCGCAGCGCTTGCGCGCTCGGGCGCACCGCGCTCTGCGCTGACCGTACTCAGGGACGTCCATTGGCCACTCGCCGTGCTCGACATCGGCGCGGCGCTTGCCGCCATCGGCGCGGTAATTGCGGCAGTCAGTTGGATCGCCGCGATCGCAGGAGTCGTCGCAGTGCTTGCTGGTGCGCTGCTCAAATTCACGATCGTGGTTCGCGCGGCCTTCAACCAGGGCTTTACCCTTGCGCGGCTGCCGGACCGCGGGTCGGGGTCGACCGGTCCCGCTGTGAAACCCGGCTGGTAGTGCTCGCATGACTCGCTACGTCATGTTGGTCGACATCAGCCGCTGCGTCGGCTGTCAGACCTGCACGGCCGCGTGCAAGCTCGCAAACGGCACTCCGCCTGGCGTGCAGTGGCGCCGCGTGCTCGACATCGAGAGCGGCGAGTTTCCCGACGTGCACCGCACCTTCGTACCTGTGAGCTGCATGCACTGCGGCGATCCGCCGTGCATGTCGGTCTGCCCGACGCAGGCGACCTACCAGCGCGACGATGGCCTGGTGGCCATCGACTACGATCTTTGCATCGGCTGCGCGTACTGCGCCGTTGCCTGCCCATACCAGCAGCGCCACAAGACACAGCGCGCCGAGTTCGCCTACGGCTCAGGGCCGTCGCCAGCCGAGCAGGCCAAGTTCGACTCCGCTCGCCTTGGTGTGTCGACCAAGTGCACGTTCTGCATGGATCGCATCGATCTTGCCAAGGAGCGTGGCCTCACTCCGGGGGTCGACGCCGAAGTGACGCCAGCGTGTGTCAATTCGTGCATCGCGGGGGCATTGCATTTTGGCGATCGCGACAATCCGTCGAGCAACGTGTCCAAGTTGCTGCGCGAGACCGAGCATTTTCGCATGCATGAAGAGCTCGGCACGGATCCCGGTCTCTATTACATCGTCGGGCACAAGCGATGAAATACCGCGCGCACACCGGCACTCCTTTTCATCCGCTCGAGACGGCAAGTCGCGACGAACTGGCCGCGGTGCAGTTACAGCGCCTCAGGACTTCGCTCCGGCACGCATATGACAACGTCAGGCACTACCGCGCGAAGTGCGAGCATGCGGGCGTGCATCCCGACGATGTGAAGGAGCTCGCCGACCTCGCGCGCTTTCCGTTCACGTCCAAGCAGGACCTGCGCGACAACTACCCGTACGGCATGCTGGCCGTGCCCATGGATGCCGTGGTGCGCATCCACGCATCGAGCGGCACGACCGGCAAGCCCACGGTGGCGCTATATACGAAGCGCGACGTGCGACTGTGGTCCGGCGTCATGGCGCGTTCCATGTATTGCGCCGGGCTTCGACGGTCCGACCGGGTGCAGGTGTCTTTCGGCTATGGTCTGTTCACCGGTGGCCTCGGTTTCCACTACGGCGCGGAACGTCTCGGCGCCGCCGTCATCCCCATTGGCGGGGGCAACACGGAACGCCAAGTGCAGGTCATCCATGACTTCAAGCCCACCGCCCTGATGGCGACGCCGTCCTACATGCTGGTGATCGCGGAGGAGATGGCCCGCCAGGGCCTGGATTCACGGCATTGTTCGGTGCGCACCAGCATCCACGGCGCAGAACCGTGGACCGAGGCGCTGCGCGTCGAGATCGAAGAGCGCTTCGACTGCGTGGCGCTAGATCACTATGGGCTGACCGAAGTCATCGGTCCGGGCGTTGCCACGGAGTACCGGTCAACAAAGGACGGCATGACGATTTGGGAAGATCATTTTTATCCGGAGATCATCGATCCCGAGAACGGCAAGCTCCTGCCCGACGGCGAGCTCGGCGAGCTGGTGCTCACGTCTCTCACCAAAGAAGCCATGCCGGTGATCCGCCATCGCACGCGTGACCTGACTCGCCTTCTGCCGGGCTCCGTGAGCACCATGCGGCGTCTGGCCAAGATCACCGGCCGCACCGATGACATGCTGATCATCCGCGGCGTGAACGTCTTCCCGTCACAGATCGAGGAGATCGCGCTCGGCCGCGCGGAACTCACGCCGGTGTATCAGATCAGGGTCTCGAAGGAAGGGCCGCTCGACCGGCTCGATGTCTACGTCGAGGCGCGGCTCGAGGTGATGGAGCGCATCGGCCGGGAGGGCATGGAAAGGGTTGGCCACGAACTGCGCCATCGCGTCAAGTCGCAGACCGGCGTGTCGTGCGACATCCACGTTCTGGCGCAAGGCGAGATTGAGCGCACCGTGGTTGGCAAAACCCGGCGTGTGATCGACACCCGACCGAAGCCAGGCGCCGGTGGAGGCATGACATGACGAGCGCAGCCGGCGAGACGAAGTGGGTCCCGATCTACTGCTACAACTGCGTGGCGGGACCGGATCTGCTTACGGTCAAGGTTGAGAACGGAGTGGCGACCGATATCGCACCGAACTTCGCAGCGCGCGATCTGCATCCGGGAAACGGCCGGCCCTGCGTCAAGGCGTACGGGCTGCTGCAGAAGACCTACTCGCCGCACCGGATTCTGACTCCGATGCGCCGGACCAATCCGAAGAAGGGCATGGACGAGGATCCCGGCTTCGTGCCCGTAAGCTGGGACGAGGCGCTCGACTTCGTCGCAGAGAAACTGCGCGCGCTGCGCGCGAAAGGGATCGTCGACGAGCAAGGACTGCCACGGCTCGCGATCAGCCTCGGGCACGGTGGAACGCCGGCGCACTACATGGGCACCTTTCCGGCGTTCATAGCGTCCTGGGGCCTCGTCGACTTCAGCTTCGGCTCGGGCCAGGGAGTAAAGTGCACGCACTCGGAACATCTCTACGGCGAGTACTGGCACCGCGCGTTCACGGTGTCCGCCGACACTCCGCTGACCGAATACGACGTATCTTTCGGGGCGAATGTCGAGGCGTCTGGCGGCGTGTGCGCGGTTGCGCGGCACGCCGACGCCCGCGCGCGCGGCATGCGGCGAATCAGCATTGAGCCGCACCTCTCGGTCACGGCCGCGAGCTCCACGGAGTGGATTCCGATCAAGCCGAAGACCGATGGAGCGTTCATGTTCGCGATGATCCACGTGCTGCTCCACGAACGGCAGCGGGAGCACCTCGACCTCCCGTTCCTGCGGGACCGTACGTCGTCGCCGTACCTTGTGGGTCCGAACGGCTATTACCTGCGCGACGCTGCGACCGCGAAGCCGCTCGTCTGGGATACCAGGCGCGCGACTGCCATGCCCTTCGATACACCCGGTGCGGTTCCCGCGCTCGACGGTGAGTTTACGGTCGAGGAGGGCGTGGAGATCGGACCTGACGAGGAGCGATGGCCGCGTCGCGACGTCACCGCGCAGCCCGCGTTTGCGAAACTCGTTGCCCACGTCCGCTCTTACACGCCCGAGTGGGCGGAGACCGTCTGCGAGGTGCCCGCGGCGCGCATTCGCCGGATCGCAAACGAGTATCTCGATCACGCGCACGTCGGCGAGACGATCGAGATCGATGGTGAGCGGCTGCCGTTTCGCCCCGTGTCGGTGACGCTCGGCAAGACAGTGAGCAACGGTTGGGGGGCGTTCGATTGCGTCTGGGGACGCACGACGCTGGCGGTGCTGGTCGGGGCACTGGAAGTTCCAGGCGGCACGGTCGGGACGACGGTTCGCTTGAACCGTCCCCACGAGGACAGGCACAAGAGCGTCAAGCCGGGCGAAGACGGCTTCATGGCGCACACCCTGAATCCGACCGATCCGAAGCGCTGGATTTCCCACCCGAGCGGGCGCAACGCTCACCGCACACTCGTGCCGCTGGTCGGCAATGGCCCCTGGAGCCAAGCCCTCGGTCCAACGCACCTCGCTTACATGTGGCAGCGCGAAGCGCCAGAGCATCTGATGAAGCCGGCGTATCCGGAGGTGTGGATCACCTACCGCTTCAACCCGGCCATCGCCTTCTGGGATACACGCCGGCTTGCCGAGACCATCGCGCTCTTTCCCTTCCTGGTGTCGTTCGCCTATACGATCGACGAGACCAACTGGATGGCCGACATGCTCTTGCCCGAGGCGACGGACTTCGAGAGCCTGCAGCTCATCCGCCTCGCGAACACGAAGTTCGTCGAGCAGTTCTCGGAGCACGAAGGGTTTGCGCTGCGCCAGCCCGCCATCGCGCCGCGCGGTGAGACGCGCGATTTCACCTGGATCGTGAACGAGCTCGCGCGCCGCGTCGGATTGCTCGAGCCCTACAATCAAGCCATCAATCGCGGCGCGGGCGCGGTTCCTCTCAAGGGTGAGGGCTACGACTACTCCCTCGATACGGGCCGCGTGCATTCCGTCGAGGAGATCTGGGACGCGGCCTGCAAGGCGGCGACTGCAGAGTTGTCACGCGGCACGGATGTGCACGACCTCGAGTGGTTCCGCGAGCACGGTTTTTACGTGCGGCCGGCGTCGAAACGACGCTGGTATCTCTACCCAACGCTCGCCGCGCAAGGCCTGCGCTTCGAGCTGCCATACCAGGAGCGTTTGACGCGCTCCGGGCGCGAGCTCGAGCGCCGGCTGCACGAGCGCGGAATTCACTGGTGGGACGAGCAATTGACCGAGTACCAGTTCCTGCCGGCCTGGCATGACGAGCCCGGGCGCTGGGAGCGGGCGCTACGCCACCAGAACGTGCGACCGGAGGATTTTCCTTTCTGGCTGCTCACGAGCAAGAGCATGCAGTACCACGGGAGCGGCAACGCGTCCATCCAGCTCATGGATGAGGTTTCGCAGAACGTCCGCGGTCACCGCGGCGTGGTCATCAACACGCGCACTGCCGTGAATCTGGGCATATCCGACGGCGATCTCGTGGACGTGCGATCACCCGTCGGCAGCACGCGCGGCCCCGCGATCCTGACGCAGGGAATCCGGCCCGACACGCTGCTCATCGTTGGACAATTCGACCAGTGGGCGACGCCCTATGCCAAGGACCTGCACGCGCCGAGCCTCAACACCGTCGCACCGATGTCGCTTGAACTCACCGACTCGACCGGCTCCGGCTCCGACATCGTGCGCGTCGCGGTGCGCAAGGCGGTCTGAGCCTCCAGGCGGACGCGGGATGCTGCGCGGAGCCCGCGCTCATTCCTGGGAGATTCCGGGATCCGGATCGAACGGTGCAGTCGCCTCCGAAGCCGGATATTTCTTCAAGAGCCGCTGGCACAGCTCGACATGCTCCGTCTCCTCGTTCACGAACGTCCCTGCGAGTTCCTTGATGCCGGGATCGCTTACGCTCGCTACGACCATCTGGAAAAACGCGAGCGCCCGCTGCTCGCCGGCGAGCGCGAGCTGAAGCGCTTCCCGTCGCGTCATCAGATAGTGCGCGGCGCCGAGCTCGACGGCTTCGGGACTCTCGGTCGTCTTCCACGTGGCGACCGTGTTTGCGCGCGCCGCGACATCGAGATCGCCAGCGGTGCGCCGGATTTCTGCCGCGTGAATTCCCTCCGCCCGCGCGAGGTCACGAAACACCGCCGCGAGCTCGGGGTTGTTGTGGCTCTCCATCTGGTCGGCGAGCATCGTGTAGCGATCGACCGCGTCCACTTCGATCTGATATGCGACTGCTAGCAGATCGGCGGTGGAGCTGATCTTCGGCGCATCGGTGGCGTTGATCATAGTTCGAACTCCCGCTCAAGTTCTGCGAGGTCGCAGGCTGGCCCGCCCATGCTCGGCTGATAGGGGCGGCGATCGCCGCGATAGAGCACACCCAGGTTGAAGCCGTCGTCGGTCATGATACGACGAGCCGCGCGCGCGGGATCGTTTGTGACGGCCACCGGCGCTGGATGTACCAGGTTCTTCCACTCCTTCTGATCCGGCCGGAACGTCACGCAGGGGCTAAGCACCTCGACGAACGAAAAGCCGGGATGGCGAATCGCATCGACGAGGATGGACGTGGTTTCGCTGATGTTGCCGGAGAAGGCACGCGCGACGAAGTTGGCACCCGATGCCAGCGCGATGACCAGCGGATTGAAGGGTCTCAGGCCCGTTCCGCCGGGCGACAGCGCGGTATCGAAGTCCGGTTCCGTGGTCGGTGACGGCTGGCCTTTGGTCATGCCGTAGATGTGGTTGTCCATCACGATGTAGGTGATATCGATGTTGCGGCGACAGGCGTGCAGAAAGTGGTTGCCGCCGATCGAGTAGCCATCGCCGTCGCCGCTCGCCACGAGCACGGACAGATCCGGTCGCGCAATCTTCAGCCCGGCGGCGACCGCAAGCGCTCGTCCGTGCACACCGTGAAATCCATAGCAGGTGGTATAGGCGGGGATGCGCGAGGAACATCCGATCCCCGAAATCAGCGCCGTTCGCTCCGGCGCGAGTCCGAGCTGCGCGAGCGCCTTGGTGAGCGACAGCAGCACGTGATAGTCGCCGCAGCCCGGACACCAGATCGGGGTGATGTCCGATTTGTAATC
>Ga0326726_10003091_pt1 | contig 15280 bp, 13 predicted proteins | sample MHFenrmetagenome_2_FD_207603 | JGI IMG/M metagenome (GOLD analysis project Ga0326726, IMG submission 207603) | Lab enriched peat soil microbial communities from Michigan Hollow, Ithaca, NY, United States - MHF15MN | ecosystem: Environmental > Terrestrial > Soil > Wetlands > Peat | place: USA...
GGCGATGCGGCGCGGTAGTTGGGTCAACCAGCGCGTGGTCTCCGGCAGAGACACTCGGGGCTTCGTGAAGCCATGCACCGGAGGGGCCGTGTCTGCGTCCGGCTCCAACGTTCAAGCAGTGCGTGCCTTGAATTGTGTGCCCGCGAACATCGCCAGACCGGACTTGCCAGACCCCTCCGGTGCACGGCTCCCCGAAGCGCAAATAGTCCTGCGTCAGTGCGGCATTGGCCGAGGCCGCGCAGCGAATGATCGAGCTACGGGCGCAGTTTCTTCGTGATCTCGGCCACGCGCTGGCCGAGGCGCTGCGCGAGCTGCTTTTCGTCGTCCGAGAGCTGCACCGCCTTCAGGGAGCCGTGCACGTGACTCGCACCATACGGGCTGCCGCCCGACGTCGTGCGCTGCAGAGCGGGCTCGGTGAAGGGCAGGCCGACGAGCAGCATGCCGTGATGCAGGAGCGGCAGCATCATGGTGAGCAGCGTTGACTCATTGCCGCCGTGCTGAGTCTGCGTCGAGGTGAAGACGGCGGCAGGCTTGCCGACCATCGCGCCCGACACCCACAGGCCGCCGGTCGTATCGAGAAACTGCTTGAGCGGCGCTGCCATGTTCCCGAAGCGCGTGGGGCTGCCCATGATGAGACCGTCGCATTCGCTGAGATCCTCGAGGGTTGCAAAGGACGCGCCGCTGTCCGGAACGGGCGGTTCGGCAACCTGGGTCACCGGCGCAACGGGCGGCACCGTGCGCAGGCGCGCGCCCACGCCGGGAACGGACTCGACGCCGCGACAGATATGACGCGCAAGCTCGGCCACGCTGCCGCCGCGCGAGTAGTAAAGCACCAGTATGGTGGGCATGGCGGCGTCATTGTAGAGGGCGGAGCGCCGCCGCTGTAGGCTCTTGTCAGTCAATAATGGCTCGAGGGTCGGTCATGACTGTCGCGCGGCGAGCGCTGGTGACGGGCAGAGTGCAGGGCGTCTTTTATCGCGCGACGGCAAGCTCGAAGGCGCGTGAGCTTGCCATCACCGGATCGGCCCGCAATCTCCCCGACGGTCGCGTTGAAGTGATCGCGTACGGCGAGATTCAGGCCGTCCGCGCATTCTTCGACTGGCTCTGGATCGGCTCGACGGCATCCAGGGTCATCGCGATCGAAGAAAGTGATCTCGAGGTCGGCGCGCTGGTGCCCGAGCGTTTTACCACGAAGTAGCCGTCGGCCTAGTTGCGCCAGCGGCTCATCCACAGGCCCACGACGCTGTCGGAATACGCGCGCCGGCCGGGGCTGCCGTTGTAGCGCGCCAGAGCCTTGCGCACGTCCTTCGCTTCACGCGCGAGATAGAAGCGCAGGATCTCGCATCCCATGTGGATGTTCTCGCGGATGCGCACGAGCTCATGGCGCTTCATGCCGAGCTTCTCCGGCCAGAACGGCATGACCTGCATCAATCCCTGCGCGCCGACCGACGATACCGCGTAGCGGTTGAAGCTGCTCTCGACATCGATCACGGCGAGCACGAGCTCCGGCGGCAGCCGGGGCTCGCGCCGGTTCGCCTCGCAGTAGACATCGCGCAGGATCTCCTGACGCTCCGTCCCGTCGGGCACACGGCGCTTGAGCCGTGGCTCCATGAGCGCGTGCCAGACGTCGAAGTCGTACTTTTCGCCGAGACACTTGGCGTCGAGGTCGGCAAGCGCGCGCCGTACGATCTGTTCGAGTTCGGGATCGGTCTGTCCATCCGCGCGGGCGCTTGCCTGCGGCCAGCTCACGAGCGCGGCGAGCGCAACTGCAATCAGCGCCGCAAAACGCGCTTGTCCCGGTGACCGGCTGCCTGTGCGGTTCGTGTGCGCCCCTGTCACGACGTTCAGGCCGTGCGCATCCGCGAGCGCAAGAACGTGAGGAGCCCGTCGTATGGGCATTCCTCGTTGTCGACCGCGCGGCGCTCGCGATACTCGAGCTTCCCGCTATCGAGCGCCCGTTCGCTCACGACAACCCGGTGGGGAATACCGATGAGCTCGGCATCGGCAAACTTGACGCCGGGACGTGCATCCCGATCGTCGAGCAGCACCTCGACGCCCGCCGCGCTGAGTTCCCGATAGAGGCGGTCCGCCGCCTCGCGCACGCGCTCCGACTTGGCGTAATTGAGCGCAACCAGCACGACGTGGAACGGTGCGATCGGTTCCGGCCAGATGATGCCGCGCGCATCGTGATTCTGCTCGATGGCCGCGGCCACGACCCGCGTGATGCCGATGCCGTAGCAGCCCATCAACATGACCGTGTCGCGTCCTTCGCTGTCGAGAACGCTCGCCTTCATCGCTTCGCTGTACTTGCGGCCTAGCTGGAAAATGTGCCCGACCTCGATGCCGCGCGCGATGCTGAGCTTGCCCGTGCCCGTCGGACTCGGGTCGCCCGTGACGACGTTGCGCAGATCCGCGGCCGTTGGCTCGTCGAGGTCGCGGCCCCAGTTGACGCCGGTCAGATGCATGTCGCGCTCGTTCGCCCCGCAGACGAAGTCGGCGACCGCAAGTGCACTGTAGTCAGCGTACATGCGGCAATGCAGGCCGATGGGCCCCAGGGAACCGGGCTCACAGCCGGTTGCTTCGAGCACGCGTGCGGCGCTCGCCATGCGCAGTGGGCTTTCGATGCCCGGCAGTTTCTGCGCCTTGATCGCGTTCAGCTCATGATCGCCGCGCAGGATGAGCGCTACCAGTTCGCCGTCGTTGCCTTCGACCATCAAGGTCTTGACGACACGGTCGGATGTGGTGCGCAGGAAAGTGGCCACGTCCGCGATCGTCCTGACGCGCGGCGTTTCGACTTTCGCGACCGCGGCGCGTGCTGCGGGGCGCGCAGCGGCCGGCTTCGGCGCCGGCGCGAGCTCGCGATTCGCGGCGTAGTCATCGCCGTCCGAGAAGGCGATGGCGTCCTCGCCGGACTCGGCGAGCACATGAAACTCCTGGGATGCATTGCCGCCGATGCTGCCCGTATCCGCCTGCACCGCGCGAAAGTTGAGCTCGAGGCGCGTGAAAATGCGCGTGTACGCCTCGTACATCTTCCGGTAGCCCTCGACCAGCGATGCCTCATCGAGATGAAACGAATATGCATCCTTCATCACGAACTCGCGCGCGCGCATCACGCCGAAGCGCGGACGAATCTCGTCGCGGAACTTCACCTGGATCTGGTAGAAATTGACCGGCAGCTGCTTGTAGCTTTTCAGCTCCCGGCGCGCGATGTCGGTGATCACTTCCTCGTGCGTGGGGCCGAGGCAGAACGACCGGTCGTGCCGGTCGTTGAAGCGCAGCAGTTCCGGTCCATATTCCTGCCAGCGGCGCGATTCCTGCCACAGTTCCGCGGGCTGCACCACGGGCATCATCACCTCGAGCGCGCCGGCGCGATCCATTTCCTCGCGAACGATACGCTCCACTTTGCGCAGACTCCTCAGACCGATCGGCAGCCAGCTGTACATGCCGCTCGCCAGGCGCCGGATGAGCCCGGCGCGCAGCATCAGCTGATGGCTCACCACCTCGGCGTCGGCCGGGACTTCCTTGAGCGTCCCGATGGGGAGTTCGCTGAGTCGCATGCTCTCGAGGGTCCTGCGCTTCGTGGGTTGCTTCAAGGACTAGGAAAGATCGCTAAGGCCGCTATTCTATTGGAAATGCGGACCGGATCGGCAGGCGTGTTACAAGCCTGGCGGCAGCCCGTGTTGTTGGCCAAGGTGCGTAGCCTCTATCATTCGGCGCCGGCGGCGCTTAGCGCCAAGGACCCTAGCAAGCGATGGAAGAGCCAAACAACAACACTGCGCCGCGCCGGGGTTTTTACCTGCTACCAAACCTGCTGACGACGGCGGCCCTCTTTTCCGGCTTCTACGCCGTCGTGGCGGCGATCGACGGCAACTTTGAGCGGGCCGCCATTGCGATCTTCGTCGCCATGGCCTTCGACGGCCTCGACGGTCGCGTCGCCCGGATCACCCATACGGAGACCGCCTTCGGCAAGGAGTACGACAGCCTGTCCGACATGGTGTCCTTTGGCTTGGCTCCCGCGATCGTTGCCTATCAGTGGGGCGTCGCCCGCATCGCCGAGGCCGTGAGCGAGACGGGCAGGCATGGGGTGCTCTGGAGCCGGCTCGGCTGGCTCGCCACATTCTTCTTCGCCGCGTCGGTCGCTTTGCGCCTCGCGCGCTTCAATGCACGGTCCAGCACGCAGGACAAGCGCTACTTCGAGGGACTACCCAGCCCGTCCGGCGCGGCGTTGGTGGCGTCCTTTATCTGGCTCGCCTGGGAGAACGAGCTGCACGCCGTGCTCGGACTCGCCCCGGTCTTCGTGGTGACCGCGCTTTCGGGCGCGCTGATGGTGAGCCGCTTCTCCTACTGGAGCTTCAAGCAGCTCAACTGGCGAAATCCGGTGAGTTTTCTTTACCTGCTGGCGGTGGTCCTGCCTTTCGTCATTATTCCCATCGATCCGCCGGTCATACTTTTCACCTTGTTCGGCGTCTATGCGCTGTCCGGTCCTGTGACGTGGGTCTGGCGCAAGCTACGCCGACGCCCGCGGCGCAGTCTTCCGGGGCCGACGTGAATCCGCGCAAGCTCGCCTATCTCGACGCCATCGGTATCGAGGCTTTCGAGACGAAGCCGAGCGCGGGCATCGCAAAATCGGTGCGCGAGCCATCGCCCGCCAAGGTGTCGCCCAGCAATGTGGCCGGCGCGACAGGGGCGGGGCCTCTCGATGCTCTCGATTGGGCCGAGTTGCGCGCGCGCGTTGCGGCTTGCACCGCTTGCGAACTGCATCGCACGCGCACGCAGACCGTGTTCGGAGTCGGCAACGTCAAGGCCGAGTGGCTCGTGATCGGCGAAGCGCCGGGCGCCGACGAGGACCGGCAGGGCGAGCCATTCGTCGGCCGTGCCGGGCAGCTTCTCAACTCGATGCTGCGCGCCATTGGACTCAAGCGCGAGCAGGTCTACATCGCCAATATTCTCAAGTGCCGGCCGCCGGGCAATCGCGATCCAAAGCCGGAGGAAGCGCAATGCTGCGCTCCCTTCCTGCAACGGCAGATCGTGCTCCTTGGACCGAAGGTCATTCTTGTGGTCGGACGCATCGCGGCTCAACACCTGCTCGCCACGCAGGTGCCGCTGGCGCGCCTGCGCGGGCAGGTGCACCGCTACGGGCCGCTCGCGACGCCGCTCGTCGTCACGTACCACCCGGCGTATCTGTTGCGCTCGCCAGGCGAGAAGCGCAAAGCCTGGGTGGACCTCCAGTTCGCCCGCACCGTGCTCGAGGGCGGCGCTGCCTGAGGGCGGCGGGCGGGAACGCATGGTCGCGGCTCGCAACGACTTGAAAATGCCGGCGGTCCTGATCCGCCCCATGCACGAAGGCGATCTTGCGGCGGTGGCCGAGCTCGAGCGCGGCTCCTATCAGTTCCCCTGGACCGAAGGCATCTTTCGTGACTGCGTACGCGTCGGCTACGAATGCCGCGTCCTCGACGCCGGCGGCCAGATCGTCGGCTACGGAGTCCTGTCCGTGGGGGCGGGCGAGGCGCACGTCCTCAATCTATGCGTCGCCGAGGAATATCGCTGCCGCGGCCTCGGGCGGCACATGCTGACGCACCTGGTCGCCCGCGCCCGGGCGTCGGGCGTGCGCGAGGCCTTTCTCGAAGTGCGGCCGTCCAATACCAACGCCATTCGCCTCTATCAGTCGATGGGCTTCGAGCAGATCGGAATCCGCCGCGGCTACTACCAGGCGAGCGTTGGTCGCGAGGACGCGGTCGTGCTCAAGCTCGATCTCGGGGCAGCGTAGCGACCGACGGCGCGACGAACGCGAGGGCGGACCCACTGCTAGAATCCGCGCCCCATGACGACCCACACCCTCGAGAACGAGCAGGAAATCATGCGTCGCCGGACGTTCGCGATCATTTCGCATCCCGACGCGGGCAAGACCACCCTCACCGAAAAGCTGCTGCTCTTTGGCGGGGCGATTCAGATGGCGGGCACCGTCAAGGGCCGCAAGGCGACGCGTCACGCAACGTCCGACTGGATGCGGCTCGAGCAGCAGCGCGGGATTTCCGTGACCTCCTCGGTGATGCAGTTTCCGTACAAGGGGCGCGTCGTGAATCTTCTCGACACGCCGGGCCACGAGGATTTCTCGGAGGATACGTATCGCACGCTCACGGCCGTCGATTCGGCCCTGATGGTCATCGACTGCGCAAAAGGCGTCGAGGAACGCACGATCAAGCTGATGGAAGTCTGCCGCCTGCGCGACACGCCGATCATGACATTCATCAACAAGCTCGATCGTGACGGACGCGAGCCGGTGGACCTCCTCGATGAGATCGAGAACGTCCTCAGGATCCGCTGCGCGCCGGTCACCTGGCCGATCGGCATGGGGCGGGACCTCAAGGGCATCTATCACCTGCTCGAAGACAGGATCTATGTCTACGTCGCCGCCGAGAAGGGGCGGGTCGGCGAACATCGCGTGATCGATCGACTCGCTTCGGCCGAGGCGCGTGCACTGCTCGGCGAGCGCGCGGACGCGTTGCGCGATGAGATCGAGCTCGTGCGCGGCGCGAGCGCGACCTTCGACCGCGAGGCCTATCTCGCCGGCCGGCAGACACCGGTGTTCTTCGGGTCGGCCATCAACAATTTCGGGGTCGATGAGTTGCTGACGGCTTTCGTCGAGCATGCGCCGGCGCCGCTCAGCCGACCAACGACCGAGCGCGTCGTCGAGCCGCTCGAGCAGTCTCTGACAGGATTCGTGTTCAAGATCCAGGCGAACATGGACCCCGGCCATCGCGATCGCATCGCCTTCATGCGCCTGTGCTCGGGACGCTACCAGAAGGGCATGAGGCTCTATCACGTGCGGCTCGACAAGGAGACCCGAATTTCGGACGCGCTTACCTTCATGGCGGCCGAAAGGCAACAGGCGGACTTTGCCTGGGCAGGCGACATCATCGGTCTGCACAACCATGGCACGATCAACATCGGCGATACCTTCACGGAAGGCGAGCACCTCACGTTCACCGGTGTTCCAAACTTCGCGCCGGAGCTCTTTCGCCGCGCCGTGCTCAAGGACCCGCTCAGGATGAAGGCGCTCGGCAAGGGTCTGGATCAGCTGTGCGAGGAGGGCGCGACGCAGCTGTTCCGGCCGATGCGCAACAACGATCTGATTCTCGGCGCGATCGGCCCGCTGCAGTTCGAAGTCGTCGCATTCCGTCTGCAGGACGAGTACAACGTCAACTGCGTGTTCGCGGACATCAACGTATTCACGGTGCGCTGGATCGCCTGCGCGAACGAGCGGCGGCTCGCCGAGTTTCGCGCCAAGGCGTACGAGCATCTCGCCGTCGATCACAGCGGCGCGCTCGTGTATCTCGCGCCCTCGCGCGTCAATCTGCAGCTGACGCGCGAGCGCTGGCCCGAGATCGACTTCCGCGAAACGCGCGATCATCTCGCGCGGGCGGCGTGAGCGGCGCCGGCCCGAGCACGGAGCGCGGGCGCACACCCCTGTTGCGCACGCCCGTCGTCGCCTGGGCACTGTGCGACTGGGCCAATTCGGCGTTCGCTACCACCGTGATGGCCGGCTTCTTCCCGACGTTCTTCAAGCAATTCTGGAGCGCCGGCAGCGACGTCACGGTCAGTACCTTCCGGCTGGGACTTGCCAACGGTGCGGCGAGCTTCCTCGTGGCGATCATGGCGCCGCTGGTCGGAGCGATCGCGGACAAGGGCGGCACACGCGTGCGCCTGCTGGCCCTTTTCAGCATTCTCGGCGCGGCAATGACGTCTGCGCTGTATCTCGTCGGTCGCGGCGAATGGCTGATGGCCGTTGCGCTCTACGTCATTGCCTCGATCGGCTTCTCGGTCGGCAACCAGTTCTACGATTCGCTGATCGTCGACGTCTCGCGGGAAGAGGAGTTCGATCTCGTCTCCGGCTACGGCTACGCGCTCGGCTATCTCGGCGGTGGCATCCTGTTCGCGCTCAATGTCTACATGGTGAGGGAGCCGGCGCGCTTCGGGCTTGCGGACGCCGCGGCGGCGGTGCATGTCTCCTTCATTTCGGTGGGTGTCTGGTGGCTCGTGTTCACGATCCCGGCGCTCCTTTTCATCAGGGAGGCGCAGCCCTCGCAGACAACGCATGGGCTCAAGGCCGCACTCGCCGGGTGGCGCGAGCTCGCAGCGACTCTCGCCGCGATCCGCAAGTATCGCGATCTCACGCTGTTTCTGCTCGCCTACTGGTTCTACATCGACGGCGTCAACACGATCATCAAGATGGCAGTCGACTACGGTCTGTCGCTCGGCCTGCAGACGACGAGCCTGCTCACCGCCCTGCTCGTCACGCAGTTCGTCGCTTTTCCGGCCGCGCTCGCGTTCGGCTGGTTCGGGGGCAGATTCGGCGCCCGCACCGGCATCCTGATCGCGATCGCCGTATATATCCTGGCGACTTTCGGCGCCTACCGCATCGACAGCGAGCGCGACTTCCTGGTGCTCGCGATTGTCATCGGCTGCGTGCAGGGCGGCATTCAATCGCTGTCACGGTCGCTCTACGGACGGCTCGTGCCCGAGGGCAAGGCGGGTGAGTTCTTTGGTTTCTACAACATGATGGGCAAGTTTGCCGCGGTGCTCGGGCCGACGCTCACGGGCGTTGTCGCGTACACGACGCATGACCCGCGCCTTGCCATCATGTCCGTGTCGCTCCTCTTCGCCATCGGCGGCGTTCTGCTATTGCGCGTGCCGCGCTAGCGCGGCCAGCTCGCGGGATCGAGCCGATAGAAGCGGGCGAGCTCATCGTAGAGGGCGGGATCCTCGGCCTTCAGCGCCGCGGACTCCTCGAAGAAGGCTTCCGTTGCCACGGCAAAGAATTCCGCCTCGTCTTCGAGCCCATACTCGTCGATCACGGTTGCGCGTCCGCCGCGAATGCGGTGCCAGACGCGCGCGTAGGCGGCGCGCATGACCTGCGACCAGCGCTGATAGTCGCGTTGGGCCGCAAGCAGGGGGGCGCCGTTGCCCGCACCGTCCTCGAAGTCGAGGTAATGCGCAAACTCATGCAGCACGACACTGGCCCTATCGGCGGTGCCGCTCGCGCTCTGCTCGATAGCGGCCCACGACAGCACGATCTGGCCGCGCTCTGAAGCCTGCCCGATGAGCGTTTGGTGCTCTTCCGTGACGACGCCGGCGTCGTCGACATCGCTCTGCGGCACGACGAACGCGGCGGGATAGACGAGGATCGTCTTGAGGTCGTCGTACACGTCGTCATCGCGCCTCACGATCAGGAGACAGGCCTGCGCAGCGATGTTGAGTTTCATGGCGAGCGTGATTTCGAGCCCGGCACAACCGATGAACTCCTTTTCCGACACGAACACTGCGATGAGTGATTCGAGCCGGCCCCGCAGATTCTGCGGCAGGCGACGATAGACCGGGGTGGATTCCTCGAGCCCAGGCCGCCACCCGGGCTCGAATCCCAGCTGGCGTAGACGCGCACGACGGCGTGCACGCCACCATGGAAGCCCGAGCTGCAGTGCGAGCACACACGCCGCAGCGGCGAGCACCGCCCCGAGCGCGGTCATGTCGATGTCCGGCGGCGCGCAAGCGTGCGCGCAAGCCGCGCGAGAGCCTTAAGGTCCACGGCATCGCGGGGGGCGAGGTAGCGGGCGCGGGTGAATCCAGCGATGAATTCGTCGATTGCCGAAGCCGCCTCGGGCAGCGCCCGCTTGACGCGCGCGCCATAGTCGATGGGTCCCTCCTCGGGCCGCCGCTCGACACCGAGCCGCGCGGCCGTGCGACAGAAGCGCTCGTAGACGGCGAGCAGCGGATCGCTCGTTCGTGGTCGCAATTCGCGGCGCAACGAAAAAGTGATCCACACGAGGAAGCCGGTGAACCCGGCCGCCAGCAGAATGCCGAGCTTGCCCCAGTCGGGATTGGCAATGCCGAGCCACTCGAGGAGCGCCTCCTGCTTGAATCGATCGAACTCGACGATGCGATCCCGCCACCAGGTGTTGGCCGCGTCCCATGCGAAGTCGATCTGGCGCAGCCAGTCGGCGGTGCCGAGCCAGCTGTCCGCATTGGCGGCCTGCGTGTCGAATTCGCTATCGAGGCCGCGTTCGAGCCGCTCGGGCGCGACGACCGCGGTCGGGTCGACACGCTGCCAGCCGCTGCCGTCGAGCCAGACTTCGCTCCAGGCGTGAGCATCTGCCTGGCTCACGTACCAGTACCCGCCGACGCGATTGTAGACACCCCCCTGATAGCCGGTAACGACGCGCGCGGGAACGCCGGCCGCGCGCATCAGCATCGTGAACGCCGATGCGTAGTGTCCACAGAATCCGCGGCGCGTGTTGAAGAGAAAGTCGTCGATTGAGTTTTGATCGAGCTTGGGGGGTGTCAGTGTGTAGGTGAACCGCTCGCGCGCGAACACATCGAGAACCGCCCGCACAAAGCGCGGAACATCCGGGTTGGCCGCGCGCAGCGCGGTGGCGAGCTGGACCGAGCGCGGATTGCGCCCTTGAGGTAGCTGCGTTTCGCGGCGGCGCACGCTGAGCGCGAGCGTGACGTCGGAGGTGTGGCGCGTGTAGGAGGCGAGCTCATAGCTCAGCGGCTGTGTCACGGGTCGCGAGAACTGCAACTGGTAGTCGAAAGACTGGAACACCGATTCATCGCCCATCCAGCTGGCCGGCTGGTCGAGCGCGAAGAGCCACGTCCGGTTGTTCGGTTCGAGCATGACGCGATAGGTGTAACGGGGACCTGAGAATTGCAGCGGCTGCCTCGGCAGAAAGGGACTGCGTGCGCGGCGCCACGTGTAGCCATCGAAGTCGTGCATGACAGGGCCGCGCCAGTAGCGCTCGATCGGCGATGGCGCCGGGCCGTGAAAACGTACGCGAAAGGCGGGCGCATCGGACAACGTCAGATCGGAGATTTCGCCAGGGCTCATTTCATCGCCGAGGCCGCTCGTGGCACGCGCGGAGTTCGGCATTGCCCAGAACGGGCCGGGAACGCGCGGAAAGAGCAGAAAGAGGAGCACGGCGAGTGGTGCCGCCTGCAACAGCATGCGTCCGCTCATCGCGACCGCGCGCCGCCAGGGCATGATGCCGCTCTCCCTCGTCACGGCGCACAGCGCGGCGACCGCGAGCCAGGTAGCCAGCGCGTAGTAAGGCAGGAGGAGCAGGCTCTGGTCGTAGAGAATCGCGGCGAGCAGCAGAAAGCAGCCGATCAGTATCAGGAGCACATGATCGCGCAGCACCTTCGTCTCGAGGAGCTTGAGCGCCGCCATGAGCGCGAGCAGCGCGGTGCCGGCATCGAGGCCATTGATCGTGCGGTAGCTTGCGAGCACGGCGATCAGTGCCAGCACCGCGCCGAGGACGCGCAGCGCGCGGCCCGGGAGTGGTCTCTGCCGGTGCGCGATAACGAGGCGCCAGAGCGCGGCCGCAATCACGCCCGCCGTGACCCACAGCGGCACGTGCAACACGTGCGGCAGCAGGCCGGCGCCGAGGGCGAGCAGGGTCCAGCGCAAGCGGTACAGGGATTCGCGCGGCAACTCGCTCATGCCGCCACCGTTTCCGCCGGCTCGCCATGCAGCGCGAGCGCCAGCAGGCAGCGGTCCTGGTGAGCCGCACCGATGCCGAGGGCGACGCGCACGTCGGGCAGTGACAGCGCATACGCATCCGAACGGCGCTCCGCGTCAAGTACCCAGCGCGCCAGTTGACTCAACCGGGCTTCCGCGTCGGCGCCCGGCGTGTTGTTCCAGTCGAGCAGCAGCCAGCGACGCGCGGCACCGCTGTACTCCTTCGTGAGCAGCTGCCCGGTGCGGGCGTAGGCCTTCCAGCTCACGCTGCGGGGCGAGTCGCCCTTGTGGTACTCGCGCAGCCCGGCAAAGTCTTCATCGCCGGCTCCCGGTGTGTCGTGGCGCCCGCCCGCCGCGGGCGCAATGAGCGGCGGCGAAGCACTGCCCGCCGGTTTCGGGTAGGCGACGAACTCGGCGCAGTCGTAGGCCCAGGCCCAGGCGCGAAAGAGCCGCAGCGGGAAACGGGTAGCGAGCGCGAGGCGCACAACGCGATTGCGGCCGCGCCGTTGCGCAACGACCGGCACATCGCAGCGGATTCGCTCGCCCGCAGGAACCGAAACGATGATTCCCGTAGAGTCGCCCGCGCGGATTTCGATGTCGAGCCGTTCGAGTCGCGTGGGATTCAGGAGCTCGACGCGCAGAGTTCCGACCTGACCGAGGAACACGGGCTCGGACTCGATCGCCTGCAGCTCGAGGCCCGCGAGGTTGCGGTGGCAATAGTGCATGGCCACGATGGCGAGCGCGCCGAGCGTGAATGCGAGCGCGAGCGCCAGGTTGTTGTTGTAGTTGAGTCCGGCGAGCAGCATGCCGAAGAGGATGAACGCGTACAGCACGCCGAAACTCGTCGGCAGGATGTATACGCGGCGGCGGATGATCGCAAGCGGCAGCCGGTCGGGCCCAAGCCGCTTGAGCGACCACTCGCGCATGCGCCGGTCGAACTTCTCACGCAGGGTATGGCGGAGCCGTTGCAGCACGCTCCCTCTGAGGGCTAGGGAATTGGAACGCTCTCGATGACCAATCGCCCCACCGCCGCCGGCGTGAGGCTCATCGCCTCGTCCCGCGACCGCAGACGATGGCCGACGACCGACGGCAGCACCGCCTGCACGTCTTCCGGCAGCACACCGGGACGGCCGTGCAGCAGCGCCCAGCTCTGCGAGGCACGCACCAGCGCTATTGCCGCGCGCGGCGACAGCCCGGCGGCGAAACGCGTGGTCGCACGCGTGAAGGCGACGATCTGCTGCACGTAGTCGAGCAGGGCGTCGGAAGTGCGGATCCAGGTGACCGTATCCTGCAGGGCGAGGAGCTGGCCAAGAGGCAGGGCCGCCTCGAGATTCGGCAGGATCTCGCGCCGGTCGCGGCCCATCAGGAGCTCGCGTTCGAGCGCTGCGGCCGGATAGCCAATCTCGACGCGCATCAGGAAACGGTCGAGTTGCGATTCGGGCAGCTGAAAGGTGCCGATCTGATAGGTCGGATTCTGGGTCGCGACCACGAAGAAAGGGTTCGGCAGGGGATAGGTCGTGCCGTCAGCCGTCACCTGGTGCTCTTCCATGGCCTCGAGCAGGGCGCTCTGCGCCTTGGGTGTTGCGCGATTGACCTCGTCCGCGAGGACGAGCTGCGCGAACACCGGTCCCTTGTGAAAGTTGAAGCGCTGCAGGTCCCGGTCGTAGATCGATACCCCGACGATATCCGCGGGCAGCAGGTCGCTGGTGAACTGAATGCGTTGATAGCTGAGCCCGAGGACGCGCGCGATTGCATGCGCCAGCGTCGTCTTGCCGACGCCGGGGATGTCCTCGATCAGCAGATGTCCGCGCGCCAGCAGGCACGCGAGCGTAAGACGGATCTCGTGATCCTTGCCGAGGATGACGCGATTGATCGCGGCCAGCGCACCCTCCATCTGCACGCGGCCGTTGCGCGCTAGTTTCTCAGCGTCCTGCATCCGGCGATCCTACCCGAGTTCCGCCAGCTGCTTCAGTTGGGTTTCGATCTGGCCGATCTCGCGCTCGAGGTCGGCAACGCGCGCGCGCTCCCTGGCGATGACGTCGGCGGGTGCGTTGCCGACGAAGCTGGTGTTCGCAAGCTTCGCCTGGCACCTGGATAGATCGGCGCGCGCCTTGCCAAGCCGCTTGTCGAGCCGCTCGCGCTCCGCTGCGACATCGATGAGTCCGGCCATGGGCACGAGAATCCTGAGCTCTCCGAGGAGCGCGGTCGCCGATTGCGGGGCGCTCTCGCCCGGGCCAAGCGTGCGAATTGCCGAGACCTGTGCCAGTCGCTCCAGATAGCCGCGATGAGTGCGCGCGAGCTCGACGTCGCGCGCGCTCGCGTTGGCGAGCAGCACGTCGAAGCGCTTCGCGGGCGAGATGTCCATCTCGCCGCGAATCTGACGCACGCCGAGAACGAACTTCATGACCCAGCCGAGCTCGCTCTCTGCGGCGGCATCGCGAGCAAACTCGTCCGCCTGCGGATAAGGCTCGAGCATGATCGTCGGGCCCTGCCTCCCGGCGAGCGGTGCGACGCGCAGCCAGATCTCCTCGGTGATGAACGGCATGATCGGGTGCAGGAGCCTGAGGAGCGTCTCGAGCACGCGCACCAGAGTCTGTCGGGTGCCGCGTTGGGCTGCGGCGCTGGTCGCGGTCGCCTGCAGGACAGGTTTCGACAACTCCAGGTACCAGTCGCAGAATTCGTACCAGGTGAATTCGTACAGGGCCTGCGCGGCCAGATCGAAACGGTACTCGGCAAAGGCGCTGAGCGCCGTACCAGCGGCGTACGCGCAACGCGAGCGGATCCAGCGGTCGGCGGCGCCGAGCTCGACCTCGCCCGCGAGGCCGCAATCATGGCTGTCTGTCACGAGCGTCACATAACGGGCCGCGTTCCACAGCTTGTTGCAGAAATTGCGATAGCCACCGACGCGCGCGAGATCGAAGCTGATGTCGCGGCTCTGCGTGGCGAGTGCGGCGAACGTGAAGCGCAGCGCATCCGTGCCGTGCGCCTCGATGCCCATCGGGAATTCCCGGCGCGTCGCCTTCTCGATCGCCGGGGCGAGATGCGGCTGCATGAGGCCGGCCGTGCGCTTGACTACGAGCGCCTCGAGATCGATGCCATCGACGATATCGAGCGGGTCAATGACGTTGCCCTTCGTCTTCGACATCTTCTGCCCGTCGTGGTCGCGGATCAGGCCGTGCACGTAGACTTCGCGAAACGGCACATCGCCCATGAACTTCAGGCCCATCATGATCATGCGGGCGACCCAGAAGAAGATGATGTCGAAGCCGGTGACGAGCACGCTCGACGGATAGAAAATTGCAAGTTCCGGGGTCTTGGCAGGCCAGCCGAGAGTCGAGAACGGCCAGAGCGCGGACGAGAACCAGGTGTCGAGCACGTCCGCGTCCTGGGTAAGCGCGATCGAGGCCGCGAGGCCGTGGCGGCTGCGAACCTCGTTGAGGTTGCGGCCCACGTAGACGTTGCCGGCGCCGTCGTACCACGCGGGGATGCGATGACCCCACCAGAGCTGGCGGCTGATGCACCAGTCCTTGATGTTGCGCATCCAGTCGAAATAGGTCTTGGACCAGCTCTCCGGCACGAAGCGGAGGCGGCCGGTTTCGACCGCGCTTATGGCCTCGGCGGCGAGCGGCGCGATCTTTACGTACCACTGATCCGTGAGAAACGGCTCGAGGATTGCGCCGGAGCGGTCGCCGCGCGGCACCGTATGAGTATGCGGTTCCTCTCGCTCCACCAGGTCGAGCGCCTGAAGATCGGCGAGCACGAGCTTGC
>Ga0326726_10003092_pt1 | contig 15278 bp, 17 predicted proteins | sample MHFenrmetagenome_2_FD_207603 | JGI IMG/M metagenome (GOLD analysis project Ga0326726, IMG submission 207603) | Lab enriched peat soil microbial communities from Michigan Hollow, Ithaca, NY, United States - MHF15MN | ecosystem: Environmental > Terrestrial > Soil > Wetlands > Peat | place: USA...
GGATGACATCGACGCCTCTCTTTCCTGTGAAATTCTTCACGGCCTCGGAGAAGTCGGGTGTCTCCTTGTAGTTGATCACCAGGTCCACTCCCAGTTTCTTCACGCGGTCCATCTTTTCGGGAGAGGCCGTGACAATCAGTTTCGTGTTCGGTACGAGGGCCTTGCAGAGTTGCACCGCCGCCGTGTTGACCCCGCCACCCCCGCCGTGGAGAAGTGCACCCTGGTTATCCCCCAACTCACCCAGGATAAAGACGTTCAAGAAAGCCGTGATATAGGACTCGCAGACACAGGCAGCCTCCTCGAAGCTCATGCTGTCGGGGATACGCATGGGATGGCTCGCATAGGCGACGGCGTATTCGGAATATCCGCCTCCTCCCACCAGAGACATGACGCGGTCACCCTTTTTCCATCCGCTCACGCCGGGGCCGAGATCCTCGATGACACCCGACACTTCCAGCCCCAGAATATCCGATTCCCCCGGAGGGGGAGGATATTTCCCTCCCCGCTGGACCAGGTCGGGCCGATTGATGGAGGTCGCCATGACCCGGATAAGCACCTGACCCTCTGCCGGCTTCGGTTTCGGCACGTCTCCCAATTTCAGGACATCGACTCCTCCAAACCCTTCCATCAGGACCGCTTTCATGAACGCCTCCCGGCAAGTCGAGGTTGACGGGGTTTGCGCCCCGAGTAAAAAAGCAGGCCCCGCGGCCATGCTTTCATTAGAAGATACTCGCGCTGACGGGCTGAGTCAACGGGATTGTGTGACCCCACGGATTGAAGGAAAGCTCCCGTAGATTGCGGCTTCCGGTATTGACGGAAGCGTCAGGATACTCTGAGATACCTTCACTTTCAAGCAAAGCAGATCGCTAACGTTTGCAGAATGAATGAAATATATCAAGCACCCCCGTCCTCCCACCTCCACATGGTGGATCTCCCATTGCCGATGACCGGATTTCGGCACTTTGTCGCAAGCTGGCTGTATACCGGCAACGATGCAACGGTGCTGGTGGATCCCGGCGCCGCATCGACGATCCCCGCCCTCCTCTCCGCACTGGAGCAACGGGGCGCAAAAACCATTGACCTCATTCTTCTGACCCACGTCCACATAGACCACAGTGGAGGTGTGGGGCACCTGCTAAGCAGCTATCCGGAGGCGAGGGTGATCTGCCACTCCAGGGGTGCGCCGCATTTGATCGAACCCGCTGAGGTCTGGAACGTGTCCCTGCGGAACCTGGGCGAGATTGCCGAAATGTACGGGAGGCCTGACCCGGTGCCGGCAGACCGCATCCGCTGCGAAGAGACAGTCCGGATCGGCGGGCTGACCATCGAGAGCATTGAGACGCCAGGTCATGCGCCACACCAAATTGCCTTCCGCCTGGACGGCGCTCTGTTCACGGGGGAAGCGGCGGGCATCTTTTTCCCCCTCGCCGGTGCATTCTATCTCCGGGTCGGCTGCCCGCCGGGCGGCTTCGACTACCCGGCATACCGCCAATCCCTTGAACGGATGAGATCCGTCGATGCCTCGCTTCTCTGCTTCGGGTATTACGGATACACGCATGATGCCCGCAACACCCTCGATCTTGCCCTCCGTCAACTCGATCTGTGGATGTCGGTGGCACGAAAGCATGCCGGGGAGCCGGAAGGCGCCTTCGAGGAGAAGACACGGGAGGAGTTGCTTGCAACTGACCCGGGGATTGCCCGGTTCTGGGATCTGCCGGATCAGAACGAGGGAGCGCTGGCACCTGACTCACAGCATCGCCGGATTCAGACCCTATCTCGCTCAGAAATAGCCCTTTGTACTACCCTCAGCTCTCATCGATCTCGCCGAGAAGCTCCTCACCAGGGCGGGTCGGTATTGAAAAATACCACCAGTTCTTTTGGGCCGTCCAGCCCTCCTGCCGCGCAGTCTCATCCCCCCAGAGGCACCGGCCGGCCGGTATGACGAGCCACTGCATTTTTGCATCGGCCTGACGGAGTCGTTTCAGGACGGTCTCCTTGTCTCTCGCAGGTGCGATGCGAAGGGCTTCCTCAATCAGCTGCCGGCCGTCCATGTCGTTCAGGTAATCGTCGAGCCCGAGGCTGTATCCATCTTCCACGGAACGGACGACCTCCTCCCATTTCTCCGCAAGCCCCAGAAGCCCGCCCCTGACGACGTGCTCCGGACATCCTCGCTTTCGTAAAAACTCCCCCACCGGGTCTTTTCTTGCTGCCATGTCACCCTCAAACGGTTAGCAAACCGCCACTTGGAATTCATCCCAATGGAATATTGGAATGATGGAATATTGGGGAAATAAAAATCTCCCTCACAATTTTACCCAACACTCCATTATTCCAATACTCCATTATTCCATCGCTCCCACGTCAGTGCCTTCTCTCCAACTGGCGCTTGTAGTACCTCTCCCCATCCGTCGGCCGAAAGTACGTGAGGATGACGCCATTGCGGTTGAAAGCGATGAAATCCCCCGATTCCCGGTCGAACCGCGTGATCGAGCCATCGGGCCGTGTGGTTTCCAGAATTGCACCTCCTGCCGGCCGGTCGCGAAGCTCCTGGGCTCCCCTCAGATACTGCTCCATCGTGATCGAGCCAAATTCCCGGCCATGCTTCCGATAGTGATCGACCAGCTTTTGCCGGGAGGCAAACCCGATGCCGGGACGGTTGATGTGCGAGGAAGCCGCATTGCCCTCGACTGCATCTTTCGCTTTCTGGGCCTGGGTCGGAGGTGTCTGAGGCGACCCGCAGGCGATGGTAAAAAACAGGATTATGAAGGTCGCGGCGGCGAAGCGTTCTGCCCGGCCAGAGAATCTTCTTCTCACTCCCCAGTCCTCCCTTTGCCGAAAATTTATCACAGATACCCTGGGCCAGGCGAATGAATTTTCTGAACTGTGCCGGAGTGGCTTCATCCCGCTGAATACAAATTTCCAGTTGCAAGCCCCACCCCATAAGCGCTATAAAGTTTGGTGATCGCCTTAGAAAACGGGGCAGTGACCCGGAGGGGGAAATGATGAAAGAGCCCGCCATCATCCTGTTGAACGTCGGCATCCTTGTCATCTGCCTCCTGGCCCCCGGTATCTCACCGGCACAGCAGCGGGGTCCATCCGATGACATGATTAAGGCAAATTATCGGGAAATTCTCAAAGAGGCCGACAAGAACCGCGACGGCAAGCTCAGTATGAGCGAGTGCATGGCCATCTGGAAGGACAAGAAGACGGCCGAAAAGAACTGCAAGTACTGGGACGCCGACGGCGATGGGATCATCACGGAAGACGAGTATGTCAAGCAGGTCGGGAAAATAATGCGTTAGAAAAATTCGCGACCCCGCCCGGTTGCATCAGCTGACAAGACACCTATCAAGGCATAAGGAGGAAACATGCGCGGTTCGAAGACAATCACACGGTTGGGCTCCATATTCACGATCCTGCTGGCAGCCGGGGTCATCCTCGCGGGATGCGCCACCGCAATCAACTATTCCTATGACCCCGCAGCGAGTTTTGCAGGGCTGAAAAGCTACAAATGGACGACGGGGATGGGTCAGACCAATGACCTGGTCATGAAAAACGTCCAATACCAGGCCGATCAGATCCTCGAGAAAAAGGGTTTCAGCAAAACAACCGAGAATCCCGACCTGCTGATCTGGGTGAACTACGAAAACGAGATCGGCATCAACCAGTACGGCTACCAGCTCCGGATGCTGACTCTCGGCATTCAAAAGGCCGACAGCAAGCAACTGATCTGGCAGGGATCGGCAACGGGCACAATCAATGCCGATGCGGCATCAGGCGATCTGAAAAAAGTAGTCGAAGGGATACTGGCCAACTTCCCTCCGAAGAAGTAACAACTGGTGATCAGTGGCTAGTGGCTAGTGATCAGTGAAAAGACAAAAAGAAGCGCCGCATGTATTGACGTGCGGCGCTTCTTTTTCCTTCCGTTATCTCGCTGTCCTGTCAGAACAGATGGACGTGGAAGCCGAGCTTGGTGAGCTTTTTCGCGACGATGGCCTTGTCAAAGGGCTTGACGACATAGTCGTTGCACCCCGCCTGGATGCTCGTCATGATCGTATCCTTGTCGGATCGCGCCGTGACCATGACGATTTTGACCCTCTTGCTCTCAGGAACGTTTTTCTCACGCTCCATTCCCCGGATGCGGTTCAGGACCTCTACACCGCTCATATCCGGCATCTGCACATCCAGGGAGATCAGGTCATAGGGAGACCAGCTGTTCCAGGCGCTCACGAATTTCTCCACGGCATCGGTCCCGTTCTCGACGGCTTCGCACTGACCGAAATGGCTCATGATCATCTTCATCTTTTCCCTGCTGACCATTTCATCGTCCACAACCAGGATTTTCATGCCTCTCCCCTTTGTCTTGGCTCACACTTTCAGGGTTTGTGAACAAACTCGTCCAGTCGCCGGTATGCCCTCTCCAGCCTCTCCAGCCCCCCGGGGGCCTCGCCGAGCAAGCCCGATTTGGCCGTTTTCTCAAGCTCGGCCGCAGCCGATGACAACTCCGCGGCCGCAAGGTTTGCCGCCCCGCCCTTTATGGCGTGGGCCTCGCGCCTGAGGATCTCCGCATCGGCCCGGTCCAACGCCTCGCGAAGGGTGCCGAGCTGTGCCCGCACATTCTCGAGGAACTTCTCCAGAAGCCCCGTCAGGAATTCCCGGTTGCCTTCGAACTCCTCCAGGGCCCTTGCGAAATCCATGGGCTCCGAGGGAGCATTCAGAAGCGCCGACGCCTCGGAAGGCGGCAGCGCACCGCCGCCTTGCGCAGTCCCGCTGTCGGCCCAGTGATCCACCTTGCCGAGCAGATCCTTCCGGAACACGGGTTTGATCAGGTAGTCATCCATGCCCGCCTGGAGGCACGCATCGATGTACTCTCTGACGGCGTGCGCTGTCAAGGCAACGATGGGGATGCGGCTCGCGCTCCCGCTGCCCTTCTCGATGTCGCGGATGCGCTTCGTGGCTTCGATGCCGTCCATGACGGGCATCTGGATGTCCATGAAAATGAGCTCGTGATTGCCGCTTTCGAAGGCATCGATCGCCTCCTGCCCATTGCCTGCCAGCGAGACGCAGTGGCCTCCCGCCTCGAGATGCCTCCGGGCGACTTCCAGGTTGATGGCATAATCATCGACCAGGAGGATCCGGCGTCCCTGCCGGGATTCCCGCCCGTGCGCCCCGGCTGCGGGACGGCGGGCGTCGTCCACTTTCTCTTTTGCCGCAACCCGCTCCAGGCTCTTCTTCATCTCCGCAGTGAACCAGAACGTGCTCCCCTCGCCGGGCTCGCTCACTACCCCGATCTCGCCTCCCATCATCTTCACGATCTCTCTCGCGATGGCGACGCCAAGGCCGGTTCCGCCGTATTGCCGGGTCGTCGATCCGTCGGCCTGTTCGAAGGCCTCGAAAATCTTCTGTTGCCGGTCGAGGGGGATCCCTATCCCCGTGTCGCTGACGGAGAACTGAAACACCACCCGGTCGCCCATGTCGCGCACGAGCTCGCCCGAGATCGACACCTCCCCCTTCGGGGTGAATTTGAGAGCGTTGCCGACGAGGTTGACCAGCACCTGTCGCAGCCGCACGGCATCGCCGAACAATCCCGTCGGGATGTCGGGCGCCAGAAAGGTCACGAAATCAAGGCCCTGTTGTTTAGCCCGCAAAGCAAAACCGTCCGTGACGGAGCGAACGAGGTCCGCGAGGTCAAAGGGGGCCTCTTCCAGAACCATCTTTCCGGCCTCGATCTTGGCCAGGTCGAGAATGTCGTTGATGAGGCCGGAGAGATTGCGGGCTTCGCCATAAATGGTCTGCAGAAGCCCCGTGAGGTGATCATCGGGATTCTGTTCCAGGCAAAGCTCCGTCATCCCGATGATTCCGTTCAGGGGGGTGCGGATCTCGTGGCTCATCCTCGCGAGGAACTCGCTCTTGGCGCGGCTGGCGATCTCGGCGGCCTCCTTTTCCTTGCCCAAGGCCTCCGCCCGTTTTCGCTCCGTGATGTCCCTCGTAACCCCCTGGATGCCGACGATCAGGCCGTCGCTCTCCGCGGTGATGCTGACCTGCGTTTCGCCCCAGAACGTGCTGCCGTCCTTCCGGACGTGCTCCACTTCCAGCGTCTCCGAAAACCCCTTGCCGGAGAGAGTCCTCTGCTTGATGATATCCTTGATGACTTTATAGAGGTCGAGGACTTTTTTAGCGGAGTCGAGAGTCAGCATCCTGTCGAAACGGAGTTCCGAGGCTTCCTCCGGAGAATATCCGTACTGGGTCAGCATGGACGGGCTGACATAGGTCGGATTCATCTTCAGGTCCATGGTCCAGATGAGATCGCTCATGTTGTCGGCCATGAGGCGGTAGCGCTTTTCACTGCGGCGCAGGGCCCTCTCGGCTTCCTTACGGGCAGTGATGTCAACGAAGCTCTCCAGGAGGCACTCGCGACCGTCCACGAGCAGAGGGACGACTGTCTTGATAATGGAACGCCGGGAGCCGTCGGCCGTGAGCATGATCCGCTCCGAGTTGTCGACATTCTGCCCCAGGTCCGTCACCGGGCATCGGCCTGCGTGAGTCGGGCAGACGAATTCGTAGCAGGGCTGACCGATGATGCATTCCTGCGGCAGGCCGATCATGCGGGCTGCGGCCGGGTTGACCTCCTGGATGACGTGCGTCTCCCGGTCAATGATCAGCAGGCCCGTGTGAACGCTGTCGAACACGGCGTTCAGGCGTCCTTCGCCTTCTTCCGCACGCTTGCGGTCCGTGATGTCCCGAACGAACACGAGGGCTCCGTCGTGTCCTTCATAGTGGATGGGAACGGGGGCCACGGACACATGCACGGTAGTGCCGTCGAGCCTCAAATAGACCTGGTCCTGGGCGGGAACCTGCTTTTTCTCTTCATTCAGGAGCCGGGTCCGTTCCTTCGCGCTTTCAAGGCTGTCGGGGTGAATCCGTTCGAACAGGGGCCTGCCGATCAACTCATCGGCGGACTCGGCCCCGAAGATGCGCAGGGCGGCCTTGTTCAGATAGGCAAGCCGGCCCTGGGTCTGCACGAAAATGCCGTCCGGTGCATTTTCGATCAGCTGACGGTAGCGGTTCTCGCTTTCCCGAAGTTTCTGCTCCGTTTTTCTCTGCTCTGTCAGGTCCTGTACATTCGCGATCCGGTACAGCACCTTTCCCTCTGCGTCAAGCTTGACCGTGATGTCGTGCAGCGCCGGGAATCGCGCCCCGTCTTTGCGGATATGATCCAGCTCGAAGATGTGATGGCCCTTTTCATTGGCCTGGCGGATGTGCTCGACAAAGGCCTTCCTGCAATCCGGGGCAACCAACTCCATGACCGGCCGGCCGGCCAGCTCCTCGATGGTGTACCCGTGCATCCCGGCATAGGCCGGGTTCACGATGTCGAGCAGGTCGCGGACGCACGTGATCATACCCGTGCGGGAGTTTCGGAAGACGTCTGCAAGCTTGTGCAGTTCCTCCTCCATCCGCTTGCGCTCCGTGATGTCGCGGATGATCCCCTCGATGCCGGTGGGGCACCCTTGGTCATCGAAGCAGTAGGAACTGCTGACCGAAACGTCGAGGGGTCTCCCGTCCTTCTTCTTGAGCTGGACCCCGTAGTCATCAACGTAGCCCTGTTTTTGAATCGCTTGCAGGTACTCATCCCGTCTCGAGGGGTCCATGTATAACGACAAAACGGGGCGGCCGATGAGTTCGTCGACGGATTCATAGCCCAGCTTTGGCATGGCGGATCGGCTCACCATGACGAGCTTACCCTCGAGGTCGCACCGGAAGTAGATATCGCGGATGTTCTCGACGATCTGGCGGAATTTCTTCTCGCTCTGCTGCAGGGCCTCCTCGGATCGCTTTCGGGCGGTTATGTCGCGGGAAAGCCCCCGGAAACCCGTCGGCCGTCCGCTTTTGTCGCGGATCAATGAGACCGACACCTCGATAGGGACGCGGAAGCCGTCCTTGCGGATGAGCTCGTAATCGAAAGCCCTTTCCGTTTCGCCGGTTCGGAAGACCCGGTTGAAGACGTCGTAGACCTTTTTCGCGCCCTCGCCGTCCATATAGGCCCGGTAGTGCATCCCCGGCATCTCGCTCAATGAATAACCCAGCATCCGGCACATGGCCGTGTTGCAGAAGGTAAAGCCCCCCTCCAGATCCACCTCGTAATAACCATCCTCTATGTCGTTCAGGATGGCGCGATAGCGCTCCTCGCGGAGGATGTCGCGGGGGCTGGCAGGATCGGTCTCCGGACTGCGCAGTGCGTGCAGCTCAGCCTGGAGGCGTTTGTTCTCCTCGAGCAACTGCGCCGGCGTTTTTGTTGTAGGTGCCATCAAGCCCTTCGATTTACCTTGAGTTTTTCCCCTGTTGGGATTATGCAATTTCCATGTAAAGCATGGGGACGACTGCATCGGAACACACGAAATCCCTATCGGACGAAAGGAAGGATTTGTTGAGTTCGATCAAGGCGGTGATTTTCGACTGGGGGGGCGTGCTGATCGAGAACCCCACGGAGGGGATTCTGCGCTACTGCCGGGAGGTTCTCGGCATCGGGGCCGGGTGCATGCTGGCGGCCTACCGCAAGCTGATGCCCTACTTCCAGGAGGGAAGGATCACGGAGGAGGAGTTCTGGAAAGGGGTGCGCAGGCGGACGGGCGCGAAACGGCAGATGCCTGAGTCGCTCTGGCTTGCGGCCTTCGAGAAGTCCTACGTAGAGAAAAAGGACGTCTTCGCCGTGGCCGTTGAGCTTTACGAAAGAGGCTACCGGACGGGCATCCTCTCCAACACGGAAAAGCCGGCAAGGCCTTTTATGAATCGCGAGCCTTACTGGATATTCGACCCCATCGTGCTTTCCTGGGAAGCGGGGGCGGCCAAACCGCAACACAGGATATTCGAGGTCCTGATCGAAACGCTGACCATGAGTCCAGCGGAGATCCTGCTCATCGATGACGTGGCCGCAAACATCACTGTCGCAGGGGAACTGGGCCTGCAGGGCCTGCTGTTCACCGACGCGGAGTCTCTGAGGGCATCTCTCGCCGATCTTCTACGATAAGTTCCAGAAAGCGATCCTGTTGCTTCTACACGCTACACGCTACACGCTAGACGCTGCACGCTTCTTCTATTTCACGAACATCGGCGGCACCTTGGCCGGCAACACTTCGATTTTGCGCCACACGTCCCCCACGACGTAGGGTTCGGTCCTGAGCCAGGCGTCCACATCGGCCCGCGTCGGATAATCGACCACCAGGACGGAGCCAATCATCTGTTCGCGCTCATTGAGGATGGCCACTCCATAGATTGCCTTCCCCTCTTCCTTCATCTTGACGACCCCCGCCAGGTGAGTCTCCCTTGCTGCCATGCGACGCTCCATGGCCCTGTCGTCGGTTCCGTCGTAAGCAATTACCAGAAACTGCATATATCTCCCCCCTTTCTTTTTCTAGTATCCCCGGCCGTTACTCTCAACGCTTTGGAGCACGCCGTTCTCGAAGGTCAGCGCATAGATATAATCGCCGACCCCGCGGTTGTAGTGCCATTTTTCGACGCGCTTCTTTTCCTTCTTGAAGGAGGTCGTGTCTCCCTGCTCGTTGTTGACGACGGTGCCCTCCTCCTTTTCGCCCATTTCCTCCTTGACCGGGGGCGCGTCCCGTAAGCCCCGCCTTGCAGGCGGGCTTAGGGCGCGCAATCATGTTTGGTTCTATCCTTACCGGGAAGCCCCGCCCCTTGGGCGGGAAGCTTCACATCGGGTTTTCCGCAGAGGCTTAGCACGCGAACCGTCGTGTCCCCGCGCACAGCCGTATTGTTGCCGCACCGAAATATTTCGTCTGCCGACCATGCGGGACAGTTCAAGAGGGCCATCCAGAGGGTCGCTGCAACCATCGCTCTCAAACCCAACGTTGTCCTCATCCTTCGCTGAACCTCCTCACTGTCGTTTGCCCTCATCTTGCAAAAGGAGTTCCACCTGCGCCAGCAGCCCTCGCTGGCCGTCGAGGATTTTCTCCTTCGCGAGATCGACGGCAAACCACCCGCCCCGGTCCACCTCCGGAATCTCCTGCTGCCTGCCGGAGTGCGGCGGCCACTCCATAGTGAAGGTATTGCTCCGGATGGCTGCCGGATCGCAATCCCCCGGAACGGCCCAGGCATGGACAATCTTTCCGCTTCTCTGCCGGACCGGTGTCAACTCACGGAAAATCCCCTCGGGCCTGAAGCCCGTTTCCTCCTCGAACTCCCTGCGGGCAGCCTCGAGCGGGTCCTCGCCTTCATCTATTTCCCCCTTGGGGATGGACCAGACACCGAGGTCTTTCTTTTCCCAGAAGGGGCCACCCGGATGGACGAGGAAGACCTCGACAATCCCGTTGCGGAATCGATAAAGAAGCAACCCAGCGCTGTGTTTCGTCATGCCGATAAAATGATTTCCTCGCTCGATGAGTGTATGGATTCTGAAATCACCGGTCAAGAGAAAAGGCAATAAAAATCCCCCTCTTTCCCCAATTAGCTGCTACGCAGCAGTAACTGGTGATTAGTTGACTGGTTGATAAGGGAGAAAGGGCAGCGCACGGGCAGGCTGTCTGCTCTTCACCAATCAACCAATTACCCAGTCAACCAATTCCTGCAGCGAAGCTGCCTTGGGGGATAAAAGGGGGATTTGATTCCTTCAAAAGGTTACCGCCCGCCCGCTGCTTTTTCGGCTGTGGCAATCGCCTGGTGCGCTAGATCGACGGAACGTCCCAGAGTGGTCAGGACCATGGTTGGGTTGTGGAATCCCATGCTGTTCTCGGCGGCCACGTAGTCCCAGTACCACTGCGCCTTCCGGATGAGCTCGCGGGCCTTGTCGAGTTCCGCCTTGTTGGCTTTGGTGGCCTTTGATGCCTTCCCGATAGCCTGGTGGGCCTTTGCCACGGTTTCCCCCGCAGTACGCTGCATCTCCCAGACATTGGTCTGGATGGTCTTCACCCGGTCAAGCAGCCACTGATCGGTCTGGGTATGGCAGGTCCTGCAGGCTTCCTTGCCGTGCTTCATGGGGCTTGTGACCCAGTGGGAGGTGTACTTCTGCCCGTCCACCTTCATATAGGGCATGTGGCAGTCGGCGCAGGAGACACCGGATCCGGCGTGGACGCCTCCGCTCCAGATCTCGAAATCGGGGTGCTGGGCCTTGAGCATCTTGGCCTCCGAGTCGGGGTGCTTCCAGTCCATCTCAAAGCCATTGGGAATAGTAGAATAGTACTCGTACATTTTCTCTGGGTGGAGGCCATTGACCCAGGGGAAGACGACTTTCTTGTTTGACGGAACGAAGTAGTACTCCGCATGGCACTGCCCGCAGACGTAGCTGCGCATCTCCTCGCGGGAGGCTTTTTTCACGTCGATCCCGCGTTTTTCCATGGCCTCGATAAAGGCCGGGTTGATAACGCGCAGGTTCATCGTTTTCGAGTCGTGGCAGTTGCCGCAGACAATAGCGTGCTTCAGCTGTGGCATGATTTCGGACAGGGGCATTTTTGCATAGTCCCACCCCTTTTCCTTGAAAATGTCTATGAGCTGGGCTGTCTTGCAGGTCATGCATGCGGCGACGGATGCCTGGTTGACGCGCTTCGTCTCCCTGAGATCCTCGAGGGCATAGGGATGGCCGCGGTCCTCCTGGTAGTCGATGCTGAAGGGCATCCCCTTGAAGTTGATGAGGATCTCGGGCTCCTTCGTGGACTTCTGGTATTTGACGCTGCCGCCAAAGCCCGTCGGCGACGGTTCCATCTCCTTGTTCCGCAGGTAGCTCTTGTACTCCAGGGGGTAATACTGGCCCCAAACGGCGGGGTCGTATTCTCCCTCGGGGATCGTGGCGATCTTCATCGTCGTGTAGGGTTTCCGCACAAAGACCTGCAGCACGATGATGAAGAGCATCACCAGCGCAATCCCCCCGAGCGTCATCCAGATTTTCTTATTGCTGTCCAAGGATGATCCCTCCTCCCTTTTCAAGCCCCCGTTGGTGGACGGAGAAACGATGGCACTTGAGGCAGTTGGCACCGCCTGCCCCCATGGGCGTATTCTGTACGGTCGAGAAATGGCACCTCAGGCAGTTGCCGTCGGCGATCTCCCGACCCTCCGCCGATATGGCAATGCCGGCGGGATAGGTTCTAAGGGTTTCGTGATAGAGGTCGTTGAGGCCTGCCTTGGTCTTGTAGGCGACTTGACTGACGAGGTTCGTATCGGGGAGATGACATTCGACGCAGGCAAACTGCTTGTGGTTGGAAATCTGCCATCGGCTGTAGACGTGGTCCATGCTGTGGCAGGAGCCGCATACCTGGGGACTGCCTGAGGCATGATATCCGCCGATAACGACGGCAACAAGGACCGCACCGACAATGACGCCGGCGGAAAGGAGTTTCTTTGGGGGCAGGCTGATGAGGTCTTTCCAGTTCATGTCCGGACTCCCTGCAGCAGCTCGATGGGTTACAAGATGGAAACGCCACGTAACGCGTTATATAAAGGGGATACGAGATAGAGTCAAGGCGGAAGTGAGCGGCAAAGTAAAATGGAACCCTTCCGTGACTCGAACACGGAACGCACGAATGGGGCAAGCTTCGTCTGATAAGGAAGGGACCGGTCGCCCGGTTTCTTAGCATTCTGTTTGAGAAATCTTGATCCGGGGGCATTGCTCCATAACACGCAAATTTTTAAATTTCAACATTGTTTTTCACAGGGGGATATGATACCCAAGCGCGGGCTCGGAGTAGGTGCAATCGTCTTGTAGTTGGCGAGAAAAAACGCTTCCGAAGCACGGTCTGACAGAGAGATCGGAGTCGTTCCAGCCAGCTCAAACAGCCTATTCTGGAGGCAAACTAAAATCTCAGGGAGGTAGATGATGTCTTACGCAGAAGAGTACAAGAGGAAACTTACAACCCCCGAAGAAGCTGTGAAAGTGGTGAAGAGCGGAGACTGGATTGATTACGGGTTCGGCCACACCAAACCGGTCGCATTGGACAAGGCCCTTGCTGCTCGCAAGAATGAGCTCAAGAACATCAATATCCGTCATTGCCTGAGCCTCACCCCGAATGCCTGTGTCGAGTCCGACCCCGAGGGAGAGGTCTTCACGTATCAGGACTGGCATTTCACAGGGTACGCCCGCAAGCTCCACGACCGGGGCCGGTGCTATTACCACCCGATGATCTTCCGCAACCAGCCCCTGTTCTACCGGAAGAGCATCAAGTCCCTCGACGTTGCCATGATCCGCGTGACCAAGATGGACAAGGACGGTTTCTTCAACACGCATATGGGCAATGCGGCGGTGCGCGCGGCCATGGACGTTGCGAAGAAAATCATCCTCGAAGTCAACCCGCTTCTCCCCTGGGCGATGGGCGGACGTGACGAGGTCGTGCACATCTCCGAGGTCAGCGCTATCGTTGAGTTCGAGTCCAAGGTGGAAGTGATCCCTCCCGCCGCCCCGACGGAGATCGACAAGAAGATCGCTGCCTTCATCGTCCCCATGATTCCCAACGGCGCCTGCATCCAGCTCGGCATCGGCGGTCTGCCCAACTTCATCGGCAGCCAGCTGGCCGAATCGGATCTGAAGGACCTGGGCTGCCACACCGAGATGCTCGTCGATGCGTACTACCACATGCACACGGCCGGCAAGCTGACCAACAAGAAGAAGGGCGTGGACAAGAAGAAGAGCGCCTACGCTTTCGCCGCCGGCAGCCAGTTCCTCTATGACTGGATGGACATGAACCCCTCGCTGGCGTCCTACCCTGTTTCCTACACCAACGCCCCCCATGTCATGTGCCAGCACGACAACATGGTCTCCATCAATGCCTGCGTCGAGGTCGACCTCTTCGGGCAGGTTTCGTCCGAATCGTCAGGACCGCGGCACATCAGCGGCACCGGCGGACAGCTGGATTTCGCAACCGGCGCCTACATGTCCGAAGGCGGAATGTCCTTCATCTGCTGCAACGCCGCCTATACGGACAAGAAGACGGGCGCTATCAAATCCCGGATCACCCCCATGCTGCCCCAGGGCTCGATCGTGACCGTGCCTCGCACGCAGGCCCACCTGATCGTAACGGAATTCGGTGTGGCGGATCTGGCGGGCAAGTCCACCTGGCAGCGCGCCGAGGCCCTGATCAATGTCGCCCACCCCGACCTCCGGGACGGGCTGATCAAGGACGCGGAGAAGATGAACATCTGGCGCAAGGCCAGCAAGTAGCAGACAAACAGTTAATCCATCGGTAAACGAAAAGCCCCCGGGTACTGCCCGGGGGCTTTTTGTTTCACTGGAGGTTCTTCTTGTGGACAAACAGGGGGACCACAAATCAGCACAGGACTTTTTCAATGAGGGTGGACTCAAAGACCTCGGGAGAGATCACGCTGATTTTTCCCTGGTTTTTTCTTGCGCTCTTCTTCTCTGCCGGCTTTGTCGACTTATCCATGGACCGATCTCCTTTCATTGTCTGAAATGATTCACGTTTTTCTAAGGTTTGGAAGCCGCCATCCGTTTCCCTGCACCTGAGCGGCAGCCCGCGAGATCACACGCCGCGCATGGTGAAATGCGGAGAAACGGCCTTGCATGCTTTGGCGGAGCCGTAATCTACTTGTGGACGGGACCGCACATGGGGTCGTACCAGTACTTGCTGCTGAGGATCTTTTCCTTGCCCGTTCTCACGTCTTTTTTCGTCTCTTTCTTTCTCATGACCGCTTCCCTTCTAAAATTTATCGGGTTTCCTCGATGTTTTCATCGTTCGCGTTACTTCCCGGTCACCATGGGACCGCACATGGGGTCGATCCAGCACTTGGTGTCTAGCAGCTTCCTGGGGGTGACCTTCCTGATTTCCTGCTTTTCGATCTTTCTCATGGGACTGCCTCCTTAGAGCGTATGCGTTGATTGTCTTTCAGCGGAAGAGTGCTGGCCCCTTATCATTGTAATAAGGGCGGCCCACCGGACCATTTGTTAGCCGTATCGCTTCTATGCCCGGCAATGTGACCGGGGGAGTCATGCTGGTTCTGGCCCGCATCGTCGTTTTGTCTGTCATGGGTTCCAACTCTCCTTTCCGGTCTGGTTTGCTCTCTTTTTTCGATGCTAATCTAGCGCATCGGCGTCCGGGAATAAATCAGCGGCAGTCTGAAAGTGGGATAAGACAAGCATCGAGCCCATGCTCAGACGGGGGCGCAGCAGGTTATCAGACGGCGTCCGATGAACGTCCAATCGGGAGGCTTATTTTCGAAACCGGTTGCACAGGGGCCGAGAGAATAGAAAAGGGATCGGCCTTGAACGGCCGATCCCTTGATAGCATTTGTGTCCCCTCCGTGACCCGAACACGGGGTCGCTT
>Ga0326726_10003093_pt1 | contig 15268 bp, 12 predicted proteins | sample MHFenrmetagenome_2_FD_207603 | JGI IMG/M metagenome (GOLD analysis project Ga0326726, IMG submission 207603) | Lab enriched peat soil microbial communities from Michigan Hollow, Ithaca, NY, United States - MHF15MN | ecosystem: Environmental > Terrestrial > Soil > Wetlands > Peat | place: USA...
GGGCATGTGCTGCCCTGTAAGCTATGTTGTTTTCATTTTCCGGGAGCGTGCTGCCCGGACATTTCACAGTGATGCCGTGGTCAGCGGGAGAGAATACCATCTCATCATAAAGGCTGATCATTTGCATCAGTGTTGCTATATCATGGTATCCATCTTCCCGCTTTCTCAGCACCCGTAAGTGAAGATTAACCTTTGCAGGTGATAGTTTCCTGATCATCCACCGGCCTTTTCTTTTACATATCTCATCATCAGTTCGTACAGGATTCCGTCTAAAAGTTCTTTTTCATTTTCATCGAGATTTCCAATAGTCTTATTTTTTAACATGTTCAACATGTCAATAGTTTGTTTTGCTGCAGTGAGATTCTTTTCTGCCTTTTTTGTTACAGGGTCAGGGAAATCACCGAAATGATACATGACTGTTGTACTCAATGAAAACACGAAACTGGAAAAAGTAACTTCTGGGAAATATTCCTCTTGTGCTTTTTCCTTGCTGTCTTTTTCGGCGGGCTCTTCATTTGTTTTTGCATCTGTCCTTGTTTCTTCTTTTTTTAACTCTTCCTTGCGGGTTTCCCCGGATTCATCAAAAATTCGTTTATCTTTGATTACAAATCCTTTATCTGTTTTTTCTTCTTCCATAAGAGCCTCCTTCTCTGTAAAATACAGCCTTGGCGATCAGTAATCAGTGAATGATGATCGAAAGTAAGTGCACCTGTGAGCCTATAACACTGGAGTTACTTTAAGGGTAACTTTATAAAATTCATTTACTGGGGCCTCATGCTTCTCAGCCTTGCAATCCGTTCCTCAATGGGAGGATGTGTGCTGAAGAGATTCATGAGAGATTTTCCAGTCAGCGGGTTGACAATAAACATGTGGGCCGTTGACGGATTTGCTTCCATCGGGATTACCTGTGATGCCCTTGACAGCTTTTCGAGGGCTCCCGCCAATCCGTAGGGTTTTCCAGATACCTTTGCCCCACCTGCGTCCGCCAAATATTCCCGGGACCTCGAGATCGCCATCTGGATAATCGTTGCAGCAATAGGTGCCAGGATCGCCATCAAGATTAGACCGATGACACCTCCGCCTTCTTCATCACTGTCACGGCTCGAGCCTCCAAAAATAGCCGCCCATTGAGCCATATTAGCAAGCATCACGATAGCACCGGCAAGTGTTGCCGCTACGGAGCCTATGAGCATGTCCTTGTTTTTGATATGTGTCAATTCGTGGGCAAGAACTCCTTCTAACTCTTCCCCGTTCAACATTCTCAGGATTCCCTCGGTCACCGCCACCACAGCGTGGCTTTCATTGCGTCCGGTGGCGAAGGCATTGGGGGTATCGCCGGGAACAATATAGACTTTCGGCATGGGAAGTCCTGCTTTTAACGCAAGGTTCTTTACAATGCGGTAAAGATCAGGGGCCTCACTTTCTGAAACCTCCTGGGCGCGATACATCCGTAAAATCAGCTTATCCGAAAACCAGTATGCTCCAAAGTTCATGACCATAGCAAAAATAAACGCAATGACAACGCCGCTTTTTCCGCCAAAGTATCCTCCGATTAACATTAAAAGACCTGTCAGGGCGCCAAGTAGTAAACCCGTCTTAATGGTGTTCATTAAAAAACCTCCTTTTTACCTTTTCTCAAAAATCATCTCACCGTCACCTGTCGAATCAACGATAATGTGGTCTCCTTCAGCAAATGTTCCCCCCAGAATCCTCAGGGCAAGATTGTCCAGGAGCAGTTTCTGGAGAGCTCTTTTTAGGGGTCTTGCACCGTAAACCGGGCTGTATCCAGACTTAGCTATATATTTTTTTGCATTTTCTGTCAATTCAAGTGTCAACTTGCGTTCCTTTAATCGTTTCTGGATCAAACCTATCTGAATATCAATAATCCTATCTATGTCATCAATGGTCAATGATCTGAAGGTGATGATATCATCTATCCGATTCAAAAATTCCGGCCTGAAGGTGGACCTGAGGGCTTCCATTGTCCTGGCCCGTTTCTCCTCATCACTGATGGATGGATCGTGTATCCATTGTCCTCCGATGTTGGAAGTCATAATCACGATGGTATTCTTAAAATCAACAGTCCTTCCGTGGCCATCAGTCAATCTGCCATCATCGAGAATTTGCAGCAGGATATTAAACACGTCCATGTGCGCCTTTTCAATTTCGTCGAATAGCACCACCGTATAAGGCCTTCTCCGGACAGCCTCGGTCAGATAGCCACCTTCATCGTATCCCACATATCCTGGGGGTGCGCCGATCAATCTTGCGACAGAGTGCTTTTCCATATACTCGGACATGTCGATCCTGATCATTGCCTGCTCATTGTCGAACATGAATTCGGCCAGGGCTCTTGCCAGTTCGGTCTTACCAACGCCTGTCGGTCCCAGAAATATGAATGAGCCTATAGGTCTGTTTGGGTCCTGGAGGCCTGAGCGAGCTCTTCTCAGGGCACTGGACACGGCAGTAATACCTTCATCCTGGCCAACCACTCTTTGTTTAAGCCTTTCCTCCATATGAATCAGCTTTTGTATATCGCTTTCCATCATGCGTGATACAGGGATACCTGTCCAATTTGCCACGACCTCTGCGACGTCTTCCGCGTCCACTTCCTCTTTCAACATCTTATTGTCCTTTTGGATTTCGGAAAGCATGGTCTGCTCACGTTCCAATTCCGTGTTCAGTTCGACGAGTTTTCCGTAACGTATCTCGGCTGCCCTTGCAAGGTTTCCTTCCCTCTGGGCATTTATCTCTTCTATTTTATATTCTTCGATCTTGCTTTTAATGACCTGTATATTTCGAATAGCTTCCTTTTCCCTAGTCCAGTGAGCCTTCATCATTTCCATGGATTTTCTGAGTTCCGAGAGTTCCTTATCGATCTTATCGCGCCTCTCCTTGGTCGTTTTTTCCATGTCGTTTTTCAGGGACTGCCGCTCAATTTCCAGTTGCGTTATTTTTCTCTCAATCGTATCTATTTCGGCCGGCATGCTGTCGAGTTCAATACGCAGCCGTGAGGCTGCCTCATCGATCAGATCAACTGCCTTGTCCGGTAAAAACCTATCGCTTATATAGCGGTTGGAGAGTGTAGCTGCAGCGATAATAGCTGAATCCTTGATCCTCACCCCGTGGTGCACCTCATAGCGTTCTTTTAATCCTCGAAGGATTGCAATAGTATCTTCTACTGTTGGTTCCCTCACAATGATAGGCTGGAATCTCCGTTCAAGGGCTGGATCTTTTTCGATGTGTTTACGGTATTCATTTAATGTCGTAGCCCCGATGCATCGCAATTCTCCCCTGGCAAGGGCGGGTTTCAGCATATTAGATGCATCAATAGCTCCTTCGGCAGCTCCGGCACCAACAACCGTGTGTATTTCATCAATAAAGAGGATGATTTCTCCCTGTGCGTCTGTTACTTCTTTTAGTACTGCTTTAAGTCTTTCTTCGAATTCTCCCCTGTATTTTGCACCCGCGACAAGGGCCCCTATATCCAAGCCGATTATACGCTTGTCCTTTAGGCTGTCCGGGACATCACCGTTTATGATGCGTTGGGCAAGACCCTCCACAATGGCTGTTTTACCCACGCCTGGTTCACCTATAAGAACAGGATTGTTTTTTGTTCTCCGGGAAAGTACATGCATGATCCTTCTGATTTCATTGTCCCTGCCAATAACGGGATCAAAAGCCCCTTTTTTGGCGAGTTCGTTAAAATCGCGCGCATAACGCTTCAGGGCCTGATATTTTTCCTCTGGATTCGGATCTGTTATCCTCTGGCTTCCCCTTATTTCCACAAGAACCCTAAAAATATTGTCCTTTGTGATGCCTTTACTACGAAGGATTTTCCCGGCTGCCCCTTCCTTTTCTTCGGCAATTACCACCAGAATATGCTCGGCACTTACGTATTCATCCTTCAGGCGGGCCGCTTCGACAAGTGCATTATCTAAAACCTTATTTAATCTGGTCGTTATATAAGTCTGGCCGGTACTTAAGCCTTCAACTTTCGGTAATCTTTCCAGGGAATTTTTGACTTCATCTTCAATTACCCTAGGGTCCACTCCCAATTTTTTCAGTATTTCTCCTATGATGCCCTCTGGTTGACTAAGAAAGGCTGCAAAAAGATGTTCTACATCAATACCCTGATTACCATATTTATTCGCTAAGACCTGAGCCTCCTGCATGGCCTCTTGAACCTTCAGCGTAAATTTGTCAAACCTCATAGTGCCTCCCATTTATGGTATTGGCTTTAAAATGCTCACGAAGAGTTTCCCGTTTTTGAATACATTGACATTGCCGGTAGATTCGGAAAGGACAATAGCGATGGCATTAGTAACATCTGTGATTCCCGCAGCTGCAATATGCCTGCTCCCCAAACCTTGAGGAAAATCCTTGCTCTCTATAGCTGCATTGAGGTGCCTTCCCGCTGTGACTATTGCTCCATTGTCCTTTATGATAAATGCACCATCTATTGCTGAGAACTCTTTGATGGTTTCTGTCAAGTCGGGATTAAGGATATTTCTCTCCTCTTCACTATACCCCATGAAAGGGTTGATGACCATCTGCCTGGAGAGCTGAAGCACCCTTTCATGGTCACCTAGGATAAAGATGGTTCCCACTTTTCTTCCTTCTCTTCCCTGGGCTGCCAGCTCCAGGACGATGTTAAGAGCCGCGCTGAATACCTCAGGGTGGACGCCCTGGGTTATATCAGTTATGTTCTGCGATGTTAAAACTTCGAATTCCTTACCAACATCGATCATGAAGATACTGTCAACATATCCAAGTCTGGGAAGGCCGCTGATGCAGACGAGCTTATCCCCCTTCTTAAAGAGACCGGTGGCGATGCCCTTGGTTATGGCGATTTTAATCTGACCAACCCTCGACAGATTGACATCAGGGACATTTATAATAATTCCTAAATCTTTAATATCACTTGGTAATTCCTCATTACCTTTTGTCACAAGAACAAGATTGAAACAGGGTTTATCACCCTTGACCTTAGGTAGTTCTGCGGCGGCTTCCGCGTAGAGCATGAGAGCCTTTGCCTTGACCTCATCAGCTATACGACAGGCGTGATCAAGTATAATCCTGTTGATCCCTTTCATTTATCGTCTCCCGTGTGTGTAGGGTTCCTTTTTCTGGATTGACTTTCAATAAAAACAGTGACTCCAAGCATTCATAAAAATTGTCAATAAATTAACCATGGACCGCATACATGTCAATACGCAGCACAAAGAATACAGTTATGTAATATCAGAGAATAAAATACACTTGACTGAGGGATGATACTTAAATATCATGTAACATTAATAAATTTAAAACGGGTTTAAGAGGGAGGAATGTTTAGTGGAGCTGCCATCGGTTACCAGTACCCTTGACATTTATATAACAGAGATCAGTAGATTTCCTGTGTTAAGTGCGGATGATGAATTCAGATTGGCTGTCAGATTTAAAAAATACAATGATGTGGAAGCAGCTGAGAAACTTGTTGTTTCAAACTTAAGGTTTGTAGTCAAAATAGCCCATGAATACAGAAATTATGGAATGAAACTGACCGACCTGATCCAGGAAGGTAACATTGGTCTTATGCATGCCGTGAAAAAGTTTGATCCTTATAAGGGTTACAGGCTTATATCCTATGCTGTATGGTGGATCAGGGCATATATCCAGAATTTCATCATCAAATCGTGGAGCCTTGTAAAAATCGGAACCACCCAGGCACAGAGGAAGCTGTTTTTTAAGCTAAGTCAGGCTAAGAAGAAACTGGAAACCCTTTCGAAGAAAAACCCTGAATTCGGGGAAATTGCAGAATCTCTGGGCGTTAAAGTACATGAGATCGAAGAAATGGATCTCAGACTGAGCCATCGTGACCTGTCACTTGACGCATACATCAATGATGAAGGCGAGACATCTCATATCGACTATCTTACATACGGTGGCGAGGATCAGGAAATGGCCCTGATAAAAAAAGAAGAAATGCATCTGGTTAAAAGGAATATTGCCGGTGCCCTGGCCAATCTCAACGAAAGGGAGAGCTTCATTATCAAACATCGCATAATGACGGATAATCCAATAACCCTTCAGGAAGTCGGTAACAAGTACAAAATTACGAGGGAACGGGCCAGACAGATTGAGAAACAGGCCCTTAAAAAACTGAGACTGCTAATTCCATATCTGGGCAAAGAACAGGTATTACTCGAAGCCTGAGTTAAAGGATGTAATCAATCAGACAGGTCAACTTCATCCATATCAAAGTCAATCCGTAATAAATTGAAGACAGCAAAAGGCTATATATGGGCGGTGAATGCAGAAATCCTTATTGTGTTTCCAGTTACGAATCCATGTCGATTCCTCTGGCGAGATTTTCAAAGCGGGTGAATTGTTCCTGAAAATGTAATTTTACCAAACCTGTTGGTCCATTTCTCTGTTTACCGATAATGATCTCTGCAAAACCCTTTTCGGTGTTTTCTTCGGATTTGTTGTAGACCTCGTCTCTATAAATAAAAGCTATCAAGTCTGCATCCTGCTCTATTGCTCCCGAATCTCGGAGATCGGCCATCTGCGGTCTTTTGTCACTTCTGTCTTCAACCTTTCGGTTCAACTGGGAAAGGGCTACAACTGGAACATTCAGTTCCTTTGCTAGCGCCTTCAGCGAACGGCTTATTTCCGATATTTCCTGTTCTCTCGATTCCTTATAACCGCTGCTTCTCATAAGTTGCAGGTAATCAAGGATGATCAAACCAAGGTCAACCTCTGACTTCAAACGCCGCGCTTTTGCTTTCATTTCTAAAGCGGTAATTGCTGGTGAATCATCAATAAATATTAATGCCTCGGAAAGCCTTCCGGCGGCGGAAATCAGCTTCGGCCAATCCACTTCACCAAGGAAACCCCGTCTAATCCTCTGCGAATCGACCTTCGCTTCTGAGGACAGCATGCGAAAGGCAAGTTGTTCTTTAGACATTTCCAGAGAAAAAATAGCAACGGGGATATTCGCTACCAGAGCTGCATACTGGGCAATATTCAGGGCAAAAGCGGTTTTTCCCATACTTGGTCGGCCTGCAATGATAATTAGATCGGATTTTTGTAATCCCGAAGTCAAATCATCAATTTTCTCAAATCCGGTGGGAACACCCGTGACGAGTTCTTTTCGCTCATACAGCTTTTCAATGGTTTTGACGCTTTCCTTGATGATGTCTTTGAAAGGGCTGAACGCGGGTCTTATTTTGTTTTCGGATATTTCAAATATGGCGTGTTCTGCTTCGTCGAGGACAGTATCGATGTCTGCTCCCGCATTATAGCTTTTGTTCAAAATTTCGGTAGCAGTGCCGATAAGCCTGCGAAGAATGGCCTTTTCCTTAACAATTTTCGAATAATGGGATATATTAGCAGCTGACGGTACATTGTCCGCAAGAGATGACAGATAAGAAACTCCTCCCGCTTGATCGAGCTGATTCTTGCTTTTTAAGACATTGCTTAACGTGATGAGATCACTCGGTTCATTTTTATCATACAGTTCGACAATTGCTGCGAATATTTTGCGGTGGGCTTCGCTGTAGAAATCCTCGATATTAAGTATTTCCAAAACGCTGTTCAGAGACTGGTTGTCGAGCAGAATTCCTCCAATCACAGACTGCTCCGCTTCAAGGTTCTGTGGAGGAAGTTTATGTAAAGAGGTATCAATGTCTTTCATTGGAAGTTAATTAAGCCTCACCGACAACCGTAATCTTTATCTCGGCCGTTACGCCGGGCTGAAGTTTAATCTTAACGGGAAATTCACCGAGGGACCTTACTGGCTCTTCAAGGATTATCATTTTCCTATCAATCTCTATGCCCTGTTCGATGAGTGATTTTTCTATATCTTTTGTAGTGACAGAACCGAATAGCTTGTCCTGTTCCCCGGCTCGCCGGTAGAGTGTGCAGGTTACGCCTCTTAGGGTTTCAACAATCAATTCGGCTTTTTTCTTTTCACTTTCAATTTTCGTCATTATACTTTTTTTCTCATGTTCTAAGGCCTTCAAAGACCAGCTGCTCGCTTCTACGGCAAGTCCCTTGGGAATCAGATAGTTCCTTGCATATCCATCGGCAACTTTCACTGCGTCTCCTGCCTTTCCAAGAGATTCAACATTTTCTTTTAATATAACCTTCATAAAACTCTCCTTATAAAACTGATTTTCTCACAAATATTAGGTTATGAAAAGCTTGTTTATGTGGTGGAATCCGTTATCGGTTTAATAAATTTTCTAAAATCAACCCATAGATCAATTACGCCTGCGGCAACTATGAACAGGATGATATATTGTTGAGCAAATATAAGAATGTAACAAGGGATCCTGAAAAGTTTATGAACATTTTTAGCTTTGAACAAAAACCCTATGATTGATAAACCCTGAAGAAAATAAACAAACAGACAAATAAGCAGCAGATTAATACCGAGAATCCTTGTCCATTCAACAGGTATTAAAAGCATTACCCCGTTAGCTATGAGAATCCATATCAGGCTTTCTGGGGCCTTCCAACGTGCAAGATCACCAAAATCAGGATACCATACTCTGTTTTTCTGAAATATTTCCCTTGCTGCCAATACATTTATCCACACCGTGAAGGATGCGCTTACGAGTATGAGAGCAGGAAACATGTTTGTAAAAAAATGGGTGATCTGTTTAATATTATCCTTGGCCAGGTCGATCTGTTCCACTGGAATATCCAGTTGCGAATAGAATTGAATGCTTTCCTCAATGTTCCTTCCTATGTAATCTTCAACCAGAAGCCACGGTTGCTTTCCCACAGCAAAACTTTGAAAAAGGATAAACGAAAACCACAGTATCATGAGCACCATGACCGGAAGAATGATAGTTATTTCGACGGAGTAATTCTTACGAAAAATCTCTGAGAGGATAACTCCCAAACTTCCTGATATAAGCAAGAAGGGTATATTTGCTGAGGAACCGGAAATAGTCAGGATTAGGGCAACTACAGAAAGGGATATGCCAAAAATTGTCAATCCCTGTACTCTGCCTGTTTTTGAGTAATAATAAAGAATCGGCAGGGGCGTTAGGATGAAAAAGAAGGTACCTATTATGGGAATAAGAGATGCAGCAAGAAATGCCAGGGAGGATATGGCAATACCTATGAAAAAGTTGCTACTGAAAAATTCACCCCTTTCTTTTCTCAAAGTCCGAATCCATCAATTTAATCTAAACCGACCATATTCCAGATTTATATTACCACTCGGATACAACAAAGGGCAACAGTGCAATGGTCCTTGCTCTTTTTATAGCCACAGTAACTTCTCTTTGATGTTTTGCACAATTTCCAGTAATTCTTCTCGGTATGATCTTACCCCTGTCAGTTATATAATCCTTTAAGATAAGAGGTTCCTTGTATTCAATTTTTATATCCGAATCCGTACAAAATCTGCAAAATTTTCTTTTGTGGTAAAATTTCTTTTGCGGCCTTGAATCGGGTTTTGACGTCCTTGTGTCTCTTGAGGGTGTTGGCATTTCTGATGTTTTTCTCCCTTCATTTCCCTATTTTTAAGTTTATATGGTTATGATGATGTGGAATCTTTATCTGCAACGATTTCAATTTTATCTTCAAGGGCCTGGCCTTCCGGCATCGGTGCCGCTTGCGGCGCTTCAATCCGTAATTCTTCCTGTTTTTCTTTTTCTATTTTTGTCAGATCAACTTTATCATCCTTCATTATTGTCATGAATTTCAAAATCTTGTCATCGATTTTGAAATTTCGTTCCAGTTCCTCGATAACAGTCCTTTTGCCTACAAAATCAATCAGGACATAGAATCCATTTATCTGCTTTTTTATTTCGTAGGCCAGTTTTCTTTTGCCCCATTTTTCTATTTTGACAATGATTCCTTTAAAGGCTGTGACGATAGATCCATATCGTTCAATGAGGCTATTAAGTTCGTCGTCGGGAAGGTCAACTTGGACAATAAACAGGGTTTCGTATCTTTTCAATTTTTTCCTCCTCATGGCTCTAAAGTCCGAACAATTAGTTCGAACAAGGAGTCCTGCGTATTAAGATTTTAAGTGGAGTTGTTATTTATAATATCCCTTTTAAGAAATCAAGATTTTTATGCAAAAAATGTAACATATCGATCCATCGGAGATTTTAATCCTCAATTAGCTCATTGGTGATTTATTGGCGGGCGATCCGAGACTTGAACTCGGGGCCTCTGGTTCCGGAGACCAGCGCTCTATCCTACTGAGCTAATCGCCCGTTATTTCCTGTGTAATGACTTTTATTCTTCCGGAAGTAATAGGTGCATATCAGGACGTGCTACATACACTATATTTCGTAATAACTCAATATATTTTCGCAAGTTATGTTTGATATTGTCACCTGGAAAAAGACAGTTCCTTTAAAATTTTCTTAACGGGCTGGCTTCTATTCATACAGTATATGTGGAGACCATCAATATCGTTATTACGAAGGTCTTCTATCTGAATGATCGCATATTCTATTCCGTATTTTTCAACTTCTTCTGGTTTGTTTTTATTTTTTTCTATCTTGCTTCCAAGCCTGGAAGTTATTTTGACGCCGGAGAGAGATGAAATACGTTTAACCTGATTGTAGTTCAGGATAGGAAAAATTCCAGGTATGATCGGGACATTGATTTTCAATTCCATTGCTTGATCGCGGAAACTATAAAAGGCATCATTATTAAAGAACAATTGTGTTATGATAAAATCAGCACCAGCATCTACCTTGCGCTTAAGATTTATCATATCGATCTGTAGACTTGGGGCCTCGATATGCCCTTCAGGATAGCCGGCTACACCTATTGAAAAATCATTACGCATTCTGATAAACTCGACAAGCTCGTTAGCATAACCAAACCCACCGTCTGTCTTCTGGAATTTTTCCATACCATCTGGAGGATCGCCCCTCAGGGCAAGTATATTTTCAACGTTTTCATTTTTGAGTGCTTTGAGAATAGTCGCTATGTCTTCCTTTGTGGACTGAACGCAAGTTAAATGTGCCAGAACCTCCATCTTAAATTCATTCTTGACCTTCGAGGATATTTCTATAGTTTTTTCTCTTGTGCTTCCTCCGGCCCCGTAGGTTACGGAAATGAAGTCCGGTTTTAATTCCCCCAGTTCCTTGATAGTCGAATATAAATTTTCTATACTGCCTTCCCTCTTTGGCGGAAAAACCTCAAAAGAGAGGACAAATTTTTTCTGGCCAAGTATATTCTTAATTTTCATAATGTGAATCCTGAAATTTTTACCTTGAAAAATGTCATTAAGAACTTTAGTTGTCAATATATTTTCTATATCTGAGGGCATTGTAAAAAATCCACAAGCTGGATTTACCTCCATGAAGGCCAGTGCTGCTGTATTGCACTTCATCCCTTACAATGTCATGTATGGTACAACCTTTGCGAAATGAATCTATACACCTCTGTTGCTTGGCTTTGGATTATTTGTAACTTTTGCTTTGCTTCATCTTATTTTAAGAAATATCTTAATCAATATGTAAACATATCTTTGTTGAAATCATGCAGTAAATCTGATAGATTGGCGAAAATATTTGAGATTATATGATATGACGCGAATGCATAAAATTATTCTTTCAGTCGTCCTCTTGATGTTATTTCTTTGTCCATTCCAGGTAATGGCCCAATATGAAATTCTCAATATACGGCACTGGGCCGCACCTGATCACACAAGGGTCGTAATTGATGTGAGTGATGATATTCCTTATACAATCGAAAAAGCCGATAAAAAATTATTCATAGATTTTAAAGACACCGATGTATCCGAAGACTTTCCCAACGAACTCATCTTAAAGAAGCCGGGGATTGATAAGATAACGGTAATCCCCCTTCCGGAAGGTTCTGTTAGAGTTGAACTGTCAATAACTGAAAACGTTGAGACAAAGGTGTTTAACATAAAAAAAATTCAGGACAAGCCTGACCGCGTTGTTATAGATATAGAATTCCCTGACGTTGAGAAACAGGAAAGTAAAGAAAGAGAAGGGGTTAAAGTTTTAAGGAAGAACAAGATAATCGTTATTGATCCCGGTCATGGAGGGGAAGATCCGGGGGCAGTTGGGAATCTGAGAACACAAGAGAAAAGAGTAGTTCTGGAGATCAGCAGGAAATTGAGAGATATTTTAAACAAGAAAGAAGGTTACCGTGCCTTTCTTACGAGAAACGGGGATTATTATGTCCCATTCAAAAAAAGACTGAAAATTGCTCGGGAATATGGGGCTGATCTATTTGTGAGCATCCATGCCGATTCTTTTAAAAAGAGAGGTGCCAGAGGAAGTTCAGTTTACTGTCTTTCACTTAGAGGGGCAAGCAGCGAAGCGGCAAAGTTTTTGGCAAGGAATGAAAATCTGGCTGACATTATTGGAGGTTCACCCAACGGTGAAAAGAGTGATGAGACGGATCCTATCATCCTGAATATGTTCCAGACAAATACCATCAACTCATCAAAAGTATTTGGCAGCATGGTTCTCAAATGCCTTGATAGAGTGAATCACGTAAAATATGACAGAGTGCATGAAGCGCCTTTCATGGTGTTGAAACTTCCTGAAATTCCATCATTGCTCATAGAAACAGCCTATATTTCAAATCCCAAAGAAGAAAAACTACTGCAGAGCAGCAATTTTCAAAAGGAAATTGCGAAGGCGATAGCGGCTGCTGTAACAGAATTTCTTCCTGTTGAGTCTGTAAAGCCGTCAAAGACCCCAAGGATTGTGTTGACAAAAAATGAAGAGAAACCGGCAATCCTCACTGCATCGGATGATACAGACAAATCGAAAACGCGAAGTTCTGTCTATACTGTCAAAAGAGGTGACACCCTTGAATGGATCGCGAAGAAGCACAACACGACAATCAGTACTCTGCTGAAATTGAACCGCATGCAAATCGATGATACTTTGTACTTCGGACGGGTGTTGAAGGTGCCTGAGAAGGATATTACAGAGGTTAAGAGAGATGAGGGAATTAAGACTTCACCCACTAATGTAAAATCTTCGCCTTCCTCACATGCAACCGCCGTGACTGGGCGTAAGGAAAAAAAGGAAGAAGGCATTAAATCAGCAACTGCTCGTGTAGAAACCCTGTCTTCCTCACCCACGCCAGTTGCACCTTTGTATAAAGAAAAGAAGGATGAGGAAGATAAAGTCTTAAATGCTCGCCAGGGCTCTCCGTCCACCAAGCCTGAACCGGCAGTGTCTGTATATAAGGTCAAAAGAGGTGACACACTTGATAAGATAGCAAGAAGGCACAATACGACTATCGCCGCACTTCTTAAATTGAACAACATGAAGATGGAAGATGCTCTTTATATTGGGCGGAAGTTGAAGATATCAGTACCGGAGAAGGTTATTTCAGAGGAAAAAAGGGCTGAGGAAGTTACGGCCTCAACCGGTAGTGTTGAATCTGCGTCCTCCAAAACTGAAGAGTTAGTGAGAGTGTATAAAGTCAAGAGAGATGATACGCTCGATAAGATAGCAAGAAGGCACAATACGACTATCGCCGTGCTGCTTAAATTGAATAACATGAAGATGAAAGATTCTCTTTATGTTGGGCGGAAGTTGAAAATGCCGGATACGGAAGTTGACGAAAAAGAGGTGAAGAAATCTGCAGCCGTAAAATCCAAATCATTCACTTACAGAGTCAAAAAGGGTGATACTCTCGACAAGATTGCCAGAAAGTGTAATACCAGCATCAGTGAATTGCGCAAACTGAATCAGATTAAACGAGCTGACTTACTCTATGTTAACCAAAAACTGAAACTTCCCTCGAGTCCATCGTTATAAGCGCCGAAGAGGGGCGCCGTCAGGGGATGTAAATCAATCACCGTCTTTATATCCTCTCTTCCTCTGTCATTATCGGGTTTTTCGTCCTTTACATGATAACATTTAGCGTACTCTTTATCTGTGCCAGTTTCACCTTTTTTGTAGCCACCTATATTGGTTTTTTAATCACGCTCAGATCTGCGAAGCACCGACCTTAAAAACTACGCATTGACTTGCGTGCTTTATCTCGCCTTCTGAATCGTTTCTATCTATATGGGGACAACAAGTGCGTGTGAGGGCAATAGCTTTTATAAATTGTGACCAATTCCGGCACCGGAGTCTTGATTGTTGCCGGGCATGAAATAAGTGATAAAAAAATACCCCGCCCTGAGGGGCGGGGTATTTTCGAATCTTATTTAATAAATCCTGATTAAAGAAAATCAGGAAATTTCCGCATCACAACGCAGGCAGCGGCTTGCCTCTAAAACAGCTATCATCTTCTTGTAGCCTAGTTCAACTTCTTTAAAGTTTCGTTTCCTGTCCGGAATATGCATTTCAGGCATCCTCGCCTGTGGTGCCTCTTCAGATTCCTCATCAATGACAAACGGCACTTCAATAAATTCATCCGGTGGTTCCACATAAGCCGGTTCGTTGTTGATCTTTCTGATATAAGCGTCCATATCACGTGCGGCTTGGTGTCCTGCGGCAATAGCACCGATAACCGTATCCGGTCCTGTCAGGGCGTCACCACCCGTAAAGAACTTTGGATTGGTAGTCTGGGACTTGGTTCCGGATGCCAGATCAAACGTGGACCACTTATTAACACTTACGCCGCTATCTTTGGGGATAAAAGTCATGTCAGGTACCTGACCGATGGATGCAATAACGGTATCCACGCTAAGAGTGAATTTTGATCCGGCAATTGCGACAGGTCTCTTCCTTCCGCTCTTGTCGAAATCACCCAGTTTCATACGCTCACAGGTAATCCCGCTAACCTTGCCGTCCTTCCCTTCAATCTTGAGTGGAGCAACGAGAAGATCAATTTTGATTCCTTCCTCTTCAGCAGCATGAATTTCTTCTTCAGCTGCCGGCATGTCCTTCTTCTCACGACGGTAAAGGATTGTCACATTTGCCCCGAGACGCATCGCTACACGGGCAGCATCAATGGCTGAATTGCCGCCACCGATAACGGCCACTCTAGAACCAAGCGTTTTCTTGCCGCTTACCCAGGCCTCTTCATTGGTATTAAAATCTCTCAAGAATTCAACACCGCCGTAAACACCTTTAAGATTTTCTCCCTCAACGCCCATTGGCTGGCTCTTATGAGCACCTGAGGCCAGGAAGATATAATCGAAATCTTTGTTTACCTGCTCAAAGGAAATGTCTTTACCCACGCGGGTATTGCACCTTATTTCCACACCAAGAGATTTAACATTGTCATTAATTTCATTGGCCAGGGTTTTCCTGGGAAGCCTGTAGGCCGGAATGGCCCAGCGGAGCATTCCGCC
>Ga0326726_10003094_pt1 | contig 15268 bp, 8 predicted proteins | sample MHFenrmetagenome_2_FD_207603 | JGI IMG/M metagenome (GOLD analysis project Ga0326726, IMG submission 207603) | Lab enriched peat soil microbial communities from Michigan Hollow, Ithaca, NY, United States - MHF15MN | ecosystem: Environmental > Terrestrial > Soil > Wetlands > Peat | place: USA...
CTATCAACGATGCAGATTTTCGTCTCAGCTGTCTCAGCAGAAGGCCTTGGCCCCGAGTTCCTGGGCGAGCCGTTGGAGAAGCTGGTCCGGGCGAAGAAACCGAATGTGCACCTGTTTTTGGAAGGAGGCGAAGGCGAGACCTTCGTGACGGACGCTCCATGCTTCAAGAAGCGCATCGTGATAAGAAAATGGAAGAAGACCTGGGATGGCGTGCGGGGCGTGGCTGAGATAGAGGAAGCTGTGCTCGAAGTTAAATCATGATCCGGCCAATCGGTTTTCGTCTAAATCAAAGGTCGATCAAATAAATAGTTGACGAACAGATGTCGTTTACGCCTATGGATGTCAGTCATAATCGAACATTTATAGTGAAAATATATCGTGTTTATTAAACTTACTTCGGAAAACCACCCATGAAATACATAATAGTCTGCCTAGTCCTGCTTTCATTGGTCAGCGTCGGCTTCTCGGTCGCCAACCGTATGGTGATAACCGAGCTTCCGTTCCCGAATCTCACGACTTCCAGCACTACCCCTGTCACTATAGCTTCGGACTTCACTTATGTCCCCTACCCATTCGACGGGCTCATCACCATCCAGTTCACTGCCCACAGGCAGACCGGCTCAGGGACGATAGCTCACTGGATTTTGTATGTCAACGGCGTCCAGGTATCCGACAACTCCACTTACCTGAGGACTGTCACTTCGACGACGTTCCACTTCAGCGTATTCAACATGTTCCCCTACAACTTCACTTCCGCCGGGGTCTACAACATCACCCTGAAGACGTGGGTCGATTCAGGAAGCACTTCAGTGACAACGCATGATGTCGACGGCGTCATCATCTCGAGGATAGCCGAGGATTTCGGCTCCTTGGAAGGTTTCAGCACGAATTATAATTTCACGCAGAATTCCACCTCCTACACGCCTGATTTCAACCTCAGTCTGAACCGCACGCACAACGAGAACGTGTTCGTCCTCATGCGCCAGAGGATGCAGATGAACACGAGCGGCACAGCATCCTTCTTCGGCACTCTCGTGAACAGCACGCCCATATGGGACTCCCTCCTTACCAATCCCTCGCAGATAGATTCCAACCACATGAATTTCATCCACGCCAGCGGCAGCGGCCCGGCCAACTACACCATCTCAGCGGCCAACAGCATCGCAGGCATGTCCACCGCACTGAACGGCACCATGTCTTGGTTCTCCCTCTCAGACGAGGACAACCACCAGATACCGTTCGTCCAGTCCACCAATTCAAGCTGCAATGTCACAACCGCATGCTCGATTCCGAATTCGTTCACTCCGGTTACGAGCGCGAGGCTGTCCACGAATTTCACGAATCCAGGAGCCATCTACACTGTCTTCACATCTTCATTCGGCATGTCAAGCGGCTCCAACGCGGAAATCCACTATAAGATAAACGTCACCAACACCAACTGCACCTCGCCTTTCTTCGAGAGGAGCTTGGATTCCGGCGATATCGCCACCATGACATTCCAGTTCATCTGCGACACCAATCTTTCCGGCCCGCAGAATTTCACAGCCACCCTTTACGGCACGAGCGACCTCTCATCGCGCAACATACTCCAATACGGGAACAGCCTATCCGTCATCGCGGCGCAGCAGCTGGCCGTGACCCAGGTCCCGCCCATATGCTTCCTGATAAACTCTTCGGGCTCGTACAACCTCAGCGGTTTCGTCGTCGGAGCCCCGCTCTCCGCGACGGAAGTGCCCGGCATCAGCAGCACCTGCATCAAGATAGCGGCCTCGAACGTGGTCTTCGACTGCAAGGGATACAGCATCATCAACGACGGGACGGCAAACGCAGCGGGCATAGTCCTGAACGGCTCCCTGAACAATGTCACGGTGAGGAACTGCACGAATATCCAAGGCTATTCTTATGGGCTTTATTCGTACAAATCCAGCAACAGCACCTTCAGCAACATGCAGGCCCACTCGAGCACGAATTCCGGCTTCTACGTGAATTCGGCATCAGGGAACACGCTCTCACAGATAAACGCCTATGATAGCGCGCAGAACGGCCTCTACATGCTCGATTCCAACAACACGCGGGTCAACGGCTCTTATTTCTATAACAACAGCCCGGACATGCGGTTCGAGGACGATGCCGGCATTGCGAGGGCGATCAATATCACCGGGGCTGTTTTCGACAGCGCAGCCGACTCGTTCACCAACTACACGAACATTTCGCTCAATGACTCGGTGGACGCGAGCTCTGCCTATTCCATCTCCTGGAGCGCGCAGCCGGCTCCCCTCTCAGTAGGCCAGGCCAGCTTCGCGGGAAAATTCCTGAATATCAGCGCCATCTCGGCGACGCCATCTATAGACAATATATCGTTCTTATGGACGCAGGTCGAAGTCACAGGAGGCAGCTATAACGAGTCCAGGTTCGCTCTCTGGAAGTACAACACGAGCGGATGGAACAAGGTGGTCCCATCGATTCTCGACACCGTAGGGAACAAGATATCTGTGGGTCCGCTCGCAGGTTTCAGCGTCTTCGCCATCCTGCAGGACAACAACACGAACCCCCCGGTGGTAACTTTGGTGTCCCCGGCAAGCAACGCGAGCCTGAATTCATCTTCAGTGACTTTCAATTTCAACGAGACGGACGCTTATCCATCCGTGAACTGCTCGCTGTATATGGACGGAGTGTCGAACCAGACCAACTCTTCGGTGCAGAACGCGACGACGACATCTTTCCCTGTCAGCGGCATTGCTGATGGATTCCACACCTGGCTCGTCAGTTGCACAGATGACTCAGGGAACTCCGGAAACAGCACCACAAGGACCTTCCTGGTCGACACTGCAGCGCCCCTCGTCACGCTCAACCTTCCTGCCAACAACACGATATTCAACGTGACAAATGTGAATTTCAATTTCACCGCAACGGACAATATCCTTCTTCCGATGAACTGCAAGCTCTTCATTGACAATGCCCTGACAGCCAGCAACCCCTCGACGCCGAACAATACCCTGACCAACTTCTTCGTCATAGGGGTTGCGGACGGCGACCATTATTGGAGGGTTGAATGCACTGACAATGCGAGCAACACCGGGATAAGCCAGTCACGGAATTTCACAGTGGATACCGACGCGCCGAACGTCACCCTGGTCTCCCCTGCAAACGGCACAGTCTTCACGATATCCAGCGTGAACCTCACTTTCAACAGCACCGATACGGTGCATACGAGCGCCTTCTGCTCGCTTTACATCGACGGCATCATCAACCAGGTCAACAGCTCGGTCCTCAACGGCACGAACACGAATTTCACAGCCAGCTCCATAGCTGACGGCAACCACACATGGCGCGTCGAATGCACCGATGCTGCTGGATTCACAGGAGTCAGCAGCACCTGGAACTTCATCGTCGACACCACTGCCCCGTCGGTGGCCCTCATCAGCCCTTCAAACGGCTCATCGACTAATTCATCTTCCGTGACATTCACGTTCCAGGCCAATGACACGGATCCGCTGCCCATGAACTGCTCCATCTTCCTCGACGGCGGCCTGAACTCGACGAATGCGTCTGTCCAAAGCACCACTGTCACATCATTCCCGATAAGCGGCATATCCAACGGCTTCCACACCTGGCTCGTACAGTGCAAGGATGGCGCTAATCACACCACGAACAGCACCACATTCAATTTCCTTGTGGACACGGCCGCTCCAGTCGTGAACCTCTCGGCTCCGACCAATACCACTGCCTTCAGTGTCACGACCGTTGATTTCAGCTTCAACGCGACCGACAACATCAACCTGCCAATGACCTGCAGGCTCTTCATCGACAACATCCTGAGCGCCACCAATTCATCGACGCAGAACAACACAAACACGACATTCCATGTCATCGGCATTGCGACTGGATTCCACTCCTGGAGGGTGGAATGCACGGACAATGCGAGCAACACCGGCATCAGCCAGACCTGGGATTTCAGCTCAGCGACTGATGCGCCCATCGTGCTGCTGAACCTGCCATCCAATGCCGCGATTTTCACCACTCCGAGCGTCAGATTCAACTTCACCGCGACGGATGCGGTCCATCCGGCGTTCAACTGCTCCCTTGTCCTTGACGGAGTGATAAACGCAACCAATGCCAGCACCCAGAACAACACCCTCACTAATTTCGTCGTGGGCGGTATCCAGGACGGGAATCACACCTGGCTGGTCCAGTGCACAGACCCCGCCGGATTCACCGGAGTGAACGGGACGAGAAGCTTCATCGTGGATACGAGCGCACCGGCCCTCGCCCTTATCTCGCCGCCGAATTCGACATCGTTCAATGTCTCGAGCGTGACTTTCACATTCCAGGCCAATGACACGGACCCGCTGCCCATGAACTGCTCCATCTTCCTCGACGGCGGCCTGAACTCGACGAACGCGTCTGTCCAAAGCGCTACCGTCACTTCATTCCCGATTAGCGGCATTACCAGCGGCTTCCACACCTGGAGCGTCCAGTGCAGGGACGGAGGCAACCATACGACGACAAGCGCCACCAGGACGTTCCTCATAGATACCCAGGCACCTGTTGTCACGCTCAACCTTCCTGCCAACAACACGATATTCAACGTGACTAATGTGAATTTCAATTTCACAGCCACAGACAACATCCTTCTTCCGATGAACTGCAGGCTCTACATAGACAACTTCCTTACAGCCAGCAACCCCTCGACTGCTAACAACACCCTGACGAACTTCTTTGTCATAGGTGTCGCGGATGGGGTGCACTATTGGAGGGTTGAATGCACTGACAATGCGAGCAACACCGGGATAAGCCAGTCATGGAATTTCACAGTGGACACCGACGCACCGAATGTCACCCTAGTCTCCCCTGCCATCGGGACGCTGTTCAATGCATCAGCAGTGACATTCACATTCAACAGCACCGATACGGTTCATACGAACGCATTCTGCTCGCTTTTCATCGACGGAATAATCAACCAGGTCAACAGCTCGGTCCTCAACGGCACGAACACGAATTTCACAGCCAGTTCCATTGCTGATGGCAACCACACATGGCGCGTCGAATGCACCGATGGAGCTGGATTCACAGGAGTCAGCAGCACCTGGAATTTCATCGTGGACACCGCCGCCCCGTCGGTCGCCCTCATCAGCCCGGCCAACGGCTCATCGACTAATTCATCGTCCGTGACTTTCACGTTCCAGGCAAACGACACTGACCCGCTGCCCATGAACTGCTCCATTTTCCTCGACGGCGGCTTGAACTCGACGAACGCGTCTGTTCAAAGCGCCACCGTCACTTCATTCCCGATTAGCGGCATTACCAGCGGCTTCCACACCTGGCTCGTCCAGTGCAAGGATGGCGCCAACCATACCACGAACAGCACCACATTCACTCTCCTGGTCGACACGGTCGCTCCGGTCGTGAACCTATCGGCACCGGCCAATACCACTGCTTTCAGTGTCACGACCGTTGATTTCAGCTTCAACGCCACGGACAACATCAACCTGCCCATGACCTGCAGGCTCTATATCGACAACGTCCTTAGCGCCACCAATTCCTCGACGCAGAACAACACAAACACGACATTCCATGTCATCGGCATTGCGACTGGATTCCACTCATGGAGGGTGGAATGCACAGACAACGCGAGCAACACCGGCATCAGCCAGACCTGGGAATTCAGCTCAGCGACCGATGCGCCAATCGTGCTGCTGAACCTGCCATCCGATGCTGCGATCTTCACCACCTCTTCGGTCAGATTCAACTTCACCGCGACGGATGCGGTCCATCCGGCGTTCAACTGCTCCCTTGTCCTTGACGGGGTGATAAACGCGACCAATGCCAGCACCCAGAACAACACCCTAACGACATTCCCTGTGAGCAGCATCCAGGACGGGAACCACACCTGGCTGGTCCAGTGCACAGATCCAGCGGGATTCACCGGAGTGAACGGGACGAGAAGCTTCATCGTGGATACGACAGCACCGTCCCTCGCCCTTATCTCGCCGCCGAACTCGACATCTTTCAATGTCTCGACCGTGACATTCACGTTCCAGGCCAATGACACGGACCCGCTGCCCATGAACTGCTCCATCCTGCTTGATGGCATCGTGAACCAGACGAACCTCACGGTCCAGAGCGGCCTGACCACGCCATTCACAATCAACAGCATCGCGGACGGTTCCCACACCTGGAGCGTCCGGTGCAGGGACGGAGGCAACCACACGACGACAAGCGCCACCAGGACGTTCCTCATAGATACCCAGGCACCTGTTGTCACGCTCAACCTGCCAGCTGACCTCACAGATTTCGGTGTGACCAATATCAATTTCAACTTCACTGCGACAGACAACCTGAACATCCCGATGAGCTGCAATCTCTTCATAGATAATATCCCGGAGGGGAGCAACTCCTCGGTCCAGAACAACACCCTGACGAACTTCTTCGTCGTGGGAATAGCGAACGGCTTCCACCAGTGGAGGGTGGAATGCACTGACAACGCCAGCAACAAGGGCATCAGCGTGTCGAGGAGTTTCAGCGTGGCGACCAATGCACCTGTCGTGTCCCTCATCTCCCCGCCAAACGGCTTCGTATCCAACGTTTCCTCGATCACTTTCGATTTCAACGGAACCGACGAGGTCCACACGGCCTTCAACTGCTCCATTTACTTGGACGGAATCCTCAACAGGACTAATTCCTCGACGCAGAACGGCACAACGACGGCATTCCCGGTCTCTGGCATCCCAGATGGCAACCACACCTGGAGTGTGCAGTGCACGGACCCGGCGAATTTCACCGGCATCAGCAGCACATGGAGCTTCATAGTCGATACGATCGCTCCTGTCGTGGGCCTGATATCCCCGCCAAACAACGCTTCATTCAATGTCTCGGGCGTCACGTTCACTTTCGAGGCGAACGACACGGACCCGCTACCCATGAACTGCTCCATCTTCCTCGATGGCGCTCAGAACTCGACGAATGCATCTGTCCAAAGCGCAGCCGTCACTCCATTCCCGATAATCGGCATCCCGGACGGTTTCCACACCTGGCTCGTCCAGTGCAAGGATGGCGCCAACCGTACCACGAACAGCAGCACGAGATCGTTCCTTGTGGATACCGCCGTGCCGGTTGTGACTCTCAATCTTCCGGCAAGCGGTTCATTGTTCAGCGTGACGACGATTGATTTCAGCTTCAACGCCACCGACAACATCAACCTGCCTATGAACTGCACCCTCTATATCGACAGTGTCGCTTCTGCAGGGAACGCATCGACGCAGAACAGCACCCTGACGAACCTGACTGCTATCGGCATATCCGATGGGCTCCACCTGTGGAAGGTGGAATGCACGGACTCCTCAGGCAACACGGGCGTGAGCTCAACCTGGAATTTCACTGATGATACCGACGCTCCGGTGGTGACCCTCATCTCACCGGCGAACAATTCAGCGTTCAACACCTCTAGCGTGACATTCAATTTCAGCGCGGATGACGATGTGCACCTCGCTTTCAACTGCTCCATGTACCTGGATGGCGTGCAAAACAAGACGAACTCCAGCACACAGAATGCCACTGCGACATCGTTCCTGGTCTCGGGCATCGGAAACGGCAACCACACCTGGCGCGTCCAGTGCATAGATGCCGGGGGCAATCTCGGCATCAGCCAGACCTGGAGGTTCACGGTCAACGTGATCACCCCGCCTTCTGGCGGAGGCGGAGGGGGAAGCAGCTATCTGTCGACGGCTCTCAATTCGACCTGCGCCGCGGATATCGTGACGATAACGAGCGGCACCAGCCCGGTGAGCGGCGCCACGGTGAAAGTTTACGCCAACTCGACATTCACCCTCCTGGCCAGCGGGCCCACTGATCCGAACGGGACGTTCATCTTCAGCGGATGCGGCATCCCGGTCCAGATAGTCGCGACAAAGAGCGGCTATGTGACCGATACGACGCAAGACACCCTCTTCGACTGCGCGCAATGCGCGGTGTCCCAGTGCAACACCACCAGCGACTGCCCGATCAGCGAACAATGCGATGCCGGAAGCTGCGTTCCGGTTCCATGCGCCTGCGGCATAGTGCAAGACCACCAATGCTCGCCATACCAATGCTGCGCAGATTCCCAGTGCCCGCAAGGCCAGAGCTGCCAGAACAATACATGCAAACCCAAATTCGAATGCAGTTCCGACAGCGACTGCCCAGTCTCGCAATTCTGCGATATCGCGGCAGGGACCCAGGGCGGAAGATGCAGTCCGGTCACCGGATGCGGAGTCGTCAGCGACCACAGGCTCATCACCTTCGAGTGCGGTACCCAGCCCGGCTGCCCGTCATGCCCCGCTGGCTCCGTGTGCCTCAGCAACAAGTGCGCATATTTCAATCTTGACTGCCCGCCTACGGGAATCATCGGAGATACGGAGAACTGCAATGCGACGTCCGGAAACAAGCCCTGCGATGGATGCGACTACAGGATCACTGACCCCGATGGGAACAGCAGATCCGGCAAAGCCGACCAGACCGGCGGATTCCCTGTTGTGCTAAAGGTAAATGGCGAGTATACAGTAGGCATATTCAAGAACGGGGAGCGTGTCAGCTCGAGAAAGATACTCGCTTCTTCGCGGGCCCAGCCCATCGCGCCGGAGAAACCAACGGATTACACGCCCTGCCTGATACTTATCCCATTGGCGCTGCTGGTCCTCCTCGTCCTTTGGTTGAGGGGAAGGAAGAGATATGATGTCCAGGTGCTGACAAATTCTCCAGCCCCGGGAAGCCCGATGGAGATCCGCGTGGTCGGCAAGGGTGGGAAGGGTCTGCAGGACATGAGCGTTGCCATCCTCCTGGGAGAAAAACCGGTGGCATCCGGGCGGACCGACAAGGCAGGAAGGTACTCTTTCAATCCCACGCAAAAGGGTCAGTATGCGATCCACATCAACAATGCCAAATCGCCGGACAAGCTCGTGAAGGTCGCATGACCGGGGCAAGGTCCGGGATATCCTCTGCCGAGCTTCAGGTACAACTGGAGCATTGATCGCAGTGAACAAGGAAAAAATTCATTGCCCGCCGTAGCACTGGTAGGATTTCGTCCTCCAGCCGCCGCTGCCGCAGGAATCGGATGATCCGATATCCGTGCATTTCGTGCCTTCCTGGCACCATTGGCATCCTGAGCCGCTCAGGCAGTCCGCGCAATTCGTTTTGGATGAGCATGCGCTTCCGCCCACAGGGCCAGCGCAAGCCGCTGATGTGGTGGCCCAGTCGCCTTGCTGGCAAGTCACGTCTCCGGAAGGCCCTGAAGCCGTCCCGTGGAAGCATGTGGCGCTGCTCTTGCACCAGCCGCATCCGGATTTCACGATGCAATCATTGCATGTCGGAGAGAGCGTGGAGCAATCCTCCACGGGGGGCGTGGTGCTGGTCGTCGAGTTCCCGACATCCACGATAGTGCCATCGCCGGTCACCGGAGGCGGCGGCTGGCTCGCATTGGCAGGCGGGCTGGCATTAGCGTTCCCATCGGCAGATGGGTTCCCGATGTTGACACCCGGAGTTCCCGTCTCCGCAGGATTCGGAGCCTGCGGAGTCGCGCCGCAGCATCCTGATACGAACACCATCGCAACAATCAATATCGAAATAATCAAGGTCTTCATTCCATCACCCTTTCTCGAAGCTGATATCCAGCTCTTTGTCTCCATCCCTTATCCAGACGCCCTTCTTATCCGTTACCTTTCCGATTATGCTCGCTTCCACGCCGTGCTTCTTCGAGATGTTCATCACGGTCCCGGCGCGGTCCTCAGGCAGGATGATCGCCATCCCGATCCCCATGTTGAATGTCCTATGCATCTCGGAGACATCCTTGACCTTCTCGGCAAGGGCGTTGAATATCGGTTTGGGTTCAGGCAAGTTGTCGAGCTTGTAGCCGACTTCCTTGTTGAGCCGTGTCAGCTTGGAGAATCCTCCTCCGGTTATATGGGCGATACCATGGACATCGCACGCGTCGATCGCCTCGAGCACAGTGCTGGCATAGATCCTTGTAGGGACAAGCATCTCTTTGCCCCATTCCTGGGCATCCAATGCTTTCCGTGCGAGCGTGAAACCATTGGAGTGCAATCCTGAGCTTTCCAAGCCCACAATCACATCTCCCTTCACTATCTCGTTGCCAAGGACGAGTTTTTTGACCCTACCCACGACAGTGAATGTGAGGTCGAATGGCCTTTTCCCGCCTTTGATGATATCCGGGATGAGGGCGGTCTCTCCGCCTATGATCGCGCAATTGCTCTCTTCGGCGCCTTTGACAAGCCCTTCCATGAGCTGCGCGACGAGCTCGTCATCCTCCTCTGCGAGGGCTATGTAATCGACCCCGACGAGGGGTTCCGCTCCCATGCAGAGGATATCGTTCACGGACATCGCGACCGCGTCTATACCGACCGTGTCGTATTTACCCATATCCTGGGCAGTCAATATCTTGGTTCCGACCCCATCCGTGTGTATGACCAGCCGATCGTTGTTGCACTGGAACACCCCGCCGTAATGGCCGAATATCGGCAGGGGCTCGCCGTAACCTTTCCTGAAGGAGAAAGTGGCCTTTATCCTGTCCCAGATGCTGCTCTGCATCTTCTTGACATGGCCCACATTGACCTGATATTTCATACGAATCATTATCTGTCTAAGATTTTATAATGGATTTGGTCTGCGTTCAACATAAATAACGCTGCAAATCATATCGATAGTTTTATATATGAGTTAGTATCTAATTATTATCAACTAATAACTATTGGTGACTGATATGACAAAAGGAATTCAGAAAATGCTGCATGCGCCTACGCTAAACACAGTGATAATGGTGGAAAAGGTTTTGCAAAACGCGAAAGACAGCGTAGTGACAATCGCGGAACTGAAGAAGATGCTTCCAAAGCAGGTGAACCATAACACTCTCATGACGATACTATCCTATCTCGAGGAAAGCAACAAGATCGCCGTGACGCTCAAAGGGATAACCTGGATACACAACCCTAACCCTAATCTGAGGAAGGCGATCGCGAAAGGGATGGAAATATGAAAACCGTGCGGGTGATCCTTTCCCCAGGGGCAGAAGAGGTATATAAATACCTGAACGAGCATGCAACGCATTCCAAACACGAGCGGACCTTCCTCAATGCTGTGAATAATAAAATCGGGTTGATCAAGGTGAATCCGCATTATGGCGATTCGGTGGCGAAAAAGCTCATCCCTCAGGAATATAAGGTGAAATACGGGGTGAACAATCTTTTCAGGGTAGAACTCCCGGACTATTGGCGGATGCTTTACACGCTGACCGAAGGCGAAAGCCGGATCGAGGTCGTCGCTTTTGTGCTGGATATGATCGACCACAAGGAGTATGACAAGAAGTTCGGTTACAGGAGCCGCTGAGGGCCGTATTTGCTAATTCTTCCGCTTTTGTATGGCCCAGCGTCTAAGACATAGTGCGATATTTTATTAACCTTCACCGGCTTACACCTCTCATATGGAGTTCATCGGTGGCTTCTTCCAGTTCGCGAGGCGCGTCATCTCAGCCGCGAAAAGCGGCGGGCTGAAAGAGCCGGACATGAAGAAGCTCGACAAACTGCTCGAGCGGACCGGCAAGAGGAACACCATAGTGGCCAAAGGAATCCTCAGCGCGCTGAGCGCAGGCGGCGCGAGCGAAAAGGACATCGCACGGTTCGGCGAGCTTCTCGCTGGCGCGGAGACGAGGATCTCGGGCGAAAAGGAGCCGTTCACTAAAAACGAGAAAGAGGAGCTCCAGGACATATTCAAGCGCGCTTATGTCTCCACCAAGACAGCCAGATGGCTTTCCGGCCAGATAGATGCGCTTCTCGCGGAAGAGATAGGGGAGTTCATATCAGGCTCCAAACGCGTTGATATCGGTGTGCCGGCGAAGAAGTCCGTGCGCTTCGAGCGTGATGAGGATGAGAAGAAAAGAAGGATGAAATCCTGATATAAGCAAGGGCTGGTTAGCCCTGCGATGTGGTCTATATGAAGATAAAGCTGACACCCGAGCTCTCATACATCATCGGATTGTGGAGGAAGGCCCGGTGCAGCGAAGGGATCGGGGTCTTCGGCGACAAGAACGTCCTCGAGGTCTTCATGCAGGAAGTCCTGGAGAAGCAGCTCACCACATCCGACAAGCTCCTCACAGGGGACGAGAAGGTCTTCTTCTATCATACGGCTTACCGGAAATTCTTCCAGCAGGTGGAAGGCGAGGAGCTCGACCGCTTCAAATACATAAACGAATACGCGGCCAATTACCTCGCCGGGATATTCGACGCGAGCGGCGAGATTGACGAGCGCGGCATCGTCTCAGTCACCAAAGCCACCAGGCAGGACGAGATGATGCTCCTGCGCCTGGGTTTCATGACCCGGAGGCGCGGAGACAGGCTCGTGATCGAGAAACCGCTCATCTTCCTCGCATTCATCAAGAACTATGTCAAGATCAAGAAAAGCCACCGGGCGTTCGGCCTGATAAAGGCCCAAGAGCTCAAGAAGGTGGAGAAACCGCCAATGAAAAAGCCCGAGGCGAAGAAGCAGGAGGCGAAGAGTGCCGAAGCATCCGAGGACAAAGCCCGGGTTCTTGAAAAACAGGATCCTAACGATCAAGAGCAGAAAAACGATGCCGAGACCCCGCAGAAAACCGAAGAGATGGCCGCCCTGGTCCGTTGAAACATATCTTTATAACTTATTTTCATGAGTTAACATCCGGGAGAGTGAAGCACAGGATAATGGGAGGTTTTTTCCGTGAGGATCCTTATCGTACATGCTGATTACATAGAAGTGGAACCGAAGAAGCAGGCAATAAAGGATGCCGAAGAGCTGAAAGTGAAAGGGCCGGAGCGGTTCGATGAGGTCCTCGTGGTCTTCACGGCAGTGGAGGACGGGGATGAGGAAGTCATATCCGAGAAGCTCGCAGACGAGGCCATCAAAGTCGCAGAGCAGGTCAAGACCAAGAACATCCTCCTATATCCTCTGGTCCATCTCACATCCAAGCCATCCAAGCCGTCAGTGGCGAGGGCTGTAATAGCCAAGGCGGAAATCGTCCTGAAAGAGAAAGGTTATTCCGCATCGCACTCTCCGTTCGGCTGGTACAAAGGATATACGCTGAAATGCAAAGGCCATCCGCTCTCCGAGCTATCCAGGGAACTCCACGGAGCCGGCGCAGCCACGGTCTCGCCAAAACCAGGGGAGGTCGAAGTGGTGTCCAAGAGCCTCCAGCAGGAGAACGCGCTCAAATCACGCTTCTACATCCTGGACCTGGATGGTTCGCTCCATGAAGTGGACAAGTTCGATTTCAAGTCCAAGAAGGGCGATAAGGGGCAATCCCTGGAGAACCTCCATAAACTCGCCACATACGAGACCAAGAAGGTGCGCGCTTACGAGAAGGAGCCGCCGCATATCAAGATAATGAAGGAGCACTCGCTGATAGACTATGAGCCCGGTTCTGATTCAGGTAATTTCCGCATCCTGCCCAAAGGGCGCCTGATGAAGAAGATCCTCGAGCGCATGATAACCGACTGGTGCGTGAAAGACGGTGCTCTCGAAGTGGAGACTCCGATAATGTATGATTACGAGCATCCTTCGCTGAAAAAATATCTCAACCGCTTCCCCGCGAGGCAGTATGTGGTTTTGAGCGATGAGAAGAAGCTGTTCCTGCGGTTCGCTGCATGTTTCGGCCAGTTCCTGATCGCGCATGACATGGTCTTCTCCTACAAGCACCTCCCGCTCAAGATGTTCGAGCTGACGAGATACAGCTTCAGGAGGGAGCAATCCGGCGAGCTTGCCGGCCTCAAGAGGCTCAGGGCATTCACAATGCCTGATATGCACACCCTGGCCGGCGACATGGCAATGGCGAAATCCGAGTTCGAGAAGCAATACGACATGGGCCTGGAATGGAACAGGATGATGGGACTTGAGACCGAGGTGGCGTTCCGTATCCAGGATGATTTCTTCAACGAGAACAAGGAATGGTACATGCGGATGGTGAAGCGGGGCGGGAAACCGATCCTCGTGGAGCTCTTCAAGGAGCGCTACGCGTATTTCATCACGAAATTCGAATTCAACTTCATCGACAGCATGGACAAGGCGAGCGCCCTCACCACGGTCCAGATCGATGTCGAGAACGCGGACACCTACGACATTAATTTCGTGGCAGCGGACGGTTCGAAGATACGCCCGCTCATTCTGCACGCCTCGATAAGCGGAAGCCTGGAGCGCGTGATATACGCGATGCTCGAGGCAGAGGCCATGAAGATGGCTACCGGCAAGAAGGCCATGTTCCCGACGTGGCTATCACCCACGCAGATACGCATCATCCCCGTGGGCGATAAGCACAAGGCATTCGCGACCGAAACGCTCAAATCGCTTGATTCGCATCAGGTCCGCGTAGATATAGACGACCGCGACGAGCCGCTCGGCAAGAAGATCCGCGATGCGCAGAAGGACTGGATACCTTTCATAGCCGTGATCGGAGACCGGGAGATGGAATCAGGCAAGCTCTCGGTCACGCTCAGAGGGAGAGATGGAGAAACCAAGAAAGAGCTGGGCACGGATGAATTGGCATCGATAGTCGAGAAGGAGAATCTCGGCAAGCCCTTCGAGAAGCTTTCCCTTCCGATGGAGCTCTCCAGGCGCCCGATAATCTGATCAGCATCATCAAGTTGAACGGAGTCATGCGTATGGCCGGCCCTTTGATCAAGAACGCTATCCTTCATCAGAACCCGCAGAACAATCCATCCGGATTCCGTTCGCGGAATCTCGTGGAAGCGAGCGTCACGGTGATGGGCAAAGTCTATCGCACGAGCATAAGGGAAGGGGCGACCGCCGACAACCTGATAGAGAAGATCGCGAAAGAGAATGACGGATGGGTATCGAAGAAATTCTACCCGGAATTCAACACGTCGGAGATCATCGCAGTCAAGATAGGGGGACAGCTGCTCGTGAAATCCACTGAAGCCGGCATCCACTTCTCTCTGGGACCGGCAGGGATACCCATGGCGGTCACGGCGAAGCAAGGCATCGTCTTCCCTAATGCCGAAGAGCTCCGCATCGGCAAGTTGACAAGCAACATCGCGCTTTGGACGACAGGTTCGAATCTGGATTTTTCTAATCTTGGCGGTCTCTCGAGGCATTATTCCGGTTCCGGAGGGATAAAACTCAGCGCCGATGCGTTGAAGAAGGTATCCGCTGCGCACGGCGGCTCCAGGAGCGAGAAACTGCTCAAGGAAGATAACATCCTTGTCCTGAACAAGGATACTGGGGAGATACTGACCGCAGC
>Ga0326726_10003095_pt1 | contig 15266 bp, 12 predicted proteins | sample MHFenrmetagenome_2_FD_207603 | JGI IMG/M metagenome (GOLD analysis project Ga0326726, IMG submission 207603) | Lab enriched peat soil microbial communities from Michigan Hollow, Ithaca, NY, United States - MHF15MN | ecosystem: Environmental > Terrestrial > Soil > Wetlands > Peat | place: USA...
GATTGGAATTTCTGTAGTCGAGCGGATGGTTAGGCTTTCCTGGTCTAAAAGACGTTGATAGCGGCGTGCCAACCATGGACCGCTGGCATAAGTTTCCAGGCAGCCCCTTGAGCCACAGGGGCAAAGTTCGCCATTTCGGTCAACAGTGGCGTGCCCAATTTCTCCTGCAAAATTCTTAACTCCCCGAATAAGCTGTCCATCCATGATGATCGCCGCTCCAACACCCGTACCGACAACAACGTAAACCATGCTTTTTTGATTACGCCCGGCTCCGTAATAAAATTCTCCCAACGCTGCAGACTTGGCATCATGCTCCACACTAACCGGCATATTCAGACGGTCGAACATCATCTGACGCAAGGGCATATTATAGAATTTAGGTAAATTGGTCGGGTTGATCAACATCCCAACCTCATGATCCAACGGCCCGGGGCAGCAGATCCCAAGCGCGGCAATATTCTCTTTGTCAGGAACGAATTTCCTGTATTCATTTACCACTTCTGCAATATGCTCTATAGCAGTTTCAGGACCTTCTTCCGGATTGGTTGGAATTTTCCTTCTTTCCAAAACCTTATTTTGAGGATCGATCAGTCCTAATTTGATTGTTGTTCCGCCTAAATCAACGCCGACAACCCAGGGCTCCATTAGCATCCTCTATCCTTTATCAACCTTTTTGGAACAGATTCGCACCCATTTGGGCTAGTTCCATATCTTCGGCTTCAGACAAACCACTAACGCCAACTGCGCCGACCGTTTGACCCTGGTAAAGGATAGGGACTCCCCCACCCCAGGCGTTGTAGCGCAGGTCGCCATAATTCGTCATTGGAAACTCGTTTTTTCTGGACGATTCGCCAATTATTTTCGACTCTTTTTGCTCACGGGCGGCTGTAAAGGCTTTATTGATCGCAATGGCAATCGAGGGGAGTTTACATCCATCAGTACGCAAAAAGGCAATTAGTTCGCCTTGTGTATCGGTCAAGGCAATAGCTGCACTCTTTCCTTGCTTTTCTAATTCGGCTTGAATAGCGGCAACGATCTTCAAGGCATCCAGATGGGATAGATGATAATGCTGGTACAAAATAGACCTCCACGACTGTTATTTTTTTAACAAATGATCAGCGACTCGCAGCGCCTGGGCTGCGATTGTCAAACCAGGGTTCATTGCGCTCGAAGAAGGGAAAAAGGACGAGTCCACCACGTACAGATTATCCAGGTCATACGCTTTACAGTTTTTATCCAGGACAGCCTTACTGGGATCATTGCCAAAACGGATCGTTCCACACTGATGCGAGTTGGTTTCAATACCCATCCGTTGCATAAACACCAGCGGATACCCGGCTGCCTGCATCATCTCCTTGGCAAGCTTGATCAATTTCTCGTGAGTGATTCGGTTATTCGGTTTCCAGCGAACGCAAATACTACCATCGGTATTGAGGGTTATCTGATTTTCTGGATCCGGCAAGTCTTCAGACATTACCCACCAGTCCACCGAGCGATCTGCCATTGCTTGCAGCATGGCTGTAGGCACAAGTGGTTGGGCTACAGTGAGCATTCCGGCTTGCAATTTGCCAATCAATTGAAGATTGCCGAGGGGATACTGCGAGTTAGGAGCATTGAAATAAAAATCGTTGATTGACAGTGTCTTCTGGAAAACGGTGGGGTTACGTCGGCGAGGGTCAACTGCTGTTAGGGCAGTGTTGTTATGAACCATATAATTACGTCCCACCTGACCCGATGAATTTGCGAGTCCGTTGGGGTGGGCGTGATTGGCCGAACGAAGCAACAAAGCCGCCGAATTTACCGCCCCGCAGGAGACAATAAATGTATCCGCCTGCACTTGGATCGTTGTCCCATTCCTTTCCAATTCCAGTCCGGTAATTTTTCTTCCAATGTCATCAGTCAACAAACGCCGCGCAATTGTATTTGTCCATATCTGGACGTTGGAATTCTTGAGGGCAGGCCTCACCGCATACATATCTGCATCAGCTTTGGCTAACACTTTGCAGGGGAACCCGTCGCAGGTTTTACAACGAATACAACGTCCACCGGATTTTAGGTCAATTCCCATCGGGATCGAGAATGGATGCAGTCCCTGTTTTTCGAGCTTAACGCAAAGGTCTTCTATGTAAGGTTCATTGGGCACTGGCGGAAAAGGGAATGGACCGGAACGAGGCGCCTCGGCTTGGTCACTGCCAGCCTGACCATGGACAAAATACATTTTCTCGGCAGTGGCATAGTAGGACTCCAAATCCTCATATTGGATCGGCCATGCCGGGGAAGTTCCGCCCTCATGTTCTATTGCTTCAAAGTCCTGACTTCTAAAACGAGGTAGTGCCGCCCCGTATACTTTTGTATTTCCGCCAACAAAGTAATGAACCCCAGGAGCGAACGGCTTCTGATTTGAGTCGTACCACACCTCATTAGGCTTATATCGGTTTCGTCCGAAAACTGCTCTAGCATCCCAGTTTTCTGCTTCCGAAGGCAGGTAATCGCCGCGTTCGATCAACAGAATCCGGGCATTGCTGTTTCGCAATGCATAGGAAAGCGTGCCGCCGCCCATCCCCGTCCCAATTATCACGATGTCAAAATGTTCCTGACCTTTTTTCATTCGGCTCTATCCTTTATGTCAAAACGTTCTTGCTCTTTCATTTGGCTTTACTTTTTTACCGAACCAGCCATCAGTCCACGCACGAAGAAACGACCGAGAAATATATAAACAAGGGCTGTAGGCAGAGCACGCAAAATCTGTCGAAAAACTTGGAAAGAGACTACCCGGAATCAAAGGCATTCTCTGGCGGAAACGAGAATGATTCGATTCAAAACGATTTTCGGTGACCACCTGTCTGTGCGACTGTTGGAGACGCAGGTTACTCAGGCCTTTGTTTGTCGTGCTGCGCTGAACCGAATGACTCATTTGCGAATGCCAAAAAGCTCCAAAGCAGTTCCTTTCGGAAAGGCTGCCTGACCTCTCCGATGATCGATGCACGTATTCAGCCTACTCATCTTTTTATGCACCAATGCCACACCTTATCGTTTTAAACAATTTCCCTTTTTCTTTTTCGACCATAACTATCCAACCAAATGATACCCACAATAATAATTCCCTGAAGACCTGTTGGTAAATATGGTACAAATGAATCGATTCTAAGCATATTGAAGGCATTGGTTAGAAGACCAAGCAATACTAAACCGATTGCGGATTTAAAAGCTCCACCGATGCCACCTGCCACTGAAGTGCCGCCCACCACAACCGCACAAACTACATACAATGCGGTTACATCGCCAAAAATTGAATTACCTGCATTAAGCTGTGACGATAACATTACTCCACCAAGGGCAGCAGTCACACCACTAATAACGTATGTCAAAGATTTAGTCCTTAAAACATTGATTCCCGAATACTTTGCCACTTCATAATCGCCGCCTATCGCGTAGCAATTTCTGCCAAAGGATGTGCTCCGCAATGTCCAATATATAACAGCCAAAACTACAGCCATTACGATGACCAAAACGGGCACTTGACCAAACAATTTATAATTTGCAAGGTTGAGAAAATTATCTGATTTACTAAAATCAACAGAAACTGGATGGGCATTCGTTAATTGTTGCGCCACACCGGTCAGTAACACGCCCATTCCCAATGTAATAATAAAAGGTTCCGTCTTTTGATACACTGATATGTAAGCGTTGATAGCGCCAACTACCGCTCCAAATAATATACAGATCATTATTGCAATTGGAATCGAAACACCTGAATTAATTAACAGGATTGCCATAATCCCGGAGACTGTCATCACTCCGCCAATGGATAAATCAACACCTCCTGCAACTAAAACTATAGTTTCCCCCATGGCCAGGAGTAGATAGATAGAATTCGACTTGAGTAGATCAACGAAATTGTAACTTGTAAAGAATTCAGTATGAGTTTTTTCGTTAAGGTTAAATAGCAGCAAAACAAAAACCACTAACAGAATTGCAAAAAAAGCCTTCTGCAAGGATAATATTTTTGTTATATAACCTTTTATGTTTGTAATCATTATTAATTGCCCTCCGAAAATTGTTTCCGGTTATCCAGCCAAATCGCCAGGATCAAGATTGCTCCTTTGAGCATATATTGTATGTAAGTTGAAACGCCCATCAGGTTTAGACAATTACCCATTAGTATTAACAACAAAGTTCCCATGACGGTCCAAAGAACACTTCCTTTCCCTCCAATTAAAGCTGTTCCACCCACAACCACCGATAAAATTGCATTAGCCATATAAGGTATTCCCATCACAGGGGAGGCTAAAGTAACTCTGGCTACTAAAATCACTGTTCCAATCGCTGTCATTACCCCTGAAACCGCATAAATAAAAACGATGGTTTTACTAATTGGAATCCCGGCCAACCGGGCGGCTACCTTGTTTCCCCCGACCACAACAATTGACCTTCCAATATAAGTTCTTTTTTCTACGATATAGAGAATAAGGAGACAGACGATAAAAATGATAAAAGAAATTGAAATTATACCGATACTGCCTGAATTAATTGTGTTAAATAATGAAATATCAGTTTTCGAATAGGTCAAAAATTGTGTCACGCCTTGAGTATAAATTAATGCCACTGCGCCAAAGACCAGACTCATGCCATAGGTTAAGAACAAAGCCTCTGCCTGGGTAAGGGCACCGCTCGAAAGAATTAGAAAACTATTTAATAGTCCGCAAATTAATCCAATTGTGATGCCCACGATTATGGCGGGACCCTGTCCAACCTTATCGATCAATGTGACCGTCACAACGGCCACGAGAGAGATGATACCGCCCACTGAAAGATCAATAAAGCCTGCCATAATGACAAATGTCATTCCAAGAGCCACAAAGATCAAGGTGCCAAACTGACGGATTATATTTTCAATATTCGCGCTAGTCAGGAACTTCGGTTCAACAAGAGATGTAACAATAATTAATACAGCGATTCCTGCCAGGATGAGATTATTCCTAACTATTTTAGTGATCGATTGCATTGTCATTTTATTGTCCATTGTTTTTTTATGCGAATTCAAAGGCTTTTGCCATAATTTCATCAGCCGAAGCCTGCGATGGATCAAATTCTCCATTAATTCTTCCATCGCAAATGGTAACCACTCTATTGCTCATATGCAAGACTTCAGGTAGTTCAGACGAAATTAAGATAATCGAACCGCCCTCTTCAACTATTTTCTTCATTAAAAGATAAATTTCATATTTAGCGCCAACATCAACTCCCTTTGTCGGCTCATCCAGAATTAATATTTTTGGTTTTATTTCCAACCATCTGCCCAGGATGGTTTTTTGTTGATTTCCACCGGATAACATTTGAATTTTTGTTTTTGCAGAAGGTGTTTTGATGTTCAATGATTTAATTTGTCTTTCACTAATCTTCCCTTCTTCTTTTTCATTGATAAAACCATAAGAGGATAATTTACCCAGACTGGCCAAAGAAATATTTTTTTCAACCGCGAACTGCAGTAATAATCCTTGAATTTTCCTGTCCTCAGGCACCATAGCAAGACCATTATTGATTGCATCTATTGGATTATTTATCCTGACAGATTCTCCATCTATTTGGATGCTCTTTTTATGAACTTTATCTGCTCCAAAAAGTGCTCTGACAACTTCTGTTCTTCCAGCGCCCACCAGCCCTACGAGACCTAAGATTTCACCTTTTTTGATGGTAAGATGTACATTTTTTAATTTTTTCGTATTAATATTTTTGATTTCCAAAATCGTTTCACCGACACAATTTGGGCGGGGAGGATATTCATTTTCAATCGTTCTGCCAACCATCATGGAAATCATTTCATTTCGAGAGATGGCATTAACGGCTCTTGTATCAATCACGTGACCGTCTCGCATGACCGTAACTACATCGCAAAAATTAAATATTTCATCTAGTTTATGGGTTATATAAATGATCGCAATTCCCTTATTTTTTAAATCATGAATAATTTCTATTAGTTGCTTCATTTCATCAGCCGTAAGGCTGCTGCTGGGTTCATCCATGATAATCAGTTTTGAATCAAAAGATAATGCTTTTGCAATTTCGATCATTTGTTTATCTGAAACACTTAACTCAGAAACTTGCTTTTGCGTATCAATTTTGCATCCAATGCTATCCAATAGAATACGCGCCTTAGCGTGGACTCCTGTTCTTCCACCCATTTCACCAAACCTGCCCAGAAAAATATTTTCCCCCACACTCATCGTATTTATTAGATTTAACTCCTGGTAAATAATACTTAACCCCATATTCATTGATTGAATTGGGGTAATATTTTCAATCTTATTTCCATCAAAGACAATTTCCCCATCATCTTTTTGATATACCCCGGATAATATTTTCATCAACGTGGACTTTCCAGCCCCGTTTTCCCCAACGATGCCATGAATAGTGCCTCTGAATACGTCCAGAGATACTCGATCTAACGCCTTTACACCAGGGAAGACTTTACTGACTTCCTTGATTTTAAGAATTGCATCAGCATTGTTATTTTCCATGGAAATTTCCTTCGGTGAGAATTTTCTCTACCACACAAATATGGGCAAAATCCAGGTGCAAAATTGCTGGCTAGATATACGATAGAGAAGGGTGGTTATGAAGAAATAAATCTCATCCCTGAAATTCAGGGATGAGATTTATTTTATCTTAGAACTTTACCATTCGGGAGCGGTAAAATTCTTGATGGTATCCTTGGTAATGACATCGAAGGGAACGATATTCTGAGCTTTAGCCGCAGGATCTTTCTTGAGGAAAAGCTGGGCTTCTTGCATGACTGTATCATCGATTGTTTCGACATTCTGAGCAATCGATATGTAGTTAGGCCAACTCGTAACCTGGTCAAACCCGGTTTTATTTCCATCGACGCCGATGATCAAGACATTATCCATGCCGCCATGGGCTTTGAGGGCATTGATCACGCCGGTAGCCCCATTATCCCAATGGCAAAAGACAAATTGAATCTTATCGCCATATTTGGTGATCATATCTTCTGCAATGGCCTGAGCCTGTGCGGTATCCCACTGCTGAGGATTCTGATAATCCAGCACGGTGATGTTGGTACCCTTAATTGCAGCAGCGAATCCGTCATGGCGATTAATTGCGGCCACATGACCTGCCTGACCGCCAATTTCAATGCCGGTAGCGCCATTGGGGAATTGCTTCTTGATCGCGTCTGCAGCAGTCTGTCCGCCCAGCTGATCATCCACGCTCACCCAGAAATCATAAGACCCTTCTGTGCCCTCGGCGGCTTTCACCATGGCAATACCCACAACGATTCCGGCATCTCTTGCGGCTTTGAGAGCCGGGGCGACTGCTTTACCATCGTTCGGGTTGGAAACAATGACAGCAACCTTTTGGGCCACAGCGTTATTAATGGCTTTGGTTTCTTCCTGAACATCGCCTTTACCGTCAAGAACAATGACATCGAAGCCATATTTTTCGGCATCCTTTTGGTACATTTTCCAAGCAAAAGCCTGGGACGGATTTGCTAATTGACCAGGAATAAACGCCAGCACAGGTTTTGCAGAGGCTGCAGGTTTGGCAGGAGCTTGGGTAGCGGCAGGAGCGGGAGCGCCACAACCAGCGAGGACGAGGCTAGCCAGCATCATTACAGCCAGCAGGTTGAAAAGCAATTTCTTAGACATTACTTCTCCTCATATATAGATTAAAATGTTTTGTTGGCTTAACAATGTGCAAGATCAGAAAAATTTTCTGAGTTTACTCGCCTAAGCTCGCACTTCGAAAGCCAACATATCGAATGTGCGCTTTCTTCCCCTTACAAGTTTTTTGTTTCCCTTTCGTGTCACCTCCTTAATAAAGCAGGAATAGGCTTTTCAGGGTTTCATCTCGTGCTTAGCCAGACAAGTCATCTTGTCAATGCTGCTTTAATCATTTGAGGGTTTCTGCAATCGAAACCCAACGATGCTCACTGGAAGAAAGTAAGGCTGCCTGCATCACTTGCTGGATCTGCAAGGCGTCTCTAAAAGTGGGTGATGGTTGCAGATCATCAGATATTGCTCGCAAAAATCGATACTGCGATTCCACAAAAGTTGTGGTAAAACCCGGAGCCATGGACCAATCTGGCACTTTATGACCATCAAAACGACTGACGGCTTGAATTTTACGGAAACCGCTCATTCCTCCGGTAGGTTGTTCAGGGTCCCTTACATCGAAAACTTCCAGCCAACTGGGTTCAGCAGTACTGAAACGGATCGCTCCGTCTTGTCCAAAAACTTCAAACTTCATATCGTTGGTGGCTCCGGTGCCCATTCTGGAAATTTCGATCGACCCCAAAGTGTTATCCGCCATACGCGCCTGCATTAGGACAATATCATCCACATCAACAGGAGCTTTTTCCGTTGAACCAAGAGCAATGGGTCGTTCTTTAATCAAAGTATCCACAGTAGCCTGTACCGATGTGAAATCACCCATCAGGTAATAGATCAGGTCCAGGATATGAGAGCCAAGGTCAAATAAGGCCCCACCACCGGCAATGGCTTTGTTCAACCGCCAGGAAAGCGGTTTATTGGGGTTGATATAGCTGGAACGATAGTAACAACCACGATATGAGAAAACTTGCCCTAAAAATCCTTCGCCGATCATCTGGCGCGCCCGGGTGATAGCCGGGAAATAACGAAAGTTAAAATTCAATTGATTCTTTACCCCCGCTTTTTCCACCGCCTCAACGATATGCTTTCCTTGAGCCACATTATTTGCCAGGGGCTTCTCACAATAAACATGTTTTCCAGCCGCAGCAGCTGCCAGGATAATTTCCTCATGCAGGTGGTTGGGGACACAGATATCAACAACATCAACGTCTGCCCGAGCCAGGAGTTCACGGTAATCCGTAGTCCAGAACCCGCAACCAAGCTCCTTGGCCGCCGTCACAGCAGATTTTGAGTCTGAATCTGCAACACCGACAATCTTCACCAAACCGGCAGACAAGCCATAATGAAAAGGGATAGCCCGATAAGCCATACCATGCACCCGTGCAACACCACCGTAACCAATTATCGCAACACCCAGTTCTTTCATAAAAGGTCCTCTTCAATCGTAATGTGAGCCTTCGAACCTTGTATCAGGCATCTAATCCTTGACGAAAGTAACGGTTCATTCTTTTATCCCTAAGTTATCCAGTAGAGTTAACCTGCTCCATCCATCGCCGCGCGAAGTTTCTTTACAGCGGACTCGATCTGCCCAGTTCCCGGCACAAACTTCCCGTTTGAACCCTTCAGGAGAGGCGAAGAAAATTCGCCGACGGTCATTCCGACTTTGATGTAACTGATAACATTTCCAGTATTCAAGCCACCATCAACCATCAGTTCCATGCTGTTCTCCAAACCAGCAGCCACAATCATGTTATGCATACGAAGAATGTTATCCAGCATGATCGGATCGGTATCATGCGGACTCTTCCCGGCTTCCTTTACCCAGAAGTGAGCCCGGGTTTCATATTCAATGATGTCAACGAAAGGCACGATGTACTGCTCGAATGCATTAATTGGGGTACCTTGCCAGGCCCATACGCCAGCCTTCAAACCCAGTTCGTCTTTGATGAAGGTGATTGCTTGCATCGTCATTTCACCCATTGTTTCTATGGGAAGAGAGATCAAGTTAACGCCCAAGTCTGCCAATTGACGGAAGACATCGAAACTTGGTCGAACCATCTGAAGTTGTGCCTCTATCTCGCGGGTTGTGGATTTGTGCACCCCTTCCAAGATGTCAAATCCGCCCCGTGGCATGCCGAAGTTCATATAGTTTCCATCTCGGACTTCCACATGGAACCAGTCAACTCCTGCGGCATCCAATTCCTGAACCTGAGCACCTAAAACGGAGTAATCTGCCCAAAACAGACCGGCCGCGATTTTTGACTTTTGAGTGATTTTTCCAATTGCTCCTGTCATGTTTTTCAATCCTTTTTCGGTGGTGAGATGCCTGCAACTACCAGTGTTGAACTAAAATTACCGCATTTAATAAGAAAATCAATTTTTGGAAGAGTAGTAGTTTCACTACGAGCTAACGAACTGGTTTAGGTGGCAGAACTATCATGCTGCTTGAGTACCTCGTGGGCAGTGTCCAAATCTGTGCATATCACATCAATAACTCCAGTTCGCAAGCTACCGAGAATTGCTTTTACTTTGCTTGCACCCATTGCGACAGCAATGGTATTGGGAATTTGATTCATCTCTTCCAGGGTCAGACCGATCATGCATTGGTTATATGAAGTTGAATGCAGCGTACCTGTAAAGGTAATGAATTGGCCCCCAATGTCCCCAACGGCTCCATCTTCAGCTAAAGCTCGGAGTTTTTCGGCCGGGATCATATCTGCTTTGACATAACGTGAATTGAATGGATCGAGGTTGCCAATTCCTACCAAAAGGATATCGGATTTGCGCGTCGTGGCAAGTGAACGTGCTATCAATTTTTGCTTACGCAAAACAACGGCTTCTTCCGGATTGTTCGCCATCAATGGGGATGGCATATATAAAACTTCTCCGCCCAATTTTTGCGCTAATTCTCGCGCAAGCGCGCCGCTATCCATAAATTGGACGGCAAAAGGGGCGCTGCCCATCGCTTGAACCACATTAACATGAACTTCCGATGCAGGCCCAATAGCATGAACGACTTCGTAAGTCGCGCGTCCAATGCAAACCGAAAGAGTCATTCCATCTTCCAGAATATGCGCCAAATAACGGGCCGCCATTTGTCCCAGCCGTTTAAGCGCAGTCGCTTCATCCAATTGGCTTGATTTGAAAATCAAGGCTTTTTTGAGGTGAAATGCCTGAGCCAGTTGTTTTTCCACCTGGTCTACCCGCTCAATCGGCCAATCAATAATAACCTTGACTACATTCTCCTGGCGTGCCTTTTTGAGCAAACGGTATACTTTGACCCGCGACAGCCCAAGTTCGTCTGCAATTTCAGTTTGACTTTTTTCCAGCTCGTAATACATGGAGCCAATTTGAGCCAAGAGTTGATGGCGATTATCATCCATTTGTTATTAGTGACTCCAGTGTGCATCTACCCACTAAATGGGCATATGCACAAGTATGACCTTAATTAACTTCTATGTCAAGTGTCAATCTGTCACCGTCGCGCTGATTTATTGTTGACAATCAAGTATGTTTATGCTAATGTTTGGTTATACTGCACGTCAGGTGTGCAAATTCACAGTTTTTATTGGCTGTCAAATATGTACAATGCAACAATTTGATTGCATTTGGGTAGATAGTTGAAAACTAACAAAATTCAAATGGAGAAGAAAAATGACGATTAAAATTGGAATTATCGGATGTGGTTCCATTGCCGAATTTCGGCATGCCCCCGAATATGCAGAAAATTCTGAGGCGGAGATTGTGGCATACTTTGATCCAAAAATGCAAAGAGCAGAGAAGCTGGCGGGGTTGTATGGCGGGGCTGTGGTTAAAGATTACAATGCCATTATTGAAGATAAGACTATTGATGCGATTAGCGTTTGCTCGACCAACGAAATGCACCATGTGATTACCACCAAAGCTTTGGAAAGTGGAAAACACGTACTCTGTGAAAAGCCGATCGCGGTTTCATTGGAAGGCGCCCAGAAGATGCTGGATGCTGCCAAAAAATCCGGCAAGATTCTCATGATTGGTCACAACCAAAGATTAGCGGCTGCCCATCAAAGGGCCAGGGAAATTCTTCAAAGCGGCGAATTGGGTCGGGTAATCACGTTTGCAACGACATTTGGACATAAAGGCCCCGAGTATTGGTCTGAAGTTAAGAGCACAGCCACCTGGTTTTTTGAAAAGAATAAATCCGTGTTCGGCGTTGCGGGCGACTTGGGCATGCATAAGATTGATTTGATGCGCTATTTGTTAGATGACGAAATTGTAGAAGTCAGTGCTCTGGCGGGCAGCCTCGATAAGAAAGGCGCTGATGGCAAGCCGATTGATGTGAGCGACAATATGGTGTGTCTGTTGAAAACGAAAAAGAATATAATCGGAACACTGGCTGTTAGCTGGACCTATTACGGACCAGAAGACAACAGCACCACACTTTATTGTGAAAAAGGGATCATGAAATTATACGCAGATCCTACTTACTCGGTTCAGATTTCGAACATGGCAGGGGAAGAAACCCTCTATAAAGTGGGCAAAATCCAAACCAATGATAGCCAGTCGAACAGCGGTGTGATCGATTCATTTATCGATTCGATTATCAATAAGAAAGCCCCCCTCATTAGCGGCGAAGATGGGTATAAGGGGTTACAGGTTGTCCTGGCTGCGATGCAGTCTTCTGAGACAGGCAAAGCGGTGAAAATTTAATACAATTTAAACCAAATAATTAGATCCTGCGCTATCAAGTAAAACAATACTTTACCGGCAACTAGTCAGATGGCTTAACCAATTACTCCGCCGCACTGATTTGACCGAAGCGGAAATAATTGCCAGTTGCAAATGGAAAGGAAATCTACCTTGGAGACAACCTGTGAAACTCGGATTCTTAACCTCTGTTTTGCCAGATAACACCCTCGAACAAATTGCTAAATGGGGCGCGGAGAGCGGCTTCCAGGCAATCGAAATTGCCTGCTGGCCGCGCGAAAAAGCTGCCCGTCGCTATGCAGGTGTCACCCACATTGAGGTTACCACGCTGGATAAAGCTGGGGCTGCGAAAATCCGAAAAATGTTGGATGGTTACGGTTTGACCATTTCATCCCTGGCTTATTATCCCAACCTGCTACATCCGGATGCCGACCACCGCGAAGCTGTCAGCGGACATTTAAAAAAGGTCATCGAAGCCGCCGCCGTGCTCGAAGTTCCGGTGGTGGGCACCTTCGTTGGCAAGAACCAGAACAAAACCGTTCCGCAAAACTTTGAGGACTACGCTAAAATCTGGCCACCCATTGTCAAATTTGCCAAAGAGCGCGGCATTAAAATCGCCATCGAAAATTGCCCCATGATTTTCTCCTACGATGAATGGCCCGGCGGCCAAAACATGGCCACCAGCCCGGCCATTTGGCGCAAAATGTGGGAAATCATCCCAGATGATAACTTTGGACTGAACCTTGACCCATCGCATCTCGTCTGGCAAATGATTGACTATGAGCGCATCGTGCGCGAGTTCGGGAGCAAGATTTTCCACGTCCATGCCAAAGACCTGCACATCGACAAGGAGGGTCTGTACAACAACGGTGTGCTCTCCCTTGGGATGGGCTGGCAGATTCCACGCCTGCCGGGGCTGGGTGACGTCAACTGGGAAAAATTTATTGCCGCCCTGACGGCCGTCCGCTACGATTACGTGGTAAGTATCGAGCACGAGGACCGCAACTATGAAGGAGATGAGGAACTTGTCAAGCGAGGTTTCTATCTAGCGCGTGATGTGCTCAAGCCATATATCTACTAGAATCCAAATTTTCCGAACCAGACAAGTTTTCGCGAAAACCTGTCTGGTATTATTTATTCGAGTATCCGCTGCTCCCAAGCATTGTCCACGCCCACCCGCCTACTAGTAATGCAAACCGTAAGGCGTTTTAGACAAGAACGCCCAGATAATATTTTTCAAATCATATCATTGGAGAAAAAAATGTTCAATTCAAAGGTGTTTCTTGCCGAATTTATTGGCACATTCGCACTGGTGTTCATTGGCATGGGCGCAGGTATCATCACAAAGTGGAATCTTGTTGGTATTGCCATTGGGTATGGACTTACGCTGGCAGTTTTTGTTTATGCTTACGGACATATTTCTGGCGCACATTTGAACCCTGCTGTCACCTTTGCGTTTGCACTCAACGGAACTGTGAAATGGATGCAGGCGTTTTTTTATTGGCTTGCTCAGTTTGCAGGTGCGATCCTGGCGATGTTTTTTCTAAAAACGCTTATGGAGCCTTTGGGCGCTGATATTCGTATAATTGTAACGAACGGCCTTTTTACCGATTCCCATCCTGTTCTCATAATGGTCCTTGAAGCTATTTTGACATTTTTTCTTGTTAATACCATTTTGCATACATTGATTGAAAATAAGGGTGGTGTGTCTGCTAGTTGGGCAATTGGCGCAACATTGGCTTTCACTACCTTGGTTGGCTTTCTCTTTACAGGCGATGCGATGAATCCTGCGCGTACATTGGCAGCCGGGATTTTTGCGGCCCCAAGCCTTACTAGCGTTAACACGTATGTCGTTTTTCTCTTTGGACCATTGATGGGTTCAACGCTAGCGGTGATTGTCTTCAATTTCTTAAATATCACACCAAAAAAAGTTGAGGAAATAAAAGAAATTAAGGAAGAAGCAAAGTCTATTGAAGCATAGACTCCTTCGAAAACATTGAAATCTGTTGTGTACGAAACGTTTGGGAAATAAGATTGCAATTTGAGTTAATTTCGTTTAGGTCTGTCAAGGCTGGATTTCAATTATTTGGCGGTTTGGTAAATTGTGGTTTTCATGTCGTTGCGAGCAAGCGATTCTCAACGAGCCAATCAATCTCCTCCTCGCAAAGATATATGAACTTGAGATTTACTGAATTTACTCTACTCACCAGATAGGATGGGTTTGCAGAAACCTGTTTGTGATTGATTTTTGTTACTACTGGTTTGCGTTAAACAATTACGTCATAAACAGCAAACGACAAGTAAGCCAGCCAACTCAAGCGATCGCGATGCTGCGCGTCAGCTGATTACGGGAGATCCAAGTAGCGTTGGCAGATCGATATGCGTGAAATCTGGCACGGCGCATAGCACGTGAGGCATTCCGGCAACTTCCTGCGCATCGATGGTGGTGCAAATCATGACGGCATCTATACCGGCGCGACGGGCCGCCTCAATCCCGCCCAATGAGTCCTCAAAAACTAGGCAGCTTGCTGGTGAAACCCCCAATGCCTGGGCGGACTTAAGGAATATTTCGGGGTGCGGTTTGCCGTGCTGAGCATCAGCCCCACCGACCACGGTCTTAAAATAGCGGCGCAGGTTGAGTTCATCTAGGATAAAAGGGATGTTTGCGGGTGGCGAGGCGGTGGCGACCGCCATAGACAGACCCAAGGCAGTCGCTTGCTCCAGCAGGTGCAGCAGGCCGGCCAGCGGTTCGCGACAACAGGAATAACGTTCGCGGTAAAGGGATTCCTTGCGCTCACCCCAATAGGCCAATTCGGAATCGCTGAGTTGGGATCCAAGCATTAACCGCAGAATTTCGTGGGTTTTCTTACCGGTTGTCGCACGATTAAATTCCTCCTGGTTGATCTGGACGCCGGCCTCTGCTAGGGTATCGTGCCAAGCCTGGTTGTGGGT
>Ga0326726_10003096_pt1 | contig 15266 bp, 14 predicted proteins | sample MHFenrmetagenome_2_FD_207603 | JGI IMG/M metagenome (GOLD analysis project Ga0326726, IMG submission 207603) | Lab enriched peat soil microbial communities from Michigan Hollow, Ithaca, NY, United States - MHF15MN | ecosystem: Environmental > Terrestrial > Soil > Wetlands > Peat | place: USA...
CTGTGGGCTCCGTTTTCAGCGTTGCCCGTCCACCCGTCCACCCGTCCACCCGTCCACCCGCAGTTTCTGGACACACGAGTTTCCTTCGCACATAGTTGTCCCGCTTCGCCTCCCCACTGTTTTCGGAGATTCCATGCGACGACTTCTCGCTGCTTGCTTGGCTCCCGCGCTGGCATGCGCCGGCTCGGCTCCAACGCCCGGCGCGGCGCCGGTGGAGCAGCACGTGATCGTCCCGGGCGCTGGATCGGCAGCCTTCAACGTCGTAGCGTCCTCCGGAATCTCGAGTCGCGAGTTCGCGGCCCCGCTGGACAAAGTCTGGAAGGTGATGCCGATGGTGTTCGACTCGCTCTCCGTTCCCATCTCGCTGCTCGATCCGGGTAGGCACACGATCGGCAATCGCGGCTTCAAGGTGCGCGGTAAGCTCGGCAAAGTCGGCCTCGCCCGCTACATCGATTGCGGCACGACCCAGATCGGTCCGAACGCCGAGTCCTACGACGTCACGCTGACGCTGATCACGACGCTGGCGGCGACGGCGGGCGGCGCGACCTCGATGACGATCAACTTCGAGGCGTCGGCGAAACCCCTCCAGTTCTCTCAGGAACCCTTCCGCTGCTCCACCAAAGGGAACATCGAGCAACGCGTCAACGAGTTGACGGCCGCGCTGGTCAGCCGCTGACCGCCACGCCGACCTCGGCGCGCTGCGTCGCCGTGTCGAGCCGCGCCAAGACGAGCGCGGACGACACGTGCGCCGTCACGTTGAGCAGCGTCTTGAAGATGTCCGGGATCGCGTCGAGCGCGATGAGAATGCCGATCGCCTGAATCGGCAGCCCGAGGCTCGGCAAATACGGCGCCGCGATCAGAAAGCCGCCGCTCGGAATTCCGGGCACGCTGAAGCTGAGCGCGATGGAGCCGACGGCGACCCACAGCACGGCGCCGGCGCTCACTGACACGCCGTACAGCTTCGCGAGAAAGATGACCTGGATGATCCACGACATCGCGATGTTCGCGCGCAGGAGCGCCACACCCAGCGGGATGGCGAAGCCCGCGATCTCCGGAGAGATCTCGAGCTCGCGCTGTGCTCCCTCCAGCATGGCGGGGAGCGCGGCGAGCGACGAGCGAGTGCTCACCACGACGACTTGGGCGGGAATCAGCGCGCGCGCGAACCGCGCGATGGGCGTTCCGGTGACAACCGGCACGACGAGGTAGATGATCGCCCCGATTGCCGCGTGAAAGCCGACCATCGCGGCGAGGTAGAACGCGATCGCGCCTGCGGCGGCGTTTCCGAGATGCATGGCCAGCGGCACGGCGAGGGCGAACGCGCCGATGGGCGCGAACAGCAGCACCCATCGCACGATCTGAATCATCGCGTCGGAGACGGCGCCCAACATGGTGACGAGCCGCGGTGACAGCGCCGGCGTCCGCGCCAACCCCAGCCCGAGCAGCGACGCAAAGACGATGATCGGAAGCATCGCGCCGTCCGCGGCTGCCTTCACGGCATTGGCCGGGACCAATCCGGCGATCCACTGCGCGAAGCCCGGCGTCCGCACCAGCGGCGGCTCGGCGGCGCTGGCGCGCAACGACGCGGCCGCCGCGGGATCCACCGAGAGCAGCGAGAAGAACGGCGGCACCGTGAGGACGCCGATGATCGCGATCACGAGAAGAAACACGAAGAAGATCGCGAGCGCGCGCCGGCCGAGCCGCCCGAACGAACGCACACCCTGTCCCGACGCGAGGGTCGCGATGAGCAGCGACGCGACGAGCGGGACCACGGTCATGCGCAAGGCATTCACCCAGATCGTGCCGACCGGCGTCACGAAGGCCGCGAATGCCTGCCCGGCGCGAGAGCCGCTCCACGCGATGACGCCGCCCGTGATCAGCCCGAGCGAGAGTCCGACCATCGCGCGCGTGGCTGGCGACCGCACGATCGAGCTACCGCTCACGCACCGTCCGCTTGCGGTGTCGCCATCGCGATGTGCGATGTCACGACGAGCTTCGGCTCGCACCCGACGGGAAAGGCGACGCTGCTCGCGATGTAGCAGAGGTCGTGGGCGCGGTCATGCAGGCGCGCCGCGAGCTGCTCGTCGACGGGGGCACGCGCGGTGACCATTGGGTGCAGCGTGACCTCTGTAAACTTGCCGGCACCATCGGGCGTCTCGACCATCGTCCCCGTCGCCTCGTCACGGTAATCCACGACGACGATGCCGTTGTCCGCGGCGAGATGCAGGTACCAGAGCATGTGGCACGCCGAGAGCGAAGCGACGAGGAGTTCTTCCGGATTGTATCGCGAGCGATCGCCCAGGAAGCTCGGCTCCGAGGAACACATCAGCGCCGGCTTGCCTGCCGAGCGTATCTCGTGCGCGCGATCGTAGGCGCGGTAAGCGCTCGTTCCGGAGCCGCGATTGCCGGTCCAGACGACCTGCGTGAGGTACGAGTGGGTGGTTGGCTTGGTTGGCACGGCGTGTCGAGTGCGGTGTACCGTGGACTACATTCTGCATGATAGCCCCAGTCGCGCGCTCCCGCGACGACACACTTCCTTCAAATCCCTTACCCGATCCTTCCCGTGTCCGAGCACTCGATGATTCACCTGCGCCGCCTTGCCGCTCTAATGTGTTGCGCTGCGGCCGCGTGCACTTCCGAGAAAACCGCAACCGGTGCCTCGAGCGCCGGAGTCGATTCGGCCGCGCAGGCGATCACGCCGACCGGCCTGCTCCAGCACATCGAGGATTTGTCGGCCGATTCCATGGAAGGGCGCGCGCCGGGAACGCCCGGTGAAGCAAAGGCGATCGCCTACATGCAGTCGCAGTTCAAGGCGATCGGACTCGAGCCGGGGAATCCGGACGGAACCTATCTGCAGAACGTCGACCTGATCGGATACAAGGCCCATCCGACCGCGTCGTTCTCCGCCGGCGGCAAGACGATCGCGCTCAAATACGCCGCGGACTTCATCGCGAATTCGCGGCACGACCGGAAGGAGACGAAGGTCGACAAGTCCGAAATCGTGTTCGTCGGATACGGCGTCGTCGCGCCCGAATACGGCTGGGATGACTACAAGGGCGTCGACGTGAAGGGGAAGACGATTCTCATGCTCGTCAACGATCCGCCGGTGCGCGTTGCGGGGGACACGTCGCTCGACACCGCGACGTTCAAGGGCCGCGCGATGACGTACTACGGCCGCTGGACGTACAAGTACGAGATCGCGTCGACCCAGGGCGCGGCCGCGGCGATCGTCATCCACGAGACAGGCCCGGCGGGCTACCCCTATGGCGTTGTCAGCAGCAGCAACTCGCAGGAGCAGTTCGACGTCATTTCGCCGGACGCCGAGAAGCGCGTGCCGGTCGAGGGGTGGATCACGGTCGACAAAGCGAAGGAGCTGCTGCGGGACGCGGGTCAGAACTTCGATTCGCTCAAGGCGTTGGCGGCGACGAAGCAATTCAAGCCGGTGCCTCTGAACGCCACGGCGACGTTCGACGTCAAGATCGACGTCCGCAAGATTCAGTCGCACAACGTCGTCGCCAAGCTGCCCGGCACCGACAAGAAGGACGAATATGTCGTCTACTCGGCGCACTGGGATCACCTCGGCAGGGACACCACGCTCAAGGGCGACCAGATCTTCAACGGCGCGATGGACAACGCCAGCGGCAGCTCGGCGCTGCTCGAGATCGCGAGAGCGTTCACCAAGTTGCCGACGCCCCCGCGGCGATCGATTCTGTTCCTGTCGGTGACGGCCGAGGAAAAGGGACTCGTCGGATCCAAGTTCTACGCGACGCATCCCCTGTATCCGCTCACGAACACGGTCGCGAACATCAACATCGACGGCGTCAACCAGTGGGGGAAGACGAAGGACCTCACCGTGATCGGGCTCGGCAACTCGACGCTCGACGACGTGCTGGAGAACGCCCTCAAGAGCGAGAATCGGGTCATTCGTCCGGACGCGGAGCCCGAGAAAGGGTTCTACTATCGCTCCGACCACTTCGAGTTCGCGAAAGTCGGTGTACCGGCTCTCGACACCGACGCCGGCATCGACTACATCGGGAAGCCGGCCGCTTACGGAATGCAAAAGCGCGACGAGTACACGAACCACGACTATCACGCCGTGTCGGACGAAGTGAAACCCGATTGGGACTTGAGCGGCGCCGCGCAGGACATGGCGACGCTCTTTCGCGTGGGATTCGGCGTGGCGCAAGTGCCCGACATTCCCCAATGGAAGCCGGGCACGGAGTTCAAGGCGCGGCGCGACTCGATGATGGCGGCACGAGGCGACGCCGCGAAGTCCGTCGAATTGAAGAAGCCGTAATGGACGCGCGGAGCGGGGCGGGGCCGGCGATTGGGCGCGTCGCGATCAGCCCACTCTCGCCGGACCGCTCAACACCGGCAATGCAGACTCGATCTGCGCGCGGTGCGGCTCGAGCCACGGCGGCAGCACGAGGGTCTCGCCGAGATGCTCGAGTGGCTCGTCGGCTGTGAAGCCGGGCCCCTCGGTCGCCAGCTCGAACAGCACGCCGCCCGGCTCGAGGAAGTAGACGGACTTGAACCAGAACCGGTCGATCACCTCGGTCGGCCGGCGATTCGCCTTGGCGATGCGCTCGCGAAGGCGGAGCTCCACGCTCTCGTCCGCGACGCGCCACGCCACGTGGTGCATCGTGCCGATGCCCCACGCGCCGCGCCGCTCGTTGGGCATCTCGCGGATCTCGAGATGTTCGCCGGATCCGCCCGAGCCGACCCCGAACCGGTGCCAACCGTCCTCTTCACCGAAGCTCTGAAATCCAAGGACTTCGGTGAGGAACGCGGCTGTCGATTCCTTGTCGCGTTCCCACATTCGAACGGCGTGGAGTCCGATGATCTGCTTGTCGGCAGGCACGGGGCTCCGGTCCCACGCGGCGAAGTCGCGTCGCGCCGGCGCCTCGACCAGCGCGAGATGCTGTCCGTGCGGATCGGTGATCTTGAGCGCGCGATCGCCGCGGCGGTCCTCGGTACCGGTGACGTTCGCGCCGAGATCGGAGAGACGCTCCTGCCAATACACCAAGCTGCCTTTGGGAATCGCCAGTGCGATCTCGACGCCAAGTCCGGCGCCCAAGTGCCCCGGCGCGGAGAAGCGAAATGGAAAGAACGTGAGATCGGTGCCCGGGTGGCCGTCGGCGTCGGCGTAGAACAGGTGATACGTCCCTGGGTCGTCCTGGTTGACGCTGCGCTTCACGAGGCGCATCCCGAACACGTTCGTATAGAAGTCGAGGTTCTCCTGCGCGTCACCGGCGATGGCGGTGATGTGGTGGATTCCCGTGATCTCGGAGGGGGAGGGGGAGGGGGACATTTCCGTTGGCCTCGTCGGGTTGGCTTAAACTTATTGCCGTGTCGAACCTGCTCGCCGCCCGCGCGCAGATGGCGCTCTCGCTCGGCTTTCACATCATTTTTGCCGAGATCGGCATCGGTATGCCGGCGATGATGGTGCTCGCCGAGTGGCGCTGGCGGCAGACGGGCGACGACGTGTGGCTCGAGCTCGCCAAGCGGTGGGCCAGAGGCACGGCGATTCTCTTCGCCATCGGCGCGGTCTCGGGCACCGTGCTCTCGTTCGAGCTCGGTTTGCTCTGGCCGCGATTCATGGAATTCGCGGGGCCGATCATCGGCATCCCGTTTTCGCTCGAGGGATTCGCGTTCTTCACGGAAGCGATCTTCCTCGGGATCTGCCTGTACGGGTGGGAGCGCGTGTCGCCGAGGACGCACTTCTTCGCCGGCGTCGTCGTGGCGATGAGCGGAGCGGCGTCGGCCATCTTCGTCGTCACCGTGAACGCGTGGATGAACACGCCGCGCGGCGTGACGCTCGCGGGCGGACGCATCGCCGCTGTCGACCCGATCGCGGGCATGCTCAACCCATCGACGATCCAGCAAGCGTTGCACATGGCGCTCGCCGCGTACGCAGCGACCGGACTCGCCGTCGCCGGCGTGCATGCCCTGATGGTGGTGCGAGGCAGCACGCGCCGCTTTCATCGCGCCGCGCTCGTTGCATCGCTCAGCATCGGCGGTCCGGCGGCCGTGCTGCAACCGATCTCGGGCGATTTGAGCGCGCGGACGGTCGCGCGGACGCAGCCCGTCAAGCTCGCCGCGCTCGAGGGACAGTTCGACACCGAAGTGGGCGCGCCAGTGCGGATCGGCGGCTGGCCCGACGTCGATGCGCGTCGTACTCGCTTCGCGATCGAGATTCCGCGCGGATTGTCGCTGCTGGCGTTTCACGATCCCGCCGCGACGGTGAAAGGCTTGTCGGACTTCGACCGCGAGCTGTGGCCGCCCGTTCCGCCGGTGCATTTCGGATTTCAGGTCATGGTGGGACTCGGCACCCTGATGGCGATCGTCGCCGCCTGGTCGCTGGTCGTGCTGGTGCGCGGCAGGGACATTCTGGCGAACCGCAATCTGCTGCGCGCGCTCGCGATCGTGATGCCGTTCGGGTTCATCGCCACCGAAGCCGGGTGGACGGTGACGGAGGTCGGCCGGCAGCCATGGGTGGTGCAGGGCGTGCTTCGAACGGCCGACGCCGTCACACCCATGCCTGGCGTCGTCGTGCCGATGGCGTTGTTCACCGTTCTCTACATCGGGCTCGCGGCGATCGTCGTGATGCTCATCCGATCGATGATCGCGCAGACGCAATGAACGCAATCTTCGGATCGATCGGCCTGCCGGAGATCGTCGCCGGCGCAATTATGGTTGCGCTCACCGGCTACGCGCTGACTGGCGGCGCCGACTTCGGCGGCGGCGTGTGGGACCTTCTGGCCAGTGGCCCGCGGCGAGACGAACAGCGGCGCCTGATCGCCGACGCGATCGGTCCAATTTGGGAAGCAAACCACGTCTGGTTGATCGTCGCGGTGGTCGTGCTCTTCACCGGATTCCCGGCGGCGTTCGGCGTGCTGGGCACGATCCTGCACATTCCGCTCACAATTGTCCTCGTCGGCATCGTGCTGCGCGGATCGGCGTTCGTATTTCGCAGCTACGGTCGTGCCGATCGGGCGATCGTCGAGCGGTGGGGGCTGGTGTTTTCGATCGCGAGCGTCGTGACGCCGCTCTGCCTGGGCATTGTCGTCGGCGCGATCTCGAGCGATGCGGTCGGCCGCGCGGCGAGTCTTCCTGTCGACGCACCATTCGTCGAGCGCTACGTGACGCCCTGGTTCGCGCCGTACCCGTTGGCTGTCGGATTCTTCGCGCTCGTGCTCTTCGCGATGCTGGCGGCCATCTACTCGGCGTACGCGGCAAAGACCGACGCGCTCAGAGAGGACTTTCGGCGACGCGCGCTTGCGACCGCGGTTCTCGTTGCGCTCGCGGCTGCTGTGTCGCTGTTCGGCTCCACGTCGGCGGCGCCTCGCGTCGCGCGTGGTATCATGACCGCGCCGTGGGCGGCCGCGCTGCGCGCGTGTACGGCGATCGCGGCGTTGAGTGCGCTCGCAGCGCTCGTCTCGCGGCGGTACCACGTCGCGCGCCTGGCCGCGGCGGCGCAGGTGACGCTCATTCTCGTCGGGTGGGCGCTGGCCCAGTATCCGTACGTCGTTCCTCCCTCGCTCACGATTCGCGAGGCCGCGGCGCCGACCCTAACGCTCGAGCTGCTGCTCGTCGGGCTTGTCGCGGGCGCGCTGGTATTGATTCCGTCGCTGCGGTTCTTGTTCAAGACATTCGTACGGATTGACGACGTGTCGCCATGAGGGAAGACGGTTAGGCGAACATTAGAGCGCTCTAATGACACGGTTCGTCTACGACCTCTTGCGCGTTTGGACGAAGCAGCTTAGTCTGGGCGCCGTCGAGAACGCGTTGTTCTCGAACGCCCGCTCCTGAGCTCTCGCGACGTCGTCGGGGTTTGACGATCAAGAACGGTATACTTCTCCAGATTCCGTTGCCGACGGGAATCGGACTCCCGAACAATTTTCCGCCGGCCCCCGATCGGTGGACAAACGAAACATCTGATTCGGCCGACGTGGCAATCGCCGCGGCGATCCCCGGCACGGGGAAATTTGTCCAGGCAAGATGGGGGGTAAAGATCCACGATGTGGACAACAACTACCTGGCTAGTCGTCTACAGCCTCTCGTAGTCGGCTATTTGGGTGAACTGTACAACGAATGCAAATCGCCAAACTAGTCGTCGTTGGAACCAAGGCGTGGGCTCCGCGGGCAGCGATGGCTTTCGTCGTGCTCGTTGCTGGGTGTCGGACGTCGTCTCCGTCGCGGCCCCCGGACTCCACGCACGCCGCACTACTCCGGCAGTACCTCCGCGACTCCAGCGTCATTGACTCGCTCTCGCGTCTCGTCAAGACGGACTCACTCCGGGCACTGTACCGCCTCGCGCTACAGCCAGCCCGTGCGGGTGACCTGGTCGAACTAGCGTGGTGCGAGCAGCTGCGTCTTACTGTCAGGCATGGCATCGTTCCGGCTCGGAAGGCAATCGATCGACTGCTGGATACGGTGTACGAGGATCGCGGAATTCGAGGGCGTGATGACGCATTCGGATATTTTGCGTCACGCGCCACGAATTCAGGAGCCGTCGATTCCCGCGCCTGTGGCAAGATGCCTCCGCGGAGTCCGGAGGTCGTGGCGGGGACACGGGTCAATCAGAATCCTTTTCGACCGTTAATGCACTAGATGCAAACCGGCCGGGTCATCGTCGTGGTAGACACTGTGGGGCCACGGCCGAGCACGACCGCTGAGCTTACACGGGGCGACGCTGCCCGCCTTCACGGGCCCGCCGCCCTGTATGTGTACTGAAACGGTGAGGGAGAAACGATGTTCCCCTGCTTCAGCGTGTAGAGCGTGACGAAGATGGATTCCCCGTGCGCCCCGATACAGCCCGTGGGTGCGCTGGCCGCACACTGAGGACCGAGGGTCAGCGTATTCACACCGGCGCCGCCGCCAGCACCGCCGGCAAACGCGAAGAAGATGTCGTGTGCGCCCCGAACGCTCTCTACGACCAGGAAGTAGTCCGCGCTCGCGTTGCACCAAGTGAACGTGACGGCGCCGGTCGGGAGCGTCGCACCATCCACGGGGCTGATCATACGGGCGACGACGTTGCCGTTGGATTCCGGCACGCAGACGGCGGGCTCGACAGGAGGGGTGGGTGCAGTTGTGTCGCTGCCGCCGCATGCGACCAACGCCACGAGCAAACAGACGAAGGAACTCGCGGTGAAATGCATCGTCGACCAGGGAGACGCCGAAAACGATTCGAGCCTGTGGTATAGGCTTCAATCCGTGTCGGCTTCCGGCAGTTCGGGAAAGACACCTGCGAACGTTCGCAGTCCGCTCTCGTCCCGGCCAAAATGAGGTTAGCGCCTCCGGACGAGCGCGCTGACGACCGTGAGCAGCGCCGCGGGTAACTGCGACGGGTGCTGCACCATCCGATGGCCGGCACGTCCAAAGATCCTCGGCAAGTACTCGGACGCGTTGGCATCTACCGTCAAACAAAATGGGAAGATGCCTGACGCCCGTGCTTCCAGGATTGCCCGGCGCGCGTCCTCCACGCCGTGTGACCCTTGATACCGATCGACGTCATTCGGCCGGCCGTCGGAGAGAATCAACAGGAGACGATGACCAGCCGAGCGCCGCGCCAGGTGCCGCGACGCGAAGCGGACCGCGCCGCCCAGGCGGGTGAAGCCGCCGGGTTCGATCCCGGCGATCCGCCGGCGGATACGATCGCCGTTGTGCTCGGTGAAATCCTTGATCCGCTGCAGCCGAACGTCGGCGGCGGTCTTGCCGGCGAATGTGTGCACGGCGAATGAATCGCCCAGTGCATCGAGTGCCTCGCTCGCCAGAAGGAGCGCGATCTTCTCCAGGTCGACGATTCGCAGGCCGTCACTCACGTGCGTCTCGGTTGATCCGCTCACGTCCACGAGCAAGGAGATCGCCAACCCTCGCCGCGCGGGGCGCGCGTCGCGGTACAGCCGATCGTCGGGCGCATCTCCCGCGCGCCGATCGACGACGGCGTCCACCCACGCCGCGATGTCCAGCTCATCGCCAGCGAACTGACGGTTCAACAGGAGTCGTCGCGCACGGAGCCGCTCGAAATGGTGGCGAATGGTCCGAACCAACGCGCGGTGTTGCTGCATCACATCGGCCGCCCAGTCGACGTCGCCGTCGATCGGGTCTTGCAGGCGAACGTGAGCTATGCGCCTATCGTAACGACCGGCGGCCGCGTCCCATTCGTCCTGTACGGCGACGATGGGCGGTAACAACGCCAATTCTTCCGCATCGATCGTCGGCAAGTGATCCAAGGTGTGTTCGAAAGCGTTCGTTCCTTTGAGCACTCGGCGGTCCGGATCGGGCCTCGCATACGGATCGAACGCCGATGACTCGTCGCTCAGCTTGTCGTCAGGCGGGGCGCTCGGGTCGTACGCCTTTCCCTGCGATTCGCCCTCGTCGTCGGACTTGCGCTCCTCGGCATGATCGATCGCCGCGGAGCGACGAGTCGGCGCGGCGTCGGATCCGGCCACGCGGAGCTGATGGGGCGCGTGGTCGAATGGGTTGTCGGATTCGCGAACGACCTCGGCGCCCGTGACCGTACCCCAGTGCAGCGTCGGCGGAAGTCCGCGATAGCGGCCACCGAGCCGCCGGATTCGCGTCGCCGCCTCGCGCGCCCACGTCAGCGAGTCTCCGGGCATCGCTGCTTTGCCGTCAGGCGAATCGGACGGGAGCGAACCGGCCGCATCCCCGGCGCTCAGCGCGTCGCGTAGGAGCAACTCGACGTCGCGCTCCTGCGCGCTGAGCGACGACAGCATCGGCCGGCGCGCGAGCGCCGCCTCCCGCTCGGCGCTCAACGTACTCGCCAGGCCGGGATGCCTCCGCATCAGGGCGGCGTCGATCTCCATCCCTTCGCGCAGCAGATATAGGTCGCGCTCGAGTGGATCTTGCGACGGCAGATGGGTCGGCGTCCCGCGCACGATTCGCTCGGCTTGCTCGATCGCGAGGATGCGATAGCGCGCCACCGCCGAGGGCGCGCCGTTCGGCGCTTCAAGCACCTCCGGCAGTCGGATCGTCTGTCCATCCACCGTCGGCGTCGCACGACGCGCGTCGGGTTGCGCACCGAGGAAGCGGCTCAGTCGCTCGAGCCAGTTGTTCGGCGCTCGATCGGTCGCCATGAGCGCGATGGGCCGTCCGTACAACGCCGCGACGACCAGCTCCAGCCGCCGTTGCACCGACTCGAGCGCCACGTCCGGCCGGCGAGAAGTGAATCGCGCGCGCACTCGATCGCCCAGCCGGCGAGCGGTGTGTTCGGTCTTGCGCACGAGCCGTCGCGTGCGCGAAACGGTGTGCGCCACTACAGCAGCGCGGCCACGAGATCGGCGATGGCGCTCACGAGATCGGGATCGTCGGTGAGCGGTCCGACGAACGCCGCCTGACACGCGTCCTGCGGTGAGACGCCGTCGGCGATCAGCTTCGCCGCGGACACGAGCAAGCGCGTTCCCGGTCCCTCGGCGAGGCCCTGGTCCTTGAGCCGGCGAACACGATGCGCCAGCTCGACAAGCGCCTGCGCCGTGCCTCGCTTCACGTCGCTCTCGTGGACGACGATCTCCGCTTCCGCTCCCGCCGACGGAAAATCGAATTCCAGCGTGACGAATCGCTGCCGCGTGCTCGGCTTGAGATCCTTGATTGCGTGCTGATAGCCGGGGTTGTACGAGATGACGAGCTGAAATCCCGGCGCCGCCTCGACGACGTCGCCCGTCTTCTCGATCGGGAGCAGTCGGCGATCGTCGGTGAGCGGGTGAATGACGACGACCGTGTCCTGTCGCGCCTCGACGACTTCGTCGAGATAGCAGATCGCCCCGAGGCGTGCCGCTGTCGTGAGCGGTCCATCGACCCAGACGGTCTCGTTGCCCTTGATCAGGAATCGCCCCGTGAGATCGCTCGCCGAGAGATCGTCGTGACACGCGATCGTCACCAGTGGTCGCCCAAGCGTCCACGCCATGTGCTCGATGAACCGCGTCTTCCCGCACCCGGTCGGTCCCTTGAGCATCACCGGAAGTCCGCGCGCGTGGCACTTGGCGAAGACCTCGACCTCGTCTCCCGACGCGAGATAGTAGGGCTCGCGTGCGACCCACCGCGCGCCATGTTCCGGTGTGAGATCCGGCGTCAGCGATTGGCGGCTCTGTTTCAGCATCATGAGTTCGGGTTGGTGGCTCGCCTGATCATGCGCACACCGTCGGCCGTGCGGCCAGTTTCATGACGAATCTCGGACAATCAGCCGTTTGGCCTGCGTGATCGGGTGTGGTCCCTCAGCAGCGAGAATCCCTCGCTCCCGTTCCGGCAATAACCATTGATACACGGAAACAAACGGGAGAAAAACGGAAACAAACGGAAGTAACCAGTTCTTTGACTTTCCCGTTTGTTTCAGTTTTTGATCCGTTTGTTTCCGTGTCCAAAATGTTGATGCCTGACTGGCCAAGAGGGGCTTACATCCCAAGCCGACCCAGGCCTGTCTTCCCGCTCGAGCCCGTCACCGCCAAGTTCAGCCTTCATGAACCGACGCGATTTCAACGCCATCGCCCTCACCAGCGCGACCACCGCGATCTTCCGCCGTCTCGCCGACGGTCTACCCGTCCACCTGTCCACCCGTCCACCCGTCCACCCCTTCCAGCCCAACCTCCGCGTCAACGCCGAGCGCATCAACGCCCACCTCGCCGCACTCGCCGAATTCGGCAAGAACCCGGAGGGCGGCGTTTCGCGAATGGCGTACAGCGACGCCGACAAGGCTGCCCGCGCGACCGTCATGGAGTGGATGCGAGCCGCAAAGCTCGAGCCCAGCATCGACTTCGCGGGAAACATCATCGGCCGGCGCGCGGGGAGCGACCCGTCACTCCATCCGCTCCTCTTCGGATCGCACATCGATTCCGTGCCGGGCGGCGGGAATTACGACGGCCAGGTCGGATCCACATCGGCCATCGAGGTCGCTCAAACACTCGCTGAACACACGATCGTGACGCGGCACCCGATCGAGGTCGTGATCTGGCAGAACGAGGAAGGCGGGCTGTTCGGCAGTCGCGCGGTGAGCGGACAGCTCACCACGCCCGAGCTCAAGACTGTCTCGACCAGCGGAAAGACCGTCGAAGACGGGATTCGCTTCATCGGCGGGGATCCCGCGCGCCTCGTCGAGGTCAAGCGTCCCAAGGGCTCGATCGCCGGATACTTCGAGCTGCACATCGAACAGGGGGGCACGCTCGACGCCGCGAAGCTCAACATCGGCGTCGTCGAAGGGATCGTCGGGATCAAGCAGTGGGAAGTGACCGTCACCGGATTCCAGAATCACGCCGGCACGACGGCGATGGATCAGCGGCACGACGCACTGCTGTCCGCGGCGCGTTTCGTGGACATGGTCAATCGTGTAGTGCGCGGAATTTCCGGGCGGCAGGTCGGGACGGTTGGCCGGATTCAAGCGTTTCCCGGCGCGCCGAACGTCATCCCGGGCAAGGTCGTCTGCACGCTCGAGCTGCGCGACCTCGACGATGCCAAGATCGACTCGATGTACGCGACGATCCGCAAGGAAGCCGACGCGATTGGCAAACAAAACGGAACGTTGTTCGCCTACTCCGAGCTGCACGTCAACGTCGCCGCGCCGACCGATCCGCGCATGCGCAAGATCATCGGCGACGCGGCCGCGGCGCTCGGCCTCTCGACCCGCCAAATGCCCAGCGGTGCTGGGCACGACGCTCAGGCGATGGCGGTGATCGGGCCGATCGGCATGATCTTCGTTCCGAGCGTGGGCGGGATCAGCCACTCCCCCAAGGAATTCTCGCGTCCCGCGGACATCGCCAACGGCGCGAACGTACTCCTTCGCGCCGTACTCGCCGCGGACAAGACGCTGGCCTGACCGCTAGCGACTCTGCCAGTCGGTGAACTTCGGCGGGGCCGGGTAGGGCGGACCGATCTCGAGGACGATGTCGGTGTGCGCGGCGAGCGGGATCTTCGTCGGGTCACCGCCGTACGGCTTGCCGTCCACCCACACTCTGATCGGACCAGCCCGTGCCACTGCGCTCGCGGCGCGCGTCGTACTCAACGGCTGTCCCCACACCGCGAAGAAATCTCCCAGTGTGAACGTTCGATTCGCCGGCGACTCGATGTGAATGACGCCATCGGGTGTGTGCGTGTGCAGCCAGTACAGGCATTGGCCACTCACTGGCCGGCCGACATTCGCCGGAATCGGTATGGCGACGCCGTGGTCCAGGATCAACAGATGCTGATGGATGTGAATCCGTTGGCCTTCCATCGCATCGCACGAGATTCCGTTGACGGGCTGCCCGCTCGGCGCCATCTGAACGCGTTGGGCGAGAATCGGCGTGACGCCCCCGACCAACGACACGGCTGCAAGAGTCCCCGCGGCCGCGGCGGCGCGCGTCAGCAAATTCATGAATGATCTCCCGCCGATCTCACCGGCGTAGAAGGCTGTGAAGAAGGTTCGAACGGGCTACGCAGGGGCGATCGCAAGGACGCGGAGCGGACTCCCGCTGCCGTTCACGATCTTGAGCGGCGCCGCGATGACGATCGCTCCCGTCGGTGGAAGCTGATCGAGGTTGCGGAGGCTCGCCAGTCCGAACTTCCCGGCGCCGTGCATCGTCGCGTGATTCGGGAACGGCGGATCGAACGTACCCGCCTGGCCGGCGTCCGTTCCCACCGTCTCCACACCGACTCCCAGCACGCCACGATCCCTCGCCAGCAGCTCCGACGTGCTCCTGTGAAATCCCGGGCTGTGTGGTCCGTCGGCCTTCACGTTGAGAAACGATTTTGGGTCGGCGCGCTTGCTCCAGTCGGTGCGGAGCAGGAACCAGGAGTCTTTGGGAATTCGTCCGTGTTCCTTCTCCCACGCGGTGACGTGGTCGGGCATCAGGATGAAGTCTTCGTTCTTGGCGACCTCCCTCGACACGTCCATCACGCACGCGGGACCGACGAACCGTCGCGCGGGAATCGTATCGCAGCGGTTGTCCGGCAGATCCTTGCCCGTGATCCAGTGCACCGGCGCGTCGAAGTGCGTTCCGGTGTGCTCGCCGAGATGCAACACGTTCCAGTACCAGGCAGGTCCCTTGTCGTCGAAGTGCGAGATCACGTCCATCGTGAGGCCCGGCGATTGACCGAAGATCGGCGGAAGGCCGATGACCGGTGTCTCCGGGCCGAGCGGCTGCGTGAGGTCGACGACTTTGAGTTTGCCCGCGTTGAGTTCGTCCACGAGTTGAGTGAGAACCGTCATCGTCATTGTGCTCATAATCAGCTTGACCGTTGAGAAGTCTGAAGGCTGCGCAGGTGGCGCTGAAACTGATATC
>Ga0326726_10003097_pt1 | contig 15265 bp, 12 predicted proteins | sample MHFenrmetagenome_2_FD_207603 | JGI IMG/M metagenome (GOLD analysis project Ga0326726, IMG submission 207603) | Lab enriched peat soil microbial communities from Michigan Hollow, Ithaca, NY, United States - MHF15MN | ecosystem: Environmental > Terrestrial > Soil > Wetlands > Peat | place: USA...
CGAGAGCCCGGTAGTACCGTTTGCCAGCAGGTACTTGTAGCGTTTGTTCGATTCCTCGGCGTCCCCCATGCCGGCGTACTGGCGCATGGTCCAGAGCCGGCCCCGATACATGGTGGACTGCACGCCTCGAGTGAAGGGATAGTCGCCGGGGTATCCGATCTCGCTTTCCTGGTTGTGACCTTTCAGATCGGCGGGCGTGTACAGGGCGCGGATGGGGATGTGGGAGGAAGTTTCGGGATCCGCAGGGGCCGCATTAGCGGGATTAAGTTTGTTGGAAATAGCGATCCTCCGATCCTGCGAAACCCGATTTAGTGGGCACGGACGTTTCTTTCGCCCCGCTGGGCTCTCCCGTTTCCCAACACTCTACCCAGGGCCTGCGCCCTGGACTGCATTCTTGTACCGCTGCGCGGCTATTTTTGCTGGTTGCATCAGCTCTGGAGTCTGAGTCGAACTCTGCGACAGCCCTTGCTCCTAGCCTTTTTTCCATACTCTCCAGAATGAGCTGGCGCCGAACCAAGTGAAGGTCAGAGTGAAAATAATTGCGACTAGTACGCGTCCCAAGGTAGTCTGGCCGGCCTGGTAATGGGCGTACTCGCGAAAGAAGGCGCCCGCGCCGATGAATGCTAAAGCCAGGAAAACAAAGCCTGTGACCTCGAGGAAGAGCTGACGCAGCACGCGGCCGAAATGGACCGCGGTGGTGCGGGCCCCTTTCAGCACCGCACTCACGGTGCGGGTGCGTCCGGCATGCTGGGCGGCAATCCGGGCCGCGATGCTCAATTTGCGGACTGTCGAGACATTCACCATCAGCGTCGATTTTAACAGTGTTCGGGGTTACAATGACGGAGCATGACGTTGGCGTCGCGAAGCCGGGGTAACCCGATCCGGCATCCAAGTAACTGAGTACTGCCGTTTCAGGGGGTCAAGTGGACCAGCAATTAAAGCAGCTGATGAAAGAACTGGGCGAGGCAATCAACGAATCGCTGGCGGACAGCGAGCAGATTGCTGAAGTCGTTTCCAAGATCAAGGACAGCGGATATGACATTTTTCTGGTCCTGGAAGCGACCATCGGCGTAAGCAAACCGGGCGAGAAGTCCGATGACAAGACCTCCCTGGTGACCACCCTGACCACCAATCCCGAGTTCAAAATCAGCGACCAGGACCTTAAATTCCTGAAGTCGTTGCGCATCAAAATCGAGAACGACGCGGCGTAGTAGTCTTCAGTAGTCGGTCTTCAGTCTTTAGCAGATCCAATCAATTTTGTCTTCCATCTCTGGAACAGGCGCCACACGAGCGAAACGCTCGCGCCTACGTTTTTCCTGGCTGAAAGCTCGTAGCTGACGGCTGACACCTGTGTTACAAACACGTCTTGCCCGGGAACGAACAATACGGCCTGATGCGCGCCATTGGACGATGGAGCCTGGCGGCGCTGGTGGTCAACTCAATCATCGGCAGTGGAATTTTTGGATTGCCTGCCGACGTAGCCCGGCTCATTGGCCGGGCCAGCCCCTGGGCGGTGTTGCTGGCAGGGGCCGCGGTCGGCGTCATCATGGCCTGCTTTGCGGAGGTGGCTTCGCAGTTTACCCAGGCCGGCGGGCCCTATCTCTACGCTCGCGCCGCGTTTGGTCGTTTTGTAGGAATCGAAATGGGCTGGATGCTCTGGCTGGTGCGCCTGGCTGCACCGGCAGCCACCTCCAACTTGTTCGTCATTTATTGTGGCGAGTTTTGGCCGCACGCCAAGGAACCTCTTCCCCGATTCCTTATTCTGACATTTCTGTACGGCGTCTTGACCCTGATCAACTATCGCGGAGTTCGCGCGAGCACGCAGGTCAGCAATGTGTTCACGGTGGCAAAACTGGTGCCGCTGTTTCTGGTGGCGATCACGGGCTCGTTCTACCTGCTTGCAGGCCACAAAGCAGCGCCGGTATTGCCGGGTGGTGCCGGAGTCGGCGCCTGGCTGCAAGCCTGCCTGCTACTGGTCTTCGCCTACGGCGGCTTTGAAACTGCGCTCACGCCTTTGAGCGAGGCCAAAGATCCCCGGCGCGACGCCGCCTTTGCCCTGTTCACGGCGCTGATCACCTGCACGCTGTTGTATTCCGCCATTCAGTGGGTGGTGGTAGGCATTCTGCCTGACCCGGCGCACAGCGAACGTCCTCTGGCGGACGTGGCGCGCCTCGTTTTCGGCAATGATGGCGCCGCTTTTGTTTCTGTGGGCGCGCTGGTTTCAGTCGTGGGCTATCTCAGCGCCAATATGCTGGGCGTGCCGCGCATCACCTTCGCGCTGGCTGAGAACGGAGACTTCCCTTCCATGTTCGCGGCGGTCCATTCCCGCTTCCGTACTCCCTATGTTTCAATTCTTGCGTTTGCCCTGTTGAGTTGGCTGTTGGCGCTGTTGGGTAGCTTCACCTGGAATGCCACTCTGTCCGCAGTGGCGCGTCTCCTCTACTACGGCCTGGTTTGTGCGGCCTTGCCCGTGTTCCGCCGCAGACAGCCGGGAGCTGCGATGTTTCGCCTTCCCGTAGGAAGTTTGTTTGCCGTGTTGGGTGCCGGGATTTGCGCCGTATTGATTACCGGGGTGAACCTCAGCGGATCCTTGATCCTTTTGGCCACCGCGCTGGTGGCAATGATCAACTGGCTGGTGGTCAGAAAGCGGCCGTCGGGCGAAGCGCTGTCGTGATTCTTGTATTGAACGCCGCGAAACTGCTAGGCTACGCCGTCTCATGAAATTGAAATTCCTTCTGCCGCTGCTTTGCGGAGTAAGTCTTCTCGCCTCAGCCCAACAAGTGTCTCCTTCGGGCGGGAATTTCGTGGTCGAGAAGAATGTCGTGGTCCCCATGCGCGATGGTGTAACCTTGCGCGCCGACTTGCTTCGGCCGAGTGGCGGAGGAGCGTTCCCTGTCCTCGTTTATCGCACACCCTACGGCAAAGAACCGGCATTGGAGGAATACACCACTTTTCGGCATGCCGTCGAACACGGATACGCGGTCGTGGTGCAGGATGTTCGAGGACGCTACGCTTCCGATGGCGAGTTCCGCCCTTATGAGAACGAAGGCCGCGACGGCTACGACAGCATCGAGTGGGCAGCGCGCCAACCCTGGTCAAATGGCGCGGTTGGAACTTTCGGACTTTCTTATCCCGGGGCGGTGCAGTGGTTAGCCGCAGTGGAGAACCCGCCGCACCTCAAGGCCATGGTCCCGGCCATGACTTTTTCCTCGGCACAGAATTTCTTCTATGCCGGCGGTTTGTGGGACATGTCGTGGATCGAATGGATTTGGGACAATATCGCGCCCGATGTTCGGACTAAGAGAAATCTACCGGGCCCGAAGACCCCTGACGAAGCGATTGCCGCGTGGAGCCAGGCCAGTCCAAAGATGCTGAACACGATGCCACTCGACCAACTGGAAGAGTTGCGCGGTATCGCTCCTTACTACTATGACTGGCTCACGCATCCCTACCACGATGCCTGGTGGGAGTGGTGCGATCTGCGGAACAAGTACGGCCGCGTGCACGCCGCTGTACTCAATTTTTCTGGGTGGTATGACGACAACTACGGCCCCGAAGGTGCCAGCACGAATTTTGCCGGCCTGCTGAAGACCCGGGCCGACGCTGGCGATCCTCAAACCCATCTGCTGATCGGTCCCTGGGTACACGGCGTGGCGTCCACGGCAAAATCGAAATCCGGGGAACGCGAGTTTGGACCAGCGGCGGCGATCGACTACGACGAAGTTGTCCTGCGCTGGATGGATCACTATCTGCGAGGCAGCGCGAATGGAGTAGAGAAGGAAAAACCTGTCCGCTACCTTGTGATGGGAGACGATCAGTGGCGCGAGGCCGACGCCTGGCCACCTGCTTCGAAAGCAGTGTCGTACTATCTGGTCAACCCGAAATCTGGGGAGAATCATGGCAGCCTGTCCGCCGAAGCGCCCGGGGAGAGGAAGGCGTTCGTGTCCTTTCTGTCCGATCCGGAGAAACCGGTGGTCAACTCGTACAGTAGTTCGGGCGCGCACGACTATCGGGATTTGGCCGAGCGGCGCGATGTTTTGACTTTCGACTCGGCCGCAGTCGAGCGTGACACTGAAGTCACCGGGCCGATCCACGCGCAGATTTATCTGGCCTGCGACTGTCGCGACACCGATTTGTGGGTGCGCTTGCTCGATGTAGCTCCGGACGGTACCGCGTTTAATCTGATGAGCCCCGGCCTGGACGTGCTGCGCGCCAGCTATCGCGACCTGAAAAAAGGCCGGCAACTGCTTACGCCGGACCAGGTCTATGAGCTGCGTCTCGACAACCTGATCACCAGCAACGTCTTTCGGAAGGACCATCGCATCCGGGTACAGGTTTCGGCGACCTTCTTTCCGAATTTCTCGCGCAATCTGCACACCGGTGAGCTCGAAAATTCATCTGCCAGAATGCAGAAAGCGAACATCTCGATCTACACCGACCGCCGTCGACCTTCACGCATTGTTTTACCGGTGGTTCCACGGTAGTGCGTACGATCATGCGGAGACTCGGAGGAGTCCTTGCCCCAGCGAAACCGGATTGAACTGCTGCTCCTGCTGGCCGTCGCGTTTCTGGCCACCGCGCCTCTTCCAGTTCGAGCCCAGCGCGAGCCCGTGCTCAAGCAGATCGACGTGCCGCACCCCTACTACTTCCGCGAGATGTACCTACCGCAGCTCACGACCGGCCCGAGCGCGGTAGCGTGGGCACCGGATTCCCGCAGCGTGGTGTACTCCATGGCCGGATCGCTGTGGCGGCAGAAGCTCGACTCCAGCGTGGCCGAACAACTGACCAGCGGCTCCGGCTATGACTATCAGCCTGATTGCTCATCCGACGGGCACTGGGTCGTGTACGCCACCTATGCCAGGGATGCGGTCGAACTATGGTCTCTGAATCTGGATACGAAAGCCACGCGGCAACTCACGGCGGGCGGCGCCGTCAACGTCGAGCCCCGTTTCTCGCCCGATGGCAAGCGGATCGCCTTCGTTTCCACATCGTTCAACGGACACTTTCACATCTTCGTGGCGCAATTCAGCGACGGCGAACTGAGAGGCGTCCAGCGTCTGACCGGAGAGAATCGCAGCACTCTCAGCCGCTATTACTACAGCCAATTCGACCATGAGATCAGCCCAGCCTGGTCGCCGGACGGAAAAGAACTTCTTTTCGTTTCGAATCGTGGGCACATCTACGGCACCGGCGGATTCTGGCGGATGAAAGCGGAGCCCGGTGCGGAAACACGAGAGATTCACTACGAAGAAACCGCCTGGAAGGCGCGCCCGGATTTTTCGCCCGACGGCAAACGTATCGTTTACGCGTCTTATCTGGGACAACAGTGGCACCAGCTTTGGGTGTTGCCGTCGGAGGGTGGCGACGCCTTCCCACTCTCCTATGGCGACTTCGATAGCGTTGCGCCTCGCTGGTCGCCGGATGGAAAGCGGATCGCTTTCATATCCAATCGCGGCGGCAACACTTCTTTATGGACACAAACAATTCCCGGCGGTGCGCAGAACCCGCTCATCCCCAAAGAAAAGCATTATCTGAACCCGGTGGGCCAGTTGAGCGTTGCGGTGCTGGACCCGGCTGGACATCCCACACCGGCGCGGGTCTTCGTCGTGGGTGAAGATGGCCGGGCTTACGCTCCCGATGACGCCTGGATGAATGCTGACGACAATGTCGTGCGCTCTGAGCGGCCGTTTGAGGCCCACTACTTTCACACTTCAGGCAACGCGGAAATGACACTGCCTGCCGGACAGGCGGAAGTCGAGGTCATGAAGGGCTTCGAATACAGTTTCGAGCGGCAAAAGGTAACTATCACCGCCGGGCACAAATCCAACGTGACGATCCATCTGCGGCCGCTCGACCTTCCCAAAGAAGCTGGCGCGCAGTGGGTCAGCGGAGATGTTCACGTACACATGAACTATGGGGGTGCGTACCGCAACACACCGAGGCATCTGGTGCAGCAGGCCGCGGCGGAGAACCTGCAAATCGTCGAAGATCTGGTGGTCAACAAGGAGCAGCGCATTCCGGACATCGCATACTTCAGCCCCAAGCCTGATCCAGCCTCGACCGCGACCAATCTTCTGCTGCATGGTCAGGAATTTCACACCAGCTATTGGGGGCACCTGGGCCTGTTGAATCTCACGCGGAATTTTATTCTGCCCGGCTACGCCGGATATCCCAACACTGCCGCAGCCAGCTTATTTCCCGCCAACGCAAATGTGGCTGACATGGCGCATGAGCAGCATGCCCTGGTGGGATACGTTCATCCCTATGACGCCGTGCCCGATCCTGCCAAAGACCCAGCCTTGAACCATGAACTGCCGGTGGACCTGGCATTGGGCAAGGTGGATTACATCGAGGTGGTCGGATTCGCGGAGCACAAATCAACTGCGACTGTCTGGTACCGGCTGCTCAACTGCGGATTTCGTCTGCCGACTGCGGCCGGCACTGATGCCATGGCCAACTTTGCGTCTTTGCGCGGACCGGTTGGATTGAACCGGGTTTACGCCAAAGTTCCCGCGGGCCCGCTCAACATCGGCGCCTGGCTGGATTCGATCAAGCACGGCCGTACTTTCGCCACCAACGGGCCCTTGCTGGGATTCTCGCTGGGTGGCAAGCAGCCTGGTGAAGAAATTTCTCTGCCGGCTGGCGAGAATAAACTGAAGTTCACGGCCTGGCTGCGCTCGTTTGTGCCCGTCGATCATCTCCAGGTGATCTGCAATGGCGAGGTGGTGCGCGACTTGAAGCTGAGCAGCGACCGCGAAACGGCTGACGTGGAAGACACAATTCCGGTTTCGCGCAGCGGCTGGTGCCTGCTGCGGGCCTGGAGCGACAAGGCCGAGCATCCTGTGCTGGATATGTATCCCTATGCAACCACCAGCCCGATCTACGTAACGGTTGCCGGTTCGCACCCCAGGCCTACAGAAGACGCAGCCTATTTCATCGCCTGGATCGATCGCATAATCGACGCCGCGAAGTCGAACCAGGATTGGAACACGGAGGCGGAGAAGACCGCGGTGCTGGAAATGCTGTCGTCGGCACGAAAGGTCTATGCTGAGAAGTGATCAGGGGCGGGGCTCATAAGCGACAACCTAAGGAATCCCCACCGGTTTGCCGAGTTATATTGTAGCCGCCCACCTTGACATTCTAGTGGAAGCGCTATATCGTCACCTAGAATGTCTACTAAAGAACGGAAAAAACGCATCGAGTTGCTGCAAGGCACGCTGGATCTTCTAATTCTGCGCACACTGCTGCTGGGACCGACGCACGGCCATGCCATCGCGAAAGCAATCGAGTTCAACTCCGACGACGTGTTGCAGGTGGAACAGGGGTCGCTCTATCCCGCGCTGCACCGGCTCATCAAGAGGAGATGGATCTCGGTCGAGGAGGGTACGTCTGAAAACAATCGGCGTGCGAAGTTTTACCGACTGACGGGGAAGGGCAGGCGGCAACTGGTGGTCGAGACCAGCAAGTGGGACAAGCTGGCGGGAGCGATCACGCGGATTCTCCGGCCGGCTGAACAAGGCGCTGAGCAGGAGAGCAAACCATGAATCTCCGCAAGCGCATGCTCAACGATCTCGATCAGGACATTCGCGACCACATCGAGGTGGAGACTCAGGACAACATCGCCCGCGGCATGTCGCCGGAAGAAGCACGTTATGCGGCCTTGCGCAAGTTCGGCAATGTGACCCGCGTCAAAGAAGAGACACGCGAGGTATGGGATTCCGGTTGGCTCGAACAACTCCTGCAGGACATTCGCCTCGGCCTCCGCATGTTGCCTAAGTCCCCGGGCTTCACGGCGGTCGCCATCCTCACCCTCGCTCTCGGCATCGGCGCAAACACGGCGATATTCAGTGTGATCAATGGAGTGCTGCTCAGTCCGCTTCCCTACAAGAATCCGAAGCAACTCGTCGTCATCAAGGAACACGATTCGCTCCCGAACGTGATGGATATCCAGAGACAGACGCGCGCTTTCTCGCAGGGTGGCGGAATCAACGTCGAGAAGATGGATTACATAGGCGCAACCGAACCTGTGCAAGTCCGTGTCGGACTGATCAATGCGGGGTTTCTCGAAACGCTAGGCGTGCAGCCGATGCTGGGCCGGATCATTTCGCCCGGGGAAGATGTACAAGGCGGGCCGCGTCTTGCCATGGTAAGCAACCATTTCTGGCAAAACTACCTTGGCAGCGATCCACATGCTGTGGGCAACACGCTGCAACTGGGCGGAAACTCTTATACGGTGATCGGCGTAATGCCCGCGAGTTTTGCTCCGCCAGCGGAGCATGCCGACGTTTTCGTTTCACTCGTGGTCCGCGACCCGGGAGCGGGCGCTGAGCGCGATTTGCACTTTATGCATACCTACTGGCGATTGAAGGCGGGCGTCACGCTCGCGCAGGCGCAGGCCGATATGGCCGCGATCGACCGCCGGCTCGCGGAGCAGTATCCGGCCGAAGAAAAAGAACGGAAGAGCCAATTAGTTCCGCTGCATGAATGGCTGGTAGGTGACGTGCGGGCGGCACTGCTGGTGCTCTTCGGAGCTGTAGGCCTGGTTCTGCTGATTGCGTGCGCGAATTTCGCGAGCCTGCTGATGATGCGGGCGGTTGCGGAGCGCCAGGAATTGGTGATCCGGGCGGCGCTGGGCGCGGGACGCGGCCGGCTCATCCGGAAAACGCTGACAGAGAGCTTACTGTTGTCGGTCTTCGGCGGTGGGGCTGGACTACTGATCGCGAAGTGGGGCACGAGCCTGCTCCTGGCCTTGAGGCCGGAGGAGCTGGCGCGGCTGAGCGGGATTCACATGGATACACGGGTGCTGCTGTTCGTCCTGGTGGTCTCGGTGCTGACCGGCATCGTGTTCGGAATGGCGCCGGCATGGATCGCGGCCCGCTCGGACGTTGCCGAGGCCCTGAAAAAGAGCGGGCGGAGCACAACTGCGAGCTCGATGGGCCATAACATACGGAAAATTCTGGTCACATCGGAACTGGCGGTTGCTTTGGTGCTGTTAGTGGGGGCCGGTTTGTTGATCAAAGGATTCTCACGCTTGCGCTCGATGAACCCCGGTTTCAATTCCGCGAACGTAATGACGATGTATCTCCAATTGCCTACGACGCGATACGGCGAAATCTCCAAACAAACCCAGTTCCGCCGCGAGTTGCTCACCCGCTTGAACTCCCTGCCGGGCGTGCAGGCAGCGATGGTGACTGATATACCGCTCGGCGGGAATTATGTGGGCCACCGTTTCGTCATCGACGGACGCCCTCCTGTGGCCGTGGGGGGCGAGCCCATGGTACAAACTCTTTCGGTGATGGGTGATTACTTCCACGTGATGCAGATTCCCTTGCGCGTGGGTCGCGACTTCACCCCCTTGGACCGCGAAGAGCAACCACTGGTGGCAGTTGTAAACGAGGAAATGGTGCGGGAATTTCTGCCGCACGAAAACCCAATCGGCGTGCGCATCCGCTGGGCGGGCGACACAGGGCCACCACAATGGATGACCGTCATCGGCGTGGTGGCCGACGTAAAACATTCAGGATTGAATCAACCGACGGATCCCGCTGTATATACCCCTTTTTCGCAGTCCGACGAAGCCTGGAGAAGATTTATGACGCTCGCCATCCGGGCTCCGGATTCGTCTCCTGGGCTGGTTGAAGAAGTGAAGAAGCAGATCTGGAGCTTGGACGGCCAGATTCCGGTGAGCGACGTGCACGCCATGGACGAGCTCATAGCTGTGTCGCTTGCGCAGCAGCGCTTCAACATGCTGCTCCTCGGACTTTTCGCCGCGCTCGCGTTGATCCTGGCGGCGGTGGGAATTTACGGCGCGATGGCCTATGCCGTAAGCCAGCGAACACATGAGATCGGCATACGGACGGCGCTGGGAGCGCAGCGACGCGATGTGTTGCGGCTCGTTATGAAAGATGGAGCGAAAATCGCGCTTTTCGGCATCGCCTCCGGTATTGCAGGAGCGCTTGCGCTGACTCGCCTGATGGCCAGTCTGCTTTTCGAGGTTAAATCGACAGACCCCGCGACATTCGCGGATGTCGCAATCCTGCTCGCACTCGTTGCCCTCGCGGCTTGCTACATCCCGGCGCGCCGCGCAGTGCGCGTGGATCCTATGGTCGCCTTGAGATACGAGTAGTCCTTCGCGCAAGTGAACTGGCAACCTTTCCTTAGAACAAGCTCGCATAAACGTGTAGGAACTTCTGAAGCCCTCAGCCGCAAACATGCAGACGCACAGTCCTCAAGTCTGATTTGTGGACATTACTGGCGATTGCTCCTGAGTCACGGACTACCCGGAAACAATAGCTCCTTAGGTTAGGGCTTATGGACCCCGCCCTCGTCTCTCCGACTCCTGGAGACGAGGACGGGACACCCTTCACCGGGCGGCCGCTTCGGCGCGCTCCAACTGCAGCAGGGCTTCTTTGCGTTCTACTCCCCAGCGGTAGCCTCCCATGTCTCCGTCCTTGCGGACCACGCGGTGACAGGGAATTGCGACGGCGACAGGATTGGTGGCGCAAGCGCGGGCCACGGCGCGAGTGGCGGTGGGCTGTCCGATGGCCTTCGCGACCTGACCATAGGAGCGGGTTGCGCCGAAGGGAATGGATTGCAGCTGTGTCCACACCCGGCGCTGGAATGCGGTTGCCTGGATTTCGAGCGGGAGAGAGGTACGCAGCTTGTGGCCATGCATCTGCCGGAGCAGGTTGTCTTTCCAGGTTTGCATGGCGGCGTCATCGCGACGCCGGACCGCGAAGGGAAACTCGTGCCTGAGGCCGTGCTCGAGTTCGTCGTCTGAGTCCGCGAACTGGATGGTGCAAATACCCTTGTCGGTGGCGGCAATCAGCATGCGGCCCAAGGGTGAATCGGTGCATGTATAACGGATAGGGGCGGCGATGGCGCCGCGACGATACTTGTCGGGTGTCATGCCCAGCTGCGACGCCGTGCGTTCGTATAGGCGGCTGCTCGAGCTGTAGCCGGCGTCGTACATTGCGCGAGTGACGGAGTGGCCGGCCTGCAGATTGCGTTTGAGCTGGTTCATGCGGCAGGAGTCGGCATAGGCTCGAGGCGAGATGCCGAGCACGGCTTTGAACGAGCGCTGCAGATGGAACGGGCTTTGGCGGAATTCCGATCCCAGGCGGCTCAGCGTAATCGGCTCATCCAGGTGGCGCTCGATGTAGCGGCATACGGCTTTGACCATTTCCGCCTGCTTGTTGCCGCCAATCGCTTTCGGGCGGCAACGCAGGCAGGCACGATAGCCGGCTTTCTCGGCTTCCTCTGGCTTGGGAAAGAAAGTAACATTCTCCCTGCGGGGACGCCGCGAGGGACAGGACGGGCGGCAATACACGCCGGTTGAGGAGACGGCGAAGACGAAGTTGCCGTCCTGATTGGCGTCACGGGCAAGAACGGCCTGCCACTGATTTTCCGTGGGAAGACTTTCGGAGCGACGATTTTCGATGCTGCGTGCCATTTCAAGAACTCCGGTCAGGTTGAGTATCGCATTGGCTGTCATAATGACCCAAGCCTAACCCCCAGCGATGGCGTGGACTATCCGGATCTTGCGGTCAAAGCGATTTTCCCTGATGATGCTTATGCTCCCATTGAGACATATACTGACTCTTACGATTGCTATTCTGCTTTCTTCTATCGCTATGATGAGCCAGACTGCGCCACTGCCGAAGTGCGCTACTACCACTTCCGAGATTGTCGCCTCTTTCGTTGCCGGCGACATCAGTCTCGACGCTGAACATCCCGCCGCTGAGTGGCAGAGAGCCCAACCGATCGTTTTTTGTTCCGACTGGCAGGGGAACAATCCTGAGGAGCAGCGGGAGACTGCAGTCCGGGTCTTGTGGTCCCCACAAACCCTTTATTTGAGATTTGAATGCCGCTATCGGGAACTTTATCTTTTTGAAGATTCCGACAGCAACGGACGGCGCGACCACCTGTGGGACCGCGATGTAGCAGAAGCGTTTCTACAGCCTGATCCATCGCGAGCCCACTACTACCGGGAGCTTGAAGTGAGTCCCAACGGGATGTGGATCGATCTGGACATTTTTCCGGGCGGACTTGCGGACCTGAAAAGCGGCCTGAAGAAATCTGCGCTTCTGGACGAGAAGGGCCTGCGTTGGGTAGCGGAGCTGGCTATTCCGATCAAGGCCCTGACTTCGAATTTTGATCCAAAAGCGGTTTGGCGGGCGAACTTCTATCGGGTTGAGGGCAAGCAGGAACCGCGAGCCTACATGGCCTGGCAGGCCACAGGTACGGCGCAGCCCAATTTCCACGTGCCGTCTGCATTCGGCTCAATGCGGTTTGAGGCTGCAAAGTAATCACCGCGGGGGCCCCACCCTGTCTCTCCGCTTTTTGGAGAGAGAGGGTGGGAGAGGTGGTTACCCTCGTCTCCCGGCTTTTCGGAGAGACAGGGTGGGAGAGGTACCGTCCTTTTAACTTGCCCGCCTTCCAAAGGTGGAAGTACTAAAACGGTTGTCAGTTTCTGGTTCTCAGTTCCCAGTTTTCATTTCCGTTGGAGGAATGTTTCATGATGCGACGTATGGCCTTGGTGGTTGTGATCTGCTCGTGCGTAGTGCTTTCGGCCCAGCCGGCGAAACCCGGGGTGCTCAGCGCCGATGACGTCAGAAAAGTGGCTCCCGCGAGTTATTTCTTTCGCGGGCAATCGGCTTCGGTGCAACTGCGCAATTCCGCGGGATTCAGGGTGCCGGAGGGCAAACTGGTTTTGGCTGGGCTAGTGGATACGTCGGGCTACGCGTCCGACGTGCAGGCGAAGTATCAGGGATTTCTGATTACGGAAGTAAAACTCGACATCGAAGGAACAGTTCTGCCGCCGGGCGAGTACGGCTTTGGCTTTTCTCAGGAGGGAAAGTTCCTGGTGATGGACGTTGGGGCCAACGACCTGTTCAGCGTGGCCGTTAAGCTGGACGAAAAACTCGCGCATCCCGTGCCGCTGAAAATTGCCGAAGAAGGAGGCGCCTACCGGCTGTACGCCGGCCGGAGGTGGGTCAGCGTGAAGGCTGAATAAGGCGGGGCCTTAGTGCGTCAGAGGCTGAAGCGATCCCAGAACAACTGAGATGCCGGCACGCTTGCGCAGTTCAGCCAGAATGGCGCGCGCTGCGTTTTGGTAAGTCTTGCCGGGGTCAGAAGGGTCCGCCCAAACCGCCTCATAAACGACCCTGGTGGCTTCTACCAGATCCATGTGCAGGGCTGCCTCCATCAGGTCCACCCGCTCCTGCAACCGAACATAGCAGTGCTGGCATACCGCGGCCGGCTCAAACCCGCCCTCATGGTTTTCTTCCACGCTGCAACCCATACTCCCAACCGGAGCAATCTCAGCTGGATCAATTTGGACGTGGGCGGCGTAAACCTTGGACTTGAACTCCCGCAAAAAGCGTTCGCGTTCCTCTTCCAGTGCAGCTTCATCGGGCACGGGCAGGGCGCTTTCCGGAAGGCTTGGACTGGAACTTCCAGACGCGGCCACGATTGGCGAAACTCTCTCTTCAGTTTTACACACCGGGCACATCGTCAGATCGGCGGCGTAGTAGGTCTTGCACTTCACGCAGGGCAGGCCATATCCGACGCGCCTGGGCCCGAGCGCAGCCGGGAGATTCTCCACCGCAGTCGTGGCGCGGTGGAAGCCGCTTTCACTGGAAAGAATCGCCGACGGAATCGAACTGGTGTCGGCAGGCTGTGTCGATGTTGCGGTGTTCATCAGATTGCTCCCGGAGCGAAAATGCATTTCGCGCGCTAATGCAATGCCATTCTAGGTCGGGCTGGCGGGTTCACCGATGCACGACAGTTCATACTGGCCATTGCCCTATAGTGCATCAGAGATGTGGAGCCTGGACCGGACGAAAGAATAAAGAGTGTGTTTTGATCCGATTCAGTTCCGTTCTGGCACATCAAATCCGGTTGATTCGAGCACGCTCTCGAATCCCGCATGAGCTCTAGAAGGTGTGATGGAGGTGTTGCACGGGTTCCCGTCCGGCGACGGTCACGAAGGTAACTGGCCTTTGGCCTGTCCCGTCTGGACTGCGGGCAAGTTGACGTAAGTTGCTGGTTTCGATAGTGTTGGATTTGCTGCCAGCCGCAGGCGGCGGAGGATTTTATGTTGGAAGGCCTGTTCCAACCGATGCATCTGCTGGTGATCTTCGCGATCGCGTTATTGGTGTTTGGCCCCAAGAAGCTTCCCGAACTGGGCAAGGGTATTGGCGAGGGCATTCGCGCTCTGAAAGATGGAATGAAGGAGCACTCCGCGGGGCCCGGAACGACCGCAAATACGGACGTCAAGAGCACGACGCCTGAGGACCCTTCCAACCGGCCCAGCTGACTTTTTCGGGACCACCTTCCTCGGGGAATTCTGCCGGACTCGCGTAGGAGTCTCCGCCATCTGCCGCCAAGGTTTTGCTCTTGTCGATCGCGTCCCATATAATTTCGCTGGTCTTCGCAACCCACGCGCGGGACTGCAGGTAAGAAAGAGCGACTCACGCAGTTGGTGACTCCCGCTGTTGATCCTCTTCTTCTTTAGCAATTGGCAGCCTTACCACAAGCCATGAATTAATCCATGATTCTGCAGCTTCATTTCGGAGGATAGACGTGTCGAAACTACAAGTGCTGGCGCTAATTTTGATTTTTTTATGTCCCGCATTGCTCTTCGCCGATCAGATCGTGTTGAAGAACGGCGATCGTTTAACTGGAACCATTGAGAAGTCTGATGACAAGACATTGGTCATCAAGACTGAGTTCGCGGGCGAAGTCACGGTGCAGTGGCCGGCGGTGCAGGAGATCACGTCCACGCAGGCCCTGCATGTGAGCCTGAGCGACGGGAAGACCGTGGTCGGCACGGTGACCACTTCGGATGGCAACCTGGCCGTGGCCACGGCCAACGCGGGCACGGTCACCGAGCCCAAGGCGTCGGTCACCAAGCTGTTCGGTGAAGCGGAGCAGGCGGCGTATGAAAAGTCGCTGCATCCCGGTCTACTGGAAGGATGGAAAGGCGGAGCGAATATGGGATTCGCGCTGACCCGCGGCAATAGCCAGACCAAAAGCCTGGCAGTGGCCTTCACCGCCGACCGCAAGACCCTGCACGATCACCTGGGCCTCTACACTAATAGCGTTTACGCCACCAACGACGCGCCGGGCGCAACCCCCGCTACCACCGCCAACTCGGTACAGGGCGGAATCCGCTACGACCACGATTTCACTCCCCGGTTGTTCGCCTACGTGGGCACCGATTTTCAGACCGACGCCCTGCAGACCCTGGATCTTCGCTCCG
>Ga0326726_10003098_pt1 | contig 15263 bp, 13 predicted proteins | sample MHFenrmetagenome_2_FD_207603 | JGI IMG/M metagenome (GOLD analysis project Ga0326726, IMG submission 207603) | Lab enriched peat soil microbial communities from Michigan Hollow, Ithaca, NY, United States - MHF15MN | ecosystem: Environmental > Terrestrial > Soil > Wetlands > Peat | place: USA...
TCCTTCGCCTCCTTTAACGTCGTGCATTCATGATCGGATCGAATCCCCGCGGTGAGGTAAGCGTAAAGCCCTTTCCCTGAAAGCATGGGGGCGTGGCCGTCGATTGGCCTATCTTTTGCCGTCTCAATTTTCTTGAGAACTTCAGGATCTCCAAAAATGACACCCGGGAAGTTCATCATCTCTGCCAATCCAATCGCCCAGGGTTCTTTAAAGAAAGGTCTTAGGTCACTCGCCTTGAGGGTCGCTCCAGAGGTTTCCATATTCGTGGCCGGGACACAAGAAGGGAGCATGATAAAAACATTTAAAGGAATTCCCCTCGCTGAATTCGCCATGAAACGGACGCCTTCTCGACCATGAACGTTGGCAATTTCATGGGGATCGATGACGACGGAGGTCGTACCGTTGGGAAGAACAGCCCGAGCGAATTCAGGGATGGTCACCATGCTCGATTCCACATGGACGTGGCCGTCGATCAGCCCTGGGCAGAGGAAATCACCTTCGACATCGATGATCTTTTTGGCTTGATAATCTCCAAAACCTACGACGATGCCTCCAAAGATAGCCACATCCTTTTTCTCAATCTGACCCGAAAAGACATCCACCACCCTCCCGTTTTTGATGAGAAGATCAGCCATCCCATCGCCCGAAGCGATACGTATCTTTTCTCTTAGCGATGCCATTCGATTCCATTCCCTCCTAATTCATTTCATATCAAATCTCTTATTCGGTATCAAGGGAATTTGATCCCCGTTTGACAGAAATGTTTTCCGTAGGCTAATTTATGTTTATGCCACTGGGCCATCGAACTGGGAAAGCAGGGTTTCAGGAGTAGGCGATTGCTTAGGGGTAAAACAGGTAGGGTCTATGAGTGTAGTGAAGAAAAGGAATCAACCTCGTGGAATTCGAGCTATCATCTTCGATTTTGATGGTACCCTGGCCATACTCAATATCGATTTTTCTTTCATGAGAGATCGGGTATTCGATCTAATAGGCCGTTTCGGGATTGAAGAAAAAACGGTTCAGGAAAAGTACCTGCTTGAGATCATTGACGAGGTCTATCAAATATTGTGCAAGAAGAGTTTTTCCGCTGCCGAGGCATTTTATTCGGAGTCCCATGACATCCTTCACGAAGTGGAAATGAGGGCGGCAGAAAAGGGAAGACTGATTCCCGGAACAGAAGCAACTTTAAGAAGCTTGAGAAAGAAAGGGGTTAAAGTCGGAATCATCACGCGGAACTGCGAGGAGGCGGTTCGGAAAATTTTTCCTGACATCGATGATTTCTGCGATATTTTTGTGTCGAGAAATTCGGTAAAGAAAGTGAAACCTCACCCGGACCACCTGACCCACGTGATGAAGTCGTTGAAGATTTCAGGGGAGGACGCAATGATGGTGGGTGATCATGTCATCGATATTCAGGCAGGCAAACGGGTAGGGATGAGATCCATAGGTGTATTGACCGGAAGGATAAGAAAAGAGGAGTTTGAGAAGGCAGGAGCAGATTATGTTTTGAAAGATATTACAGAGGTAAACAAATTGCTGGAATAGTGAAAGATTGGAATGTTTGGGAAATGAAGAACAAATCAACCCGTTACTCCATTAGCGATTTTTACTCCCGTGAGCGATATTACAAGGAGGTTATGAAATGGATAAGAAAGTAATCCAAACGGCGATGGCCCCGAAGGCCATTGGTCCATACTCGCAAGCCATTCAGGCAGGGGGTTTTTTATTCCTCTCTGGACAGATACCGCTTGATCCCAAAACCGGGGAGCTGGTGAAAGGAGACATCCGGCAACAAACCAGGCAGGTTTTGGAGAATATTAAAGGGGTATTGGATTCAGAAAAGTTAGTAATGAAAGACGTGGTCAAAGTGACTATCTTTCTGAAAAATATCGGAAGTTTCAATGAGGTGAATGAGGTTTATGCGACCTACTTCCCGTCCTCGCCACCCGCAAGATCAACGGTCGAGGTGGCAAAGCTTCCAAAAGATGCGGAGATAGAGATTGAGGCTATCGCTCTCATCTAATTTCCGCTTTCCCACTTGACTACGCTATTTTCCCCGTCGGGGGGATTAATTTGGACTTCGAAGGTAATTGATTCAGGTTTTTTCTCTGGAAGGGAGAAACCGAAAATCACGATACGGCCGGTATTCGGAGACAGGGGGAATGGGACGGTTATTTCCTCCTGGGTTAGGTTAAATTCGGCTACAGAAGTCCCTTCAGGAAATTTTATTTCTTTTGGAACAACCACTACCCGGATTGAATTGGATGGGGCAACTAATCTCCGATTCTTGTTAAGGATTTCAACCTGAATTTCTAACATCTTAAGAGGAGGGGTAGCAGATTCGAATTCTCTGGTCTGGAAGGTTATTTTCCCAAACCTGATATCTGCTTTTTCTTCTACCACGGCCTTGGGCTGGGAGAAAACAATACCCGTTATCTGAAAAAGTAAAAGTGATAGAAGAGACGAAAAGAGCGCAATCTTTCTAATCATTCCGCACCTAATCACCCAAGGTTTTTTCCTTGCCCTGAACAGTAATTTATCACATTTATTCGCGAATGAGAAGAATTTTGAAGAACCCAGACCTGGAACGGGCTCGACAGAGATAATTTCAAGCTATCAGCTTAATTTGCTTATTTTATCCCTTGTGCGTCACACAAATCCTTGAGCCTGCCATTCTTTGCAACGAGTTCGTCCCAGCTTCCGGATTCTACCAGACGTCCTTCCTCTATTACATGAATGACATCTGCCCCTCGTACGGTAGACAGTCTATGGGAGATAAGCAGTATTGTCACCTGACCATGGAGACTCTCTATCGCGTTCTGGATACGTTTTTCGTTTTCAGAATCGAGAGAACTTGTTGCTTCGTCGAGAATCAATAAAGATGGCCTTCGTAGCAATGCCCGGGCCAATGCTATTCGTTGCCTCTCGCCGCCTGAAACAAGGATGCCTCGATCTCCGAGAATCGTATCCAGTCCTTTTGGAAGGCCATTAACGAACTCCTGCGCCGCAGCAAACTTAAGTGCCTGATTCATCTCTTCCTCGCGGGCATCAGGCTTCGCCCAGAGAAGGTTCGCTCGCAAGGTGTCATGGAAAAGAAAGGTGTCCTGAGGTACGTATCCAATCTGCTTCCGCCAGGCTTTCGTTTCCTCAGGGGTTAACTCCATCCCATCCAGAAAAATCTGACCTTGGTTGGGAAAGATAAGCCCCATCACGAGGTCTGCGATTGTACTTTTGCCGGCACCGGATGGACCTATAATAGCAGTTGTTTCTCCTGCTTTGAGTGTTAAATTAAGATCACTAATGACTGGAGATTTTCCTTGGCGATCGTAACTGAAGCAGACCTTATCGAATTGTATGCAATTCCCAAGATCAATTTTTTCTATTTTACCAATTTTCGTTTCAGCCTCAGCATCACAACGCTTCTGGATCTCCATGATCCTCATAAATGACGGCAACATGTTTATAAAGGACTGGAAGTTCTGCTGGATACTTGAAAATTTAGGCATGACACGGGCGAAGAGGAAAAGTAATAGAAGAACTCCCGCAGTTGGAATGGAAAGGATTTGAATTGAAACATAAAGAATCAAGCTTAAGATGATTACTGAACCGATATTAAACCAATAATTTACCTCTGCCTGGTTTTGGATTGCGTAAGTGTACTGGTGCCTAACTTGCTCAGCAAGTCCCCTAAAAATTTCAACATGGCGTTCCTGTACACCGTAACTTTTGGCAATCTTCATTCCGTTGAGATGCTCAGTGATCGCATTGTAAAGACTGCCCATCGCTTCCGATAACCCCTCGCCGGTTTCATGGGCTATTTCTGTTTTCTTTTTTAGCAGAATCATTAACCCAATACCGCAGAGGAAGACCAATCCTGTCATCATTGCTGAAAGCTTTAATGCAAACATGATATAAACTATCGCCACAATACCCGTAGCAAGGAGATTCAGAATATAATACGTTGCTGCCCCAACGCGTTCCATTTCAATGGTCAGAGCATGAGTGAAGTCTGACACCCGACTTCTGACGAAGAACAACCAATTCGCATTGGCGATAGCTCGATACAACCTTTCCCGGAGACGAACCACAAACTCGTATTCAAGTGTAAGACTTACAGAGGTTTCCCAGCGACGGAGAAGAGAATGGATGATGACAATAAAAATATAGACACATAGAACTGCAATCAGTGTGGGGCGAAATCCAATCGCCGAGAAAATCGATGATATAAATTTGGCAAGATGACCTATAGAACCTTGCTGGACATCCAATCCGACCAGTTGCAGAAGGGGAACTAACATCAACAAGCTGACCCCTTCCGTCAAACCAAGACCCACCATCAAGCCCAGTGCCAAGGCTACCTTCCAGGACATGATGTGAATAAGAGTATTTAGGAATTTTTGAAGCGTATTCATTATCATTGGAGTGAATGTTCAACCATCAGCTTTCAGTGCAGCTTCGGATAAGTGCGGCTCTTCGGAAGTTTGTGCGAAATTGGAGGTAACCTGATTGATCGAAGAAGGACCCATGCTCTGAGCAAAAGGCACTTTTCTGTTCAAGATAAACTGAAAAATTTACTTATTTTTCTCATCTATGATTTCAATCAGTCCATTTTTTGAGAGGTCCTGGAGAAGTTCAAGAATATCATGCTCGCAACGATCGGGTTCAACATCATACTCTTGAGTGATAGCATCCCGTATTTGGCTCACGGTTTTCGGCTCCTGGATGAGCTTCCAGATACTGGCTCCGACGGTATTTAGACCAAAATAGGTGCTGGTCTTTAAGTTTAGGATCGCGGCCTCACCGCTCAGGTCGGCAGAAACCTGATCCTTTGTCACTACGACTGTTGAACGCTCTGATATCATTCCCATTCCTCTACACGACTCTAAGTCTTGATAGAGTATATACAATTCTAATTTTTTTTCAAGTTTTTTTGCATTTCATAGTTTGTGCAAGGCAACGAATAGGAGCCCCCGCAAATCTGTTCTATTGTATGGACCTTGGGAGCATTTTATAATAAGAGTTGCTTTGAATTGACTGCTGTTTTCGATGGTTCTCTTACTCCATGAAGCCTATCGTTGCCATTGTGGGAAGACCTAACGTCGGTAAGTCTACCCTTTTTAACCGGATCTCCGGTGGAAGGAAGGCCATTGTCTGGGATGAGCCCGGCGTGACCAGGGATCGAAATTATTCTGATGTGGAATGGGGGGAAAGTGCTTTTACTCTAATTGATACCGGTGGCTTTGAGCCGGCCTCAAAAGATCGGATTTTTGCCCAGATGCGCGAGCAATGCCAGTTGGCCATGGATGAAGCCGACGTCATCCTCTTCATGATGGACGGGAAGGAAGGCTTAACCCCTTCGGATAGAGAAATTGTCGATATTCTTAGGAAATTGAATAAACCTGTCTTTTATATCGTCAATAAGATTGATGGGCCAAAGCATGAGGAACGGATACTTGAATTCTATGGGTTGGGCATGGAATCAATCTATTCAATTTCGGCAGAGCATGGATACGGCGTAAATGGGTTGATGGAAAAGGTGATCAAGACCTTTCCAGATTTGGCCGAGGAGAAATGGGATAAAGATGCGACAAAGGTGGCCGTTATTGGACGGCCGAATGTCGGGAAATCTTCTTTGATTAACAGATTATTGGGATATAAGAGAGTGCTGGTAGACGAAGTGCCGGGGACAACCCGGGATGCGATTGATACCCGTTTTGAGAAAGATGGCCGGCGGTATGTCTTGATCGATACCGCGGGCATCCGGAGAAAGAGTCGGATCAGCTTGCGGCTGGAGAAGTACAGCATTGTCGAAGCACTTCGAACCATTGATCGATCGGATGTCGCCCTTCTCTTAATAGATTCGAAAGAGGGAGTCACCGATCAGGATGCCCGCATCGGAGGATTCATCCACGAAAAGGGAAAGGGATGTATTCTTATTGTGAACAAGTGGGATCTGGTTGAAAAGGATTCTCAAACCATCGTTCGGTACGAGCGAGAGGTGCGAGAGAATCTCAAGTATCTCTCATATGCTCCCATTCTTTTTATTTCGGCCCTAACAGGCCAAAGGGTCGGAAAGGTGCTGGATATGGTTGAGGATGTTTCGGCGCAGGCCAGAAAGCGTATCCCGACCGGTCAGTTAAATAGATATTTTGGCAAATGGGTTGAAGAATTTCCTCCTCCTCTTCGTAGAAATCGGATTGTGAAAATGAACTATATCACCCAAGTCTCTGTCTCTCCTCCGACTTTTGTGATATATACCAACATTCAAGGGAGTGTTCATTTTTCTTACGAACGCTATTTGACGAACAAAATGAGGGAGGCCTTCGGCTTTGAGGGAGTTTCAGTCCGCCTCCTCTTCAGAAAAAAAGGAAGGAAAGGTGATGGGTAACTTGAAAAAGAAATATCTAATAGCGATTGCGGTCATCATTGTCGTTTTGGCAGGAGGGTTCTTTCTTTATCAGTGGAAAGGCAAGGATGGATCGAACCAGAAATTTCGTTTGGCGAAAATAGAACGGGGCGAGATCAATTTTGTCGTGACCGCTACTGGGACGATCAATCCTGTCATCAATGTCTTAGTGGGAAGCCAGGTTTCAGGAACGATCAAAGCCCTCCATGCTGATTTCAATTCCCAGGTCAAGGAAGGGCAGGTGATCGCCCAGATTGATCCTGCGATCTTTCAGGCCCAAGTCGATCAGGCAAAGGCCACTGTCTTAACCAACCAGGCTAATCTCCTCAATTCTCAGTCGAATCTTACGAATGCCAAAGCGAATCTCGTGAAGGCCGAGGTTGCAGTGGTCGACGCAAAGAGGACTCTCGATCGATACGTGCCCCTTGTAGAAAAAAAGGTTATTGCTCAGGCTACCATGGATACGGCCCAGATGAATTATGATACAGCGGTCGCCCAGAGGGATATCGCCAAAGCCCAGGTGGAGTCGGCTACGTCTCAAGTGTCATCGTCAAAGGCTCAGGTGGAGCAGGCAAAGGCCGCTTTAAATATGGCAGAGACCAATCTGAGATACGCGACGATTCGGTCTCCAGTCAATGGGACTGTCATTTCGAGGAATGTCGATGTCGGTCAAACAGTTGCAGCCAGTCTACAGGCCCCCACTCTTTTTACTATTGCAAAAGACCTCACTCAGATGCAGGTGGACACCAATGTGAGCGAAGCCGATGTCGGTCGTGTTACGGTGGGGCAGGATGCCACCTTTACCGTGGATGCCTATCCAGGAAGAAATTTTCGTGGAAAAGTTTATGAGGTCCGTAACGCTCCCATTATCGTACAGAATGTTGTCACTTATGATGTTGTGATCCAAGTGGACAATAAAGACTTAAAGCTGAAGCCAGGTATGACCGCCAACGTTTCCGTGATGATTGCCCATAGAGAAGGGGCGTTAAAGATACCGAATGCTGCTCTCAGGTTCCGGCCCGAGGCTGCAAAGCAAGGGAGCCTTCCTGAAAAGAGCAGCGAGAGCTCTGAGTCGAGGGGTCGTCTCCTGATCGAACGATGGACAAAAGAATTAAACCTGACACCGGATCAGCAGTCAAAACTTGAAATGGTTTTGAAATCATCGAAGCAGGAATTTCAGGAGATCAATCAAAAGATGAAGCCCGAAGAGGCGAGGAGCCGAATCCAGAGCCTGATCCGACAAAAAATCACGGGGATTCTCACAGATAAACAGATCCAGAAGCTGAAAGAGCTACCCGAGTCTTCTCAGTCGGAGAGAAAACCGGGGAGGGTATGGATTCTGTCTCCGGAGAGGAAGCCGACCCCGGTCCCTATTGTCCTTGGGATTACCGATGGCACTTTTAGTGAGGTGATTTCCGGAGAACTTCGAGAAGGTGGAGAGGTGATTGTCGAAGAGATGTCGGCCAAGAAAACTACGGGACAGGGAACTGCTTCTCAACCCTCCATGAGAGGAATAAGGTGAGTTAAAACATCTCAGATCAGATTTCAAATCAAAAATCTAATTCTGTCCCTTCACCTTCCCCTCGCCCCTTAGGGAAGAGGGAGGGGTGAGGGGCGGCCTTTCGATTTGGGAAGAAGAATGGATTCATTCATCGAGGTTAGAGATTTGGTGAAGATTTATAGTTTGGGCGAGGTGGAAGTTCAAGCCCTTCGCAGTGTTTCTCTGTCCGTTGAGCGGGGCGAATTTGTGGCCATCATGGGTGCTTCGGGCTCCGGGAAATCAACCTTCATGAATATCTTAGGCTTCCTGGATCGACCCACGAGCGGGACCTACCTTTTAGAGGGGATCAATGGTGAAAACCTTTCAAGGGATAAGCTGGCGGAGATCCGAAATCGCAAGATCGGTTTTGTGTTTCAGGGGTTCAATCTCTTATCCAGGACCTCGGCCTTAGAGAACGTTGAGCTGCCTCTAACCTATGCAGGAACGCAAACTTCGAAAAGGAAGGAGACGGCACAAAAAGCTCTTTCTGAGGTGGGCTTAAAGGGGAGAGAACATCATCATCCGAGCCAGCTTTCCGGGGGGGAACAGCAACGGGTGGCCATTGCCAGGGCTTTAGTCAACCAGCCTTCCATTCTTTTAGCGGATGAACCTACGGGCAATCTTGATTCCAAGACGAGCGAGGAGATCATGAGCATCTTTCAGCGTCTCAATCGGGAGTTGGGAATTACCATCATCATGATCACCCACGAGCCGGACATTGCCTCTTTTGCTAAAAGGAATATTCTCTTCAGGGATGGAAAGATCGTTGATGATCATCAGAATTCAGTTCCTACCATTGCAGAAGGAAGGGCGGTGTGGAAATGACACGTCTTCTCTCGAGTCTCTGGATTGCGTTGAGGGCGCTGATGGTCAATAAGATGCGTTCGGCCCTGACCATGCTGGGAATCATTATCGGTGTCGGTGCGGTGATCGCCATGGTTGCCGTGGGGACGGGGGCAAAGCAGCGGATTGCCGATCAGATTGCCAGTATGGGATCGAACCTGCTGATCGTCCTCTCGGGGAGCTCGACAAGCGGTGGACTTCGATTTGGATCGGGGACAGTCCCTACATTGACCGTCGATGATGCGAAAGCAATCCTGAACGAGATTCCATCAGTCAAGTATGTCGCGCCTACCCTCGGCGGAGGAGCACAGGTAGTCTTCGGGAACCAGAACTGGTCCACCATCATTAATGGTACCACCCCTGAGGCCCTCGAGATCAGAGACTGGCTGGTTGAGGAGGGTCGCACCTTTACGCAGCAGGATATCGACGGAGCAACCAAAGTTTGCATTCTCGGGAGAACCGTTGTGGATAATCTTTTTGGAGGGATCGACCCGATCGGACAAATCATTCGGATTAAGATGGTTCCTTTCACCGTGGTTGGGGTGCTTGCCTCCAAGGGACAGTCGACCCAAGGACAGGATCAAGATGATACGATCGTCGTTCCCTTGACGACGGCCCAAAAGAAACTCTTTGGAATGCAATTCCCTGGAATGGTGAGATTGATTTTGGTGCAAGCGACGGCGCCGGAAGTGATGAAGGATGTGGAGAATCAGATTAATGACCTTCTTCGACAGAGACATCATATTCAACCCAAGCAGGATAATGATTTTTCAGTAAGGAATCTCACAGAGATTATGTCGACTGCTGAGCAATCGGCGAATGTGATGCGGTACCTCTTGCTAGCCATTGCCTCCATCTCCCTGATCGTTGGCGGAATCGGCATCATGAACATCATGCTCGTTTCGGTCACCGAGAGGACAAGGGAGATTGGTATCCGGATCGCGGTGGGTGCAAAGGGGCGGGATATCCTACTTCAATTCCTCATCGAATCTTTGGTTCTCAGTCTGATCGGAGGGACCATGGGGATTGGGATCGGGGTGGCGGGAACCCTCATTCTATCTAAGTTTACGCAGTGGCCCACGCTCTTTTCGGTCGAAGCGATTCTGTTGGCATTCCTTTTCTCCGGATCAGTAGGAGTCTTTTTCGGATTCTACCCGGCCCGCAAAGCCTCCATGCTCAATCCCATCGAAGCCCTTCACTATGAATAGAAACTTTCTCCTATGCCGGCAACGCGAATGCTCGGGGCGAATGATCTTAGCCTCTACGCACCCGCCGTTCTCGTGTCAAAATAGCAAGAACATTTGACAAAATCAGAGCAATGGGATACATTGAATTGGTCTGATCTTTGTACCAATTCGGCTAGCCCAGAAGAGGCGTTTTTAGTGGAAAAGTTTCTTGAACTGAAAGTGACCGAGGCCCTGGCTGAGGATGTGGGAAAGGGATTAGCGCGACTCGACCCAGAAGACATCAAGGCCCTGAATGGTGTGCTGGGCGATTTGATTGAGATCGATGGAGAGAAGAAAACCGTTGCTCGAATGACCGGAACATTCCAAGAGTTTTTCGGTAAAAAAGTGATCCAGATCGATGGGATCACTCGCAGTAATGCCCAGGCAAACTTAGGGGAAGTGGTAAAAGTCAAGAAGATTTCTCGCGTCACCGCCGTCACCGTCCTCATCACTCCTCTGAACCTTACTGCTGTATTGCCCGAAGAGCGTGAACTGGACCAGTATCCGAAAGTGCTTCAGGGCCTGGCTGTCATCGCCGGAGATAAAATCAATATCCCCTTCTTGGCAGGAAAAGAGCGCCTTTTCCAGGTGGACGCCACGTCGCCGACAGGGGGAGTCATCATCAATCAAAAAACGAAGTTCATCCTAAAGAAGCCCGATTTTTCAATGGAAGCACCCTCCCATGTCTCCTACGAAGATGTGGGTGGACTCGAACACGAGTTAAGGCTCGTCCGTGAAATGGTGGAACTTCCCCTTCGGTATGCTGAAGCTTTCGAAAAGTTGGGAATCGAAGCGCCCAAGGGAGTGCTTCTTTACGGCCCTCCTGGAACAGGGAAGACCCTCATCGCCCGTGCGATTTCAAGCGAGACCAAGCTCCACTTTATCAGAGTGAATGGACCGGAGATTATCCACAAATTCTATGGCGAAAGTGAAGCCAAGTTGCGGGAAATTTTCGAAGAGGCCTCCCACAAGGCACCGAGCATCATCTTTATCGATGAAATCGACGCCATCGCGCCAAAGCGTGCGGAAGTTCTGGGAGACGTCGAAAAACGAGTGGTTGCCCAACTCCTCGCACTGATGGACGGGATAGTTTCACGGGGGGATGTGATTGTTATTGGTGCAACCAATATTCCGGAGCTGATCGATCCTGCCCTCAGAAGGCCGGGTCGTTTTGACCGTGAGATCGTCATCCCCGTTCCCAACACCGAGGGCCGCCGCGCCATACTCAGGATTCACAGTCGTCGCATGCCCCTTGCGCCGGATGTGGATATCGATCGTCTTGCTCAAATCACCCATGCCTTTGTTGGAGCCGATTTAGAGGCTTTGTGCAAGGAGACGGGAATGGTGGCCATGAGGAGATACCTTTCCCTCGAAGGGGAAAATCATCTTGACTCTATTCTTGCCACCCCGGAGCGGCTACAGATCACCATGGAAGATTTTCTAACGGCCCTTCGGGAGATCGAACCCACCGCCACACGAGAATTTTATACGGAGAGGTCCACGGTCAAATGGCATCACATCGGCGGATTGCACAAGATTAAGGAAGCGCTCATTTCCGTCGTGGATTGGCCTTCGAAATATCCGAATCTTTTTGCCGAGGGCAACGTATTACCTCCAAGAGGGATACTTTTCTCCGGTCCGTCGGGCACGGGAAAAACCTTGATGGCGAAAGCCTTGGCAGGCGAGACCGGATTGAACTTTATATCGGTCAGCGCGCCCCTTCTTTTTTCGAAATGGTTGGGAGAATCGGAAAAGGCGGTCCATAACCTCTTCAAGAAAGCCAAACAATCTGCTCCCTGCATCCTTTTCTTCGATGAGATCGATGCCCTGGGTGTGGCCCGAGGTTTTTTGAGTGAGAGCGGCGCGGTCGAACGAATCGCCAGCCAGTTCTTTAATGAGTTGGATAACTTGAGTGATCTCTCTCAGGTGATCGTTCTGGGGGCCACCAATCGTGAGGACCTGCTTGATCCCGCGTTGATGCGTGCGGGCCGACTCGATTATATCCTTAAATTTCAGATCCCGGATGAAGAAGACCGAGTGGAAATATTTCAAGTGCACACGAGGGAAAAGCCCTTGGGGAAAGATGTGGACTTAAAGGTGTTGGCCCAGATGACGGAAGGGATGGTGGGTTCGCAAATTGCATCCGTCTGCAGAAGTGCAGCGATGATAGCCATTGCAGAAGCCATCCATAAGCCAGAGAAAAGGTCATCAGAGAAACTTTTGGTTGGTGCGAAACACTTTCAAACGGCCATTCGACAAGTGCAGGAAAAGGAGGGATCTTCTGCATGCTGAAAGCGGTGACGAAGAAGCGGGCCTATGAAGACATTGTTAAACAGATCCGTCTCTTGGTTGAAAAGGGAAGATTAAAACGGGGGGATCAGCTTCCCACCGAAAGAGAATTATCGGAAACCTTTAAGGTCTCCCGGGCCACGGTGAGGGAGGCTATCTTTTCCTTAGAGACGATGAAGCTCGTCGACCGGCGTCAGGGTGATGGGACTTATGTGATTGCCTCCAGTGAGGAGGCCTTGGTTCAGCCTTTGGCCGCAGCGCTTTTCCATGAGAAGGATGATCTGTTCGATATTTTTTTCCTCAGAAAAATCGTTGAACCGGAAGTCGCCCACCTCGCGGCGGAAAATGCGACACGTGAAGAAATCAATGAGTTGGAGGAAATCCTCAGGGAACAGGAAGAAGAGGTCGTGGAAGGCAAGGACTCTGTCCAAGCGGATTCCGAGTTTCATTATCTATTAGCTCGGACGGCGAGAAACCGAATTTTGGAGCGTCTTCTTCTTGCCCTTCTCGACCTGCTCAGCAAGACTCGTGAAAAATACCTTCAAACCGAGGAACGAAAAGAGAAATCCCTTCAGGGCCATCGTGAGGTCCTTGCTGCGATAAAAAATGGTAAAGGCACAGATGCCCGGAAAGCGATGCGTTGGCATCTGGAGAACGTAGAAGCTATCTTGCTCAAGAAAAAGAAAGGAGGTGTTCGGAGTCGTAGGTTCCAAGTAGGGAGGTCTCATCCCTGATATCGTTGTTCTCATTTCGATGATCAGTTTGATTGATCAACATCATTCTAAGGAGGTATGGGCCTATGGGTAAAGTGACTGAAATAACTGTATGGACGCGAGGGGTAGTTATGGATAAGGAAGCCCGCGACGTCGCCAACGCCTTCGCCCAGGCTGCCAAGATGGGAGGCAAGTTTGTCCAGGCTTTCGATAATTATGAAGACCTTCCCGACCGCGTACTCGTTACAACTCGGAAGTATGTCAGAATCAGTGACGAAGAGATTGAGATGAAGTACCTCTATACCAATAGCCACCCGGATGTGGTGGTCATCGTTGAACCCACGATTATCAAAGGCATCAACGTGCTGAAGGGCATGCCCGATGGAGGTCTTCTCATCATCAATACCAACCGTCCCATCGACTATATGCTCAAATTCATTCCCAATGCGGATGTCCTGGGTGCGGTTGCAACGGTGGATGCCGACGGAATTTCGGGAATCCGAACCGTCGACTTCTCGGGCTCAGAAGGAGGGGTCGATGCTGCGGGTCTGGGAGCGGGTGTCGCGTCGCCCATTGTCGGAGCCATGGCGAAGGTGACTGGAATGGCGAAGAAGGAGAATCTCGCTAAGATCGTGAGTGACGTAGCAGCGCTCGAACGAGGTTATAATGAAGTGAAGATTCAAAAATTTCGGAAGCCTCGCGCGGAGTATTTCTGGGGAGGCTAAATCCTCGGCCATGAATAAAGGTCTAACGACGGAACGCTAAAGGGGTACGGAAGGAGAGACAAAGTGAAAACGAAAAAAATTCAAAAAGCAAAAGGCAAAAATGAAAAGACAAGAAACCTGAAGACAAAAGCAATGAATTTGAAAGTCAAGGCCGGAGGTCCGAGGACGACGGCCAAAGGGGCCGCAGGAGAGAGGAAGGAGAGCTTTAGAGTTTTTGATGATGTGTTTGGAACGATCAACGTTCCAAGGGATAGAGCGGTGCCGTTCGGGGCGATCACGCCTGCCCCAGTCAAACAACAGGAGCTTTTCATCACATCGAACTGGCGCATTGTTCGTCCCGTGATTGATCATGAGAAGTGCACCCGTTGTTTTACCTGTTATATCGCCTGTCCCGATTCTTGCTGGTCTTTTAATGAGGCAGAGGAGAAAATGGAATGGAACTGGAAGTTTTGCAAGGGCTGTCAGATCTGCATTCACGAATGCCCAGCAGATGCTTTAACCGCTGTCCCGGAGCTCGACTTTGAGGACGGTGTGGTTCGTTTGGAAAAACCTTTTTGAAGAAGGAGGAAATGATTATGGCTCAAGAAAAGATGCTCAGCGGCTGCGCTGCAGCAGCCCAAGGAGCTAAATTTGCAGAAGTAGAGGTTATCTGTTCGTTCCCCATCCGTCCTTATACAGCGATCATGATGGAGCTTGCCAGGATGGTTGCCAACGGAGAATTGGATGCAGAATTTGTTCATGGTGAAGGCGAACATGCCCAGGTCTCGGTGGCGCTTGGAGCTTCGGCAGCTGGCGCCCGTGCCTATACCGGGAGTTCCGGAGTCGGCGTCACCTATGCCTTCGAGGTCTATAGCCCGGCGGCGGGTGGCCGTTATCCCCTCCAGATGGCCATCGCCGATAGAACCCTCGATCCCCCAGGTGATTTCGGTTCGGAGCATACGGATGCAATGTCCGCGAGGGATCAAGGCTGGTTAATGGGTTGGGCTGCAACACCCCAGGAGGTTTTTGATAACACATTGATCAATTATCGTGTGGGAGAAGATCCCCGCGTGATGCTGCCACAGTTTGTGTGTCAGGATGGTTATTTCCTCTCGCACATTCCGGATAAGGTCATTTTACCCGATATGGCCCAGGTGAGAGAATTCTTGCCCCCTTATAAAGCACCCCATCCATTGAGTCCAATATGTCCGGTTTCGCACGGTCCTCAGATTCGCCCGGATCAGGGGGCACCCATGGATGCGCAAAGGGCGATTACCTTTTTGGAAGTTCCTAAGGTGATCGAGGAGGCCTATAAGGACTTCAACCGCATTTTTGGTCGCCGGTATGATCCCTTTCTTGAAAAATATAAGATGGACGATGCAGAGATTGCATTCTTCATCCAAGGGGCTCATGCCAATACCTGCAAGTCGGCGATCAATCAGCTCCGCGGTCAGGGGGTGAAAGCCGGGATGGTGAGGCCCCGCTGGGTCAGGCCATGGCCCACGGTTCAGATCGCGGAAGCGCTTTCGCGGGTGAAGGCTG
>Ga0326726_10003099_pt1 | contig 15262 bp, 16 predicted proteins | sample MHFenrmetagenome_2_FD_207603 | JGI IMG/M metagenome (GOLD analysis project Ga0326726, IMG submission 207603) | Lab enriched peat soil microbial communities from Michigan Hollow, Ithaca, NY, United States - MHF15MN | ecosystem: Environmental > Terrestrial > Soil > Wetlands > Peat | place: USA...
ATGAAAAAGGACATCCTCCCCGCATTATTCAAAAAAAGAAAACGGTTGCGTATCTGGTGCGCCGGATGTTCAACGGGAGAAGAACCGTACTCACTTGCCATGATGCTCACCGATCTCATGGCACAGGACCCCGGGATCTCTGCCCAGATCTTCGCAACAGACATCGACAAGGTTGTACTTGCGAAAGCTCAGGAGGGCGCCTATACCCCCAAGGCAATGATCAAATTGTCTGAAGCGCAGATCCACCGTCATTTCACCAGGCTCCCCGATGGGAATTACCAGGTGAAACCGCACTTAAAAGAGCTGATCCGGTTCCGCCCGCATGACCTGATGAGCGGAGTACCCGCTTCGCGATGGCTTGACATGGTCATCTGCCGGAACGTCACTATCTATTTCAACGAAAAGCAGAAGGATGAACTGGTAAAAATGTTCCATGGGGCGCTGGTATCGGGAGGTTTCTATATCATGGGCAAGACAGAATACCTTGGCCGACAGGTGGAAGATCTGTTTGTAGCACAAAATTCCCTCCAGAAAATCTTTAGTAAAAAAGATTAAAAAAATAAGGATTTATATCATCGGGTTTTTCTGCCATCTTATTCTTTTGGACCCCGTTCGAACCCTTGTACCAGTTGCCGCTGTATCTCCTTTCGTTGTTTGCGCAGTAGTATCTGATTATATAACGTAAAAAAGTGTATGCCGATAATAACGATAACGAGAAACATGCTGACCCAGAGCATTACGCCCTGTACGGAAAGGAAGGTCGCCCAGAGAAGTCCGACGAACGAGATCAGATAAAACATGATCCATGTCCGAAGATCGGGGAGCTCCATGTGGATCTCATATTAATTGATCACCTAATAAAATCACCTGAAAAACTATCATAGGGGTCGCGAAGATATTTTGAATAATATTTAATCCTGCAGAATCTTAAACGCTTCAAAAAACCAGTGAAAAAGTACTTTTTTTCACCCTTTCATTTTCTTAATTTCTTTTTCTCAGCTTCCATATCAAGGATAATCTCAAGTTCGAGGGATTTTCCATAGGCTTGCTGAGCCTCATCGATTCGCCCGAGTTCATCCAGACAGACCCCTTTGATATACCAGGCAGTGGTATCATTCCCGTTGAGGGCAAGCGCCCTTATGCAGGCAAATAATGCATCTTCATACCGTTCAAGATTGTACAGCGCATGTCCTTTTTTTGACCAGGCATCAGCATAGTTCTGGTTGAGCTTAATTGCCTGCTCGCAGTCGGCAAGTGCTTCAGTATTCCTCCCAGTCTCAATAAACACAGCCGCCCGGAGATACCATGCTTCAGGATTGTTGGGTTCGAGCGACAATGCCTTTTCATAATAGGTAATTGCCTCCCGGTATTTGTTGCGACCGGCATAGGCACGCCCTTTTCTTAACAGCCCCATCACTTCATTTGTGGTCATGATGCCTCTTTCCCGAGTTCGCACTTATCCTGATCATCTTTATCCCCTTGTAAAATCTGCCGGTGATACTTCAATCAGGTCGCCAAAAATCTTTTTTAATGCCTCATTCTCATACTCCGTTTTTTTTCCCTGAGCTTCCAGCAGATGTTTTGGGGGTTCCCAGACAAACCAGTCTTTCATTGACATAAAGGAGATAAATTGGTTGGTCATTTGCACACCCAGCCGGTAGATATCATGAAAATAGTCAAGGCCCGGTTCTGCATTCCAGTCTATTTTTTGCAGGTACTTTTCCATGATCTCAAGCATATTGTCGCCAAAGATCTTGGACTGGTACCACGAGGTATGTGTCCAGCGCGTAGTGAGCATCTCTTTTACCTCGAGGTGATTGAACTTTTTCATCTGCGGGATGTTGATAACCGGCATCAGCTGATCAGCAGGAAGAGTCTTTGCGAGGTACTGGTCGCGGGCATAGAACATCGACTTACTCAGAACAAAGTAACGCCGGGGAATGATATCCTCGTACTCCATCATTTCATCCATGTCCATCTTTCCCTCTTTCATAAGATAGTACAGCTGGGTCTTTCTGATCTGGGGCATCCGGTGATAAACCCGGGCATTGATTATCGGATTCCATGGTAAATCGTTGATATCGTCATTAAATTTGATATAGAGGATATTGAGCATCTGGATGAGTTTGTAAACCGGGAGTTTTTTCTCCTTCTTTGCCTCGTCCTTGAGGGCATCGATATAGATCTGGTGTATTCCCCTGTACATGGTATCTCCGGTGAAGGAACAAACCAGATACCGGGATTTTTTAGCCGCCGCGCCTTTGATAAGCAGGTGCACGCAGTGCCTCGCAATGATAAAATCCTTTAAAAGTCCTATATAGTGCGCCGGAAAAATAATCATATTTTTGTCGACATCGTAGGTATATATGTCCACCAGCATGCCGTTTGGATCTGCCTCGGGATTGCGCATGAGAGAGATCTCGGTGTCCAAAAGGGTTTCAGTCTGCCTGACAAATTCTCGGATGGATTTGGACAAAGGCATATCAGTTTTCATCAGCACTCACCTGATCCCGAACACATGAACCGGACACAATTCTTACCGTTTCAATTTCGGGATGAAACTTAATATATCTGATGAATAGTATTTAACCGGTGAACACCGGTCCGACAGACATTGAAGCGTGGTGTGCAAAAGATAAGAGGGAATTTATTACAACATATGAGGAGATTTTTTTGCATCCATTGAAGGTCTAAAGATTTATTCGTGTGTACTTTCATCCAGACCCGGTAATAAAAATCCTAAAATCTATTCAATATATTTATCTTGTTGACATCGTAACAGACAATAAGAAGAACTATGGCTGACTTGCTCACAGATTTATTAATTTACATTGCTATCGGAATTATGACTTTTGCGATTGGTGCAATTCTCGGATATCAGCTCCTGGTAATGTACTATAGCAAACGATTCATGGTAATCGCGCAGGAATGTTTCGATGTCGAGTCGGTGATTCCTATCATAGATGAACTCGCCCGGGAGACATAAGATACGGAGGACAGCCCATGGTTGACGTTGTAAGTTACACATTGATAAGTATCACCTGCTTCTGCTTTGGATTGATTGTCAGTTTCCAGATGGCACACATCCACTACTGCCGGAAGCTCACTATTCTTGTGCGGCGATCAATAGCAACGAAAACAATCGCCCCGGTCCTTGTCGAATACGAAGCAGGGAAATCAGCAAAGTAATTTTTCACCAGGACCGGTTTTTTCGGTGAACGAGATCTGAAAGGTGCTCTTTTTTTAACCAGGAAAAACAGACCCAGAATTTTTTTTTAGAAACTTTTGAAAATTCGGACCTGGATAATTTCTTCTCTCCGGAGATGAAGCAAAAAACACAGGTCAGATGAAGGAAGGCAGTGCATGTCCCCTTGCCGCCCCTTAAAGTGATGATAATGTATTACTTGTTCAGGAGTTTTCGCATTTGGGAGGGAGCCGGAGCCGCGGGGGAATCCCCATGAGAGTTTACATTTTTTTAAATATTTCTCCAGAACCGTAAATTCGCACAAGTGTAAAGAGATCTCGGTGCCTTGTCAGGTTTGCATCTGCTCTGAGAGCAATGGAGGTGTAGCACATTTTTTGGAGGATAATAAAGCAGAAGAGGGTAAGACTCGTGGTGAGCATTCAGGTTTTATTGAACATTTCCTCATAGATTTTTTTAAAAAAAGGCTGGATGCACATTGAAATGATATATGCGGTGATTATTTTCACTCGTCTGCGGTATAGTAATAAAATTCGCCCAATGCTTTTTGTTCCCGGTCAAGGAACGATCCGGGTTTATTGATCCTGGGTCTTCCACTCTGGTCCCTGCGGAAAGTAACCTCAAGTACCTGGAGGAACCTGTTCATTCCTTCCCGCATCTTAAAAGGTCCTGCTGCAGTTCCCTGTATGCCCGGATCTCCTTCAAAGACAAGGATACGCTCGCTGATCATATCGATAAGGTAAATATCATGGTCAATCACCATTATGCCGACAGCCCTGCCCTCAGCATGATGTTTGATCATCCTCGTTACTTTGACCCGCTGTTCAACATCAAGGTGGGCGCTGGGTTCATCGAGTATGTAAAGATCGGCATCCCGGGAGAGGCACCCCGCGATTGACACTCTCTGCAACTCCCCTCCACTCAGGGAGTCGACCGGTGATTGAAGAATTGCTTCAAGAGAGAGTGATTCGATAATCTCGTGCTGGTAGAGGGAAGAATCAAATTTCGTCGTACGCTGGCGAAGGTACATCTCGACCGTATCCGATGTATCTGCCTTGATATACTGGGGTTTGTAAGAAATGCAGAGGGATGTTTCGATCTTTCCTGTAGTGGGACGTTCATCACCGGCAAGGAGCCGGGCAAACGTGCTCTTGCCCATGCCATTCGCTCCAACAACTCCCAGTACTTCTCCCGCCCTGATCGATCCACCGTTCACGGTCAGGTGAAACGAATCATAGCTTTTGGTCATAGCCGGGATCTCAAAGAGGATTTCCCGTTCCGATCCTTTATCGTGAGCCCGTTTTTCAAAGACAACAGCTGTTTCCCGGAAACGGACGTTCTCTTCGACAAGGAAACCTTCAAGGTACTGGTTGATACCGACACGGACTCCTTTTGGGCGGGTGATGATACCAAACACAGCCGGTTTACCATACCCAACATGAACCGTATCTGCGAGCATGTCAAGAATTGCAAGATCGTGCTCGACGAGTACCACAGGGCGCTGCGTAGCCAGCTCGCGGATCAGCTTGGCAGCAGCAATCCGTTGGTAAATATCCAGAAAAGGAGTGATTTCATCAAAGAAATAGAGATCTGCGTCCCGTGCAAGGCAGGCCGCAATCGCCACTCTCTGGAGTTCCCCGCCGCTCAACGTGCTGATGTCGTGATCCAAAATAGTATCGAGCTTGAGGACCGGCAGGATTTCAGCAAGTTTATGGCGCTCATCGGTGGTGCTTAACAACATCCTGACCGTACCGGAAAAAACGTTGGGGATATAATCGATATACTGTGGTTTTGAAGCAATCTTCAAGATCTTTTTCGAAACGGTCTGGAGATAATCGAAAAGCTCGGTGCCAGAGTATCGTTTGAAGATCTCTTCCCATGCAACTTCGGTGTCAAAGTTCCCGAGATTCGGGCGAAGCTGGCCGGAGAGGATCTTGACAGCTGTGCTCTTTCCGATACCGTTTGCACCCAGGATCCCCGTCACCTTTCCCTCTACCGGTATAGGAAGACCATACAGGGCAAACCCGTTTCTTCCATACCGGTGCGTCGGGTGCTCGAGCTCTTCCGGCAGACTAACGATATCAATTGCATCAAAAGGGCATTTCTTGATGCAGATACCACATCCGACACAGAGCTCTTCCGAGATGAGCGCCTTACCATCCTCACCAATAACAACTGTTTCGTCTCCTGTCCTTACCCGAGGACAGTAGAGTATACACTCGGTTCCGCACTTTTTAGCATGGCAGCGGTCTTTGTGGACAATCGCGATTCTCATGAAAATCACAAAAAAGTTTTGATTATTAGAGCGCCGGGGATAATGAGGTCAACAGGATCGTCCATGTCATGAACCAGAAAGCAAAGGTCATGAATCCCTGGTAAAACCAGTCTTTTGCACCCAGTTTTGAGGTGTCCATACCAAGGAAGATGAAGATGTGTTTCTGGACTACTACACCTGCAAGCATCAGCATGAAGGCAAGTAACCCTGCATCTTTTGAAAATGATACATTGACGAAGTAAGAGACGACACCGGTAAAAATACCCAGCAGGGATGCGACAAGTGTCCGTTTAATGCGGGCAATGTGTTCCGCCTGTTTATCTGCCTTGGTTTTTTCTTTTTTTGTCAGGGCAGGCTTTTCTTCAATTTCGTCTTCACTCATCCGCATCACCAGTAGTCTTATTTTTTAGTGCGCAAGCCATATGTAATTTGGTACATCAATGGCATCAGAACAGGGAATGAGCGGGATCGATGTGAAGGCAATCACGGGTGATTTGTCCGGAAAGCTACCGCTCTGGATTGACAAAGTCTACCAGTTTGATACCCGTACGATGAGCATCCGGCTGAATGGTGAAAACAAAGCACGGTACCAGATGATTATCGAGTCGGGGAGAAGAGCACATCTGGTAAAAGACCTGCCGGAACCCCCGAAAAATCCGCCACAGTTTGCCATGTTTCTGCGCAAGTACCTTTCCGGAGGAAAAGTGCTGGCCATCCACCAGCACGGACTAGAGCGTATACTTATTTTTGATATCGGGAAAGGTAATCTTATCTATCGTCTTATTATCGAACTTTTTGATGAAGGAAATATCATACTGACTGAAGAGAACTATACGATAATCAAGCCGCTCAGGCACCACCGGTTCAAAGACCGGGAAATAATTCCCCATGCCATCTATAACCTGGGGGCAACCGACCCCACAGCGTCCCTTGAAAACCTCGCATCTGCAATCAGGGATGATGACCGCGACCTTGTCCGGAGCCTTGCGATTGGCTGTATGCTTGGAGGTATGTACGCAGAGTATATCTGCCAGAAAGCCGGCCTCGATAAAACGATGCCTGCCAGTGCTGCTGATCCTGAAACCATTTTTACTGCAGTGCAGGACCTTTTTTTTCAGGTAGTTCACACACCAAAGCCGGGAATTTTTGCAAATCACTGCGAACCCATCGATATCTGGAACAAGAACGAAGTTCAGTATTTTTTAACCTTCTCAGAAGCTCTTGAAGCTTTTTATCCTCTGACCAAAGCAGAGAGAAAAACGGCTGATGCAAAATCAAAACTCACTAAGGAAGAGAGGATCTTAAAATACCAGAAATCAGCGATAAAGAAATTTGATGAAAAGATCGAGAAGACAGAAGCAGTTGTTGCGGCAATTTACGAGAATTACGTATACGTTTCAAAGGTGATCAGCTCACTGGATACGGCAAGTAAAACGCATTCATGGCAGGAGATTGAGAGACTACTCAGGGATAACCATTCACCGGATGTAAAAAAGATCGTTGCATTCTATCCTGAAGAGGCAGCGGTTGACATCGATATCGGGAAACGGGTGAAAATCTTTGTCCATGAAGGGATCGAGCAGAATGCCGGCAGATATTACGATGTGATTAAAAAATTCCGTAAAAAAAAGGAAGGGGCCCTCAGAGCGATGAAAACAACCCTGCCGAAGAAAAAAGAGACGAAAAGGGAATTTACCTTCATGAAAAAAGTGTGGTACCACCGTTTCCGCTGGTTTGTTACAAGCGATGGTGTTGTGGTGCTTGGCGGACGGGATGCATCGCAGAACGAGGAACTGGTCAAAAAATACATGGGTGGACAGGACCAGTTTGTACATGCTGATGTGCATGGTGCAAGTGTCGTGATTGTCAAAGGGAAAACAGAGTATATGGATGAGGTAGCACAGTTCGCTGCTTCTTATTCCGGCTCATGGCGGAGCGGTCACTTTTCCGCAGATGTATACAGTGCCCTTCCTGCACAAGTCAGCAAGACTCCGGAATCCGGTGAATTCATCTCCCGGGGTTCCTTTATTGTCCGTGGGGAACGCACGTATTACCGGAACGTGCCACTCGCCATTGGGATCGGGCTTATGCTTGAACCTCACGCAGCAGTTATTGGTGGTCCGCCTTCCGCAATTAAAGGAAAAACGAAAGCATACATCGAACTCAAACCCGGACAGTTTGAACCCAATGATGTAGCAAAAAAAGTGCTCCGTATCCTCAAACAGAATGTTTCTGAAGAAGAAGAAAAAGCACTCAAAGCTATCCTGAATACCACGCACGTTGCGGCATTCGTACCGCCCGGCGGTTCCGATATTGTGGGACACCATGAAAGTTGAATATGGTGAGTTGAAAGACAGGTATGGTGAGATCCGGTTATTCCCGGAGAGTATCGATGATCTCTGGCACCTCCGGCACCTCATTACCACCGGTGATCTTGTTTTTGCCACAACATTCAGGAGCGTAGATACCGCTTCTGATAAAATACGACCGGAGAAGGCAGAAAAACGACCGGTCCGGCTCGGCATCAGGATAGATCGTGCTGAATTTTCCGAACATGGCATCCGGCTCCGGCTCACCGGTGTCATTGAGCATGGCGTGGACACCGGAGCATATCACACGATCAACGTGGAAACCGGCTTTGAGATTTCCGTTATCAAACAATGGCGGCCCATTGATCTCGAAAGGATTGAGCGGGCAGTAAAAGCCTCGGTGTATGGAGTAATCCATATCCTGACCATTGAGGAGGGGGAAGCAGAACTCTTCCGGTTGCGGCAATATGGACCGGAAAGTGTAATCACGATCACGTCAGGGAGTGGCAAAGGGTCGGATACTGATACCCGTGCTGGTTTTTTTGGACAGGTTCTCGCAGTTGTCACAGATATTACCGGTCCGTTGATCATTGCCGGTCCCGGGTTCATCAAGGATGATTTTATACGCTTTGCCAGGAGCCGGTCCAGCACGAGTGCAGATCGGGCGATTGTTGTCGAGACTCGGCGGATCGGGCGTGGGGCGGTACAGGAGGTGATCGGCAAGGGAGCACTCGATAAGATGATAGATGACCTCCAACTGTCCCGCGAGGTCAAAATGATGGAAGAGGTATTGCTCAGGATCTCGCAGGATAGTGCTGTTGCGTACGGGCGGAAGGAAGTCATGGAAGCGATCGAATTCGGTGCTGCAGAACAGGTGCTTGTTGCCGATACTCTCCTGCGGGATGAGGAGGTTATGCACCTTATCGAGAAATCCGAGGCAATGCGGGCAACCATTGTTGTACTTTCATCAGGTTTTGAACCCGGGGAACGACTGGTTGCACTCGGCGGAATTGCAGCATTGCTTCGTTACCGGCTTGTCAAACGATGAAAATGAACAAACCTCTTATAACTCTCGATTCGACGCCAGCGGTGTTCATGAATAGGGTGTAATGATTATTCGTGTTTTTTTGGTGGATGGGGAAATCCCTAATCATATCAGAAATAGTATACAACTCTGAGCCGGTTTTCCGCAGATATTTTAAAAAGAGCTGCCACAGTGGCTGGAACATTGCCCCCAAGAAATGTAATTTCAAAAGAGATATTTTCCTGTGAAAATCGAAGTATTCAGCTATGATGCGGAGATGGTTGCCCTTCTATTCATAAAGTACCATGACTTCCGCCACATCCGACGGAGCACTCCCGCGGAGGACTAAAAATTCAAAATACTCCCAGCCCGCGGAGCCTCGGAGAGACCCTGAGGCGGAGATCCTTCGTTGATATTACGATTTTCATGGTTCAGGTATGAACGAACCGATTCATGTCAGTTCTCTCAGAGCCCAATTTTTTATTATAAAAAAAGAAGGGATTTGAAATCCTAAGATCCCCAAACCCTCACATCACTTCAAACCCATCTGTCAGAGTAAAGGTAGTGCCATCAGGGTTTGTCACAATAACAGTATAGAAGCCCCTTTGCTTGGGTGTCGGAAGCGTGAACCATGCCTTAACCTGGGTTGGGCTGACCCATGCGACACTCCTCGCTTCAACTACAACATTCCCCGTGCTTTTGGTCATTTTTGCGGTAAAGCTCCGATTGAAATCCGTACCATCAATTGTCATTGGTACATCGTTTCCAAAGGTAGATGTCGGACTGATGCTGGTGATACCCTGCGAATTTATAGGTGTTGTAGTACTTTCCGGATTGAGAGAACCTATTATAGAAAATTCGTTGGCATAGATTACATATTGACCATCCGGATTTGTTATGACTACGTCCCATACACCGGCAGTTGCATTAGACGGGGGAGTAAACGTGCATGTCATCAGCGTTGAAGACTGCACATTAACATTCGTCGCTGTAATATTAGGATTGCCGAGCTTCATCAGGGTCACGGCTGCCCCGGCCTGGAAATTTGTGCCGGTGAGAGCAGTTATCGGTATCGCTGTTCCGGCAGTCCCTTGATCAGGAACAATTTTCTTGAAAGTAGGTTTCCCGGTCGGGGAGATAGTTGTTGTCGTTGATGTTAAGATTGTTTGTGTTGATGCGGTTGTCGCTGTAGCAAGAACCGTTGGCTGCCGGATCACGATAGAGGCAGGTGGCTTGTTGGTAATTTTTTCTGTATAGGTTTTTTCCATAACGGCCCGTGCTGCTTTTTCGGTATTGGAATTCCTGCGATATCCCCAGCTGCCATCTGCATTGGGATAGATCAGCGCCCGTTCGTACGTATCCGTGGCAGCATCGTATCCAATGATCAGCATAGCGGTTGCTGCGGTAGATGTTGGAATTTTGACAATATCTCCCGATACATATTTTGCACTCCCGGACGGAGAAGGTGTTCCTACATTTGTCTGGTTTGTCGTATTCGCCGTGCTGGAATTATTTGTGCAGCCAGCAAGAAGTACACACGAAATAAGAAGTACCACCAGACCGGATACCAGGAGCGTTTTCTTATTCATAGTATTGACTGAGACGTAAGATTATTTTAAAAAATCGTTTTATTCATATCATCTGTTTTTATCCAAATACGTCTGGTCTGGAAGTATGGATCTCCTGATTGTTCCTGGGAAACAAGAAAGAGAATCCGGGAAAAATATGAAAAAAAACCTGAAGTGATTATTCTTCCTTCTTTTCAGGGCGTTTAAAGGTTTCAACCAGAATGATTTCTGATATATCCCCGATCAATTCGAACCCCTCGTGGATGATCCTGCTTCTCCAGAGCAGCCAGCGGCGGTCGTAGTTAATGCCCGGGGGAAGTGTTACGGTTGCCTTGCCATCATCCATCGAGATCTCCAGGTCCCTTCCAGCGTACAGCCGGACCAGTCCCTTCAGCTGCTCGAGGGGATCTGCAACTTCCTCTTCAATGGTATAGTGGTACGAAAGGGTCTGTCCTGCAAGCGGGGGATTGAAATCGACAATCACCTTGGAACCGATGACATCAACGACCGTGCCTTCCCCCGACTCCTCCATCTTTACCGACATGCCCCGGACTGGCTTTTCCTTGAACTGGTTCTTTGGGAACGACTGGATACGTTTGGGGTCACGCTCACCGAATGCCTTCTCCGGCGTTACGACAACATCACCTGTAGCACCGATTTCCTTGCCGACAAGTTCCTCATCCAGACCAAGTATTACATGTTTCTGACCGACGCAGATCGTGACCGGGCCGTAAATCGCATTCGGACTGTGGATACCGGCAGATTTTGCTTCTGCAGCATCAGTGGTGTCAAAAATATTTTCATCGACGCTTCCTGAATAGCTCAGTTTGATAAAATCTCCATCTTTTATTGCCATAATTCACCTGACTATATTAAATTGCAACGAAAACAGATAAACGTGTGGCACAGCCATGCTTGAATTTGAATTAAAAGTAAGGATTCCTTCGCTCGATCCCGTGCGAAAGCAGCTAACCGGGCATAATGCACGGTTTTGCGGCAGGATACATGAGCACGACATCTATTATAACGCACCCCATCGCGATTTCGGTGTAACCGATGAGGCAATACGGGTCAGGTATACCAACGACCATGCAGTGGTCACCTATAAGGGAGCAAAAATAAAAACGTCCGCCCTCAAGGCACGCGAAGAACTGAATACGGTTGTTGATTCCGGCGCAGTCTTCGAGCAGATGCTGGACCGTCTTGGATTTACCAGAACCGCTGAAGTGAACAAGTGGCGTGAGAATTACCGGCTTTTCGATGCTGCAATCACCCTCGACGAAGTTGAGGATCTTGGCACTTTTGTCGAGATTGAAATACTGGCAGAGGAGGGGAATGCGGACATCGTTGCCCGGATCGAAAAGATAGCAAAAGAGATTGGAGTTTTTGGCGAGCCGATCCTCGCATCGTATCTTGAAATGCTGCTGTCTAAACGGTCAGCAGCTCAATCTTAATATCCCGGGCATCATTCCCGAAGTGGATCATCGCACAGTTCCCGTCCATTGCGGGACCGGGGTTTACAATTTTTACCCCATCGGATTCCACAATGCCACGTGCCTCGTGAATGTGGGCACAGCACACCAGATCAAAAGACTTCATGTGCTTTCGGATACTGTGGCTCCCGACATGCTCTGATCCGGGTTTGTCAAGTATCTCATACGGGGGTGCATGGCAGAGAAGGACGTTATGAACGGTCTTCTCCATTTTTTTCATCGCACTGCTCAACACGTCATCTATCTGCTTGTCGGTCAGCTCGAACGGGGTGCCGAACGGGGTCGGATTTGAACCACCAACCCCGACAATGATCATCTTTCCCAGATTAATCCGGGAGCCATGAAGGCAGACTGTGTCGGAGTGTTCAAGTGTCTCGAGGATCTCACGCGGGTCGCAGTTGCCGGGCACTGCAAAACACGGCACATCGATACGCGAAAGCACGTCATCGACCGTATCAACTGGACCCATGTTGGTGATATCACCTGCAATAAATACCGCTTCCGGATTCAAATCCAGAAATGAATCAATTTTACCGAATTGACCATGGAGATCTGCTATCAATAGCACATCTTTCATGGTATATCATTTGAAGGGTGTCTAAAAAACCTTATCTCAGGATCATTCCATGAACCTGTTAATTTGCCCGATTTGGCGAGTTTTCCGCAGATTTTTTCGGTTTCCGGCAGGAGTGATCGCGCGTTTGTGCCGGCAAACGGTGTGCCGGGAAGGGGCATAAACCGGTGCACATGCACATTGCCGGATCGTGCAACCCACTGTATCAGATCCAGGGTCAGGTTCTGGTCTTCATCGGTTTCGAACGGAAAACCGACGATAAAGTCTACAACCGGAGTGAGTGAAAACTCAGTGCAGAGTTCTACGGCACGGATGATCTCGTCAACAGTGTGTCCCCGACAAAGTCGTTCCAGAACCTCATCACTGCCTGATTGTGCACCGAAATGGAGTCTTGTATTGGCGCAGTACTGCACAATGAGGGAAAGAGATTCCTCGCAAATAAATTCCGGGCGTACCTCGCTGGGGAAGGTCCCGAAATAGATCGCATGCTTCAGGTTTAAAAAAAGGCGTTCAATTTTTTCCCACCGGGGATGAATACCATCGGAACCATACGCAAACGCATTCGGTGAAACGAACCGGGCGTGCTCATGCCGGTTCGCATATTCAGCAATGGTATCAATTGAACGGTGGCGCATGCAATGGCCGAAAATATGCGGTGTCTGGCAGTAGCCACAATAGAACGGGCAACCCCGGGTAATCTCCACATAGCCCTTTGTCCGGGAAAATGCCGGATAGGCATCGAGCCGTACGCAGGCATCGGGCGGTTCATAAAAATGAGCGGTTGCCACACCGGGTATTTGCGTATCGCTGCCACGTTCTATCCGAGCGAGAAGACGCGGAAGGGTAAATTCTCCCTCACCGACAATCACATAATCGGCATATTCCGCTACCTCACGGGGACAGGCCGATGCATGCGGACCACCAGCAATGGTGATGCTGTCGGCTTCTTTTATCTCATCGCGGTAGAACGTTTCATTGAAGGAATTGAGACTGTAACAGGTTACATCATCTGCGGGTTTTTCTACCGAATGGAGAATGAACCCTTCCTGTTCACATGCTGCATAGAGGACTGCAAATGAGTTTCTCGCTGCATGAATCTGCCGCCAGTTAACTTGCATGATAAAAAAATCCTTTTTGTGTCTCCCGTGAAAAAAGGGAGATAGTGATTTATTGTTAATTAATGGATGCGGTAATCCAGAAGTACATCATTTATTTTATAGGTTTCCCCATTATCCATACTGACCCAGACCTCAACACGATCAGTCTGCTTGGTACCTTCCAGTTCAACCGTATACCCTTTCTTGTTTTCCAGGGGTACTGTCTGGGTCTGCCCGTCTGCCCTCGTCATCTTTGCGGTTATTTTTTTCACATGGATTTGTCCCTCGCCTCCCTGGTAAATCACTTCTGAATTACCCAGGTAATCCTTGACCCCCACATCAACTACCACATAGTTGTAAGACGGTACCACACTCGTAGGTTCCGTAGTAAGAGTTCCAGCCGGCGAACCTGAGGTAAATCCCGTTGTGGGCATCGTCACCGAACCCGGTGTGGCCGTACCCGGTGACGTCCGGGTTCCGGTGCAACCGGCCAAGACAAGAGTGCAACAGAGAAGCACCATCATTATCACAATGATTCTGAATTTCATACCAGAAAATGCGAGCCGGTGTTATATCATGCTTGCGCTCCTCAGCGTTCCTTGTCCTAATAAAATTGTGGAAAAGAATTTTGCCCTTTTTTGTGAAATAGACACAATTTAATCTTTTTTTTCGAAATATTTATGATGTTTAAAGGTTATGGCTTTTTATTCAGTGAACAATTATTTTGTTTCCTGATAAGGTGATGATTCATGGCTGAAGAAAAAAGGGAAGAGAAGAAGGAAGAAAAGAAGGAAGAAAAGAAGGGATTTGTTGCGGAATTCATGGAATTCCTGCTGAAATACCAGGTTATTGGCCTGGCTGTAGCGGTTATTATCGGTGCAGCGGCGACAAAAATGGTGACCGCTACCGTTACTGATATCATTATGCCCATAATAGGGGCAATCATTCCCGGAGGAAGTTGGAGAACCGCGGTTATAAACGCCGGTCCCGTAGCATTTCTTGTCGGCGATTTTGTTGGTGCGATTATTGATTTTGTTATTATCGCACTGGTGGTCTTCCTTATTGTCAAATATATGATGAAAGGGGACACATCCAAAAAGATCTAAGAATCTTTTTTTTTTCAACCGATTTTTTTTCGAAAGATGAAGATACAAGAAAAAATTTTGGGAATTATCGATTTCCCCATGGTTTTTAAAGGAAGGTTGTGATTTTTATTAAATCCTGCCGGACGGCACAACATTCGCCCCGTGTAACGATGGTTTCACAAGACTACCAAGAATTATTCTTATCATCCAGATAACCGGACAATGCAAAGAAAACGTGTATCAGCATTTTTTTCACCAACTCTTTTTTTTTGTGATGGGGGTTATTCCGCCTGTTCCTGCAATTTCCTGACCCATAAGAATCTTTAGTATACCGGCCAACGAACATGAGAACAAAAAATAACATCTGTTTCACAGTAACCATCCAACCCGGATGACCAGCTTTACCATGGTGCAAGACGAAATGCAAAAACAAATACGATTCCTTCTTGTTCTCCTGCTTTTTAGTTGTGCGTGTATTCCTGTGTTCGTTTGCGGTGCGCCGGTCACCGGCCCTGAATCCGGGTTTATTGTCGTGGCTTCAGCTCCTGTTGCGGATTTTTTCTCATCAGCACAGGTTGGCAGTTCTCCATTCCTTGTAAGTTTCGTTGATCGATCTGAAGGCAGCCTCCCCCTTG